>Ga0137413_10000526_pt1 | contig 13068 bp, 13 predicted proteins | sample CZODoug2_1_16fun_FD_108280 | JGI IMG/M metagenome (GOLD analysis project Ga0137413, IMG submission 108280) | Vadose zone soil fungal communities from Angelo Coast Range Reserve, California, USA - CZODoug2_1_16fungal (Illumina Assembly) | ecosystem: Environmental > Terrestrial > Soil > Vadose... | reverse complement strand
GGTTCGCGGTGGCCAGCGGGACAACGGTGGCCTGGAACGTCTTCTGGTACTCCTGCTCGAACTCCGCGGTCAGGTGTGGGCGGGCGCGGTCGGGCGCGGCGTCCAGCGACCGGTAGTCGTAGGAGAGCAGGTCTGGCACCGCGCGCACCGCGCTGGCCACGATCCGCGCCTGATCGGTGCTGGGCAGCGAACCGACGATGTAGCTGCCGTCGTCGGCGACAACCGGTACCACGTTCGGCGGCGCCGGACGCAGCGCGAGGTAGCCGGTACACCCGGTGGCGGCGACCGCCAGCGCGGTCAGCGCGCCCAGGAGTACCCGCCGCCATTTCCGCTGGGTCCCGCTCGCCGCGGTGTCAGTCGCCTCGGCTTCTGCCACCTCGGCTTCTGCCACGTCGGCGTCTGTCACGTGGCTGCTCGGCATCCCGGTACGCATCAGCCGACCTGGGTCAGGTCGGTGACCAGCCAGCCGTTGGCCTCGCACGCCAGGCGGACCCTGACGCGGTATCGGTTGGTCTCGCTGTGCCCGTCGCCGGTGGCGGTCGTGGCGTCCACCGCAACCAGCACCTGCGCGTTGTCGCCGGAGCGGTACTCCAGCGCGGTGCCATTTTCCGGCACCTTGGCAGTCAGCGTGAGCTTCTTGTCCACCAGGCCCTGCTTCACCGCGTCCCGCTGCGCGCTGTACTGCGCCTTGAACGGGTCGGCCGCCCGGCTCAGCACCCGGTCCAGGTCGGCGTCGGGATGGAGGTAGTTGAGCGTGAAGAAGTCCTGCGCGGCCAGCTTCGCGACCGTGACCGGCGCATCGTCGTTGGCGGGCGTCGAGCGATGCCAGAGCCACAGCGAGGTGCTGAGCAGCGCGACGATCAGCCCGCCCAACATCACCGGCAACAGCCACCGGCGCCGCGGTTGGATCAGCATTCGGGTCACCTCACGGGTCCCTTCGACATCGGCTGGGTCAGCAGCCAGGCCAGCCCGTCCGCACCGGCCGGCGGGGCGGCACCGCTGGTGCCGGTGATCTGGTAGGTCTCACCGTCGGCAGTGGCCAGGAAGCCGCTGTTCGGGTTGTAGAGCGCGGCGGCCCGGTACGCCGGCGGGTTGCCCGGGCGTTGCGCGTTCTGCGCGCCCCGAACGTTGGGGGTGCCCGGGTCGGTGGGTGGTGCGGTGCACCGGGCGCGGATGTTCGCCTGCTGGTCAGGCCGCTCGTAGGGGCCGATGCCGTCGGCGGGCGCGCCGTTGGGCAGGAACTGCTTGGTGCCCTGGTAGCCCCGGACGCACACGTTGTACGGGTCGCTGAGCACCGGCTTCTCCGGGAGTTGGAAGGCGAAGTGGGCGCTGTACCTGGGCCGGCCCTGGGCGTCGTAGTGGCAGGTGCTCGGGATCGGCTCTCCTGTCCTCGGGTCGTTCTCGTCGCAGTACCGGACCGCGCCGCCACCCCGTTCCATTCCCCAGGGCAGCACCACGAGCGTCTTGCGGATCTGTGGCTGGCGGGGGTGGGCGACGTCGGTGATGCTGAGCAGGTTGGTCAGCAGCGCCGGCAGGGCTTCCTCGTTGTCCCGAAGCAGCCCGGTGACCTGGTCGGCGGCCCGGACGCCGTTGTGGAAAGCGTCGGCGAAGGTGGGATCCAGCTCGCGGAGCTGGTCGGTGAGTCCGCGCAGGTCGCGGCTGAAGTCGCGGATCTGGCCGCCGTGGGTGGCCTGGGTGTCCAGCACCGTCTGGCTGGTGTTGATCAGGCCGATCAGCTCGTCCAGGTTCTCCAGGCTGGTCTGGGTGAATGCGTTGCTCTGGTCCAGGAGTCGCTGCAGGTCCGGCCCGGCGCCTCCGAACGCCTTGGACAGCTCGACCAGGTTGGTGGCCAGCGCCTGCTTGGGGACCGAGGCGGCCAGCGCGTTCAGATTGCCCAGCAGGTCCCGCACCGGCAGCGGGGTGCGGGTGCGCTCCAGCGGGATCACGCCGCCGTCGGTCAGCGGCGGTCCGCCGGCCGAGCGGGGGACGAGCTCGACGTACTGCTCGCCGAGCGCGGACTTGTTGGTGACCGTGGCGGTGACGTCGGCCGGGATCGACACGCCGTGGTCGATCACCAGGGTGGCCACCACATCCCCGGACGGGTCGATGGTCACGTCGCCGACCGAGCCCACCGCGGTGCCGAGCAGGTCGACCTCGGCGCGCGGGAAGATGCCGCCGGCGTCGCTGAAATGCGCCCGCACCAGGTATGGAGGGCTGATCAGCCCGCCGAGTCCGGCGAACCGGAACAGCAGCAGCGCGACCGCGGCCAGCGCGATGACCGCGAACACCGCCAATTGGATCTTCGCCCCCCGGCGGATCACCGGCCACCCCCGGTGAGCAGCTGATCGAGCGTGGTTGTCGGCGGTGTCAGCGCCGGGAGAGAGGGCAACGGCGGCAGCGCCGGTGCCGAGCCGCCGAGCCGGTTGGACAGCGGCGCCTGGGCCTCCTGCTCGAGCAGGGTGGTGATGGTGTCCAGATTGACGTTGACGGTAGCGAACAGCCCGGCGTAGTCCCCCTTGATGGCGTCCAGGGCGTTGGCCGGGAAGGGGTAGGACAGGAGTTCGAGTGCGGGGGCGATCTGCCGGCCGTTCTTGGCCAGGTCGTCCAGGATCGGCCGCAACGCCTCCAGGTCGGCGACCGTGTCGTCCTTGCTCTCGTCCAGCACCGGGACGGCGGCGTCGGACAGGTCGTGCAGGTAACGCAGCAGCGAGATGACCTGGTCCCGCTGGTTGTTGAGCACCCGCACGCCGTCCGGGACGGTGTCCAGCGCGCGGCCGAGCACGTCGCGCTGGTCGGCCACCGTGCTGCTGAGCCGGTCCAGGGAGTCCAGTGCGTGGGTGATGTCGCCCTTGTGCTCGTCGAGCTGGCCGGTCAGCGTGTTGAGCTGGTCGAGCAGGCCGCGGGTGTCGGTTTCGTGCCCGGTCAGCGCCTGGTTCAGTTCGGTGCTGATGGTCTGCACCCGGCCGAGGCTGCCGCCGTTCAGCACCATGGAGAGCGTGCCGAGCACCTGCTCGGTGCCCGGGTCGGCGCGGGTCGCTTCGGGCGCGATCACCGCGCCCGGGGCGAGCTGACCGATCGGCTGGGTGCCCGGCGGCGGAGCGAAGGCGATGAACCGCTCGCCGAGCAGGCTGGTCTCCGCCAGGCTGGCGATCGCATTCGCGGGCAGCTGTACTGAATCCTGGATCGCGCAGGTGACATGGGCGCGCAGGTCAGGCCCCACGGTGATGGCCTGCACGCTGCCGACGGTGACGTCGTTGGCCCGGCAGGTCTCCTTCGGCACCAGGTTGGTGGCGTCGTCGAAGACCGCGGTCACCTCGTAGGTGCCCGAGCCGCCGATGGCACCGGGCAGCGGCAAGCTGGTCACCCCGCTGTAACCACAGCCGCCCAGCACCAGCCCGAGCACCACCGGGCCAAGCAGTACCGGTCGCGCTCTCACCGCCCACCGCCGAGCAGCAGGCCGGGCAGGCTCGGCGCGGCGGCACCGGATCCGAGCCCGGGCCCGAGCACCGGGTTGACCAGCTGAGTAAGGACCTGGCCGAGGTCCCCACCGGCGCGCTGCAACGCGGTGCAGGTCGCCGCGAGCTGCTGTTGCTGCGCGGGAGGGAGCTGCGAGCACAGCGCGGTGAGTAGGTAGCCGAGCTGGTTGGACAGACCTGGCGCCAGGCCGCCGAACCGGGCCACGGTCACCGTGGCGCGCCCCTCCGGCACCACCGCCGCCGGGTGTGCCGGGTCGTAGTTGACCGGCATGACCAGGTCGTAGAGGTTGGACAGCCCCAGCGGCGCCACGTCGAGCAGCTCGGCCAGATCACGCTGGTGATCGGCGACCGTGCTGGTGACCTGGGCGAGGCCGCCGATGTTGTCGGTGAGCGCCTTGCGGTTGTCCCGGACGAAGTGCGCGATGTCGGACAGCGCGTCGTTGAGGTTCTCGGTCGCGCCGCGCAGCTCGTCGCGCTGGCCGTTCAGCTCGCTGGATACGGTGGCGAGGTTGTCGATGAGCTCGCGCACCTGGCCGTCGTTGGCCGCCAGGGTCCCGGTGAGCTCGCCCAGGTTGGTCACCGCGGCGGCGATGTCGTGGCGGCTGTCCGCGAGGGTGCTGACCGCCCCGGAGAGCTGCTGGATGGTCTGGTGCACCGCGTCGCCGTTGCCGTCCAGGTTCGCGGCCGAGGAGGTGAGCAGCCGGGACAGCGCGCCGGTGGAGTTCGCCCCGTCCGGGCCGAGCGCCTTGGCCAGGTTGTTGATGCTGTTGTAGGCCTCGTCCAGCTCGACGGGCACCTCGGTGCGCCTGGTATCCAGCCGCGCGCCGTCGGGCAGTGCGGGGCCGCCGGTGTAGGGCGGGGCCAGTTGGATGAACCGGTCACCGACGATGGAGGGCGGCACAATCGCCGCGTGTACCTCGGCGGGCAGCGACCGCGCCCCGTCGTAGCTCATCTCGACGTGCACCGTGGTACCGCGCACGGTGACCGAGTCCACCGATCCGACGGTCACCCCGAGCACCTTGACCTGCGCGCCCGGGTAGAGGTTGACGGTGTTCGGGAAGTCGGCAGCCAGGTGCTTGGCGGCCGGCCCGGAAACGAGCGCGAACACCGCGACGGCGAGCGCGGCGGCGGCCACGAGGGCGACCACGGTGAGCGGGCGGCGGTTCACCGGTGGCCTCCCGATGCGGCGGCTGGTACGGAGTTGGCGGCCGGCCCGAGCGGCAGGCACGGCGCCGAGCTGCCGTTCACCACCTGGTTTGCCTGGGACAGGATCGGGTTGAGCAGCGAGGCGAGGTCCCCGCCGCCGCTGGAGCAGATCGCGAACGCGCGGGGCAGGGTGATGTCGGTGTCGAACCACGGGCCGGTGCCGCCGACGTTGGTGAACAGCCGGATGTACGGCGGTAGCCGGGTGAGGATCTTGTCCAGGTTGTCGTCGTTGCGCTTGAGTACCTCGACTACCTCGTAGAGCTTCTCCAGCGCGGGCCGCAGCTGCGACTCGTTGTCCCGTACCAGGCCGCTGAGCTGGTCGGACAGGTCTCTGGTGCCGACCAGCAGGTCGTGGATCTCGTCCTTGCGTCGGTGCAGCACGTCGAGCACCTTGTTGCTGGCCACGATGAGCTGGATGATCTCGGCGTCCCGCGAGGCGACCACCCCGGTGACGCTGTGCGCCTTGGCGAACAGCTGGCGGATCGCCTCGTCGCGGGAGGAGATGGTGTGTGACAGCGCGCTCAGCCCGTTCAGGGTTTGGCGGATCTGGGGGGCGGTGGCGCCCAGCGCGTCGGACAGTGTGTCGAAGGCGGCGGCGAGCCGGGTGGTGTCAATGGCGTCGATGGTGTGCACCAGCCGCTGTGCGGTCGGCACGATCTGCACCGGCGTCGAGGTGCGCTCGAGTGGGATCTCGCTGCCGGGCGGCAGGGATCCCGGCCCGTCCGGGGTCACGCTCAGGTAGTGCTGGCCGAGCAGCGTCTTGATCTCGATGGAGGCACGGGAGGCGCGGCCGAGCCGCTGGCCCTTGATCCGGAAGCTGACCACCACGTGGTCCCCGGCCAGGTCGATGCCGGTCACCTGGCCGACCTTGATCCCGGCGACCCGGACCTCCTCACCGTTCTGCAGCCCGGCGGTGTCGGTGAAGTCGGCCTTGTACTCCGGGCCGGCGCCGATCAGCGGTAACCGGTTCAGGTTGAACGCCAGCAGGAACGCCACCGCGAGCGCGGCGAATCCGACCAGGGCAGCGCGGACCGGGTCGGAATCGGTGAATGGGCGCATCCTCATCGGGGGCCGCCCAACCCGCACACGGTGTCGCGTTCGTTGGCCTGGACCGAGACCGGCGAGTTGAGCTCGACGGCCTCGCTGAACAGGGAGACTCGGGCGTCGAGCCCGCAGAGGTAGAAGTTGAACCAGGATCCGTAGCTGGCCAGCCGGGTCGCGGTGTTCAGCTTGGTGGGCAGCCGGTGCAGCTTGTCGTTGAGCACGTCCTGGGTGTCCGCGAGCTGGCCGGCGAGCGAGCGCAGGTGCCGCACGTCGGCCTTGAGCGGCGAGCGGGCCTCGGTGACCAGGTCGTTGGTCTGGCCCAGCAGCTCGGCAATGGCCGGCAGGCTGTCCTCGATGGTGCCCCGGTTGTCGGCCAACCCGCGCATCAGGTCGCGGAACTGGTCGATGAGCTGGGTCAGGCCCTCGTCGCGCTGGTCGACCGTGGTCAGGATCGCATTCAGGTTGTCCACCACGTGCCCGATCACCGCGTCCTTGTCGGCCACCGTGGAAGTCAGGCTGGCGGTGTGGCCCAGCAGCTCCCGCAGCGTGCCGCCCTCGCCCTGCAGGGTCTGGATGATCTCGTAGGACAGCTGGTTCACCTGCTGTGGCTCCAGCGCCTGGAACAGTGGCTGAAAGCCGTTGAACAGCACGGTCAGGTTCAGCGCCGGCCGGGTCTGGCTCAACGGGAAGGTGCCACCAGGCGGCATCTTCGCGCCGTCGCTGGGGCGTTCCACGATCGCCAGGTAGCGGCGGCCCACCAGGTTCTCGTAGCGCAGCTGCAGCTGGGCATCGGTGAACACCGGCAGCGCCTGGTCCACGGTGAAGTTCACCTTGGCCAGCCGGGTGTCACCGGAGTCCACCACTTCGGTGCTGGTCACCGTGCCGACCGGCACCCCGGCCAGCCGGACGGTCTCGCCGCTCTCGACGGCGGTGGCGTCGGCGAACAGGGCGGAGTAGTCGTGCCGGTCCTGGAAGGAGATGTTGCCGATCACCGTGCCGAGCAGCCCGATCATGGCGAAGGTGAGCACCGCGAACACCGTCACCTTGATCGCGGACGGGGGGAATCGCCTCATGGCACGGTCACCGTCCCGCCCATCACAAACGGCACCAGCAGCAGCTGCGCGGTGCCCGGCACCTGCGCGGGCGGCACCCCCAGCAGCTGGCCACCGAGCGAGTCGGTCAGCGCGCGCTGGCTCTCGTCCGGGGCACCGGACAACGCCGGCGCGACCGGGCCCTGGGTGGCCAGCTCATACGGCCCGACGTCCTTCAGCCCGCGCAGCTGGGTGGGGACCACCGCGCAGTGCGGCTCCCAGTTCGGGATGCCGGCCGGCAGGGTCTCGTTGTTGCCCGCGCTGCTCCGGTTCGCCGGCAACTGCTCCGGGTACCGGTACGGCAGCCGCTGCACCAGCAGATCGATCGAGGCCGACAGGTACGGCCCCTGGCCGCCCAGCACGTGGTTCTCCGCCTTGTTGCCCAGCACCAGGGTGTCGAACAGACACGGCAGCTCGGATGAGTAGCGGGCCACCAACTCCAGCACCGGCCTGGCCCGCCCGGTCAGCCTGATCACCGTGTCATCGGTCCGGTTCACCAGGTCGGTGACCTCGTCCGAGGCGGTGATGCTCTTGCGCAGGACATCCGACAGCGACTGTTCGTGGGGCACCAACAGGTCGGCGGAGATCGCGCTGGCGTTGTCCAGGGTGCGCAGCAGGTCCGGCGCCGCTTCCGCGTAGACGTCCGAGGTCGAGGCCAGCGCGTTGATGTCGTGCACCAGGGTCGGTAGGTGCGGGTTGAGCCCGGCCAGGTAGGTGTTCAGCGCGGACACGGTGGTGCCCAGTTCGGCGCCCCGCCCTTGCAGCGCGTCGGCCAGCGAGTTCAGCGCCAGCGACAGCTGCGCCGGCTGCAGCGTCTCCAGCACACCCTGCAGGTTGGTGTACAGCTCGCCGATCTCCACCGACTTGGCGGACTGGCGGATCACGCCGCCGGCCGCGATCTGGGTGGCCGAGCGGCCCGGCGGCGGGATCAGGTTGACCTGTTTCTCGCCGAACAGGGTCTTCGGCACGATCTCGGCGTCCACCTCGGCCGGGATGAGGTGCGTCTTCGTCGGGTCCAGCGCCAGGTGCAGGGTGGCCGAGCGGCCGTCGGAGGTGATCGAGTCGACCTGGCCGACCACGATGCCCTTGAGCTTGACGTCCGAGCGCGGGTTGAGCTGCAGGCCGGCCTGCGCCGTCGTGAGGGTCACCGGCACCATCCGCTGCCAGGGAAACGCCCGCTGGTAGGCCACCACGCACAGCGCGACCAGCCCGAGCAGTACCAGCAGGTAGATCAGCCCGATCAGTGGCTTGGCCCGGGAATGTGCTTGCTCCGCCATGCCCGCCCTACCCGGCCAGCCGCACGGTGGTGGTGGACCCCCACAGCGCCAGGCTGAGCAGGAAGTCGGCGCCCACGGTGACCACGATGGCCAGCCGGACCGCGCGTCCGACCGCCACGCCGACCCCGGCCGGGCCGCCGGTGGCGTGGAAGCCGTAGTAGCAGCAGATCAGCGAGATCATCACGGTGAAGATGATCACTTTGAGGAACGAGTAGAAGATGTCGATGGGCGGCAGGAACAGGTTGAAGTAGTGCTCGTAGGTGCCGCTGGTCAGGCCGTAGAAGTAGACCGACACCGCCTGGGTGGCCAGGTAGCTGCCCAGCAGCGCGATCACATACAGCGGCACCACCGCGAGCAGGGATGCGATCAGCCGGGTGGTCACCAGGAAGGGCACCGACGGGATCGCCATCACTTCCAGCGCGTCGATCTCCTCGCTGATCCGCATCGCGCCGAGCTGGGCGGTGAAACCGGCGCCGACCGTCGCGATCAGCGCGTTCCCGGCGATCAGCGGCGCGACCTCGCGAGTGTTGAAGTAGGCGGAGAGGAACCCGACGTAGGAGGTGATGCCGATCTGCCGCAGCCCCTGGAAGCCAACCAAACCGACCACGGCGCCCACCGACACCGTTTCGAAGATGATGATGCCGACGGTGCCGGCGACCAGCGCCACCGCGCCGCGTCCCATGCTCACCTCGGCGAGCAGCCGCACGATCTCCTTGCGGTAGCGGTGCACCGCGCGCGGCGCCCAGGCGGCCGCCCTGCCGTAGAACGAGATCTGTTCACCCAGCTCGCCGAGCGCGCCCCGGGTGGCTCGGGCCGATCGCAGTGCCAGCTGCAGCGTTCGGGAGGTGGGGTTCGCCGGCATCACAGCCCCTTCGGCGGCACGATTTGGTAGTAGATCACCGAGAGCACCGTGTTGATCACGAACAAGAGCACGAAGGCGACGATGACCGACTGGTTCACCCCGTCCCCGACACCCTGCGGCCCGCCCTTGGCGTTGACCCCTCGGTGCGCGGCCACGATGCCGGCGACGATGCCGAAGATGAATGCCTTGATCTCGCCGATGTAGAGGTCGGGCAGCTGCGCGAGTGCGGTGAACGCGTTGAGATAGGCACCCGGCGAGCCGCCCTGCACCAGCACGTTGAACGCATAGCCACCGGCGACCCCGACTCCGGCCGCCACCCCGTTGAGCAGCACGCCCACCAGGCCCATGGCCAGCACCCTTGGCACCACCAGCCGCTGGATCGGCGAGATGCCCAGCACCTCGAGGGCGTCCAGCTCCTCACGGATCTTGCGGGCCCCGAGGTCGGCGGCCACCGCGCTGCCGGCGGCCCCGGCGATGATGGTCACCGTGGCCACCGGGGCGGCCTGCTGGACGATCCCCAACACCGCGACCGCGCCGGTGAACGACTGCGCGCCGAGCTGGCTGAACAGCGAGCCGATCTGCAGCGACAACACCGCCCCGAAGGGCACGGTGATCAGGATCGTGGGCAGCACCGACACCCGGGCCACGAACCAGCACTGGTCGAAGAACTCCCGCCATTGGAAGGGCCGGCGCCACACCAGCCGCAACACCTCCGCACCGAACGCGAACAGCTCACCGGCCGGCACCAGCGGGCGGGTGAGCCAACTGCGCTCGGTGCGTACCGCACGTCCCGACGGGCGCGCGGAACCCGCATCACCCAGAACGGACTGTGTGATCGCCGCCACCTCCCTGAGCCTCTCCAGGAAAACGAGCCGAGGCCGCCGGGGTGACGCATTACCGGACGATAAACACCTAGCTGAGCAGTCGACGGCAGTAAGCCCAGCTCAAATGGCATATATTACAGGCACAGTTGCCTGTATCTGCGCTGGACGGCTCGCTGTGGCAGCTGATACCCAGGAGCGGCGACGCGCCCGGACGCGTCGGCAGACCTTGGACGCCCTTGCGGACTGCCTGCGCGAATACGGATACCCGGGCACCACAACGGTCCGGGTAACGCAGCGGGCCAGGGTGAGCCGAGGACCCGGTGGACGCCGGGCTCGAGCTGTTGTGGTCAACCCACCAGGGGCCGGTATTTGCCGCGGTCGTCGAGCTGTGGTTGGCCGCCCGGCCGAGCCTTGATCAGCTCGACCGGCGTTTCTGCAGTTCAATGGCGGCGACATGGCTACCAGGTCTCGTCGGCGCGGGTACCGCCGGACATCGCCACGGATGCCCGCGCTGTCACCGCCCACATCCGACGACCGGTTTAGTTCCGGTCACGCCGGATCGCCCGTGACCGGTGCCGGTCGGGGAACGTCCCGTCCCAGGACGGCGGCCCGGGCGCCTGTGTCGTCCGCCGACTGGATGAGGGCCGCCAGGTCGCGCAGTGTCTCGGTGTCGCTCTCGTCCCGGACCGCGATGGAGAACTCGATGTCGGTGACCAGGTCGGCGTAGCGGTCGAGCAGACGCTCACCGACGGTGTCGTAGGTGCCCGCGACGACGAACCGGTGCAGCACCTCGTCGTCGATCAGCTTCGGCAGCTCCTCCCACCGCTGGGCCTTCGAATGCTCCTTGGCGGCCGCGGCCAGGTCGGCCAACCCCAGGTGCTCGAACGCTCCCGCGTAGCCGGGGGTGGAAGCGTAGAACGCGATCCGGGCACGCGCGTCACGGATCTTGGGTTGCAGCTCCTCCTCGGTCCGCGCGGAGGCGACCAGCGGTTTCATGCAGACCCGGAAGTCCTCCAGCGAGCGGCCCGAGCGCTGCGCGCCCCGGCGGACGGCCGGCAGCATCACCTCACGGATGTAGGACGGCGTGCACACCGGATGCGGCCGGATCCCGTCGGCCACCTCACCGGCCACGGCACACATGTTGGTGTTCACCGCCGCGAGGTGGACCGGGATGTCAGGGTGCTCGATGGGACCCGCGTCGAACAGCGGCACCATGAGGTCGAGGTTGTAGTGCTCGCCGTGCACGTCCAGCGGGGTGCTGCTCTGCCAGCAGTCCCAGACGGCCCGCACGGCCCGCACGTACTCCCGCATCCACGGCCCCGGTGGCGACCACGGCACGCCGTAGCGACGCTGCATGTGGCCACGAACCTGGGTGCCCAGGCCCAGGGTGAAGCGGCCCCGGGAGAGCTTCTGCAGCGTCCAGGCGTTGAGCGCCATCACCGTGGGGCTGCGGGGGAATGCGATGGTCACCGCCGTGCCGAGCCGCAACCCGGTGGTGGCCTGGGCCGCCAGCGCCAGGATGGCGAACGGGTCGTCCTTAGTCTCCTCGACGACCAGCCCGCCGTAACCGATGTCCTCGAGCAGCCGCGCCAGGTCGGGGACCGCCCGGATGTCGAGCGAGGTCTCCGGGGCGCGAAGCCCGGGGTCGACCTTGCCCAGGGGCAGCAGTGTCTCCAGTCGCACGCTCAGGTCTCCAGCCATGCGCGGCGCTCGTGCTCGGGCCGGTCGAGGTAGGTGCGCATGCGCTCGCGGGCGGCCTCGGAGAGCATGGTGTTCTGGAAGTTGCCGCTTTCGAGGGCAAGCCCGGCCGCCAGCGGCGCGTCCATTCCCCGGTACATGGCGGCCTTGATACCGGCGACCGATGTCGCGGGCAGCTCGGCGATCTCGGTGGCGATCTGGATGGCGCGCGCCACGGCGTCGTCGGCGAGCTCGTGCACCAGTCCGAGCCGCAGCGCCTCCGGCGGGTCGACGATCCGGGCCCGGAGTGTGAGCTCCAGTGCGCGGGCCGGGCCGACCAGCCGGGGCAGGCGCTGGGTTCCGCCGCCGCCGGGCATGATGCCCAGCCGGGCCTCGGGAAGACCGTACCGGTGATCACCGGTCTGACCGACCCGGATGTCGCAGGCCAACGCCAGTTCGAACCCGCCGCCCATGGTGTCGCCGTTCATCGCGGCGACCACTGCCTGCGGTAGACGGCTCAGCTGGTCGAGCAACGCGTGGTAGCCCTGGCTGACCGCCGCGCTGCCCCGCGCCGACTCCGGATCGGACGCGATCTGCTCCAGTGTCTCGACGCTGAAATGGGTGATGAACCCGGACGAGCGGCCGTCACCGCAGAGGACCACCGCCCGTACGGACCGGTCGGCGTGCCACGACCCGATGAGCTGCCCCAGCTCCGCGACCGCCTCGGGTACGAAGTAGTTCATCGTCGGGTTCGAGTACGCGGCGACGACCACACCGTCCCCGGGCGACGAAAGCGACCAGAAGTCCATGGATGGTCCTACCCTCCCGCTGTCAGGTAGCGCCGGCGACTCCGCGAATCCAACAAGAGATCGTCGCCGCGGTCTACCCACCGAGCACCGGTATCCACGGTCGAACGACCCTGAACCGGGACGCTCGCTCACACCGGGACTTCCTCGGCGGGCCGAGAGTGTGCCCGCGGACGGTGGGCTCCCGCGGCTGTGTGCCACAGGCCCTCGATGGGGGTGCGGTACCCCGACAGCGACGGCGCCGGGCGCCACGGTCCCATCTGCGACAACAGCATGTCGACGTGGTAGATGTTCCCGCTGTGGGAGGGGAAGTCCTCCGGGCAGCGGATGTTGGTGCCGATGATGAGGTCCCTGGTACCCGGGGCATACCTCTCCTCCACGTCGAGGCAGCAGCGGTCGAGGTAGCCCTGCTGGGCTGGCGGCGAGCCACGAAGTCGGCCCGGTGTTCCCCTTCAAGGAGGTGTCCAGCCTGGCGTTCCTGTGCGCCGACCTGCCCCGGGCCCGCACCTGGGTGGCCGAGACCCTGGGGCGGCTCGCCTCCGACGGCCGCCGCGAGGAGGAGCTACGCCGGACGCTGCGCATCTATAACAGGGCGCGGCTTGCAACCACGGCCCTGACCTGCTGCGGCGGGGGTCTGCGAACACGCCTGAACAGATCCGTCAACTCAAACCGGCCCGGAAACGTGACTAAAAATGAGACTAAGCCGGCCGAGCCATGATCAGCTCGACCGGCATTTGCCCTGCTCAGATGGCGGTGGCGGTGGGATTTGAACCCACGGAGGCTTGCACCTCACACGCTTTCGAGG
>Ga0137413_10000524_pt1 | contig 13082 bp, 15 predicted proteins | sample CZODoug2_1_16fun_FD_108280 | JGI IMG/M metagenome (GOLD analysis project Ga0137413, IMG submission 108280) | Vadose zone soil fungal communities from Angelo Coast Range Reserve, California, USA - CZODoug2_1_16fungal (Illumina Assembly) | ecosystem: Environmental > Terrestrial > Soil > Vadose... | reverse complement strand
GGTGGCATACCTTGACCGAACCCGCCGCCCTTCATCGTGTACGCGGTTCCAGCGATCGAAATAGTGGAGTCTGCCCCGGCAGATCCGGAGCCCCCGGCTACGCTCCCGCCGCTGCCACCGCTAGATCCAGCGGTCCAGGATACGGCCAGAGAACCGATGGGAACACCAGGCGAGCCGATGATAATTCGCAGCCTGACGCCGCTCGATCCACCAGCGCCAAATCCGCTCGACCCCATACCGCTCCCACCACCACCCCCACCACCCTGACCGACCCCGTCGAGTATTACCATACAGGTACCGTCGGTCAGCGTTGTCGTCCCGGACCCGGTCAAGATCCGCGGTGTACGCAGCAGCCTGCCCGGGGCGATCTCATCGGACGATGATTGGAGTGTATCGATTTTTGCTTGCTGTTGTTGCACACCCAGCGCGATGCGATCGAATGCACGCTGCGTCGCTTCGCCTGTAGCATCCCCGGTGACCCGCGGTAGGAGCAACGCGTGTCCTGGATCTGGCCGCTGCGGACGCTGCGCCGGCATCAGCCGCACCAGTAGTCTTCGTCAGAATCGTCTCCGCGTGGCCCATGCGGAGATAGATAGAACGGTTCGCCAGCGTCTCTGGAGTCGGCAGCCGTGCGAAGACCCGCCGTCAACTGCGCGATCGTCCGGTCAACGCTGTCCGTCGACAGATCGGAGCGATCTAGCAAGTCGCGCATCGCGATGTGAATGATCAGTCGCTCCTCGGTCGGAACATCGAACACCACGAACCGCGTGTCAGCCGCGCTACTGAACTGCGGCGGCGTTGGGATATAGTACATGCGGACGCATCCTCCGCTTGGTGTCGGCTCGAAGATGAGATTGCGACCCTGGATTCGATAGCGCGGCGGACGTCCTGAGCTTGCCGAGAAACCGCTGAATCGATGCGCCGAGTCCAAATCGTGCGGCAGCATGCGGCGGAACCGCGAGTTCGGGGTCACGACCGTATCCTGCGTGTAGTCGAGGTGACGCAGCTTGTAGAAGCCGTTTGGATCGGCGATGTCGGCCAGCGGGTACGAAGACGTTCCACTCACCAGGGTAAGCGTCGTGTCTAGTGTGTAGTAGTCCGTCCACTTGCTGACAACGGCGTCGTACCCCTCGACAAGCGCGTAGTTGATCGCCTGGAGCAGGATGTCCTGCGTGATGTCTACGCTGTTTTCCCACTGGCCAAGCTGCTGCACGGCAAGCGCGAGTTGGGGAAACGTCTTTGAATAGACGACAGGACCACCAAGGAGCGCCGCCAGATCTTCGGTCATGCTGCTCATGCGGTTGTGCTGTCCGTGATGAGTCCGAGGCCGGCAAGACCTGTGAGCAGCGAGGCGAGCGCTGCGTTCCCGCCACGCGATCCGGTGATCGTTGGCTTGGCCGCTGGTGCGGTGTTGTAGAAGCCGATGTTGCCGGCGATCTTGGTCGTCCCGCCGGATACGTTGAGCGTTACGCCCTGAAGGAGCCGAGCATTTCCGCTGTTGTCGACATCGAGGCAGTCAATTCCGGTGGTAACAGAACGAAGACGGTATGTCGATCCATCGGGGAATCCCCATGTGAACACGCGTGATTTTGCGTGGTTCACGAAGGCGACCCGATCGTTGGTCGCATCGCCGATGATCTCAAGGCTCCCGGTCAGATTTCCGGCACCGTTGAGCGCGCCTTTGTCATCGAACCAGGCGCGATCTGTTCCGTTGCTGTCAGTGAAGGCAACGCCCCTCGCACCTGTCGTGACGTCGGGCGTGAACCTCATGCCACCGCGAACTTGAAAATCCGGCGTCACGTATTTTGGCACATCGATGGCGCCGATCGTGACGCTGTTCTTTAGGTCTCGTAGTACCGGATTGATCGAGTTCGGATTGATCACATTCTCGAACACGAGTGTTGTGTTGTGCGAATCGCTCGTGATCTTGATACCCTCGGTCACTGCAGTAACGGCGCCGAGCTGAACGCCGTCAAATTTGACGTTTGACACCCCGTCAACGGTGATGCCGGTTCTCCCGGTGACTCCAAAGCCCTGTTCGATATGCGTGTTGTAGAAGTTCCACTGACGAGCGCTGCCATGCCCCTTCAGGTAGATGGCGCTCGAGTTCTGCCCTTGGTGCTCGCTCGTCAGGTTGACCGCGACGATGCCGAGCGCTCCACCTGTGTTGCCTATCAGTTCTTCGATGAGAACATTATGGCTGCCGCTACTAAGCACCCACACGTTGTCGATGAGAAACGGTCCCATTCCTCCCGGACTGTTGCCGGCCCACACATGCAGTCCAACGCTCGAGCTCCCGAGGATTACGCAATCACGAATGTACGAGTTGATGAACGGGCATCCGATATCGACTGCTGCCGTAGAGCAAATAGCGCCTGCGCCGGCATTGCCGTCGATTTCCAGTCCCTGGATAAAGAAGTACTCCTGGGTGCCGTCTTGATTCTGGTTGCGCACCATGCTGGCTGAGTTGAAGGTCGACTTAGCCCTCAGGATCGTCGCCGACGGCCCGGCCCCCAGGATGCCGATGCCATTCTTTCCGATAATCGGAGCACCAATGGCGAAGACTCCCTTGGGGAGTTGTACATACGAGCCGTAGACACCACCCGAAAGCGTGGCCGCAAAATCGATTGCAGCCTGGATCGCAGGTTGATCGTCCGTCGTCCCGTCGCCGACTGCACCGAACGCTGTCACGTTGACCGTTGTGCCCTGCAGAATCTTGCGGATGTCCGTCAGGGCTTGAAATACAGCCGTTGCATCAGCCGCCGCCCACTGGTGGGTCGGATCGGTCACGGGGTTCTTGTCCGACTTCGCCGCCGGCAGAGCCGTGTTGTCGTAGACGAAGTTTGTCATAGCGTCTAGTACGGCATCGTGGTGAGGGCGCCGGTGACCGTGAACCGCAGGAACTCAGTAGATGCCAGATCCCCTGCTGATCCGCCGGCCGCGAAGGTCTGGAAGGATACGACTCGCGTGGTTGGGTTGTAGTCGACGATCGACCCCCATGTGCCGCTCGGGCCCCACACCGCCGGAGTGATGTCCATGACATATGGCAGACCGTCGATGAACTTCGCCGTGTACACGCCGACTCCAGATCGGGTGATGTCGGTTGCCACCAGGCTGATCCAGTTCACCGAGCGAGGCATGAAGCTCTTGCTCGATGTCGACGACGCGGTGATCGGTGCCACGACTGGCGCCGCAGCACCGGCCCCCTGGATTAGCCCGTAGAGCGTGCATTGCTCCAGGACCGAGGTGAATGATTCAGAATATGGCGTACGAGAAAGAGACATGTGCCCATACCTCCTTCACGGCAGCGTGATGACGCAGTTGTAGCCTGGGGCCTTGCACGAGAAGTTGTAGTACTCCCCGATGCGGGCCTCGTAGCCGTCGTTGCCCTCGGACACCTTGATGATCGATCCCGCCCGCTTCTGCAGGAAGTTCGGCGCCGGACCGGCGGAGAACATGCACCACGTTGCCCAGGTCAGGACGTAGATGCGCTTCACGGGGCAGCACCGATCCGTGTAGATCGTGACGTCGTGGCCGTTCAGGTTCACCGAGTAGCCAGCGAAGCCGATCGTCGCGAGCTTCTTGCCGTCGTAGCCGACGGCGCTCGTGATGGTCCACTTACCTTCCAGCTGCTTGGCCAGCGTCCCGAACGTCGTCGGGTTCATCCAGCAGACATCCGGATCCCCGCCGATGTTGTCGACCGCCGCAACAGCATCGACGAGAAGGTTCGGAATCGATCGTCCGTCCGTGCCAGCGATGCGGATGCCACCGAGGTAGTCCGACTCTGACGTCCGATCCACGTTGTAGAACAGCGTCGAGGTCGGCGCGGTGTCCGGTACCCAGTCGGCCAGGCCCGAGGCGGCGAGGCCGGTGCCACCATTCTGGCCGTCACCATTGAGATACAGGAAGTCGGTGTTGACGATCGCCGCGATGCCGGTGGTCGCGTTGCCGGTCAGGGTGATCGTCGAGGTCAGACGCGAGACCGACAGAACGGTGATCGTTCCGGATCGCAGGGCCGCACCGAGCGTGGCCGAGGACTGAAGCACCTCGCCTGCGCGCAACCCCCACATCGCCGACTGATCGGAAAAGGTGAGCACTGCAGTGGCGACGTTGGAAAATCCGTCGAGCGCGCCGATTTCCCCAGCAGTCGTCCGGAAGAAACGGAAGTTGATGTAGTTGCCCTCGGCCTCGATGCCGTTGTCGAACTCGTCGAAAGCGCTTTCGAACGCGTCCTCGTCTCCGGTTGCCGTCGCCTCGATTGCCTGGTTGTCGACCTTGGCGATTCGGTAGTGCGACTTGCGCGTGACGTTGAAATTCTTGTACGCACTGACGTTGTTGTTTGCCGCGGTGATCGCAACCGCGAAGCTCGAAGATCCACCGCCAGGCAGCGCGGTCATGATCGGCTGCACCCACTCACGGCCGCCGACCATCTTCTTCTGGCTCTTGGCGAGCATGCCGGTGGCCTTATTGCGCTGCATAGCCATCCGAGCAACCTCGAATGGCGAATAATGCTCCTTGAGCATCGGGTCGAAAGTAGTCAGGTCCAAAACAGACATTGATCAGGTCCCTTCAGTTCGTCGTGGCTATTTGCCTGCTCAGGCCTGACCCGGGACGAGCTTGTGCTTCTGCAGCAAAACGCGTGCATTGCGGCCTCGTCGATCGCGCCGGTCTTCTCCGACAATATCGTCGGAGTTATCGGACATGCGCGTGGGTGCTGGTGCCTTGGCTGCGGTGCGTGCTGGCGTCGTCTGCGCGGGACCTGAAGCGCTACCTGGTGACTGTGCCGGCTTGCTCGCGGCGGATGGCGCCGTCTTGGGGAGCAGGGTTCTGAGACGGTCAGCGGTTGCTACCGTCTCTTCAACTTTCTCTCGGATACGTTCGTTGAGTTCCTTCGCGGCGTCGGCCCAATCGATGGGGGTGCCGTTCTTGTGGTTGTCGACGACGCTCTTCCACACGAGCGCCGCGGCCTCCTCGCCGTACTCACGTACGAACGGGAAACGGTTATCAGCGGAGACCAGGGTGTTGACCTGGGTGACCGCCTTACGATCGTACGTCTCACGCTCCGCGGTCTCGCGGGCCTCCTCGGCGGTACGCTTGGCGTCATCCACGCGCTTGGAGTCCTCGGCCTTGCGCCGATCGATCTCGGCCGTGTAAGCCTTGGCCTGACGTTTCGCCTTGCGGCCCTCGACCTTGAGCTTCACGTCATCGGGGAGCTCAACGTTGTGATACTTGACCGAGACCTCGGTCATCAGATCGGTGAGTGTGTCCTTGAGCTCTGCGTCGTCGGTGATCCCGTACTGCTCCTTGAGCCAACCGGCTACGGCATCGACCGGGGTCTCGATCAGCCGCTCTCGAGTCGGCAGCTGCTTGAGCCGAGTGTCGATCTCTGCTTCGCGCTCCTTGAGCTTCCCGTCGATCTCCGACTCGCGCGCCTTGAGCTGGTGTTCCCGCAGATCGAGCTCCCGGGCACGCTGCTCATTGGCTGCGTTGATGATCTCTCGATCGACAGGTCGAGGCGCCTCCGCCACTGCCACGGGTGCATGCGGCGGCGTTGCCGCCACTGCTGCCTGCCTTGGGCTCGGCACGTGGAGCGCCGCCGCGGCTTTCGCCGCTGGCGATGCTCCCGCTGGGAGCTGCTCACCGGCCGTCATCGGTTCCAGATCGGCCTCTTCGGCTGCCACCGCCGGCGAAGCTGGAGCTGGCTCGGCCGTGGTGCCCATCGGGACAAGCTCATCGCTGTCGCCGCGGGCGCTCTTTGCGGCCAGGTCTCGGAACATGCCGCGAACCTTGTCCGTGACCACACGCTGATCGCGGATCGCGGTCGTGGAGTCCGGCGGCGGGAACTTTGGGTTGTCTCCCTCGCGCGGCGGCATCAGCGTCTCATGCTTGGACGGAGCCGGTACGGATCGCGCCTCACCCATGTCCAGGGCGGGCTCTACGTCGTTTTCGGATTCGGTATCCATCAGCTAGCTCCAGGGCTCAGCGGCATCCCTGCCGCGAGCATTGACGAGGCACCACCCATGGGGTCGGCCACCATTCCTCCGCGCGGACCAATCGGCGCCATCATCGGCGGCGGTCCGCCTGGCGGTGGCAGCGCTCCGGGCGGACCGGGCGGCGGTCCACCGGGCGGACCCGGCGCACCTTGTGGTGGCTGGGCCGGAATAGACTCAAGTGATTCGAGCATCCTGAGAAACCATCGGTACCGGCTGAGCACTTCTTCGGGCGCGTCCTCGGCCGTGGCGTTTCCGAGCTCGCCGATGGCCATCTGCTTGGCCAGCCCGGGCACGGTGAGCATGTACGGGGTCGGGACACATACGGATTCCGGAACCTCTTCGTCAGCGAGCATCTCCATCGTGTGCTCAAGCAGACGCATCGGTCCGAGCAGGTGACGATTCGCGCGAGCGATGTCCGGCTCCTCGAACAACGCGGCGATTTGCAGCGGGTTCGACATGAACCCGGGAATCTTTGTCAGATCGCCGAGGACATCTAGCCGACCGCCGCGCGTCTCCGGGATGAAGTTCGCTGTCTCGACGAAGAGGTGATATGTGCCGCCGTCGAATTCGAACTTCTTCCACTCGATGTTCTTGATCCAAGACGAGAGCTCGATCTTGCTGTCTTCGGCTGCCGCGTCATCTGCCAGATCTTTGGCCTCGTCGAGCATGACGAGGCCGGCTTGCACGCGAGCAAACGCATACTGGCCCTCGAACTGCGAGAAGCGATCGCTCTCGATGTCATAGAACGTGTCGAGCGCCTTGCCGGAAGCGTTCGGTCCAAGTGGGTTCTTGCTCGCGGCTGCCGACTGCGAAATTCCGGCGATCTCGTACATCTGCTGCACGAGCCAACGAAGCGAGTCCATGGCCTGTGTCGATGCTGGGTTCGGGGCGATGTACTTCGGCTCGGTGCCGTCGGTCTCGATGACAGCTGGATGCCGCGCGCGGAGATGCGCCTTGTTCGTCTGGGATTGCTTCTGAACGAACACCTTGAGCGCGCTGCCCCAGTACAGTGCCTCTTGGTGATCCCGCCAAAGCTCATTGACCTTGGCTTGCGATCCGGCGAGTTGCTGACACAGGCCGATGCCGTAGAACCCGCGCATAGGCGGCGTCCACTGCACGCGGATCATTGGAAAGCGTGGGCGCGTCCAGACGCACTCCTTGAGCGGCTCTCCACCGTCGCGGATAGCATAAACGCAACGCCCATCCTTGGCGCCGCGTGCTGAGGGCAGACGCCAGATCTTGAGCAGCTCGACCATGTCGTTGTCGATCGGGCTGTCGTAGTCGTATGGCGACCACAGATCGCGACTGGCGCGAGTCACCGAAGCGATGCGCTCGGCGTCATTCGGGAACTGCGCCATGAGCACGTCCCGATCGACCAGCACGACTCGCGCAAGCGTCCGAGGCCAGCCGTTGCGGGTCTCCCCGTCATCAAAAACGAGCTCGCTGCGTGGAAAGCGCTCGATGGTGACATCGCCGCCGTCGCGAATCGCTTCCGCGAAGCCGTCCCCTCGGACGATCGCATCGCGCATCATAAGCGGGAACTCAGTCTCGAGATGCGGCGATCCCATCTTGCGACGGAGCACGCGCGATGCCCTCCGCGCCGCCAGCTTCTCGCTGTACGCTGCCTCGTCGCAGCCGATCACCGGCATCGCCCGGCGCTTGCCGTTGCGGCTGACAACGGTGTCGACCATCGACTGCAGAACGTTGAGATAACTCGACGCCTGCGTCTGACCGCGAAGGAAGTCCATCGCTGCGGTGGCGATGCGCCGGCCAAGCGGCCGACCCTCGTAGATCGCCTCGTGGATCAGATCCAGCGTGTTGTAGCCGCGCAGGTATGCGCGACGGGTGTCGCTCCATTCCCAGGCGGCACTAGCGGCCTCACGACCAGCGAGCTTCCACCACTTGGATAGTCCAGTGCCCTTGGCCTCGAGTGGGCCAGGCCTGCCGACGCGCGAGTCTGCTGCGTCTTTAGCGCGGCGGCGTGCCACTCATGGTGGCCGCGGCGCGTTCCTGGTGCGCGGATGAGAGACTGGCGCCTGCGATCGGAGTTGAACCGACGCGCGTTCCGGGCGGTAGTGAGCCGCAACACGGAGTGCTCTGCCACTGAGCTACGCAGACATAGGACTGGATCACTTCTTCGGCCTCATCGGCCCGACGGGCGGCGTGTGAGCCTGGACGACTTCATCCCCGTTGACCCTGGCCCCTTCACTCGCACCGCCGGTGACCTTCTTGGCTTCGTCGATCTGCTGCTGGCTGATGCTGTCTCGCTTGACCATGGTCATCCGCCAACCTCGATGCTCGGCTGTAGTTCCATGCCTGGGACGACGGCGCCGGCCTGCTTGTCACCCATCAATTGTCGATACATCTCCCCGCCGTATTCTGCGTAGAACTTCGGTCGGAGATCGGGTTCGGCATCTGGCTGCGGCGGCGTGACGCTTGGCGCCGGACGTAGGTTCAGTGAACACGTCCCGACTGACACGTGATCCACCGCAAGCCCTGCACTGCGCGCGAGCAGGACAAGGCTCCACGCCTGGGCAGCGTCACCCGTAACCGTAGGGCCGGAACTCTTCTTGCGAGCCATCGAGTAGATCCGATTCCTCTTGTAGCATCCACTTGGGTGTGCCAGGTAGCGTTTTTTCAGGTTCTGGACGATACCTGTGGTGGTAGGAGTGCCGATGGATGTACAGGGCCGCGTCCGAGCAGTCCCGATGCGTGCGCGGATCTTCGACTGCCCCTCCCCCGCCATCCACCTCGGCGCCGCGCAGCGGTGCCCAGCGGTGGACCTTCCACTCAGCGAGCAGCGGCGAACCGCCGCGCATGCGGAGCGATAGCTTGCGGATATCTGCGTTGAACTGCTTGATAGCAATGCGTTTGTTCGGCTTTTCCGCCTCAACAATCGGGATCCGGTAGCGATCGACCCACTTCCTTGACCAGCCCTTCACCGCCGGTTTGCCTCCGCCGCCAGCATCAGCCACCCAGAGGCCAACTGTGGCCTGATCGGCGACCCGCTGGAGCGCCACAACCATCTCGTCGTAGTCCAGGCCGGTACGTTTCCACGTGGCGATTTCCCACAGGTACGGATCGGCCAGCGACCAGCCCCACAGGCTCCAGGCGAAAGCTCGAGTGGTCCCGAGGTCTGCGCCGAGACCGAGCATGTAGGTCCTGCCCTTTGCCCAGCTCGGCAAATCGAGCAGCGCTGCGGTGATGTCCGGGAATCCATCCTCCCCAAGCCGCATCGGCGCGTAAATCAGCGCGCGCTCGTCCACCTTGTGGAGTTCGTAGACGAACCTGGCATCCTCCTTGACCCATCGCGCGTACCACTCGCGCAGCAGATCTGGATCGTCGTCGCTCCAGCCATTTTCCTTGATTGCTTCACCGGCGGTGCGCTCCCAGCGGAGCTTGACCGCCTCTGCTTCGGCCTCCGCCTCGCTGGAGAACGGCCCGAGCGGCTCGTCGATGCCGGCGCGCCCGACCACGAACCACTCGCCGTCCTGCCAGAGCACCTTTGCGAAGAACGGATTGTCGATAACAGCAATCTCATGCACTTCCCAACCCTTGACTGCGTCGTCGTCCCCACGGGTGACCTCGTAGAAGAACCCGGCGCAGTCGCGCCCTGGAGTTCCGGTAAGCCACACCTCTCCGGCGAAGTCAGTAGATCCAGCTGATATCACCGCCTTGTACAGCCGCTCCAGCCACAGGAAGTCCTGCGCCTCGTCGATCCACCAGACATGCTTGGTTCTGCCACGGAGCTTGTTGATCGCACCTTCGTCGTCGGCCCCGAAGAGCTCGATGAGCGATCCGTTCGAGAACACCAGGGCCAGATCGCCCTCGCGGATGTCGACGCGCACGCCAGCCATGTTCAGTGCTTCGACACCGCCCTCGTCGATCGGCTCTCCGTGCTGGCGCAGGATGTCCACGAACCCGCTTTGCGTGTCGTTTATCCATGCGCGCGCCTTGGCCTCGATCCGCGTCGTGGTGATGTACACGGCCCTGAATCTCGGATGCTCCACGGCCCGAGCGATGAGCTCGCGGCATCCGCCGGCGGTAGCGCCAGATCGCCGCGTCTTGCGGGTCGCCCGGCGCTTGTGCTTGCTGCGATAGTACGCAGCCTGCTTCGGGTGGTAGAACGCGCGCAGCGTGGCGCACAGCACGGTGAGTTGCGCAGCCTGGGCCTCAGCGTCGAGCTTGGCTCGACGCGCCGCCAGGAGCTGCTCGGCGCGCTCGCGATCGATCAGGGGTCGGACGGAGCGCTAGTCCTGGTGCGCTGTTGATGGAGTTCCGCGGACGAGACCATGGTCATCGCTTCACTTTGGTAACGCTGCTCAACATCACAGCCTTGGCTGCGTCGACGGCGGACTGAGCGAAGCCGTCGGGGCGAGTGGCATCTCCGAGCACAGTAATCGCTGCAGGAGACATCTTCGCGAAGACCCCCGCTTTCGGTGGCCACGCCACAAGCCCCTGCCCATCCTGCAGCGCGACCCGCTCCGTCATATCCACGAGCTTGCACTTGATGCGCATCGGCGGACCGGAGCTAAATCCTTCGCACAACCATATCGCTGACTTACTCATCACTGCTCCAGTTCGTATTCGAAGTGCGACACGATGCCTTGGTTGTCGTCAGATGCGCGCGCGCCACCGTCTGCATATACGGTCCGCGTCCGCCTGTACCGCTCTTGCCGTAGCTCCGGCCGAACGAAGATCGTCGCTGCCGTCCGGGTCTGCGGATCGTCGACTTGGACGATGTGGTAGGTGGCGCGGACTCCTGACAAGACAATCTGACCGTCGAGAGATCCGCCGGAGAAATGAGCAGGGATGCTCCGCGTCACGCCCACTCCACGATGCGCCCGAGCCAACCCTCGATCTCCGACCACACCCGCTCTTCGCCCTTGGCCATCGTCTCCTGCCCCTTGGACAGGGCCACCAGCGGCGTCACGAGTCGGATCACCCGATCGACAGGTACCTCGTCATACGGATGCGCCTCGCGCCACTTCCGCAACGCGCGAGACATGGCGACACCTTCGATGATCCACGGACCATGGCGATCGTCGAGCCACTCATCGGCGATGTGCTGCGATGCCGCGGACCAGTCGTGCGTGGCGATCAGATCGTCTGAGTGGCGGACGTCAGCCGTGGCGCCAAGGCTCATCCGCGCGGCCATCGTCGTCTTGCCGGTCCGCGGTCCGCCGCAGATGACGATACGGGTCATGCGCAGCCTTGCGCTAGCTCAGCGCATTTCCCGCACACATGAACCGCAGAGACGTGAGGGTTGAACACCACAATGCCGTCGAACTTCAGATGTTCGTCCAGTTCGTGACAAAGGTGATACAGCACGTTCGACCGAAGCCACCTGGGCGTATTCTCGTCGGGTAGGTCCGACGGTGGCCAGAGCCCGAGACCGCCGGGCGGCATCGCCACGAGCGGGTCACGAGAGTCGCGCTCGTCAGGGTAGTCGAGCCTGATGCGCAAATAGTAGCCTTCTGGCCCCAAGATCTGCTTCTCGCATCGCGCCACAACGCGGCACGGATACGAGCACGACCAGCGTGACAGATACTCCGACCATGCATCATGCCGATGATCGTCGACCTCCACTGGCGTCGGCACCACCGAACGCAGATCTCCTGGGCTGCGTTCGCAATCGCATAGTTGGAATTCGACCGGCACTGAGACGTCGATACGCTCGCTGCCTCGCCATATCGTTCCGGCGGTCCTCATTTCGCATCCCCCAGTGCAGCCCTGCTCAGCCGCGCGATCGCGCTCTTGTACCGATCCATCGCTGCAGCCTGTTGTTTCTGCGCGCCGTCTACGCCGACTGCGGCTGCCGTGAACTCGTCGTAGGCCGCCTTGCGCTCTCCGGTGAGGAGGGCGGTGTCGGCGAGTGGAGCATCGGCCACCGGGTCGAACTGCGCCTTCCGAGCCACCAAGATCTTATCAACAGCAAGAAGCACGGCGCTCATGCCGAGTATTTCACCTTGGCTGGCCCTCTCCACCATGACGGCGTCAAGCGTCCCGATCGACGTCCCTCGATTCAAAAGATCGTAGTCACACGTATCCGATCTGACCCGCACGGCCAATTCCATGGACGGGTAGTGCTCGCGAAGCACCGGATCGATCGTCTGCCTTAGATCGACGATCACCTCCGAACCTCATTCTGGCACTTCTTCCACGCCTCTTGCGCCTCAGGCTTCAGCGAAGACAGCGGCACCCTGCACACGTCGGCGATGTTTCCGGCGTACACCGTGTGCTCCTCGTAGAGCGGGACTTGCTTGTTGGCGAAGATGATCCGAATGCCCTCGGGGCACTCCTCGAACCTGAGCTTGTTGTGGTGCACGCTGTTGACCATCGCTCGGATCGACCACTCGGTGCCGCCGTGGCTGCCGATGGAGATCGTCTGGCGGGTCGTGACCATTGCGATGATCAGCGGATCGTCAGCGGGCTGGGCTGGCGCCGCCGCGACAGGCATCGGCGGCTTGGACTGATTCTGGTTAGGGTTACTCACTGTACGTACCTTCCATCAGGGCCGACTACCAACCCGGCAACGTGCGATCCGAAGTCGGTGACCGCGCCGCAGAGGTTGTGAAACTGGACAATCAACCCGCTCTCGCGACCTGGCGAGTCGTCATCGAGAGGGAACACAAGCTGCTCCCCGGGAGTCAACACCCGGAAAAACTGCACGACGTCGCCGACCTCACAGGGCAGCGGAATGAGCACGCCGTTCTGGTAGTAGCCCTGGCCCTTGGCCTTGACCTCGCCGAGCATCCACGGCGTGCCGTCGCGAGCAGTGGTCGGGATGATGATGCCAGAAGCGGTGCGATCGCGCGCCTCGAGCACGCGGAGTAGAACGCGGGATCCGTAGAGGGAGATCTTCACGGCTCGACCTTCCCTTCCATCGCCTTCGCCACAGCAAGCGACTCATACGCCGCCGCCAGCTGCTCGAGCCGCTCGGTGTGCGTGGTGTCCATCATCATGTTCAAAAGCTTATCCATGATCTGCTCCAATTTGTTCACTTCTTCTCTCCGAGAAACTGATCAAGCGGCAGGTACTCCGCAGCCTTGTACCGCCCGCGCAACATCGCGCTTGCTGGTCCGAGAG
>Ga0137413_10000523_pt1 | contig 13085 bp, 11 predicted proteins | sample CZODoug2_1_16fun_FD_108280 | JGI IMG/M metagenome (GOLD analysis project Ga0137413, IMG submission 108280) | Vadose zone soil fungal communities from Angelo Coast Range Reserve, California, USA - CZODoug2_1_16fungal (Illumina Assembly) | ecosystem: Environmental > Terrestrial > Soil > Vadose... | reverse complement strand
GAATCGCTCACCAGAGTGCTGTATCCGGACGATTCGACCAGCCTGGGCCAGGGTCTGCGCTTCGTCCAGGAGTATTTTCTGGTTGCATGCTCGATGGCAGATCTCGTGCGCCGCTTTCGGCGTCACAACACCGACTGGGCGCTGCTGCCCGAAAAAGCGGCGGTACAGCTCAACGATACTCATCCGAGCTTCGCGGTCGCCGAGTTGATGCGAATCCTGCTCGACGAAGCCCGCTTGGACTGGGGTACGGCTTGGGATCTGACCCGCAGGACCCTTGGATACACCAATCACACCTTGCTGCCCGAAGCTTTGGAAAAGTGGCCGGTGGCGTGGTTTCAACTCCTGGTGCCCCGCCAGCTCGAAATCATCTACGAGATCAACCGGCGTCTGCTGGATGCGGTGAGTGCGCGATTCCCGGAGGACGAGCGACGGCTCCAACGCATGAGCTTGATTGAAGAAGGACCCGTCAAGCATGTGCGCATGGCCAACCTTGCAATCGTTGGCTCGCATAGCACCAACGGTGTCGCGGAGATCCATTCGAGGTTGCTGCGCACGACCACGGTGAAAGATCTGGCCGAGATGTTTCCCGAAAGGTTCAACAACAAGACCAACGGCGTCACGCCGCGCCGCTGGCTGTTGCTCGCGAATCCACCGTTGGCCGATTTGATCACGCATGCCATCGGCAGCGCCTGGATCTCCGATCTCGGCCAACTCAGCCGGCTCAAGTCCTTGGCTGATGACGGAAATTTCTTGGATCAGTTCACGAACGTCAAACGCGAGACCAAGACGCGCTGCACCGCCTGGCTCAATGCGAAATTCGGCCTGAACCTCGATCCGGCTACGATCTTCGATTGTCACATCAAGCGCATCCACGAATACAAAAGACAGCTCCTCAACGCGCTGCGCATCGTCGTGCTCTACAATCGCCTGCGAGAGAATCCGCGTTTGGATATGCCGTCGCGGACGTTCTTCTTTGCCGGCAAGGCCGCGCCGGCCTATCGGCTGGCCAAGCTCATCATCAAATTCATCGAGAATCTGGCGCAGACGATCGCAGCGGACCCGGTTGCAAGCCGCAAGCTCCGAGTCGTCTTCCTGCCGGACTACGACGTCTCATTGGCTGAGCGGCTGATTCCGGCAAGCGAGGTCTCGAATCAGATCTCCACTGCCGGCTACGAGGCCAGCGGCACCAGCAACATGAAGTTCATGATGAACGGCGCATTGACGATCGGGACGCGCGACGGCGCAACCATCGAGATGGCCGCGGAGGCGGGCGAGGAGAATTTCTTCCTGTTCGGATTGACCGCGGAGCAAGTCGCCGGCAGCCGCGGCTGGTACGACCCCCGCTGGCACTATGAGCACGACCCGGAAACGCGCGCTGCCCTTGACCTGATCGCATCCGGCCATTTCAACGGTTCGGAACCAGACCTGTTCAGGCCGATCTACGACACGCTGGCGCGCGCGGACTACTACATGCACTTGGCCGACTTGAACTCGTATCTCGAGGCGGATCAGCGGTTGCTCGATTTGTACCGCAGGCCGCGCGACTGGGCGCGCACGGCCGTGTTGAACGTTGCCTCGTCGGGTAAGTTCTCCAGCGACCGGACGATCGCGGAATACGCGGCCGGGATCTGGGGAGTGACGGCGTGCCCGATACCCTGAACCTAAGCTGAGGCTCGACCATGACTTCCATGCCATCGCTCGATAGTGAGGGATTGATTGTCGATAGTGACGGGACTGCTCGCCTACTTCCTGCTCATCAAGCGCCGGGACCGATCGCACCGAGCCGTTCAGGCAAACGAGCTGGCCATCGGGCGAATGGGATCGGTGCGGCCGTCCCACTCCTGATGCGCGCGCGCCATGTTCTCCAGCTGGCGCTGAATCAACGGGGAGACGTCCATTAATTCGACGAAGCCGCCGCTGTCCTTGCGCGTGTCGAACAATACGAAACGCTCCCCGCCGGGGAGTGTGCCACGATACGCCGCCTCGTAACCCGCGTCGCTGAGACGCTCAAAGCCTTTGTCAAAATCCTCCCGCAGCATCACATGGTGAAAACCCGGCCCGGTAGATTCCAGCGCTTCGGTAAACACCGAGGGGACGTTTGCGTTGATCGGTCTCGCCAACTCGATGATCACGCCGCCGGAGAAACCGAATGCAATCTGCAGCGATTGACCCACAGCACGGCCGCGGTACGTGACCCCTTTCTCCCATTCGAAATCCCCCACGAAGAATGGGCCTGCGCCCATGACTTTCGTCCAATAGAGGAGAGCGGCGTCCATGTCGCGCACGACGTGGCAAATCTCGATGACGGATTTATTCGGTTGCAGCATTTCTCAAGTCTCCGGCCCGGTTGCGGGATTAGACAACCGTTGCGCCGCGCGGGCGCCTATCTTTGGGTGGGCGACGGCGCGGGCCGACGGGCTTCGATTGCCCGTGCGCCTTTTCGCTGCGCCGCGCCGCGGCCAGAATCAGCTGGCCGCGGAAACGCCGCGGCAGTATTCTGGGCTCGTTCTCATGACAGCGAGGAATTGACCATGGCCGAGAAAGTCATACCGGAATCGCATCTCGATCTGTTCAAGAAGAAAGCGTTCGCAAATCTCGCGACGTTGATGCCCAGCGGCCAGCCGCAGGTGACCCCCGTGTGGGTCGATTTCGACGGTCGCCACGTCGTGATCAACACGGCCGAGGGTCGTCAGAAGGATAAAAACCTGCAACGCGACGGTAGGGTCGCACTGTCGATCATGGATCCTGACAATCCGTACCGTTATCTTGAAGTGCGTGGTCATGTAGTCGACCGAACCCGCGACGGCGCTGACCATCACATCGATGCGATGGCCAAGAAATATCTTGGGAAGGACAAGTATCCGTACAGCCGGCCGGGCGAGGTCCGGGTCATCTATAAAGTGGAGCCCGAACGCATTACATCGACGACGTAAACTAGCGCTGGGATTTTTGGTGAAACAGGCGACCTTTTCCCTTAGGGTCAGCACTGGCGGACGCGGCTTGATCGAGATCACGCGCGGTGTGCGCGACTGGCTGGACCGCGCGGTGCTCAGGTCGCCGGGCTCGTCGCCGCCGGGTCCGGGCGCGCTGCCTGCACGGCCAGTAGCAGGGCCAGCAGCAGCAAGGCCGCAGCGATCAAGAACGGCGCGCCGGGTAGGGTCCAGGTGCGTCCCTTGTCGATGAAATGAGCAAAGGACAGGGTGAACAGGCCGGGGCCGATCAAGCCGGCAATGCTGGTAATGCTGCCGTTCGCCCCCTGCAACTTACCTTGCTCGTTCCCGGCCACCCGCTGCGACATCAGGCTCTGCAGGCCGGGGCCGAACAATCCCATCAGGGCGAATACCGGCAACACCGCCCAGATCCAGAAGGGCGTCGGCGCCAGGGCGAAGCCGGCGAATCCGACAATGCCGAACAGCAGACCGGTGTAGAGCGAACCGCGTTCACCCAGGCGCCGCACTGCCGGCTTGACCAGTCCGCCCTGCACGATGATGCTGCATACACCCACCGCCATGAGGGTCAGTCCGACGGTCTTGGTGTCCCATGCGTATCGGTAACTGGTGTAGAGCACGAACATGCTGGGCAGCACGCAGTGCGCCAGCTGGAACAATAGATTCACTGAGGCCAGGCCGAGCAGATCAGGGTGGGAGCGCAGCAGTTTGAGCGAGCCGACCGGATTGGCTTTCTTCCAAGCGAAAGCATCGCGCTTTCCCGGCGGCAGGGATTCCGGCAACACGAACAGGCCGTATATGGCGTTAATCAGGGCAAGCGCTGCGGCGCCCCAGAAAGGCAGGCGCGGATCGATATTGCCGAGAAGACCGCCCAAGGCCGGCCCGAGCACGAAGCCGACGCCGAAAGCAGCGCCGATCATGCCGTAGGCGGCCGCGCGCTTCTCCGGCGGCGCCACATCGGCAATATAGGCACCCGCAGTGGTAAAACTGGAGGCGCAGATTCCCGAGACGATGCGTCCGAACAGCAGCCAGCCGATATTCGGCGCCAGCGCCATGACGATATAGTCGAGACCAAGGCCGAAGCAGGAAATCAGAATCACCGGCCGGCGGCCGAAGCGGTCAGAAACAGCTCCCAGGACCGGCGAGAAGAAAAACTGCATCAGCCCCCACGCTGTGCCGAATACGCCGAACATTGTGGCACCCGCGCCCGCGTCCTCTCCCATGAACTGCTGCACTAGCTTGGGCAGCACCGGGATGATGAGCCCGAAGCCGAGCACGTCGATGACGACGGTGATGAAGATGAAGATCACCGCGGCGCGGCGGCGTGAAGTGGTAAGCGAGTCGCGACGAATGGACATGGATGGGACTATCGTGCCAGTGTTGGCAAGATCGACGCAATGCCGAAATGACCATTGGTGGCTCTTTCGCGTTGACGAAGGTAAGCAAGAATATCTATGTATCGAGATCAGTTTCATGTGCCGGGTCCGGGGCCTTACGCGCTGACGCATTCGGTGGGGTGTCTGCCTAAACGCAGCGCTGATGTGTTTTACAAGGAGTTTTTCGAGCCGTGGCAATTAGAGGGCGGCGAAGCGTGGAATTCTTGGCTGCCAGCGATCGAGCGCTTTCGAGAGTCGCTCGCCATGCTCCTGGGCGGGAGGGCGGCCGACTATTGCCCGCAGGCGAATCTCTCATCGGGCCTCGCGAAGCTATTGCCCGCACTGCCGAAGTCGAATGAGCGGGCAGTATTGCTTGCAGCGGAGGATTCATTCCCCTCGCTTGCCTTCGTGCTGCAACAGTCGCGCCAGAGCGGCTTCGATACCCGATTCATCCCGAATACCCTTGACCCGTCGATCTTGGCTACTTGGGTCGACGCGCTGACCCCGGATGTCGCGGCGGTACTGGTCACTCATGCGCACTCGAACACCGGATTGGTGGCGCCGGTTGCAAAGATCGCGGCCCTGTGTCGCGAGCGCGGTATCCGTTGCATCGTGGACGTCGCGCAATCGGCGGGCATACTCCCCGTGTCCATGTCCGAGCTCGGGTCGGATATCGTGCTTGGGAGCTGCATCAAATGGCTCTGCGGCGGACCCGGCGCAGGGTTCATGTGGATTAGCCCAACGCTGCTGGACAGTCTCGCACCGGTTGATGTCGGCTGGTTTTCGCACGCCGATCCATTCGAGTTCGACGTTCACTCGTTCAGATATGCAGCGGATGCCAGACGCTTCTGGGGCGGTACGCCTTCCGTCGCACCCTATGCAATCGCCGCCGAAGGCCTGCGCTTGATCGCAGACATCGGAGTTGCAGCAATTCGAGCGCATAACGTGAAGCTCATGGAGGTTTTCCGCGACGAACTGCCGCCGCCTTGGCGGCATCGAATCGATCTGGAGCGGATGGGGGGCACGATCTGCTTGGGTCTCGGCGATGAGCAGGAGCGGATCATGCGCTCCTTGCGGGCAAGCGCTGTGCGTGTCGACTATCGGGGCACGGCAGTGCGGCTCTCCTTTCACATCTACAATACAGCGGCGGAGGCAGCGCTCATTGCCGGTTGCTGGTCTGGCGCATGATCACACCGAACAAATTTAAGAGGTGCGAATGAGCGGCCGGGCAGAGGCATTCGAACGCTGGATTCGAACATCCTTCATTCAGATGAATACCGAGCTCGAAAACCTCTACTTCGCACAGCCTAACCGCGCGCAAGTGATCGGCTGCGGAGATCCGATCAAGGCGGCACTTCGAGATGAAGGTCACACGTACGTCGTCGCGCTGCTCGCAGAGGGCAACACGGCAGAGGGCTTCGATAGCGCGTTTGGTGTTCTCGGCAATGTAGGTTTGTATCTCGGTGCGCTGAGGCGCCACGAACTCACCAATCCGGTGCGAGAAGATCGATCGCCGTTCCCCGAGGCCTCGTCGCTTGCCCTGCACGTTGGAGCGTCTCTGGGCATGGCGCCGAGATTTTCGACCGCGCACCTGGCAACGCACAACAAAGCGCGTGCCGGTGTTCGCAAGAGCTTTACCTCGCTCCCGGATGAGTTTCTGTTCATCGATGAGAACACGCGCGGCATTCTCTCGCTGCAGCGCGCCGCCGATGCACTCACCGGCGTCGTCCATCTCGGTGTTTCCAGTCCGGTGGCGGACGTCGCGTTTGATGCGGCCGCGCAGGCGCTGCGCGACGTCATCCGATTCAATGATCGGCTGATAAGCCAACTAAACGTCGAGCGATTTTTCTATTCCGTGCGCCCTTACTACAAACCGTATCGCGTTGGACGCCAGGAGTATCGCGGAGCAAACGCCGGCGACTTTTCGGGCATCAACGAGCTGGACTTGCTATTGGGCGTGTGTCGCGCCAACGATCCCTATTACGCCCATTTACTGGTCGATAAAATGCTGTTCATGTTGCCATCCGACCAGGCTCGGCTGCGGGAGTGCATGACGCGCACCAGCTTGTTGGATGAACTGCTCGCCCTCGTCGACGAACATGGCCGCGCGGACTGGTTTCAGCGGAACGCGCGTGCGTACCTCGAGGTCTGCGATCTGTTCGGGCAGGCGGCGGCGCAGCACCACAACGCACTGGTCAAGCGTTTCATCGAGGAACCCGCCGCTGCCCTCAATGAACTGGCCTTGGAGGGGGTCACCGCCAGCGGGCCGCCGCTGCCGGTCTTGCTCCGTTCACTCGAAGTCCTGCGTGACTTGCGCCTAGCGGCGGATCGCCGCGACATCGTTACGCGCCATGACGACATCAGGAAGCTTCGCGGCGTGGCGGGGGGCCGCTCGAACGCCGCCGCGGCCACGATTTGATTGACATCCTCTATCGATACTATCGGATCAATCTATTTCCACGGGTGGTGGCACCGGCCTATCCTGGAGCAACCCTCACCTGGAGCATGACATGAGCAAACTGGCCGACGACACCTCCAAGCCATCCGCCGATCAACTGACTACCACCGCCGGCAATCCGATTGCCGACAACCAGAATTCGCTCAGCGCCGGGCCTCGCGGGCCGCTGCTGCTGCAGGATTATCAGTTAATTGAGAAGCTCGCCCACCAGAACCGCGAGCGTATTCCGGAACGTCCCGTGCACGCCAAGGGCTGGGGCGCGCACGGCACTCTGACCATCACCGGCGATATCTCGAAGCACACGAAGGCCAAGGTGCTGCAACCCGGCGCCAGGACCCCTTTGATCCTGCGCTTCTCGACCGTCGCCGGTGAACTCGGCGCGGCGGATGCCGAACGCGACGTACGCGGCTTCGCAATCAAGTTCTATACCGAGGAAGGCAATTGGGACCTGGTCGGCAACAATACGCCGGTGTTCTTCGTGCGCGACCCCTACAAGTTCCCCGACTTCATCCACACCCAGAAGCGGCATCCGAAAACCAATTTGCGTTCCCCCACCGCGATGTGGGATTTCTGGTCGCTGTCGCCGGAGAGCCTGCATCAAGTAACCATATTGATGTCCGACCGCGGACTGCCCACCAACGTGCGCCACGTGAATGGCTATGGCTCGCACACCTACAGTCTGATCAACGCGGCCGGCGAGCGCGTGTGGGTTAAATTCCATTTCAAGACTCAGCAGGGCCATCAGCACTGGACCAATGCAGAGGCTTCCGAGGTCGTCGGGCGCACGCGCGAATCGACCCAGGAGGATCTGTTCGGCGCGATCGACAAGGGCGACTTCCCGAAGTGGAAAATGCAGGTGCAGATCATGACGGACGCGCAGGCGCAGGAATGGTCTCAGCGCACCGGCTGGAACCCGTTCGATCTGACCAAGGTCTGGCCGCATAGCGACTTCCCGGTGACCGACATCGGCGTGCTGGAATTGAATCGCAATCCGGACAATTACTTCGCCGAGATCGAGCAGGCCGCCTTCGCGCCCTCCAACATCGTTCCCGGCATCAGCTTTTCACCCGACAAGATGCTGCAGGCGCGCGTGTTCAGCTACGCCGATGCGCACCGTTACCGGTTGGGTACGCACTACGAGGCGCTGCCGGTCAACGCGCCGCGCTGCCCGGTGCACCATTACCACAAGGACGGTCCGATGCGGTTCTTCGACAACAACACCGGCAACCCGGACGCCTACTACGAGCCCAATTCGTTCAACGGCCCGAAGGAGGACAAGCGCTTCGCCGAGCCGCCGCTGCCGCTGCACGGGGAAGCCGACCGCTACAACCACCGCGACGGTAACGACGATTTCACGCAGCCCGGCAATCTATTCCGCCTGTTCAACGCCGAGCAGAAGCAGCGCCTGTTCGCCAACATCGCCGCGGCAATGCAAGGCGTGCCGGATGAAATCAAGCGCAGACAGATCGCGCTGTTCGCCAAGTGCGATCCCGCGTACGGGGCCGGCGTGGCCAAGGCAGCGAAGCTCGAAGCCGCCGGTGACGATCGTCTCAAAGGCACCAGCGCGACCAACAAACCTACGGAGAATTCGACCGTAAACTGAGCGCGGGCCCTCGATCAATGTGCCGGCAACGAGCGCTGCCGGCACTTTTTTGCCGCGGGATCCCGGGGCCGCACTTCGCCAATCGGGTAGCCCGTGTCAGTCAGACTGAGTGCACCGCGCCTCCGGGTCCGACTGGGCCGACAATCTGGAGATCGAGCAGGTCGCGCCGGAAGAGAGACCCGTCGGGCAACGCGTGCAGGGTGTGTTCGATCCGGTCGCCGCGAAGGCGCTCCAAGCGAAACCAACGCTCCGGCGGCGGTGCGCTTCCCCATCCCGTGAAATCGCGAGGCGCGACTTCGGCAAGGAATCGGGCGTCAATTCTCCCGCGGAAAAACCTGCCCCAAATGGGATCGCTCGGATCGCCGGCGCAGTAGCACCATGAACCGTAGTCGAAGGGCACCCATAGACCCGGAGCGAGCCGCACCTCCGCCCAGGAATGGGGCCCAAGATTGGCCGGGTGAAGAAGATATCCGGATGCCAGACGCGCGGGAATGCCGCGTGCACGACACAGGGCAACCAACAACGAAGAGCCCAACATGCAATCGGCCAAACGATTCTGCAATACTCCCCCCAACGGATCATCCCGGCCGAGCGCTGCGCGGTGCACATCACCGAAGCGCAAATTCGTCATCAGCCATTCCCAAGCTGCATATGCGAACGCACGGGCATTGGCGCTTCCTCTCGCCAATTCCTCGGCCAGTGCCGCGACCGTTGCGCTCGGTGCAACCAAACCCTCGCGTTCGCGTAACCAGATTTGATCTTCGGAATCCACGGATGCGCCAATGGGTGCGGAGGGTGCCATCGAGTCGCCCACCTCGCCCCCCAAGAATTCCACCACAAGCTCCGCCACAATCGGGCCAGCTACCGCGGCGGAGTCGAGTCGCAACTCAACGCGGCCGGGCATTTCCCGAATTTCCACGGACGTTCCGGCGGGTTGCAGCAGCCGCACTTGCGCCGGGCCGCGCTGAGCCTGCCGTAATGGCAGCGGTAGCCGGAGCACTATGGGCCGCCCCGGTGTTGCGGCGTACGAATGCCACTCACGACGCAGGGAAAAGCGGTAAAGATGAGGGGCCGCCGGCAGTGAAACCGCGTTGCGGCGCGTCGTCCGTTGCCAGTCCGCCCAGGCGTCGTCGGCCGGCTCGCCTACACGCGACTTGAGCATATTGTTTGCGGCGTACGGGTCCAGCAGTAATCCGCCGGGGCTGGCTTTGTAAGGCAACCCCCTGGAGAGAAGGCGCTCCAGCGTGCGCTCGGCGCGTGCTCGTGCGTCCGAATAGTCACCGGCACGGGCTTGAAACAGCCAACATTGGACGATGATTTGCTCGATGACGTCATCCGCACCGGCGACGAAGAGCGGGCTCATCGGAGTATCAGTCCAACGCATAAGCGAGTATGTAGTCACCGGTCTTTGTGCCCAAGACTTGGTGTCCACCCGCGGCGATGACGACGAACTGACGGTCATCGGACTGGAAAGTCATCGGAGTGGCTTGGCCGCCGGCAGGCAAGCGCGCCTTCCACAGTTCCCTACCCGTTTGCAGGTCATAGGCGCGCAAGTAATCATCCAGCGTTGCGCCTGCGAAAATGAGTCCGCTTCGCGTGATGAACGTTCCTCCAACCTGCGGCGTACCAATGAGCAGCGGTAACCGGCTGGCAATGCCGAAGGGGCCGGTGTCACGGGCAGTGCCGACCGGACGTTCCCAAATAACCTTATTCGTCCGCAGATCGATCGCGTAAAGTTTGCCCCAAGGCGGCTGCATGCAGGGAACCTTGAGTGGACTCAGAAAGCCAAAATAAGAAGCCGCATAGCCGGTGCCTTTCATTTCGGACAGACCTGCAGGTACAGCGCCGTTGACCGAGGCCATCCGAACCAGAAACGGCATGGCGCTGGGGTTGGAGACGAGAATCTTGCGAACCGGATCAACGGTGACGCCGCCCCACTCAATGCCTCCGAACATCCCGGGATACACCATCGACGCTTCTCCGGTGCCCGGCGGCGTGTAGGGGCCTCCATAGCGTGCTTTCCGATATTGAATGCGGCACCACATTTGATCGATGGGCGTTATTCCCCACATGGCTGCTTCGGTCAGAAACGACGGGCCAGGATTCACGGCCAGCGCCGATGTGGGCTGTGCCGCGGCCAGGTGCTCGCCGATATTGCTGCGTCCTGGCGCGGCATTTTCCGTCACAGGTACGAGCGGCTCTCCGGTCTTGCGGTCAAGAATGAATATGCTGCCTTGTTTGGTTCCGAATAAGACGGCGGGTTGAATGCCTTGCGCAGTCGGCAGATCCATCAACACAGGCTGGGAGGACAAGTCGTTATCCCAAAGATCATGATGGGTGGCTTGAAAGCTCCATCGAGTGTCCCCGGTGCCGATGTCCACGGCAACGAGTGAATCACTGTAATGCTCGTCGAAAGGCCGGCGCTTTTTGCCCCAGAAATCAACTGCGGGATTGCCGGTAGGAATATAGACGAGTCCGAGTTCGTCATCGGCGACCAACGGCGCCCAGGCGTTGGGCGTGCTGCGGGTATAGGTCTCACCGGGTGGCGGCGCATCCTTGCGATCCGGCCGACCCACATCCCATGCCCAGACAAGCTTGCCCGTCACGGCGTCAAAGGCGCGGACGACACCCGACGGCATATCGGTGGAAACGTTGTCCATCACTTTCGAACCGATCACCAACTTGCCGCGCGTTACCACGGGCGGAGAACTCACGGTATAGGTACCCCTTGGCGCTTCCCCAATGCCCGACAGCAGGTCGACCGCGCCGCCATCACCGAAATCTGCACAGGGTTTGCCAGTCAGGGCATCGACACTCCACAGGCGTGCATCCGGCGTCGCGACGTAGACGCGCTTGGCGCAATCGCCCGGAGCCGACCCCATTGAGTAATAAGATACTCCCCGGCAAGCCAGAGCCTCGGCCCCCTCCAGCTTGCTCTTCGCGTCAAAATGCCAAATCAATTTCCCGGTGACGGCGTCAAGCGCAAATACTTGTGCGCTTGGCGTGCACACATACAGAAGGCGGTCAATTTTCAAAGGCGTGGCTTCGAAGTTATAACCGCGCCCGGGCTTCGCAATATCACCGGTTCTGAAGCTCCAGGCCAACTTAAGCCGAGAGACATTGCCGGGATTCAGTTGTGTGAGTTCGGAATAGCGCGTGCCTGCGGTGTCGTTACCGTAGTTGCGCCAATCGCCCGCCGTTGCCGTACGGGCCGCCGCTACGGGCGAGTATTGTGCGGTGACAGGATCGACATGAGCCAGGGCGGTACCAATAGCCGTCGCGGTGACTAGAGCAATGACAGCGCATATCCAGATTGCTGCGCCTGAAGAGCGGTGCCGCCGGAATTCGCCAAAGAGAGGCCGCGGTCCCGAGTCCAACCCGCGTTGTGCAAGCGGCGTCAAAAGCCACAGCCCAAATACGGCGAGCACCAGCAGCCGGGGAACCAAAGCCCAGCCGTTGAGCCCTACCTCCCAAAGTGACCAGGCCGAGCTGTACGCCAGCATCAAGCCATAAAGCCATGACCCCCAGCGATTGCCCTTCCATAGCAAAATTGCCGACGAGACCAGGACAACTCCCGAGCAGGCGTACCACCAGGATCCGCCCACGGCCAGTAGTTTCGCCCCTCCGATGAGCAGCGCCAGACCGAACAGCGCCAAAAAAATGAAAGATATCCGAGGGAGAACAAGATTGGATTTCATTGCCCCAATCTCGGTCCTTCGGTCTTGTCGAATTCAGCTTTTGAGTCGGCCAATGGCTGTCGCAATGGCGCCGGGGCCGCGCAGTCCCTTCTGACCCATCCATATGACTACTTTTGATCCGCCTCGGGCGATCACGCCGAGCCATCCTCGGCGCGTCAGCTTGAGCAATCCACTATGCACGGTCGCGTCGATCTTCAGCTCCGATTCGCGTGCCTTTATATGCTCAAAGAAGGCAATTCCGAGGTCGCCTACGTCTGCATCGAGTCGTGAACAAATGGAGCTGACCGCCCGCGGAGGAATACGCAGCTCGAAGTCGGGGTCTACGGCCTTCCCGGGTTCGAGCGCGATTCCCCCGGCACCATCGGAAAAAATGCGCCAATCGCCGGCAATGTTAGTAAACGTTATGCCGACTTCGGCACCCGGGCGCAGCGAAGATGCTGCAAGCCGCGCACCGGAACTGTTCATCAGGAATTTCTTCAGAGTGGCATCCGCCCTGTCACCGTGCACAAACGCCGGATCGGATTGCCTATCGAATGCATCGCTCACGTATGATCTCCTTGAAACATAGAAGTGAGACGGCCTTCCGGCTCCCTGGAGGCTTACAATCTACACTCGAAAATCGAACTTTCTTCAAAACATCGCTGATTTATGTGAACAGACTCACGAATACTCCGTTGCGGGCAGGCGGTATCGTAGCTAAGGAACGGCTGCGTCGCCTACGGGCGATGCTGTTGCTGCGTTCGTTCGAGTCGGCACTGCTGAGACAACCCAAGCCGGGATTTCAATTGCTCTCGCGCGGCGAGGAAGCCATTGCAGTGGGCATCTGCACTGCGCTCGAGCGTACGGACCCGCTTCTCTGTAGCGGCCGCAGCATCGGCGTGGCACTCGCGCGCGGCGTGCCCGCGGGCGGCCTGCTGGCGGAGCTTGCCGGTAAGGACGGGGGTCCCAACAAAGGGCGCGCGGGGCGCGCGCACGTATCGATGCCTTCAGTTGGCCTGTTTG
>Ga0137413_10000522_pt1 | contig 13091 bp, 15 predicted proteins | sample CZODoug2_1_16fun_FD_108280 | JGI IMG/M metagenome (GOLD analysis project Ga0137413, IMG submission 108280) | Vadose zone soil fungal communities from Angelo Coast Range Reserve, California, USA - CZODoug2_1_16fungal (Illumina Assembly) | ecosystem: Environmental > Terrestrial > Soil > Vadose... | reverse complement strand
GCGCGATCCGGCCGTGCCCGCACTGGCTGAGAAACTGGGTACGACTCGCTCGGCCGCGGCTCTCGAGCTTTGGCGTGATCGGCTCAAGGGGGCCATCGTTGCAATCGGCAACGCGCCGACTTCATTGTTTCGGCTGCTGGAGATGCTCGACGAAGGTGCGCCCCGCCCGGCGGCGATACTGGGAATCCCAGTCGGCTTCGTCGGCGCGGCCGAATCGAAGGAGGCGCTCATCGCCAACTCACGGGGCGTCCCCTTCATCGCCGTGCGCGGGCGAGTGGGCGGGAGCGCCATGACTGCCGCTGCCGTGAATGGTTTGGCACGCGCCGGCCTATGAACGACCTGGGCAAACTGATTGGCGTCGGCGTCGGTCCAGGGGATCCCAACCTGTTGACGCTCAAGGCCGTGCATGCACTCAAATGCGCCGACGTCGTCGCCCATTTTGCGAAGGCGGGAAATGCGAGCAATGCGCGCGCCATCGTTGCGCAGTTTCTGCGCCCGGACGTCAGGGAATTGCCGCTTCTGTATCCGATTACCACGGAAAAGCCGACCGGCGACTCCAATTATCGCTCGGCGATTCAAGGATTTTTTGATGACGCTGCGTCGGCGATTGCGGCCCATCTGGACGCCGGGCGAACCGTTGCCGTTCTTTCGGAAGGCGATCCCTTGTTCTTCGGATCGTACATGCACTTGCACGTGCGCTTGATGCAGCAGTATCCCACCAACGTCATCCCCGGCGTGACCGCCATGTCGGGCTGCTGGTCTGCCGCGGGGCTGCCCATCGCACAAGGAGACGATGTGCTCACGGTAGTCCCGGCCACTCTGGACGAGGCGGAACTCATCCGCCGGTTTCGACAGAACGACCCGACCGTCGTCATGAAAATCGGGAGGAATCTGTCGAAGGTGCGCCGCGCATTAGCCGCGGCAGACCGCCTTCTCCAGGCCACCTATGTCGAACGCGGGACGATGGAGCGGGAAATGCTCATGCCGCTCGTGGATAAACCAGACGATGCCGCACCCTATTTTGCAATCGTGTTGGTGACGGGGCGCGCGTGGCACTCATGAGCGGCAAGATTACCGTGATCGGGTTGGGTCCGGGAAGCGTCAGTCAACTCACGCCTGAAGCGGCCGATGCCTTACGAGCCGCCGACGTAGTGTACGGATATGGGCCGTACCTTGATCGGGTTCCCGCTCGAGAAGGCCAACGCCGCGAGGCCTCCGACAATGGAGAAGAAATCGATCGTGCGACCCGTGCGCTGACGGAAGCCGCCCAGGGCGCAAACGTCGCCGTGGTATCCGGCGGCGATCCTGGAGTCTTTGCGATGGCGGCCGCGATCTGCGAGGCGTTGGAGCGAGGCCCCGGCGCCTGGCGTGATCTGGATCTGGCTGTTGTTCCGGGAATCACCAGCATGCTTGCCGTTGCCGCGCGCGTCGGCGCGCCCCTGGGTCATGATTTCTGCGCGCTGTCGCTGTCCAATAACTTGAAGCCCTGGGCCGTCGTTGAGAAGCGTCTGAAAGCGGCGGCGAGCGCAGGTTTCGTCATCGCCCTGTACAACCCGATTTCGCGCGCGAGACCCTGGCAATTGCAACGTGCGTTTGAAATATTGCGCGCCCACGTGCCTGCGAACACCCCGGTGGTATTCGGACATGCCGTCGGTCGCGCCGACGAACGCATACTCATCACGATACTGGAAGCAGCCGATGGTTCCGAGGCGGACATGGCGACGTGCATCATCGTGGGCTCGTCTGAAACCCGCCTTGTCGCGCGGCCGCGTGGCCCCGCGCTGGTCTACACCCCGCGATCGGCCGGTGCCTTCAGCACATGATCAAGCCATCCCATCGCTTCATCGACGGTTGCGACCGTGGGCACATCCAAGGCCGGCGGCCGCCGCAACAGAATGACCGGCAGGCCGAGCATTCGCGCCGCAGTGATTTTGCCGTACGTCGCTATACCGCCGCTGTTCTTCGCGACGACGATGTCGATCTCATGCTCTCGCAGCAATTCGCGCTCCCGATCTTCGCCGAAGGGTCCGCGCTCAAGAATGTAACGCGCATGCGTTACCTTGAGTGGCGGATCCACCGGATCGACGCTGCGAATGAGGTAACGGTGCTGGGGTGCCGCAGCAAAGGACGCGATCTCTTGACGGCCCACGGCGAGAAACACCCGGCGGGGCTCGACTCCCAAGGTACGCGCCGCCTCTTGGGCGTCATGCACATCGGTCCATTGATCGCCGGCGATGGCGCGCCACGGCGGCCGACACAAGGAAAGAAGGGGCGTGTGGGTCTGCGCGGTGGCACTCTGCGCATGAGCCGACATCGTCGCGGCATAGGGATGCGTGGCATCGATCAACGCGTGGATCTTATTGTCGCGCAAGTATTGTATGAGGCCTGCCGTTCCGCCGAAACCGCCCGATCGCACCGGCACGGCTTGCGCCAATGGCGAGGCAGTGCGACCGGCGAGCGACAAAGTAACCACCCTATCGTCACGAATCGCGAGCTGTTGGCCGAGCAATCGCGCCTCCGTCGTGCCACCCAGAATGAGGATGTTTTGTTTCATGTCGCTCGCTGAATTCGCCAGTCCCCAGCCTGCTGCATTGCATCGGTGGCTGTCCATCGTCGGAATCGGCGAGGACGGTATCGAAGGCCTGAGCACGGCGGCGCGAGACTTGATCCAATCGGCGGCGGTCGTGTTCGGAGGAACACGCCACCTTACGCTGGCAGAGCCCTTGATTCGAGGGGTAGCACGACCGTGGACGGTCCCATTCGACCCGACTCTCGCCGAAGTGCTCGAGCTTCGCGGCAGCGCCGTTTGCGTGCTGGCGTCGGGGGATCCCTTCAATCATGGCGTGGGCAGCATTCTGTCACGCCACGTCGCCTGCGAGGAGACAGTGGCGCTGCCCGCCCCTTCCGCCTTCAGTTTGGCGGCATCAAGACTGCTCTGGCCGCTGCCACAAACCACACTATTGTCGCTCTGCGGCCGCTCACTCGACTATATCCGGCCTCATCTGCACCCCGGGTCGAGAATCCTGATACTCGCTTCCGACCATGACGCGCCGGCGAAGCTGGCACGCCTGTTGTGCGACATTGGCTTTGGGACTTCGCGAATCACGGTACTTGAATCCCTCGCGGGTCCCCGCGAGCGGATCCGCTCGGCGCCGGCAAACGTCTTTGATCTTGGATCGATTGATCCCTTGAACACGATGGCAGTCGAGGTGGCGGCCGACGAGGGGGCGCGCATTCTGCCCAAAGCGGCCGGCCTTGCCGATGAACTCTTCGAACATGATGGACAGATCAGCAAACGCGAGATTCGCTGCCTTACTCTATCCGCATTGGGGCCGCGTCGCGGCGAACTACTCTGGGACGTGGGCGCCGGCTCGGGATCAGTATCGATTGAGTGGCTGCTCGCGGATGGTTCGTTGAATGCGTTCGCCGTCGAACAGCGCAGCGATCGAGTTGCGCGCATCAACCGCAACGCCGCGGCATTCGGCGTGCCTCATTTGACCGTCATCGAGGGCTCGGCTCCAGCGGTGCTCGGGGGGCTAGGGGTGCCGGACGCCGTATTCATCGGCGGCGGCGCGTCAACGCCGGGACTGATCGACACTGTGCAATCCGTCCTGCGCTCAGGAGGCCGCTTGGTCGCCAACTCCGTTGCTCTGGAAACGGAAGCGATCCTGCTGCGATATCAATCGCTATGCGGGGGATCATTGACGCGAATTTCGATCGACCGCGCCGGCCCCATCGGCGGCGAGGACGCTCGCATGACGGGTTGGCGTTCCGCAATGCCCATCATGCAATGGGTTTGGGTGAAACCATGATCGTCGCGGGTATCGGGTGCCGAAAGGCGATATTGGCGGCGCAGGTTGAGTCGGCCATCGAGGCGGCATTGCGGCACAATCAGATCGACGGACATCAATTGGACGTCATTGCTGTCCCCGCTGTGAAAGGCACCGAAGCGGGCATCGTGGAGGCTGCGGCGGCACGGGGAGTGCTTTTGGTATTGATCACCCCGACCGCGCTGGAAGAGGCGGATTTGCGCACGGTGACTCGTTCAGCACGGTCGATGGACACGCTCAACGTTCAATCGGTTGCCGAAGCCGCAGCCTTGGCCGCCGCGGGACCCAACTCCCGGTTGCTTGCACCGCGAGTCGTCGTCGGCCCGGTAACCTGCGCGCTCGCCGAGGGAGATGAACTGCAATGACTGTCCACTTTATTGGCGCGGGACCCGGAGCCGCGGACCTGATCACCATCCGTGGGCGCGACCTGCTCGCTCGCTGCCCGATATGCCTGTATGCCGGCTCATTGGTGCCGCCAGAATTGCTCGCACATTGTCCGGAAGGCGCGCGGCTTATTGATAGCGCTGCGATGACACTGGATCAGCTCGAGAGCGAATACCTCACGGCCCATTCCGCGGGTCTCGATGTGGCGCGACTTCATTCGGGGGACCTGTCGATCTATAGCGCGCTCGCCGAGCAGCTGCGCCGGCTCAAGCGACGTGGAATTTCGTACACGCTGACACCAGGTGTACCGGCTTTTGCCGCCGCCGCCGCGGCTCTGGGACGCGAGTTGACAGTGCCGCTCATTGCGCAAAGCGTCGTATTGACGCGGATGCCGGGTCGCGCTTCACGCATGCCGGAAGGCGAACGCCTCGAGACATTTGCGGCAAGTGGAGCGACGCTTGCGATCCATCTTGCGGTCCATGCGATGGACACGATCGTCGAGGAATTGACTCCATACTACGGGGCTGACTGTCCGGTGGCCGTAATGATGAGGGTCAGCTGGCCGGACGAACGCATTCTGCGAGGCACGCTTGCGGACATTCGTGCCCTGCTGGCGGTTGAACCCATGGAACGTACGGCGCTAGTTTTCGTCGGCCGGGCCCTCGAGGCTGCGGATTTCGACGAGAGCTCTTTGTATTCGCCCGACTATCAGCGCCGATTTCGCAACGCCAATGCCAGCTGATCACAATCCACTCTCCGGCATGAAGTTACTCACCGCGTTGCGTGGGGACGGTCCCACGTTCGCTCCTGGCGAGGTATGGCTGGTGGGTGCAGGCCCGGGCGATCCCGGTCTACTCACCCTCGACGCATTGGCGGGTTTGTTGCAGGCTGACGTCGTCGTTCACGACGCATTGGTCGATCCGCGAGTATTGGCCCTTGCGCGACGCGACGCGCAGATGCAGTTCGCCGGCAAACGTGGCGGCAAGCCATCCATCGCTCAGGAAGACATTTGTGCCCAGCTTGTCAGTCTTGCGCGCCGCGGTCTTCGAGTATTGAGACTAAAGGGCGGCGATCCTTTCGTCTTTGGCCGCGGCGGTGAAGAGGTTCTGGCGCTGGCCGCCGCGGGGATCCCTTTTCGCGTGGTAGCGGGGATCACCGCTGGACTCGGCGGCTTGGCAAGCGCGTGCATTCCAGCAACGATGCGCGGCGTTAACCAGGCGATCATCCTCGCCACGGGACATGACCCCGACGAGGACGGCACCATGGACTGGTCTGCCCTCGCCCGCACGAGTCAGCTGATCGTTCTTTACATGGGATTGCGCAATCTTGACAAGATTGCGGCAGCCCTGAGGCGGGGCGGACTGCCCGCTAACACACCGGCAGCGGTGATTGCCTCGGCCACCTTGGCCGATCAACAGATACTCGTGTCAACGCTCGACACAATCGCCGCCGAGGCGCATGCCGCCAATCTCACGGCGCCGGCCATGGCCGTCATCGGCGACATTGTGCGTACCCGTCAACAGTTGCTGGAAACATGCGCGAAAGCCGCACTGATGGCGCGCACCGGCCAAGTCACCGCGCCGCTCGAGAACTCCACATGCGACGGCTAATGCTCATCGGTATCGGCGCCGGCAATCCGGACTACATCACCCTGCAGGCGATCAACGCGCTGAAACAAGTAGATGTCGTCTTTGTCACCGACAAAGGCGAGGAAACGGTGGATCTTCTGCGTGTCCGAAAAGACGTTTGCGAACGCCACATGCAGACGAAACCCTACCGAATCGTCGAGATTCAGGATCCCAAACGCGAGCGCCGGCCCGATGCCTATCCGGTCGTGGTCGCCGCGTGGCACGAAAAGCGGGCGGCATTGTACGAACAAGTCATAAGAGAGCAGCTATCCGAGAAGGAGGTGGGCGCGTTTCTCGTGTGGGGGGACCCGTCTCTCTACGACAGCACTCTGCGCATCATCGATCAGGTCGCAGCCCTGAAAACCGTGGAATTCGAATGGGAAATCATTCCTGGGATCACCAGCATTCAGGCACTCGCAGCACGTCATCGGATTTCCCTCAACGAAATCGGCGAGCCGATCCATATCACAACCGGTCGCCGGCTGAACGACGAACGCCCTGCCGCCGGCACCAATGTGCTGGTCATGCTCGATGGCAACTGCGCATTCAAAGCGCTGGACAGCGACAACATCGATGTCTTTTGGGGTGCCTATTTAGGGACACCCGACGAGATCTTATTCGCCGGAAGACTCAGCGAACTAAGCGAACAGATAGAACAAGTGCGTACGTCAGCTCGAAATCAAAAAGGATGGATCATGGACACCTATCTATTGCGCAAGCGCGGGGCAACGGAGTGTTAGCCACGCAGCGCTCAAACTTCGCGGGCTTCAGGGACATTACGCCGGTCGACGAAGCGATTCGAACCGCCGCGCTTCGGCGACTCGATGTGCTCACGAAACCTCTGGGGTCACTGGGCCGCCTTGAACCACTGGCGGCACAAATCTGCGCAATACAAAGATCCTTGGACATCCGGATAGTAGAGCCCGTCGGCATCGTGTTCGCTGCCGACCACGGAGCGGCGGAACATGGAGTTAGCGCCTACCCCCGCGAAGTGACCGCCCAGATGGTGGCGAACTTCTTGCACGGCGGCGCGGCGATCAGCGTACTGGCGAAGTTGCAGGGCATGGAACTTTGGATAGTAGACGCCGGTGTGGCCGGCGACTGCAGTGTGCATCCTCGCCTCATCAACGCCAAAGTTCGCCCTGGGACGCGCAATTTCATCGAGGAGCCGGCCATAACGCCGGAAGAATGCGCAGATGCTCTGCAGCTCGGCAGTGAGATAGTCGGACGCGTGATGCCGGCCGGCGGCAACATACTCGTGCTCGGCGAGATGGGAATCGGCAACACCGCCTCAGCCGCCATGCTGATGCATGGGCTGACCGGCCGAGCATTGACCGACTGCATCGGGCGCGGGACCGGCCTCGACGACAAGGGTCTCGAGCGAAAAAAACAGTTGTTGGGACAGGCGCTCAGGCGTCGCGCCGTGCCTACGGACCCATTGAGTTTACTGGCGGAATACGGGGGCTATGAAATTGCAATGCTCACCGGTGCGATCATGGCGGGCGCTGCCCGCCAGGCATTGATATTGGTGGACGGTTTCACGGTCACTGTTGCAGCCGCGCTTGCGGTGAAGTTGGATCCCGGCGTACTCAACTATTGCGTGTTCGGGCATTGTTCTGCCGAGCACGCACATCGGGCCTTGCTTCAACATCTACGGGTTCAGCCGCTGCTCGATCTCGGCATGCGGCTCGGCGAGGGCAGCGGCGCAGCCGTCGCGCTGCCAATCGTGCGGGCGGCCGTGTCGCTATTCACGGAGATGGCGACGTTTGAAGGCGCAGGCGTGAGCAACAAGGACGCCTAAGAGAATCGCCCGATGAAACGGCAGGCCCTTCTTTTCGTGGTCGCAATTCAATTCTTGACCCGACTGCCGCTGCCGAATCTCGAGGGGTTTCAGACCAGTTGGCTGTCCGAATCCGCTCGGTACTTTCCGGTGGTCGGTGCCCTAGTGGGAGTGATTGGCGTTGGCGTGTGGTGGGTGAGCTCGATGGCATTCCCACCGGCCGTCGCGGTCGGATTGATGATGGGCGCCTCGTTGCTCTTGACGGGCGCGTTTCACGAGGATGGCTTCGCCGACGTTTGCGATGGCTTCGGCGGCGGAAGAACCCGCGACTCAGTGCTCGCCATCATGAAGGATTCTCGAGTCGGCGCCTATGGCGCGATCGGCGTGGCGATGATGCTGGGGTTGAAGTGGTCGGTCTTGGTATCTCTGCCCTATGCGGTGTTTCCAGTCATGGTCATTGGCGCACACGGGGTGAGCCGCTGGTGGGCGATAAGCCTCATTTGGCGCTTACCCTACGTTCGCGTGGATGCGGAGGCCAAGTCAAAGCCGCTCGCCGACAGTTTGAGCGGCGCCGACTGGCTGTTGAGCGGTGTGCTGGGCGCGCTTATTTTTGCCCCCGCGATGTTGCTCATCGATCCTGCGGCCCGGTCCCGGTTGACTCTTGCCCTGGTCGCTGCGCTGACTCTGAGCGGATTCACCACTCTGCTGGCAGCCAAGTATTTCAAAAGCTGGATAGGCGGCTACACCGGAGACTGCTTAGGCGCCACCCAGCAACTTGCGGAGCTCGGTTTTCTCTTGGCGGCACTCGCTGTTTTTGGAACACGCTGATGCGGATTTATCTGGTGCGACATCCCCCGCCGCTCGGCGTCGATGGCCTTTGCTATGGCCGCCTCGACGTACCCGTTGACGAGCGCACTATTGGCGAAGCGGTTGACTCTGTATTAGCCCAGATACCCAGCCAAGTGCTCGAGGGCGCCAGCATCTATTCGAGTCCGGCCTCGCGGTGTATGGGACTCGCTCGACGAATCGCATCACCACGCGAACCGGCGTCAACAGAAGATTTATCAGAGATGAACTTCGGTGACTGGCAAGGCAGCCGATGGGATTCCATAGCGCGCGACAAGATCGATGCGTGGGCAAACGACACTTGGGGTTACCGTCCAGGAGACGGGGAATCTGCCGAGATGGTCGCAATGCGCTGGGAGCGCTGGGTGAGTCACGTGCGTCAGCTCGAAAGCGATGCTGTCATCGCGGTCACCCATGCAGGTGTTATTCGCGTCGCGCTAGCTCGCTCGGCTCCGGTCAATGATTCGTCGATGCTCAATGTGCACGTCCGGTTTGCCTCGGTTCATTGCCTCGAATTCGGAAAATAGATATGGGTGACTTCACACCAGAAGAAATAGCGACGGTCTACCGCGTAATGGGTATGCGGCGCGATATGCGCCATTTTTTGCCTGATCCGCTCGACGACGCGCTGCTTCGACGATTGTTAGGAGCGGCGCATATGGCACCCAGCGTCGGTCTCATGCAGCCTTGGCGATTCATCAGAATACGTGATCCCGCGCTGCGGTCCAGCGTTCACGCCCTGGTGGAAGCTGAACGCATCAAAACGGCGCAGGCGCTCGCTGAACGCGAGGATGAATTCATGCGTCTCAAGGTCGAGGGCATTCTCGAGTGCGGCGAGCTTTTGGTGGCCGCACTTGCCGACGGCCGCGAAGATCATGTTTTCGGACGGCGAACAATGCCGGAAATGGACTTGGCGTCGGTGGCATGTGCCATACAAAATCTCTGGCTGGCCGCGCGAGCAGAGAATGTTGGGATGGGGTGGGTCTCGCTGTTCGATCCAGAAGCCCTGCGGGTACTTATCCGCATGCCCGAGGGTAGCCGCCCCGTGGCAGTTCTTTGTTTGGGATATGTCTCGGCCTTCTACCAAAACCCGATGCTCGAAGAAGCGAAATGGGCTCATCGTTTCGAGCTAGAGCGCATGGTGCACGTCGACTATTGGACCGACGACCCCAAACTCTAGCATTCGGCAGACGGATCAAAAAGCTTGATTCCCGGCCTCTGAAAATCCTTCACGTTCCCCGTAGCGATCATCCGCGGCGGCGCGAGAACCGGCCACCACCTGGCTGTCCCGCAAAAGTCGCCCCAGCATCATCGGCATCCACTTTGCACTCGTGGCGTGGCCGAAAAGGGGGCATAAACGTCCCGGCATTGTCGTAAAGACCGACTACGCTGCGCCTGACACGTTAGTGGTGCTCATAGCCCGCGGGCATCATGAGCCCAGTGGCTAAACCGCCGACGGTGAGAGACCCTCGATATGCCGTGTCAACAGAAGAGGGCGTCGGGGACGCCAGCGTTCTTACTACGACTGTAGAAAACGCCATCGCGGTCATCACGATTGGCAGTTCACAACGAATAGCACCGTCACGCTCTGCCGAGGTGGAAGCAGGAGGCGCGAACCATGACTGACTCAGCTGCGCCCTTGCGCGTAATGGAGGAGACGCCTGCGTACTGGCGGATTATTTTCGACTATCCGCCTTTCAACGTTGCAGACGGGACGATGTTTCAAGCCTTGCAAGACCTGCTCGCGCGTGCGGACGTCAATCCAAATCTTCGCGTGGTGGTGTTCGAGAGCGCGAATCGTGATTTCTACCTCAGTCACTTTGACTTGACCGGCAAGCTGGGCAACGTCATGACCGCCATCGGCCCCACAGGTCTTCCCATCCTCGCCGATACGTTTGTCCGGCTCACCAGATCCCCCGTCGTCAGCATCGCCAAAATTCGAGGCTGTGTTCGAGGTGCATGCAGCGAGTTCGTGCTCGCCTGCGACATGCGGTTTGCCTCCCGGGAAAATACGCGCCTGGGTCAACCCGAAGTTGGAGTCGGATTGCATCCCGGGGGCGGCGGAACGGAGCGTCTTCCACATTTGGTGGGCCGCGGTCGCGCGCTGGAAATCATTCTCGGGGCAAGCGACTTTGACGGCGATATTGCGGAACGATACGGCTACGTAAATCGCGCGCTGCCGGATGCGGAACTAGACGCCTTCGTCGATACGCTTGCCCGGCGGATTGCCTCCTTCGATCGACGTGCGCTGTCGGCGGCAAAGAGACTCGTCAATAAGGTCTCCCTGCCGTCCACCGATCGACTGCTCGACGGACTGACGTCCTTCCAGGCCGCTCTTATGTGGACCGAGGCGCAGCAGCGAGTCGGGGCCTTGTTGAAACTCGGTCTTCAACAGGACCCGGACTGTGAGCGTAGTTGGCCGGCGGTGCTCGACACACTATTGAAGCCAGCGCCGGCGAGGCTTAGCCCTGCGAATATCGATGATTAATCGGCCGCGTTCGCGGCTTTTTCTATGAGTGCTGCAACCTCCTTTGGGTGGGAGATGAAGACCGCGTGGCTTCCTGGAAGTTCGGTTGTTTTTGACTTGGCTCTGCTCGTCATGAAACGTTCCAGATCCGGATTGATCATCCTATCCTGCTCGGCGACCACCGCGTAGCTTGGCTTACTTGACCAGGCGGCAGCCGTAGCCTTCGCACCAAAGGCTTCCATGGAAATAGGGACTTGAGAGATGGCCATGAAATGAGCCAGTGACTTAGGGATATCAGCGGCGAAATCCTCAGGAAATGACTGGGGCTTCACCTGCAAAAACCCTCCACCGACGGGGGCGATGTCGTTGCTGGCCGGGGGCGTCTTGCCATTGAGCTCCACGGCGCTCTCTCCGACATTCGGCTGGAACGCGGCCACATAGACTAGACTCTTCACGGATGCATGGACACCAGCTTCGGTAATGACCATGCCGCCGTAGCTATGGCCCACCAGAACGCAGGGGCCCGAGCGATCGAGAATGAACTTGGTCGCTGCGACATCGGCCCCAAAGGTAGTCTCAGGAATCTGAGCAACATAAATCGTGTAACCGTCACGTTCGAGTATATCCACGACCGGTTTCCATCCGGAGCCGTCGGCGAACGCACCGTGGACCAGCACTACGCTCTTAACGGCCGCCTGCCCGACAGGCGCGAGAGCGATTCCCAATGTAGTAAGAACGAGCGCAGAGATCTTCATCGTGACCCTCGTGAATTGGATATCAGTCGAGCAAGATTGAACGCAGTTTTATCGAGCGCACCCAGCCAGCGCTCCACCCGGGGAGCCTAGATTGGCGGACAATAAAGCGAATGTCGTAGAAGCCACCATTTCGGTCGCATTTGGCGGTCCGCAGAATCTCAGAAGCATTGGAATGCGGGCGGAATTAAATCGACACTATCGGTTGCGAGGCGTTCCGGATTGATTGAGGTGTCTGTCCGTATGTGCGCAGAAAGCTCCTGCGCATGCGCTCTCGCTCTCGGAACCCATTGATGCGCGCGATGGTTTCGACTGGCAGTCGTCCCTGCTCGATCATGAAACGTGCCGATTCCAGGCGCAGGTTCTCCACGGCCTTCGCTGGGGACATGCCCGTTTCTAGCCGAAACACGCGGCTGAATTGCCGAGGGCTCAAGCACGCTGCCTGCGCTAACTTCTCGACAGTAAGCGGCTTGGAGAGGTTCCGCCTTGCGTATTGAAGCGCGTCTTGGACACGATCGGACTTGGCATCCAGGGTCAGCAGGGCGGAGTGTTGGGACTGTCCTCCGGCACGCCGGTGGTGGATCACCATGTTCCGGGCAGCTTCCCGCGCCTTGTCGGACCCAAGGTCCCGCTCAATCAGTGAGAGCGCCAGATCGATCCCGGCTGTCATACCGGCCGACGTCCAGATGGGACCGTCTTGCACAAATATGCGATCGATTTCGACGCGAGTCTTTGGGAATCGACGTTTAAGCTCGTCCCCAAACATCTAGTTAGTGGTCGAACGGCGCCCATCGAGCAACCCCGCCTCGCCCAATATGAATGCCCCAACGCAGACTGCCGCAATGCGGCGCGCCCTGCGGAAGCTTTCCTGCAGGAATCGAACGACATCGTCGGGAGGTTTGCGGGTATCCGGCGGTGAGCCCACGATTAAGGTGTCCAAGGCCGCGTCTCCGGCTCGTTCGGTTTGAACAATCATGCCGAAAGAGTTCACGATGCCCCCGCCGTTCGGCGACACGACGTGCGGCTCGTAATGGGGTTCTGCGAGCATCGCGTTGGCGGCCTCGAACGCCGCCAGCGGGGCAAAGCTGAGATTCGCGAACCCCGGCGAAAGCAGTAGACCAACCCGAAGAATAACGACCTCCCCTACCAGGCTGGCGTCCCGTTCGAACTATGCCGGGACATGACTCTGGATATGGCCGAAATCCTACGCGCGCCCGTTTCTTCCCTCAAGCCCCGCGGCGTACGGAACCGTCTGCCAGGGTCCCCGGCGGCAAACGTCCTAGAGGGAGGCTTCATGCTCACTGTCCTAAGACGCAGACTTCCGATCCGTGGATTCCTATATTCCGAGTTCGTTTCCGATTGCTACGAAGGCTTTCTTGAGGGGGTCAGCCCGGCAGTGGCCAG
>Ga0137413_10000521_pt1 | contig 13094 bp, 5 predicted proteins | sample CZODoug2_1_16fun_FD_108280 | JGI IMG/M metagenome (GOLD analysis project Ga0137413, IMG submission 108280) | Vadose zone soil fungal communities from Angelo Coast Range Reserve, California, USA - CZODoug2_1_16fungal (Illumina Assembly) | ecosystem: Environmental > Terrestrial > Soil > Vadose... | reverse complement strand
GGCGATGGCGCTCACCATGCCGGTCGCCGGCAAGCTCTACGACCTGTTCGGCGCCCGTTGGCTCGTCGTGACCGGGCTGTTGGTCTCCACCTATGGCATGTACCTGCTGACCAACCTGACTCCTGGCACCACCAGGACGGACATCATGGTCTGGACGTCGCTGCGCTCCATCGGGGTCGGCATGGCCATGATGCCGATCATGGCGGCCGGGCTATCCGCACTGCCGCCGACGTCGACCGGTGCCGGCAGCGCGTGGACCAATGTCGGGCAGCGCGTCGCCGGCAGTCTCGGCCTGGCCGGACTCGGCGCACTGGTCAGTGCGCAGCAAACTCAAATGATGTCGGATCGCGGCGCACTGATGTCCACCGCCGACGGGCCCTCGGTACCTGGACTGCAGGAGATGATCGACCAGGGCCCGACCGGGCTGTACGGCCTTTACCAGCAGGTACAGACACAGATACTCGGTGTCAGCTACGCCAACGTCTTCCTGGTGGCAACGGTGCTCACCGCCGCGGTGGTGGTACTCGCGCTGATGTTGCCCCACGGCGCGCCATCGGGTGCGCCGAAGCCGCCGACTCAGCACCCCGATGTGGTCGCCACCGAGCCCGGCAGTCCAACAGCCGCCCGCGGCGCCCAGCCGTCCCCGGCCGCGGAATCCGTCGGTGCCGAGGTCGTCGAGGACGAGCCCGTCGGCACTCCGCACGTGGCGCAAGAGGTCGTCCGCGCCGGAAATACGCGACTGAGCCGAGTGCAACAGCCATAACCACCACGCCGGCCCAGCTGTTCGACTGTTCAAACCACGCGGTCGAACAGCCACACGGCGCAGCGGAGATCATTCCGGATCAGGTACTCCGTCAAGCTCGCGATGACTCCACTCATACACCACAACACTCGCGTCAAAAACCATGCGCTCGCCGAAGAATTGAAAACACTCGTATCCATTTCCAACCCGACAACGAATGCCCTCGGCAAGCGACGTCAGACGGCGGACACGGTCATCCGCGTTGAGCCCTTCAGGGCCCCCGATCAGCACCGCACGCATCTCAGTCATTCGGTAGATCCTCCCCGTTCTCAATCTGCACTCAGCCAGACCGCGAGTTGCTTAGGAATTGAGGTATGCCAGTACGGCGAGCACCCGCCGGTTATTGTCGCCGTCCTGGGTGAGCATCAACTTGGTAAAGATGTTGGAGATGTGCTTCGCTATCGCGCCGTCGGTCACGACGAGCCGCTGCGCGATCGCCGTGTTGGAGCAGCCCTGGGCCATGAGCTCCAGTACGTTTCTCTCCCTCGCGGTCAGCGCGTCGAGCGGCTCGTCGCGCGCGCGGCTCGCCATGAGCTGCGAGACCACGGCGGGGTCCATGGCGGTGCCGCCCTTTGCGACCCTGCGAATCGCGTCGATGAACTGCTCGTCGTCGAAGACACTGTCCTTGAGCAGGTAGCCGATGCCCCCGGTCCCGTCGGCCAGCAGTTCCCTCGCGTACATCTGCTCAACATGCTGGGAGAGCACGAGGATCGGCAGGCCCGGCACCAAGCGTCTGGCTCGCAAGGCCTCCCGAAGTCCTTCGGTGGTAAACGTCGGAGGCAACCGGACGTCGAGGATCGCGATATCGGGACGGTGCGTGGCGATGGCCTCGGCCAGACCTTCGCCGCTGCTCAGGGCAGCGGCGATCTCGAACTCATAGGCCTCAAGGAGCTGGATGAGCCCCTGCCTCAACAGGAAGAGGTCTTCGGCGAGAACAACGCGCACGGCATCTCCAACTTCATCGCCGTCGGTCCCCCCAGGGGACTCTCGATTTCCATGGTTCCGTCAAATGTGGCCAACCGACCGCGAATGCCGACCAGCCCGGCGCCCCGCTCGACAACCGCGCCGCCGTGCCCATCGTCGGCGACGTGGGCACGCAGGACGCCATGCTCGTGCCAGACCTTGATGTCCACACGGTGCGCTCCGGAATGCTTCAGCGCGTTTGTCAGTAGCTCTGACACTGAGAAATACATAGCGGATTCGACTGGCTGTGGCAGCTGGCCTGGAATGGTCACCGCCACGTCTACCCGCAACGGACTTGCGATCCCGAGCGCACGCAGCGCGTCGGCAAGCCCACGCTCGGCAAGTACCGGGGGATGAATGCCCCGCACGAGATCCCGCAGTTCGCGCAATGCGATCACCGACGATTCGCGGGCGTCACGTAGTAGCCGTCGCGCTTCCTCCCGGTTGTCGTCGAGGTGCCGCTCCACTGCCCCGAGTGTCATCCCCAAGCCGACGAGCCTGGCCTGGGCACCGTCGTGGAGGTCGCGCTCGATACGCCGCAACTCAGCCGCCTGGGTTTCGAGTACATCAGACCGGGTTTCGGCGAGGTGCCGGACCCGGGAAGCCAGCGCGGCCCGCCGCGTTGGGCCGAGTAGCGAGCGGGTGAAATAAGCATGCGCCTTGAGGATCAGAGGAGTTGCCTGCAACCAGGCGAAAAACAGAGCAATTGCCAGAACCGCGGCGATCAGGGCAGTTCCTGGGCCTTCCACCAGAATGAAGAAATACCAGCTGCCGTCGCCTTCAGAGTGGAGGATGGTCTTCCAGAGGCCGCCGGCCAGTACAAGCCCTTCCAGTACGTAATAGAGGGCGACTGCCGGGACAAATCCGATCAGGCCGATCACCGTATTGAGCAGCAACCACAACAGGTCTCGCCAGGTTGCCGGGTCGGTCAATATCCACCGAGAACGGGACAGCCACCCAACGAAATCCCTCCGGAACTCCTCAGGTTCTGGCCGGTACGGTGTATCGACCCGCACACCTGATCGGCCGGCAAAACGGCGGTTGACACCGCACAGCCAGCGAACCGGCCGAGCGACGACGCCGATGCCGACAACAAAGAGCACCAGCGAATACGCGGTCAGTAGCAACAGACCGAGAGACAAGATCGCGCAGAGCGCGATCGCCGCGCCTACCGCCGTACCGTCGATGGCACGGAGAACACGGGCCCGCCAGTCACCGAACCTGACGGCCGCCGCGGTCGCGCCCGCACTGTCCGTCATGCGGGGCTCGCCAGCGGCTCGATCCCCGGGATAGCTGCTCCGAAGGGAGAAAGGTCCCCCGGCCAGGTGGTGCTACATCCACCAGGAGAACTGGCACTAGCCCGATTCCATACCGCGGCACCCGACACTAGCGTGGTGGTAGTCCGGAAGCTTCCGGCACGGGCCCGAGTGCCCCCCGCACAACCGGGAGATAATGTGCTGACACGACCACATCCACACGAACCTGTAGCAGCGAGATCAACTGCGCGGATGCGAGCCTCGGTCGATTTGAAGGCGACCATCCTGAGCGATGGGTGCCTCCAGCTGTACTCCCCGCGCGCCAAGGACGGATACCGGTGCGATCCCATTGGCACGGTCATCTGGCTGGTACTACAACGATACGACTGGGATCCGAAGGCCGCGGCAAAGGAACTCGCGATGCATTGGGATACCGACGCGAACGAGATCCTGGCGGATATCGATATGTGGGTACACATCTTTTACATCGCGGGCGTCGTGACGGGGCCCGTTAATCGAGCCAATTGATGATCGCTAAGGCCGTTGTCTCCCATTTTTCCTCCACGATGGAGAAGTGGTTGCCGGGCACCTCGACGAGTTTGTGCGGGGCAGGCCATTCAGCGCGCCATTCGTCGGCCATCGGAGAATCACCGGGGATGGGTTCTGTTGGGCGCATGAACAATACCGGCGCGGCCAGCTCCATCGGTTGGTACTGGTCGAAAAGCTCCATGTAGCGGCCCATCGCGGACAGCTTGGCACTGGCGAACTGACCGGCCGACTGTTCACGCTTGAACAAGCCGGCCAACATGTTGTCCAGGATGCCGCCGGTCGTCCGTCCAGCGGGCAGGTAGCTGTCGATTAGCACAACTCCGGCCGGACCGACACCGAGACCTTCGAGGTAGCAGGCGGTCGAGTGGGCGAGCCAGCCCCCGGAGGAATAGCCGAGTAGCACGACCGGACCGTCGCCGACAGCTTGGCGGATACCTTCGCTGGCCGCCTCGGCCGCTGCTTCGATGGAGGCCGGCAGTTTCTCGCCGCGGGCAAAGCCGGGCGCCGGCAGGCCGAAAACATCGCGCTCCCCGCGGAAACCCGCGACCAGCCGGGCATGCTGGTGGACGCCGCCTGTGGCCATAGGCGTGCTGAAGCAGACCAGGCTTGGTTGCCGGTCACCGCGGGACAGGGTGACCGGCGCGGGAACCAGAGCGAGGTCGGCCAGCGACTCAAAGGCTGGGCGGAGGTCCGCCACCATCTTCAACAGCGCGATTCCCTGCTGGATTTTTCCGTCCGAGGCGGCGTCGCGGAACAACGCGCTCAGGGAGTCGGATGATTCCTCGGCGAACGAGGTGCGGATGCCGTTGCTGCCCAGCTCCGCGCCGAGGTGCCTGGCAAGCTTGACCGGACTGTCATTATCGAAAACGACAGTCGTGGACAGCGTCAGGCCGGTGGCGGCGATCAGTTCGTTGCGCAGCTCCATGGCCGTGAGCGAGTCCATGCCGGACTCCAGAAATCCCTGTTCCGGCCCGACAGCCTCGGGCCCGCTGTGTCCGAGCACGCCCGCCGCGCGGCTGCGCACGAAGTCCACCAACGCACCCTCACGTTCCGGCTCCGGCAATCTCGCCAGTGCCGTCGTGTCGAGCCGCGCGATGCCGGCACTGACCGTGGCACGCCGCCCGGGCGGCAGCAGCCCCGTCAACATGGGCGGCACCGGCTGCGTCGCAGTCCGCAGGTCTAGCTTGATGGGGACGACCACGGCGTTGTCCGGGCCGCAACCGACGTCGAACAATTCCAGACCTTCGTTGTCCGACAGACCGAGAACACCAGCCTTCGACAGCCGCCTCTTGTCGGTTTCGTCCAGATCGCCAGCCATGCCGCCCGATTTGTCCCACAGACCCCATGCCAATGACGTTCCGGGCAAACCCAGGGACCGGCGGTAGGACATCAGCGCATCGAGATATGCATTCGCCGCCGCGTAGTTACCCTGACCCGGATTACCGAAGGTTCCGGCAGCCGACGAGAACACCACGAACCGCGACAGATTGGTGGTCAACGTGTGCAAATTCCACGCTGCATCGACCTTCGGCCGAAATACCGTGTCCAGTCGCTCTGGCGTCAATGACTCGATGACGCCGTCGTCCAGGACACCCGCCGCATGAACAACGCTGGTCACCGGATGCTCGGCGAGGAGTGCGGCCAATGCGTCACGATCAGCCACATCACACGCGACCGGTATCACCTCAGCGGCCAGTCCCTCAACGCCAAGTCCGCTACGGCTGGCCAGCACCAGGCGCTTGACCCCATGCCGGACGACCAGGTGCTCCGCAACGAGGGCGGCCAATTTCCCGCTGGCACCGGTAATCAGAACCGAATCGCCCCAATCGGCGCGCTCGGCCGAGGCGCGGACCCGCGCTAGCCGGGGCGCCCTCACCACGCCGCCGCACACCGCGACCTGCGGTTCGCCCGAGGCCACCACGGCGGGCAGCATGCTTTCATCGTCCTCGTCCAGGTCCACCAGGACGAACCGATCGGGGTTCTCCGCCTGTGCGGAACGGACCAGCCCCCAGACCGCGGCGCCGGCCAGATTTGACGCATCCACCACGCCATGGGTGAGCACGACCAGCTTCGACTCGGCGCGCTGCAGGGCATCCAGAACCTGTTGGGTTGCGGTGCGAACAGCATCCGGAGTGGCACCGCTGGAAACCCGCAGAATCTTGAAGTTGCGGTTGTCGCTGGGCTCCACGGTGATCGGAGTCCAGTCCACCTCAAACAGCCACTTGTGAAAACTGGCCGCCACCGTCGAGATCGGCCGCAGGGCCAGCGAACCGACCGACGCCACCGGAAGGCCACTCGCGTCCGCGACATCCAGCGTCACGGCCCCGTCACCGGCCGGAACGATCCGCACCCGCAAATCCCAGGCACCTGTCGCGTGCAGTTTCACCCCCGACCAGGCGAACGGCAACATCGCTTGATCACCGGCGACCTCAGTGAGACCCACCGCATGCAGCGCGGCATCCAGCACAGCGGGGTGAATCCCGAACTGACCGGCCTCGATTCGAGCCTCTTGACCAAGAGTGACCTCGGCGAAGACCTCGGAACCCCGCCGCCATGCCGCTTGAAGACCCTGGAATGCCGGCCCATAAGCCAATCCGGCATCAGCCAGATCGCCATAGAAGTCATCCAGTGTCACAGGCTCGGCACCGTCCGGTGGCCATTCGCTCAGCTCGAACCCCGGCTCGCTCTCGTGCGGGCCCAGCAGGCCGACCGCGTGACGGGTCCACGGCAGGTCCCCGGACCGCGAGTGCACGCCCACCGACCGCACGCCCGAGCTATCCGGAGAGCCGACGGCAACCTGAACCTGTGTGACGCCCTGCCGCGGGATCACCAGCGGCACCTCGAGGGCCAGCTCGGTCAGCGCGGGGCAACCCACCTGCTCGCCGGCCCGGATCGCCAACTCGACAAAGCCGGTGCCGGGGAACAGCACGGCTCCGCCCACCGCGTGATCGGCCAACCACGGCTGATTCGACAGTCCCAGCCGACCGGTAAACAGATAGCCACCCGAGTCGGCCAAGCCGATCACCGCCTCAAGGATGGGGTGGTCCCCGGCATCCAGCGCAGCGGCATCCAGCCCGGTGGCGGCATCCATCCAGTACCGCTGGCGCTGGAAGGCATACGTCGGCAGGTCAACACGCTGTGCACCGCGACCAGCGAACACCGCCCCCCAGTCCAGCGGTACTCCCCGCGTGTGGGCCAACGAGACCGCCGACATGGCTTCGCGCGCCTCGGGATGGCCACCCCGCAGCACCGGGGCGAACACGGCCGCGTCTCCTGTCACACATGCCTGGCCCATCGCCGACAACACGCCGTCCGGCCCCAACTCCAGGAACGCGGTCACACCCTCGGCTTCCAGCCACCGGATACCGTCGCAGAATCGCACCGCCTCACGTACGTGCCGCACCCAGTACTCGGGGGAGCATTGTTCGTCTGACCGTGAGCCGGTCACATTCGACACGATCGGAATCCGCGGCTTGGCGTAAGAAAGCCCCTCGGCGACCTGGCGGAACTGCGCCAGCATCGGTTCCATCCGTGCCGAGTGGAATGCATGGGACACGTTGAGTCGCTTGGTCTTGCGGTCCTCGAACCGCGCGGCGAGCTCGATGACCGCGTCCTCGTCCCCGGAGACGACCACCGAGGAAGGGCCGTTGATCGCCGCGATGCTCACCCGGTCGCTGAGCAGCGGAATGACCTCCTGCTCGGTCGCCTGAACCGCAACCATTGCGCCCCCTGGAGGCAGCGACTGCATCAACCGACCCCGGGCGGCAACCAGGGTGGCCGCGTCGTCGAGTGACAACACCCCAGAAACATGGGCGGCAACCAACTCGCCGATCGAGTGCCCGGTAACAAAATCAGGAACGATGCCCCACGACTCAATCAAGCGGAACAACGCCACCTCGACCGCAAACAACCCCGCCTGGGTGAACTCCGTCTGATGCAACAACGCGCCGGCGGACCACACGACCTCGCGCAGTGAACCATCGAACCGTTCGCAAACCGCGTCGAACGCCTCGGCAAAAACAGGGAACACCCCATACAACTCGCGTCCCATACCAACCCGTTGAGCACCCTGCCCGGTGAACAACACCGCCAACTTGCCGTCCAAGGGGGCCACCCCCCGGATCAAGTCGGGAGACCGGTCCCCATTGGCCAGCGCTCCCAGGCCGCGGCGCAGCTCGTCGCGATCCGCGCCCAGCACCACCGCTCGATGCGCGAACGACTGACGCTGGGTGGCCAGCGAATACCCCACATCTGTGGGGCGCAATTCAGGATGAGAGTCCACCTGCGAAACAAGCCTCGAAGCCTGAGCCTGGAGGGCCTGCTGCCCGGTCGCCGACAGCACCCATGGCACTACCGGCAACCCGGTGCCCGACCGATCCGGATCGTCAACATCCGGCGCCTGTTCGATGATCACATGCGCGTTCGTCCCGCTGATCCCGAACGAGGAGACCCCGGCGCGGCGGGGCCGGCCGGTGTCCGGCCAGTCGAGCGCCCCGGTCACCAGCCGGACATCGCCCTCGGACCAGTCGACGTGCGGCGAAGGCTCATCGACGTGCAGCGTCTTGGGCACGAACCCGTGCCGTATGGCCATCACCATCTTGATCACGCTGGCGACACCCGCGGCAGCCTGCGTATGACCGATATTGGACTTGATCGAACCGAGCAGCAGTGGCCGTTCCCGGTCCTGCCCATAGGTGGCCAGCAGTGCCTGGGCCTCGATCGGGTCGCCAAGCCTGGTGCCCGTGCCATGTGCCTCGACCACGTCGACCTGATCCGAGGACAGGCGAGCGCTGGCCAGCGCCTTGCGGATCACCCGCCGCTGCGATGGGCCGTTGGGGGCTGTCACCCCGTTCGACGCACCATCTTGGTTGACCGCCGAACCACGGACCACCGCCAGCACGGGATGGCCGTTTCGCCGCGCGTCGGAAAGCCGCTCCAACACGAGCATTCCGGCGCCCTCGCCGAAGCCGGTGCCGTCCGCCGCGGCGGCGAAGGACTTGCACCGGCCGTCCGGGGCCAGCCCCTGCTGACGACTGAACTCGACAAAGGTGCCAGGCGTGGCCATGACCGTAACGCCGCCGGCCAACGCCAATGAGCACTCGCCGTTACGAAGCGCCTGAGACGCCAGATGCAACGCCACCAATGATGACGAGCACGCCGTGTCAATGGCAACGGATGGCCCCTCCAGACCGAGCGCGTACGAAACGCGACCGGACACCAGGTTGCCCGATGCATACGCGTGGATGTAGTCGTGGTACATCACCCCGGCGAACACACCGCTCTGACTACCCTTAAGTGAATTGGGCACGATACCGGCGCGTTCCAGGGCTTCCCACGCCACTTCCAGCATCAAGCGTTGCTGCGGATCCATGGACTGCGCTTCACGAGGGGAGATGCCGAAGAACACCGGATCGAAATCGCCCGCGTCGTACAGAAAGCCACCATTGCGGGTGTAGGAAGTGTTTCCGTTCGCCGGATCCGGATGGTAAAGCCGATCGATATCCCAACCCCGGTCGGCCGGTAGCTCCGAAATACCATCGCCGCCGTCCACGACCAATTGCCACAACTCGCTCGGGCTGGTGATGCCGCCGGGGTACCGGCAAGCCATGCCCACGATCGCAATCGGCTCCCGTTGCGCCGCCGTCAGCTGCCGGTTCTGTTCGCGCAGCCGTTCGGTCTCCTTGAGTGATGTACGGAGAGCTTCAACAAACTTCTTTTCGGCGGTGTCCATCGCAGCCTCACACCTCTTCCGTGACGCCATTGTGGTCGGCGCCATCGAGCGCCAGACTGATCAGACTCTCCATGTCCATGGCATCGATGGACTTCGTCCCCTCGTCCGCTACGGTGCTCATCTCGCCGTCGACGATTCCGGCGAGTTCGAGCAGGCTCTCCATCAGACCGGCATCGCGCAGCCGGGCCAGCGGGATGGACTGCAAGATCCCGCGGATCTCATCCCCCTCGGAAGCACTCTCGATATTCGGGCTCAGCTCGGCGCCGAGCTGTTCAGCGATGGCCCGCGAGTTCGGGTAATCGAAGATCAACGTGGCCGGAAGCCGCAGCCCGGTGGCGTCATTGAGCTGGTTGCGGAACTCGACGGCGGTCAGCGAGTCGAACCCCAGCTCGCTGAACGCCCGATCCGGGTCGACCGCGCCGACCCCGAGCACCCCGGCCGCCCGCTCCCCGACCAACTTCAACAGCACCGCCGGCCGCTCCTGCTCGGCCACACTGGCCAGCCCGCGCCGCAGCGCGGTCGCCGCTGTGGACGCGGCCCGGGTGACCCGGTGCGTCGACCGGACCAGACCACGCAGCAGCGGCGGGACCTGGCCGGGCTTCGCGAGCGCGGCCAGGTCGAGCCGGGCAGGCATCAGTACAGCCTCTTCGCGGCCGATCGCGGCGTCGAACAGGGCAAGGCCGGCTTCCTCGCTGAGCGCGATCACACCTGCCTGCGCCATTCGCCGGGCGTCGGCACCGCTGAGCGCGTCGGCCATGCCACCGCCGGCCCACGCTCCCCAGGCCAGTGACGTCGCCGGCAGGCCCAGCGTGCGGCGATGCACCGCCAGGGCGTCCAGGAACGCGTTGGCACCCGCATAGTTCGCCTGCCCGGGACTGCCGAGCAGGCCGGCCGCCGAGGAGAACAGCACAAACGCGGACAGCGGACGGTTCTTGGTCAGCTGGTGCAGGTTCCACGCCGCATCCACCTTGGGCCGCAACACCGACTGCATCTTCTCCGGTGTCAGCGACGCGATGGTCCCGTCCTCCAGCACACCGGCGGTGTGCACGACAGCGGACACCGGGTGCTCGGCCAGCACCCGCGCCAGCGCCTCCCGGTCCGCGCAGTCGCACGCGACGAAGGTCGCCTCGGTGCCGAGGTCGGCCAGTTCCGCGGACAACTCCGCCGCGCCGGGAGCGTCCAGGCCACGCCTGCTGAGCAGCAGCAGGCTCGACACGTGGTGCTCGGCCGCCAGGTGCCGCGCCACCAGCCGCCCCAGCGCGCCGGTCCCACCGGTGATCAGCACGCGTCCGGACCAGTCGCTCGGAGCCTCGACAACGGACGCGGTGGACGCGGGAGCCCTGATGAGCCTCGGGACACTGAGCACGCCCGAACGCACGGCCAGCTGTGGCTCCCCGGATGCGACGGCTACCGGCAGCATTCGATACGACGGGTCGAGATCGTCCAGGTCGACCAGCACGATCCGATCCGGGTTCTCCGACTGCGCGGAACGGATCAGCCCCCAGGCGGTGGCCCCCGCGAGATCGGTGACATCCTCGCCGGCCAGGCTGACCGCACCCCCGGTGACCACGAGCAGGGTCGAGTCGGTGAACCGCTCGTCGGCCAACCAGGACTGCAGCTGGCCCAGCAACGTGTTCACGCCATCGCGGATTCCCGCCGGTCCGGCTCCGCCATGGAACGGGAGGACGACCACATCCAACCCGCCCGTGGCCGATGCCGACAGCGCGGCCGCCTGGTCGAGGTCGGCGACCGCGCCCATCTCCGCGCCCATCTCCTCAGCCGCCCCGACCAACGCCTCGACCAGCCGGTGCTGGCGCTCACCGAGCACTGCCCAGCGCCCGGCGCGAGCCGCTGCGTGGCCCTCGGTGTGGACCCATTGCAACGCGAACAGCGAATCGTTGCGGCCCTCGGCCGCCGAGGCCAGCCGTGCCGCGGAGATCTCGCGCAGCACGAGTGACTCCACCCGCACGACCGGCACCCCGGCGCTGTCGGTCGCCTCGATCCGCACCGAATCCCGGCCGTTGGGGCTGATCCGCACCCGCAGGCTCCGCGCACCGACCGCATACACCTCGACTCCCGTCCAAGCGAACGGCAACGTCATGCGCTCCCCCGCGCCGGGTCGCAGTCCGATCGCGTGCAGCGCGGCGTCGAACAGCGCGGGGTGCAGCCCGACCGCCGGCATGGAGTCGGCTGCGTCGATCTCGATCTCCGCGAACACCTCCTCGCCGGCCCGCCAGGCCGCGCGAAGGCCCTGGAACCGGGGTCCGTACTCGGCTCCGAGCTCGGCCAGCCGGTCGTACAGTCCGTCCACATCGAGCGGTTCCGCGCCGGCCGGCGGCCAGGCGCCCAACTCGAACGTCGGCTCCCCCGGCCCCTCGCGCAGCAGGCCGGTGGCATGCGAGGTCCAGCCGTGGCCTTCGGCGCCGGCGGAGTACACCTGGAACGGCCGGGCGCCGGAGTCGTCCGCCTGCCCCACCGTGCATTGCAGCCGGACTGCGCTGTCCTCAGGTAGTACGAGCGGCTCGGCGATGGTCAGTTCCTCGACCGCGCCGCATCCGAGATGCGCACCGGCGGCGATCGCCATCTCGACGAAGGCGGTACCGGGCAGCAGCACCACACCACCCAGCGCGTGATCGGCCAGCCACGGATGGCGCTGCAGCGACAACTTGCCGGTGAACAACATTCCGTCGGTTCCGGCGAGCTCCGTGGCCGTGCCGAGCAACGGGTGGTCCTCCGCTGTACCGATCGCGGGAGTGTCGCTGGACATCCAGTACCGACGCCGCTGGAACGCGTAGGTGGGCAGATCGACTCCACGACCCGACGGCAGCAGCCGCGCCCAGTCCACCCGCCCGCCGCGCGAGTGCACCGTCGCCAGGGCGGTGATGACCGCCGTGAGCTCGTCCTTGTCCTTGCGCAGCAGCGGAATCACCGTGGCTTCATCGCCCACCAGCTCGGCGGCCATCGCGGTCAGCACGCCGCCTGGGCCGACCTCGACGAATCGCCGCGCCCCGGCCTCGCCGAGTGCGCGCACCGCGTCGGCGAAACGCACCGCCGACCGCGCGTGGCTGACCCAGTAGTCCGGCGAGCACAGCTCCTGGGCGGATGACAGTGCTCCGGTCAGCGTGGACACGATGGGGAGCCGGGGTGTTGTGTAGGTGATCGCCTCGGCCACCTCGCGGAACTCGGCCAGCATTGGCTCCATGAGTGGTGAGTGGAAGGCGTGGCTCACCGTGAGTTCCCTGGTCCGCTCGAAGCGGTCGGCGACCGCGCGCACCGCCGCCGCCTCGCCCGATATCACCACGGAGCTGGGTCCGTTGATCGCGGCGATACTCACCCGGTCGGTCAAGAACGGCGTGACCTCGTCCTCGCTGGCCTTGATCGCCACCATGGCGCCACCCTCGGGCAGCGCCTGCATCAACCGGCCGCGCGCGGCGATGAGCTTCGTGGCGTCGGCAAGCGACCACACACCGGACACGTGCGCGGCGGCGAACTCGCCCACCGAGTGGCCCGCGAGCAGATCGGGCTTCACCCCCCACGATTCGAGCAGGCGGAACAGGGCCACTTCGACCGCGAACAGCGCCGGCTGGGTGTACTCGGTCCGGTCCAGCAGCTCGCCGGAGGACAGCGCATCGCGCAACGGCCGGTCCAGCAGCGGGTCGAGGTGGGCGCACACCGCATCAAAGGCATTCGCAAACGCGGGAAAGGCCTCGGCCAGCTCCAGTCCCATGCCGGCGAGCTGCGCACCCTGTCCGGAGAACAGGAACGCGAGCTTGGCATCCGTCGCCGTACCTCT
>Ga0137413_10000519_pt1 | contig 13106 bp, 12 predicted proteins | sample CZODoug2_1_16fun_FD_108280 | JGI IMG/M metagenome (GOLD analysis project Ga0137413, IMG submission 108280) | Vadose zone soil fungal communities from Angelo Coast Range Reserve, California, USA - CZODoug2_1_16fungal (Illumina Assembly) | ecosystem: Environmental > Terrestrial > Soil > Vadose... | reverse complement strand
GTGCGTCATCGAGACCGCCCGACGACCGCGTTGTGACCGGCGGATCGACGCGCCGCTCTTTGGATTCATACGAACGTCGGTGGCGCTCACGAGTTCCACGTCTTCCACTCGGTGTTCGCCCGCTTCTGCATTCTCTGCAGGGTGGGACGGACGTTGCCGGATGAGGGATTCACCATGAATGCGCTCAGCTCGTTGACGTTGCCCTCCACCAGAGCCGGTGGGGACGCCTCCCAATAGCGGGTCATCTCACGCGGTTTGCGTGCCTTCAGATCCAGGTGCAGAGCACGAATTGCCGGCACGTCCGGTACGACCTGCGGATTTGCCGACGTGTCCTTCAGAAAGCCGACCCACGCCCGTTGTACGTCGCCGGCCAGCCAGGCCGTTGCCACGTCGAGCGCCGCGTTCTTTTTATGAGCATTGATCGGTACGGCCAGCGCGCCGCTCTCCACCACCACCGCGGCGGGTGCGGACGGCCGAACCGAGGGCAGCAGGAAGATGCCGAAGTCGGCGTCGGTCAACCCGGCAGTCGTATAGGCATTCGTATTCCAGGTGCCACCCAGGGTCATCGCGATCGAACCGTCCTTGAAATGGCCGGGCGTGCCCTGCCCGTCATAGTCCGGTGCGGAAAACAGCTTCTGCGAGTACATCTGCGACCACAGCGTCATCGCCTGCACGGCGGTCGGGTCGGTGTAACGGGCCTTCCCACTGGTCAGCTTCTGATAGAAATTGGGGTCCATGCCGATCAGCAATTGGGCGAACCAGATGATCGACTCCCAGTCGCTCGCGCCCGACGAGGCGATTGGCGTCACCCCGGCCTTCTGGAATGTGGCCGCCACGTGCATGAAATCGGCCCAGCTGCGCGGCGGTTGAACGCCGGCCTTCGCAAATGCCTTCTTGCTGTAAAAAATCGCGTAATACGACTTGTAGAGCGGCATGGCGTATGGCTTGCCCTGGTAGCTGAACGACTCGCGGAGCGTCGGGTCGACCAGGCCGGCGGCCTGCGCCTTGTCCCATGGCTCGGTGAGGTCGGTCAGAATCTCGCCCCGGGCGATGTCCTGCAGCCGATATCCGTTCCACCACTTGATCAGATCCGTGGTGCTGTCGGTCTGCGCCGACATGCGCACGATCTGCTGATACGCACTGACGTTCGGCACCGCGCGCGGGCTGAGCCGATAGCCGGTCCGCGCATGCAGCGGCCCGGACGCGGCGGCGTATCCCGGCGCCCACGTCGCGTTGTCATTGTTGAGCGTGACGACACCGGCCGGGGCCGCGCGGGTCTGGGTGCCGCGGGCACAGCCGGCCGCGGCGGCGAGCGCGCCCGAGCCGACGGCGGCGAGCAGCGTGCGCCGCCGGAGCACCGGCAGCCCACCCACATCGAATGCCTTCATGGGATCTCCCAGCGAAAGGAGCAAGATGAGCCACCGATCGACCTCATACGGCCGGATCGGAACCCGAGACCTCGATCACTCGAACGAAGGTATCGTTACCAACGCGATTCTGCAATGCTTCCCGCAAGATGGGTAACAGGAGGGTGATCGGTGCAGCCACGTCCTTACGACCCCGAACCGCGATATCCGACGCAGCCCGGCGACGTGCTGTGCGGCTGGGACGCGGCCGCCACGAGCCTTCCCGGGCAGCCGTTCATCCTGGCCGTCGACGGACCGCCGTCGGTGGATTGGAAGAGCGCGATCGACCAGCTGCAGACCGCAATCGGCCACATCGAGGTCACGACGTTGGACATCCGGGAGCACTACTGCGCCTGGGAGACCTTCGAGGCCCGGACCGCATCCGCCGAGTTGGTCGGCGACCCGGACTTCGCTCCGCTGGCGACCGGCGACCTGGCGCAGCTGTTCGATGGAGTTCCGGTTGTGGACAGGCTCGCGGACAGCGCTCTCGTCGTTTTCGGTCCGGGCGCCGCTCTGGTCACCCATGATGTCCTCTGGTACGTCGATCTACCGAAGCGGTACGCCGAGGCGGCGGTGGCCGGCGGCGTCGGCTGCAATCTCGGTGCCCGCCCGAACGGCCGCGAAGCCACCCCGGCGGCTGTTCTATATCGATTGGCCGCTACTCGACCGACACCGTGACGGATTACTGGATCGGGTGGACCGGTGGGTCGACGCCCGCCCCGACCGCGGCATCACCTCGATCGACGGGGCCACGCTCAGAGCAACCGCCGAAACGCTGGCGGGTCAGCCCTTTCGCACCCGGCCAACGTTCAACACCACGCCGTGGGGTGGTCATTGGGGGCAACGCGTGCTCGCCATGAATACCGAGGCGCCGAATACCGCGCTGGGTTACGAGCTGATTGCCCCGGAGAGCGGCGTTCTGGTGGGCAATGGGCCGGATCGGGACGTGGAAATCCCGTTCGGAATTGTCGTCGCGCTCCATCCCGAAAAGGTATTGGGCGCGGCCGTACACGACGCATTCGGCACCTCGTTCCCGGTACGGTTCGACTACCTGGACACGATCGGCGGCGACAGCCTTTCCGTGCACTGTCATCCACAATCCGATTACATGCAGCGGGTATTCGGCTGGCCCTACACCCAACACGAGACGTATTACGTCATGGAGACTTCCGGTGATCGCTCTATATACCTGGGATTGCGCGGTGACGTGGACATCGACACCTTCTCCGCGCAGGCGCATGCAGCCGACCACGACGGCATTCCGTTCGCGATCGAGGATCACGTCCAGACTTTTCCCGCCGACCGCCATCAGCTCTTTCTCATTCCCGCCGGGACACCACACGGCAGCGGCGAGGGCAACGTGGTCCTCGAGGTGAGCGCGACCCCGTACCTGTACTCGCTCCGGTTCTACGACTGGCTGCGCCGCGGCGCGGACGGAACGCAGCGGCCGGTGCACGTCGAGCATGCCTTCGCCAATCTCAATCCCGAGCGGCGGGGTACTGACATCGCCCGTGACCTGATCCAGTCGCCGCGGCCGCTGCGCGATGGAGCATCCTGGAGCGAGGAGGTCCTAGGTGCGCTGCCCGAGATGTTCTTCCAGGTACGCCGGTTGGTGCTGGCCGGCGACGAGCCGCTGCCCGACGACACAACGTCCGGATTCCACGTGCTGACCGTGGTCGAGGGCGGCGGCGTCATCGTGTGCAGTGGCGATCGCGAGCACGTGCTGTCCTACGCGGAGACGATGGTGGTGCCAGCTGCGGTGGGCACGTACACGCTGCGGCGGATCGGGGCCGCGCGGGTGCGGCTGGTCAAGGCGCTCACCCGGTGATCCCCGCGCTCGAACTGGGTGGCACGCATGTGAGCGCCGCTCTAGTGGATTTCGGCGGCGACCAATTAGCCGTGTCGGGCGCATACCGAATTCCGCTCGAGGCACACAGCCCCGCGGCCGCGCTGCTCGATGCGATGGCTGACTGCGCCGGCACGCTCGATATGCCCGGCAATGTCCACTGGGGAATGGCGGTGCCCGGCCCATTTGACTTCATTAGCGGTGTCGCGCACTACCACGATGTCGGCAAATTCGAATCGCTGGCCGGCGTTGATGTCGGTGCCGAGTTGCGGCGGCGCCGCGGGCCGATGACGATCAGCTTCCTCAACGACGCGCACGCGTTCACGTTGGGCGAATGGCGAGCGGGCGCGGTTATCGGTCACCGGCGGGTCATCGGGTTCACCCTGGGAACGGGCGTTGGGTCCGGGTTCCTGAATGACGGCCGGATTGTCGACAGTGGACCGACCGTCCCGCCGGAGGGCCGCATCGATCTGACCACAATAGACCGACGCCCGCTCGAGGACGTGGTCTCGCGGCGCGCGATGCTGCGCGAATACGCCGCTCTGGTAGGCCCGTCCGACGCCGACGTGCGCGACCTCGCCGACCGGGCCCGGGCCGGGGACACAACCTCCGCGGCGCTGTTCGACGCCACGTTCACGCAACTCGGTCTGGCCGTCGGCCCCTGGATAAAGCGCTTCGACGCCGACGCGGTCGTGATCGGCGGCTCGATGTCGCACTCCTGGGACCTGATCGGCGGGCCGTTCACCGCCGCCCTCGGCTCGGACGTACCCGTAGAACTGGCCGTTCTCGGCGATACGTCCGGTCTGGTCGGCGCGGCGTGGTACACGCAGGTCGATAAACCACCCCAAGAGCACGCACAATAGGTGCGTTCCGTCGTCTCCCTCCCGGACAGGTGCCCATCATCGTGCAGGCCTCCTCCGCACACTCCCCCACGATGCGGGACGTCGCCGCCCATGCCGGAGTCAGCCCGATGACGGTGTCCCGCACCTTGCGCGACGACCCGGCCGTGTCCGAACCCAATCGGCAACGCGTTCTCGACTCGGTGGCCGCGCTCGGCTATCGGCGCAACGAGGCCGCCCGCAGCCTGCGCAGCGGGCGATCGCACGGGATCATCGGGCTGGTCGTCACCAATCTCGCGAACCCGTTCTATTCGCAGCTCGCGCTCGGCGTCGAGCAGTTCGCCGCCAAGCACGGCCAGCAGGTGCTGATCGGCAATACCGCCGAGGACGTCGAACGCGAACGCGAGCTGCTGGCCGACTTCGCCGCCCGCCGGATCGACGGCGCGGTAGTCGTGCCGGCCGGCACCGACCATCGCCACCTGCGTCCCGCACATTTGCAGGGAATGCCAGTCGTGTTGGCCGGCGCACCACCGCGCCGGGCCGCGCTCGACCACGTTCTCGTCGACGACTTCGGCGGCGCGCACGCGCTGGCCACGCAATTGATCGACGCCGGGCACAAACGAATCGGCTTTCTCGGGCTGCCGACGCATTTGTGGACCGGCGTCGAGCGACTGCGCGGATTCACCACGGCAATGGCGGCGGCGGGGCTGTCCACGAAGCCGAAGCTGATCGATCATCACATCGCCGACATCGCCGCGGCGCAGGACATCACCCGCGATCTGCTCGAGCTCGCGCATCCGCCGACCGCGATTCTCGCCGCCAACAACCGCAACACGATGGGCGCCTATCGCGCTATCCGACATGCGAAGAGCGGCACCGCACTCGTCGGATTCGACGATTTCGAGTTCGCCGACCTGCTCGACCAGCCGCTGACCGTCGCCGCCTACGACCCGACCGAGGTCGGCGCCGCGGCCGCGGCCCTGCTGCACGATCGCGTGCTGGCGACCAACCGGTCCCGCACCCGCGGCATCACGATCGCCGTACACCTCAAGCACTATTGAGCTAGGGCGTGTCTCTTAAATCCCGACCTGCTGCGCGGCGCCGAGACGACGACCGGCTACGTTGTCGTCCTCGGCAGTACAACAAATACAACCGTCGTCCTCCGCCTTGCCGGACGCCGCCTCGATCACCGCTCGCGACGGCCAGGATTTAAGAGACACACCCTAGGCGCCGCCCGGCCCAGGCGTTGAGCTCGTTCTCCAGCCGGGCCGCTGGCCAACGTTCGGCCACCGCCGCGGTGAGCAGGTCCGCCTGCGACGCAGGCGCCAGGCTGCCGATTGCCGGATCGCGGTCAAGATCGGTCGGGAACGGATAGCCCTCGGCGCAGCACGCAATGACGTTGGCCGCGGCACGGTCCCCCATTCCCAGCAAAGTGCGATAGAGCGCGATCGACATGCGGTGGCGGTCGACGGTTTCCATCGGCCGCCCGAATGCCGAGGAAACCTGCAACAGATTGGCCATCCGCCGCACGTCGGCCGAACGGTTGGCGCCGGCCGCGTGAAACAGTGCTGGGTTGAAAAACACCGCATCGCCCTTTGTCAGCGGCAGTTGAATGTGGTTGCTCGCGAAATACTCCCGAAAATCCGCCCGCCGATATGCAACATAACCGGGCAGGTATTTCTGGGAGTGTGGCAGATACAGCGTCGGTCCGGTCTCGACCGGCATGTCGGTGTGCGCCACCGCGCCCTGCAAGGTCAGCGCCGGAGAGAGCCGGTGCACGTGCGCCGGATAGCCGGCCGCCTGCCCATCGGACTGAAAACCGAGGTGGTAGTCCCGATGCACGGTTTGCGCGGCGCCGCCGGGATTGACCACATTGACCTGCGAGGTCATCTGGTACGCGGGTCCGAGCCAGGCCGTACAGACCGTAGCCAACACGTCGTTCGCGTAGTAGCCGGCAAACGCCGCCGGATCGCGTAATGCAAGCTTTTCCAGCGCATTCCAGATGCGATCGTTCGCGCCCGGCTTCGCGAAATGGTCACCCACGGAATTGCCGGCTGCCCGCTGCTCGGCGACGATCTGCGCAAACACTTCGGTCACCCGATCAACGACCGCGAGATCGGGGAATGCACCGGTTACCACGACGATGCCCGGGCCGTCCATGAGCGCCCGGGCCAGCTCCGGCAATATCCCGGCATCAGGCCGCAGTCGCGCCCCGGAATAGACCAGCACGTTCTGCCGTACGGCGTCGGCGTGCGGGTAGTCGGCCAGATCGGTGACCGCCGACACCACCTCGACGAAGTCGGCCAGCCGGCAGTCTTCCGCGGTCGGCCCCGGGCCGGCACTCATCGGACCCAGCCGGCCGTCCCGCTGCCGCTCGGCAATGATCTGCCAGTCCGTCGCATCCAGCTCTCTTGCCATTCACGAACCATCTCGCGCAACTACCTTTCCTGCAACAGGCGCAACACCGCGGGCATCATCGGCACCGGCCTCGGCGCCCTCGCCATGGCCCGGGTGATGAATCGGCGCGGTTTCGCCATCGGAATGGTGATCTGGTCCGGCACGATCGGCGGTGTCGGCGGACCGTTGCTGCTGATGACCGCGGCCGCGGCGGCGAGTCCGGCTTCGACGGCGGTACTCTCCCCCGGCGGGTATCCCCTGCTCGCCGGCGCGGCCGGCGCGCTCGTCCTGCTGCCCGCGGCCGTATTGCTCGCGTACCGGACCGAAATGCGGCCTGCGGAACCGGAAAGGAACATGCCGTGCCTGTGCGAGTCGGTGTCATCGGAACGGGAAATATCGGCAGCGCGCACGTGCGGCGACTTGCCGGGCAGATAGCCGGTACGACTGTTAGCGCCGTTTTCGACGTCGCCGCCGAACGAGCCCGAACGGTCGCCGACGCGGTCGGCGCCCGCGCCCACCACCAGGCAACCGACGTCATCGACGACCCGGCGGTCGACGCCGTGCTCATCGCGTCACCGGCCGACACCCATGCCGAGCTGGCCCTGGCATGTCTGGCCGCCGGCAAGCCCGTGTTGTGCGAGAAACCCTTAGCCAGCACGGCAGCCGCTGCGTTGAAGGTGCTGCGAGCCGAGGCGGCGCTCGGCCGCCGGGTCATCCAGGTCGGGTTCATGCGCCGCTACGACAAGGGTTATGTGGCAATGAAGGCCGCGATCGATGGCGGCTCGATCGGGGTACCGCTGCTGGCGCATTGCGTGCACCGCAACGCCTCGGTCCCGCCGGGATTCACCACCGAGATGGCGATGACGGACTCCGTCGTACACGAAATCGATGTGGTGCGCTGGCTGCTCGGGCAGGAATTCGTCTCGGCCAGGGCGCTGACCGGTCTCGCCTCACCGCTGGCCCCGACCGGAGTCCGCGACCCGCAGTTGGCGGTCCTGGAAACGAGCAGCGGCGTACTGGTCGAGGTGGAAAGCTTCGTCAATTGCCAGTACGGGTACGACGTGCGGTGCGAGATCGTCGGATCGACTGGCACCGTATCGCTGGTCGACCCAACCGCGACCACGATGCATTCCGCTAGGCAGCGAACTCAAGAAATAGCGCCGGATTGGGGCACACGGTTCGAGGCCGCCTACATCGCGGAGCTGCAGCAGTGGGCCGACGGCGTGGCCGGCGGAATCGTGTGCGGGCCGAGCGCCTGGGACGGATACGCCGCCGCCGCGGTCGCGGAAAGCTGCGTAACGGCACTGAGCAGCGACGACCCGGTCCAGGTCGCGCTCGTCGACCGACCGGCGCTTTACTGACCGCTCGTTGGGCCGTGCAACGCTGGAGCGCCTCGGATCCGTCTTGAGAGCGGAGGTGTCCATGCCCGAGCACGATGTGGAGTTTTCGCGGTTCGTCGTCGACCGCTCACCGACTCTGCTGCGCCTGGCGTATCTACTGAGCGCCGATCGGGCCGGCGCCGAGGACATGCTGCAAACAGCGCTGATCCGGGCCTACCTGCGGTGGAAGCGGATCGCGACAAATCCAGAGGCGTATGTACGGCGGATCCTGGTCACGACCGCGGTTGATGAACGACGCCGGCCGTATCGGCGTCGCGAGCTGGTCGCCGCGGATGTCCCGGACCTGCCGGACGCCGCCGAGGAATCTGCATATCTCGACAGCAAGGATGCCCTGCTAGCGGCGCTGCGATCGTTGCCGCCGCGGCAGCGGGCCGCGGTCGTGCTGCGGCACTGGGTCGGACTGGACCCGGCACAGGTGGCCGAACTGCTCGGCTGCTCGACCGGGACGGTACGCAGCCAGACCGCCCGCGGGCTGGACAAGCTTCGCGCGTCCTATGCGCACCCGAACCCGGAGGAAGGGGCAGTCAGATGAACGACCACGACCTGCTGGATCTGCTGGCCGCGGAGGCACCGGAGCCTGCCCCCGATCATGCCGAGCGGTTGCTGCTCCAGGCCCGACACACTCGCCACCGGCGCCGGCGGCTCCAGCTGCTGGCCGGTGCCGGAGCCACCGCCGTGGTGGCGCTCATCGCCTCGCTCGCCGTCACGAATTCGGCCAAGCACGTCGTGTCGAACAACGACCCGGCTACCTCCCCGACCGTAAGTCGCCAGCAGACCGACCCGGCCGGGCCGATCCCGGAGCCCGCGATCTACGCCGTAGTGATCCGCGCGCTGGGCGGCGAAATGCAGCCGCGGGTCGGCCATTGGCCGGTGCTCTACGTGGTCGATCACACCTGTGACAACGTCGCGGCGCCCACCCGGGGAAAGTGCGATGCCTGGCCGTTGTCCGCGGCGCTCCGCACGGGCCTGGACGCCGGACTGGCGTCCTACGGCCCGGTCACGTTCGTCCCCAATACCAGCGCGGTCACCGACAGCCACGACCTGCACATCGTCCACGGCGGCATCCTCATCGCCCTCGGACCGGTCCAACTGAACGGCCGACACGCCCAGGTGCAGGTGTCGATCGTGCACGGTGGAAAGGACGGCCGCGGCGCGACATATCAACTCACCGGCAGCGGCAACCACTGGCGCATAACGGGAAACGACGGCGCCGCATGGATTTCCTGACTTACGCGGCGGCTGAGTTTCCGGGCGCTGGCCGACCGAGCGGCGCGGTTGCCGTCGACGCCGGGGCCGCGGATGGGCGCAGGAAGCTGCTGCCGCCGGGCCCGGCCGAAACCGCCTGATGGGTTGCGCTGTTGGCAACAACCTGCGACCAGGAGTTGAACCAGTCGGTCCAGCCATCGCCAGGTGTGCCGGCCACCGGGCTACCGGTAACCGTCACCGGATTTCCAGGCACCGCCATGTTGTAGTAGATCTCGGCGGCGGCCGGCGGCATATTCACGCAACCGTGGCTAACGTTGATGTAGCCCTGCTGCCCCACCGACCAGGACGCGGCGTGCAGGAAAATCCCGCTCCAGGTAAACCGGGTCGCGAAAGGCACCATGAGGTCGTAATAGCCGGGCTGCCCTGGCGCGATATCGGCCGGCTTCATCTCTTCGGGATTTGATTTGTTGATGGTGACGTAGGTGCCGTTGGGCGTGTCGTCGCCGGGCTTTCCGGTGCTGATCGGCCAGTCGTACTTCTTCTTGCCATCGACATAAAGCTGCATGTGGTGGGTGGTCGTGCTGGCGGTGACGATCACCGACGACCCGATAGTGAAACTCTGGGAAAGGTTTGCCGCGCCATATACGCCGGCCGCCGCCTGCACCCCGTTGAACCGACCGGTGAAGCTCACCCGGGTATGCGCCGGCCAGTAATCGCGCGGCCGGAAATCCACGTGCGTGGCATCGAGCCAGGACCAGGCACCAACAACGGGCTTCGACGTGCGCAGACCCAGTGCCTTCTCGACCGCGGCCTTGTTGGTGACCGGCTGGCTGAAGCTCACCTGGATCGGCATGCCGACGCCGTACGTGGCGCCGGCGGTCTCGCTGATCTGGGCGGTGAACGTCTGGGTCGGGTTGAGCGTACGGAATGCGCTGGTACGGCTCACGGACGCGCCGGCCGAGTTCACCGCGGTCGCCGTCACCGTGTAGAGCTGGCCGACGTTGAGCGTCGAGGTGCTGCGCCAGCTGGTCTTGTCCGCGCTCAGCGTCCCGGTAACCCGGTCGCCGGCGGTACGCACCACCACGCGCGACACGGTTCCGCGGGCCGCGGTCACCCGGATCGGCGCGCCAGGGTCGATCTGATGGCTGCTGTTTGCCGGAGTGATCGACACCGTGGCCGCGGGCACCGACGGTGTGTTCGCGGCCTCCGCCGGCTTCGCGTCGCCCTTGGTCGAGGTCGCGGTGGGTGCGCTGTTGCCGCCGCCGCCCTGGTCTTCGCTCGTCTGGGCCGAGCTACTCCCCGCGCATCCGGCGGCCAGCGAACACACCGCCGCGACCGCCGCGGTGCCCGCCAACGATCGGAGAAATCCCCGCACCCCTACCCCCAACGGTCGACTTCCGCGTGTGTGGTTGGCCTACCCACACTTGTAAGACTCCTAGCCCGCACGATTCGTTGTGCAGTTTGGCAGGGCAAGCTGAAGGGCGTCTTAGAGGGCGTCTCGGAACGCGGTGAGCAGCCCGGTGGCGGCGATGAAGGCCCTCAGTGATGGTGGCCGCGCCGGCCGAGAGTCTCCACCGGCGTCGCGCCCGGGCGGGTCCACTGCGGCACCGGTCGGCTGCTCGGACCCCAGGTGGCGTTCCCGTCGGCGTCCGAGCGCCAGTACCAGCACGGGTCGTTCCCCTCGGGCCAGCCCTCGGGGTTGTCCTGCCACGCCTCGCCGCGTCCGTACGGCGTCATGTCGAGCAGGGCGAAGGACCCGCTGAACGCCTCGTTGCCGCGGCCGGTCGTCGAGTAGGTGAGGAACGTACGGTCGCCCTCGCGCAGGTAGCAGGTGAGGTATCCCATGTCCCCGCCGGCCGGTCCGTCGACTCCGTGCACCGAGTACCAGGGCTGGGTATAGCCCATGAATTCCACAAAGGGGGCCACCTCGTCCCACCCGCCCGTGGTCAGGACGGCGAACGAGATGCCCCGGGCGCCCAGGTACACAGGGTCCTTCAGGTGCCAGGCCGCGTTGGTGCAGCCTTCGCACTGTCCCTGGTGCGGCGTGCCGTCCCACCACATGTGCTTATAGACCACGAGCTCGTCGCGGCCCTGGAACAGGTTGATGAACGGGACCGGGCCGTCGGCTCCGACGACCTCGACGCTCCCGTCGAACTCCACCATCGGCAGCCGGCGGCGGGCCGCGGCTAGCGCGTCACCCGCACGGGTGTGGGCCTTCTCGCGGACCAGCAGCTCGTCACGGACGGCCTGCCAGGTAGCCAGATCGACCACGGGCGGGCGACTGGTCAGCCAGCTGGTGGGATCTTTCGGCGTGCTTGTCATGGGTGTCCTCCGTGGCGTCTGGTGCCGGCGGGTTCCGCCGTCGCGGGCAACCTCTCACCCCTGCGACGAACACCACCGCCCCGATTCGACACCGCCTCCCGGACTTCTTTCGGGGGCTTCGAGACGGGCATGATTACAGAGTTACTCCATGGTGCGACCGGTACAAGGGTCAGGCGTGCCAGACCGCGTCGTGTTCGCGATGGGTGGACAAATACGCGCCGCCGGTGAAGAGCGTGTCGTAATAGTCGAGGTCGATGTGCTGCGCCTGCAGGTAGTTCATGATCCAGATCGTCGGAACGGTCGCCGGAAAGCGGCCGAACGTCTCATCGACATATGTGGCCTCCAATACGAGCAGGTCGCGTAGTTCCTCGGTGACCGGCGCGGCCGCCGAGCGCACGGCTCGGCTGTCCTTCCACGGGCCGGGCGTGTCCGGGTGAAATGGACCGCCGGGGCCGTACTTGCGATCGAGATAGGCATCCACCGCCGCCGCCATATTGGAAAAATGCGGCCGGCAGAATCCCTCGAAGACGCCCGGCAGACCGGTCGGGTTCGGCAGCGGCCAGCGGTCGTCGGTCTCGACGTGAAAGCCAAGGCCTGGCACACCTGCCGCTCCCAGCACCGTAAGCCGGTCGATGCCGTCGAAGCTCCAACCGCCGAGGCCCATCGCACCCAGCAGCAGATGACCGTTGTACGAGGACGTCATCAGCTCCGCTGTCGCTTCTGTTATCGAGTATTGCTCCACAAAGGACAGTGGGAACGGCTCGGCGGCATGGGCGAGGCCGACGAATCGCTCGATGCCGGGGATGGCGCGTCCGTTCACGTCGTCATAGATCAGGTAGCCGTTCTGCGCGAAGAACGCCAGGTTCGCGATCGTGTGCTGCGCGATATCGGCAACCGGTATGACGAGCAGCGATCCAGGGTGATTGGCGATCCAGGTGTTGTGACCTTCGAGGAACGGCTCTTCGCGCGGAATGTGCAGCCGCTGATCGGATAGTTGCCGAACCCGGCCGAGCAATTCATTGAGTCGGTCGACCGGAATGCCGTCGCCTTCCGCGATCGGCGCAACCGGGTGGGCATCGCGGGTGGGGAGAAAATACGTACCCGACTCGTCGGTGAAAAAGAACTCCACCGTATGGAATCCGGCGGCCGAAGGAAACGTACGGCCACCGGCGGCCCCGCTGTAGTTCGGCAACGCCGGCGCGTACCCGGGATGGTGACTGATGCCGTAATGCCAGCCGGTCACGCCGGTGACGGCCGAGAGCACGATCGCGCGCTCCACCTCGCTCAGCGGCCGCGGCTCGTGCTTGCTCCGAAAAGCCAGCGGCCCGGCCGGTATCTCACCACCGACCGGGAACCGGCGCGACCGCCGGCCGTTGATCGCGTCGAGCAACGGAAATCGGGCCAGCCGCTGGATCGCCGCTCGTTCCCGGTCGGTGAATTCCACGCTCAGCGTGGGATCGACGTGTGCTTGAACTCGTTGAGGTTGGGCCACCCGGTGACCAGGTCGACCGCGCGCTCGATATTGCGGATCGAGGGCTGTGGGTCGGCACCGACCGGCGCCCGATCCATCAGCCGGATGAACACCGACTGCTCGCCGCTGATAAACGTCGGCACGCCCCAGACCTTGTGCGACTCGACATATCGCTCATGCTCGGCCCGGACGGTGGCCAGCACCTTGCCCGAATCGATG
>Ga0137413_10000518_pt1 | contig 13119 bp, 9 predicted proteins | sample CZODoug2_1_16fun_FD_108280 | JGI IMG/M metagenome (GOLD analysis project Ga0137413, IMG submission 108280) | Vadose zone soil fungal communities from Angelo Coast Range Reserve, California, USA - CZODoug2_1_16fungal (Illumina Assembly) | ecosystem: Environmental > Terrestrial > Soil > Vadose... | reverse complement strand
TCGGACGCCTTCGGCGGGATGAAGTCCTACGTCCGCCGCGACGGCGAGGACTACCTGCTCAACGGCCAGAAGACGTTCATCACCAACGGCCCGGACGCGGACGTGATCGTGGTCTACGCCAAGCTCGACGAGGGCGACCCGAGTACCGCGAAACGCGACCGCAAGGTGCTGACGTTCGTGCTGGACAGGGGCATGCCGGGGCTCACCCAGGGCAAGGCGTTCAAGAAGATGGGCATGATGTCCTCGCCGACCGGGGAGCTGTTCTTCGACAACGTCCGACTGGGCCGCGACCGGCTGCTGGGCGAGCGGGAGCCCAGCGCCGACGCGGGCGACAGCAAGAGCGAGGTCCGCTCCGGCTTCACCATGGAACGCATCGGCGTGGCCTCGCTGGCGCTCGGCATCATCAACGAGTGCCACCGGCTCTGCGTTGACTACGCCAAGAGCCGCACGCTCTGGGGCCAGGAGATCGGCCGTTTCCAGCTCATCCAGCTCAAGCTGGCCAAGATGGAGATCGCCCGGATCAACGTGCAGAACATGGTCTTCTCCGCGATCGAGAAGCAGCGCGCCGGCAAGACCATCTCGCTCGCCGAGGCCTCGGCGATGAAGCTCTACTCCTCCGAGGCGGCCACCGAGGTGGCGATGGAGGCGGTGCAGCTCTTCGGCGGCAACGGCTACATGGCCGAGTACCGCGTCGAGCAGCTGGCCAGGGACGCCAAGTCGCTGATGATCTACGCGGGTAGCAACGAAATCCAGGTCACCCACATCGCCAAGGGACTGCTGGAGCCGAGGTGACTGGAGCCCCGCCACGGCAGAAACGTGGCCGCCGCATCGCGATGACGCCTGAGGAGGTCGAAGCGACGGTCATCGGCGAGGTTCCCCGGATCGGTGAGTACTGCCCGGAGCTCGTCGAACCCGAGCAATCGATGGCGCGCAAATACTTTGGTGGAGACCACATGCCTTACGACGAGCGGCACGCCTGGCTCAAGGTAATCCCACGGAAAATCACCAGCTGGGACTTCCGCAAGATCGGCAATTGACGATGACCGACGCGGGCACGTTGCTGGAGCTGATCGAGCGCAACGCGAGCGAGCACGCCGACCTGATCGCCACGGTCGACGGCGAGACCCGGCTGACCTGGTCGCAATACCGGCAGCGGGCCAGGGCGGTCGCGCTGGCGCTGCTCGACCTGGGGGTCAGCCCTGGGCAGGTGGTCGGGCTGCACATGGTCAACCGCGCCGAGCACGTGCTGGCCGACGTGGGCGCGCTGTACGCCGGGGCCACCCCGACCAGCTACTACAACACCCTCGCGGCTGAGCAGTTGGCCTATGTGGCCAGGGACTCGGCCGCGGTCGTGGCCATCGTGGACGCCGATCAGCTGCCGCTCTGGCTGTCCATCCGGGACACGTTGCCCGAGCTGCGCCACCTGGTGGTGCTGGACGAGGTCAACCCGCCGGACGGCGTGCTCCGGTTCAACGAGCTCGCCGGGACCGCCGCCGTCGCACTGGACGAGCGGGGCGGCGAGGTGGACGCCGCCACGGCCACGGTCCGCCCGGAGAACCCGCTGACCATCGTCTATACCTCCGGCACCACCGGACACCCCAAGGGCACCCTGGTCACGCACGCCGGGGTGCGGTTCGTGATGGACGGCATCGCTGCTCGGGCCGAGCAGGGCGGGGAGCCGTTGCCGGCGGCGGGGTCGGCGGCGCTGTCCTACCTGCCGTTGGCGCACCTCGCCGAGCGGACCTTCAGCCATTATCTGGCGGTGCGACAGGTGTGCACGGTGACCTTTGTCCGTGACTACCGGAGGATGGCCGAGATGTTGCCGGTGGTCCGGCCGCATGTGTTCCTCGGCGTGCCCCGGATCTGGGAGAAGATCTACGGCACCATCCGGGAACGGGCGGCCACCGAACCCAACCCGGTGAAGCGGGCGCTGGCGGGCACGGCGGTCGCGGTGGCCCAGGCGAGCGGGCAGGCTGTCTTCCAGCAACGCTCCCCTGACCTGCGCACCCGGATATTGCACCCGGTGCTGGATCGGCTCGTCTACCAGCGAATCCGTGCGGCGCTGGGGTTGGACCGGGTCCAGATGGCGGCCAGCGGAGCGGCGCCCCTGTCCGCCGAGGTGCTGATGTTCTTCGCCGGCCTCGGCATCACCATCACCGAGGCGTACGGGATGACCGAGACCAGCGCGGTGCTCACCGTCACCCCACCCGGCGCGCCCCGCCCGGGCACGGTGGGCACCGCGTTGCCCGGTGTGCAGCTGCGGATAACGAAGGACGGCGAGATCTTGGCCAGGGGTCCCAACATCACCCCCGGTTATCTCAACCGCCCGGACGCCACCGCCGAGGCGATCGACGCCGACGGCTGGCTGCACACCGGCGACCTCGGCGAGCTGGACGCCGACGGCTACCTGCGGATCACCGGCCGGAAGAAAGAGCTGATCATCAACGCCGCCGGCAAGAACATCTCGCCGGCGAACGTGGAGCTGGCCGTGTCCGGAGAGTCCGATCTGCTCGGGCCGGTGTACGTATCCGGGGACGGCAAGCCGTATCTGGTCGCGCTGCTCACCCTGGACCCGATGGGCTGGCCCGGCTGGTGCGCCGCGCGCGGCATCGAGGCCGCGACGGTGACCGAGGCGGCGGTACACCCGAAGGTCCTTGAGGAAGCGGCTCGCGCCGTGCAGGCCGGCAACGCCCGGTTGGCGCGCGTTGAACAGGTGAAGCGCTGGACCCTGCTGGACCACGAGTGGGACAGCGCCACCGGCGAGCTGACGCCCACCTTGAAGCTCAAGCGGTCGGTGGTCACCGAGCGGTACCAACATGACGTCGAGCAGTTGTACAAGGCGCCCTGACTCCGGGGACCGAGGCGGCTAGGACACCTGCGCGGCGCGGCGGTTCAAAACGTCTTCGAACAGAATCCGCAGGTCGGCCTTCGCCCGCCGCCAGCGGGCCTCGTGCTCGGACGCGGACCGGGGCAGTGCGATCTTCGTCAGCAGGATGCCGCGCACCGCGTCCATTGCCGTGTAGATCGCGCGGAGCAGCGCCGGGTCATTGCCCTGCTCGCCGAAGAGCGCCTTGGCGAAGTCCACCACCATGGCGGTCGAGGCCTGCTCGAGCACGGCTACCCGGCGCTGCAGCTCGGGGTCCGTGCGCGCGGCCACCCACAACTCCACGACCGCGATAAACACCTCCCCCTGATGCACCGCCCAGAGCAAGTCCAGGCCGGCATCGATCGGGTCGTCGGACAGCTGGGCCTGCTCGAGCTTGGGGATGGCGTCCGCGGTGCGGTTCGCCGCGATGTGACTGACGGCGGCCGCCACCATGTCGGCCTTGGACGCGAAGTGGTGTGCCAGCGCGCCCCGGGTCACCCCGGCCCGCTCCACGACGCGCACCGTGGTGGTGCCGATGTACCCGTATTCCTGCAGGCACAGCACGGTAGCGTCGAGGATCCGCCGGCGTGTCTCGGCGCGGCGCTGCTCCTGGCTGCGCCGCGGCGGCTTCGTTCCCCTGTTCTCTGGCACGGGCTAAGAGTAACTAGATACCGGCAGCAGTGACGGTAGCGCGCGGGCGCTTGACCGGGCGATCAGCACGAAATCCGGGAATGACCATGGGTGCGGACCGGCAGCACATCACGATCGGCTCGTTATTCGACGAACGTGTTCGTTCCGAACGTGCTCGTAACAAACATGTTCGCTACCATGCAGTCATGGCGCCAAGATTGGGTCCGGTCAGTCGCAGGGAGCGCCCGGCGAAGCCGGCGCTGACGCGCGAGGGCATCGTCGCGGCCGCGGTGGCGGTGCTGCGCACCGAGGGTATGGAGCGGGTGACGATGCGGCGGCTGGCGACGGAGCTCGACACTGGGCCTGCTTCGCTCTACGTCTACCTGCGCGATACCGAGGAGCTACACGCCGCGGTGCTTGACGAGCTGCTCGGCGAGCTCGACCTGGGCGTGGTCGCCGCCATCGGCGATTGGCGGGAACGTCTGTGGACGTTGGTGGGCGCCTACATCGACCTGCTCTACGAGCATCCGATGCTCGCCCGGGTCGCACTGGTTACCCGGCTGAGTGGGCCGCGATATCTCGAGGTCGTGGACGCGGTGCTGGCCCTGCTCAGCGAGGGCGGGGTACCCCCGGATCGGGCGGCGTGGGCGGTCGACGTGCTCCTGCTGGTCGCCACCGCGACCGCGGTGGAGCACGGCACTCGCGCTGGCATGCCGAATGCCGAGGAACAGCACCAGGCGCTCATCGCGCAGATCGGCGAAGTCTCGCCACAGCGGTACCCCCGGATCGCGGCCCTCGGCGCGGATCTGGTCTCTGGCCCCGGACGTGCGCGTTCCCGGTGGGCGTTCGACGTCCTGGTCAACGGCGCGACGTCGACCCCGCGCCCGAGCTCCTAGCTAGCCGCGCTCGTTCCAACATCCGGCGGACCGACCCTCCGAAGAGGAAGACCATGACTAACCAAACCGCCCAGACCACCACGACTGCTCAGAGGTCTCCCGACTCCCGAGCGTCAGTTCACATCGCCGTGGTGGGTGCGGGACTCGGTGGCTTGACTCTTGCGCGGATTTTGCGGCGCGGCGGTATCCAGGTGGCTGTTTATGACCTCGATGCGGGCCCCGATGTCCGCCCGCAGGGCGGGATGCTGGACATGCACGAGGAGTCCGGGCAGGCGGCGCTGCGCGCTGCTGGTCTCTACGACGCCTTCCGCGCCCAGGTCATGAGCAGCGCGGAAGCTACGCGCGTCCTGGATAAGTACGCCACGGTGCGCATCGATCAGCCCGATGACGGCGACGGGACACGCCCGGAGATTCAGCGCGAAGCGCTGCGCGGGTTGCTGTTGGAGTCCCTGGGTGAGGAAACCGTTCATTGGAGCATGAAGCTCACATCGGTCCACCCGCTCGACGGTGGCCGCCATGAGCTGAGCTTCGCTGACGGCAGCACGGTCACCGCCGATCTACTCATCGGCGCGGATGGCGCGTGGTCGCGAGTGCGTTCCCTGGTCTCTGATGCCACGCCCGGGTATTCCGGAATTTCGTTCCTCACCACTCACCTGCGCGACACCGACACCCGCCACCCCGACGCCGCTGAGGTCGTCGGGCAGGGCGTGATGTTTGCCCTCAGTGAGGGGAAAGGCATCATCGCTCACCGAGAACCTCACAGCATCATCGAGGTCTATGTCGCGCTCACGGCCGGTGCCGACTGGGTGGATTGTCTCGATCTCGCCGATCACAACGAGACGAAGAAGGTCCTCCTGCGAGAGTTCGAGGGCTGGGGCGATCCGCTTCGTGCCCTGATCGCCGAGGCCGATGACGTGTTCGTCCCTCGGCCGATCTACGCCCTGCCGGTCGGGCACCGATGGGCCCGGGTGCCCGGGGTGACACTGCTCGGTGACGCGGCACACCTGATGTCGCCGTTCGCCGGCGAGGGCGCCAACCTGGCCATGCTCGACGCGGCGGACCTGGCCGCCGCGCTGCTCGAGCACGGCACCGACACCGCGGCGGGCATCGAGGCCGCGTTGGCCGCCCATGAGACCGCGATGTTCCCTCGCTCGGCCGAGTTCGCCGCCGAGTCCGCCGACAATCTCGCTCTGGCTTTCGAGGCTGACGCACCGCGGCGATTCCTCGACCTGATGGCCAGCCATGTGCCCCAACCCCCAGCAGACCCGGCGGCGGCCCCCGTGCGGACGCTCGCGCCGGACCTCTACTGACCCGTTCTGAAACCGTGGCGTGAATTCGCACCCTGGCCACCGCGGCTGCAACGTAGTGCTCACGCACGGTTTCCCGTGCCCACGCACAGGCCCCAGCGTGCGCGTCGGCACGCGAAAGTGCGCGCGGCGGCCGAGGGCCAACCCCGGCGGACGGTCAGGGGCGCCAGGAGCGGAGCCAGATGGTGTGCGGCGATTGGAGGAGGGTGGACAGCGTCGCGTCGGTCAACACGCTGTCGGTGTCAGTGACGACGTATCCCTGTTCACCTCGGGTGGACAGCGACTGTCCGACCACGTTGACCCCTGAGTCGGCGAGCAACCGATTGATGCCGGCCAACACACCAGGCACGTTCACGTGCAGGTATCCCATCCGGAACGCGCCCGCGGGTTGCGGTAGGACCACCTGCGGCAGGTTGACCGAGAGTGCGGTGCCACCCGTCGTGAGGAAGCCGAGCAGCTTGTTGGCGACAAAGTGTCCGATTTCCTCCTGCGCCTGCTGCGTCGAGCCGCCGACGTGCGGAGTGAGGATGACATTGTCCAGACCCCGCAACGGGGACTCGAAGGGGTCGCCCTGCGCCTTCGGCTCGATCGGGAAGACGTCGATCGCGGCGCCGGACAGATGCCCGGAGAGGATGTTGTCCCGCAACGCGGCGTCGTCGACGACCATCCCTCGGGAGGCATTGATGAACACCGCTCCCGGCTTCATCGTGGCGAACTGGTCCGCACCGAAGAGCCCCGCATTGCCCGGCCGCCCGTCGACGTGCAGGCTCACCACGTCCGCCTCGGCCAACAGCTCGTCCAGCGAACCGACCCGTCTGGCGTTGCCGTGGGCCAACCGGTCCGCGGTGTCGTAGAAGATCACCCGCAGCCCGACCGCCTCCGCGACGTTGGACAGCTGGGTGCCGACGTTGCCGTACCCGACGATGCCCAGGGTTCGGCCGCGAATCTCGTGACTGCCCCTCGCCGACTTGTCCCAGATGCCCTCGTGCATCCGCTGCGTCTTCTCCGGCAGCCGGCGAGCCAACGCGACAATCTCGCCCAGCACCAGCTCGACGACGCTGCGAGTGTTGGAGAACGGCGCGTTGAAGACCGCCACACCGCGATCGGCCGCGTCGGTCAGGTCCACCTGGTTGGTGCCGATGCAGAAGCACCCCAGCGCCAGAAGATCCTTCCCCGCTTCGAGCACCCGCGGGGTGATCTTGGTGTTGGAGCGGATTCCGAGCAACGACACTCCGGGCAGCTCGTCGAGGAGCTCGTCCTCGCTCAGGGAGCCCGGGCGCACGTCGACCTCGAAGCCCGCCCGTCGGCACGCCTCTGCGGCGACCGGATGGATGCTTTCCAGCAGAAGTACCTTCACCTGATCAACCTAAATCTAGCCGTGTTGGATGCGGCGGAATCCCAGCCGCGCGCTGCATCGACACTAGCGAGCCAACGCTGAGGGTGGCCGGTGGCCGGTCGGGCGTGGCAGCCCAGCTGGCGAGGAGGCCGCGCGCTACGTTGACGGAGGCACCTGTCGAGAGAGAGAACGACCTGGATGGTGCAGCCATGAGAAGGATACGGGCGTGGGCGCTGCCGATCGTCACGTTCGCCGGGATCGGAGCGTTCATGATCACTGTGCTGGTGGTTCGCGCTATGTCGGGCACGTCGGGTGCCGACAGCGCTAACGCCTTCGCCGGTCCGCTGGAACCGGCGCGCCACGTCAATACCCGGCAGTGGCGGACGATCGCCGCGGACCCGGCGGGCCACGCCGAACAACGTGTCGTGTTGTGGGGCCGGGTGACACGGTTCGACCCGAGGACCGACGCGTCGAGCTTCCGCGCGAACGTCGACGCAGCCCGCCACACTCCCCAGAACGGAGTGGTGAGCTACCCGACGTCGGTAATCATGCACGGTGATCCGGAGGTTCTGCGCAAGTTGGCCCAAGGCTGCATATTCACCGCCGAGGCCACCGTCGACGGTGCTGTCCCGCCAGGCGACACCCCCGACGCGAGAATCCCCCGGCTGACCGTGACCAAGCTGACCGTCACCGACAAGACCGTTGGGTGAGCGCCTTCGCCCTGGTCAGCTTGCATGACGGTGCCGTCCGCCGGTAGCGACAGCGACGACGGCGGGCCGCAGGGCCGGAGTGACTGGTAGGGCCCTCCGGGTGGCCGGTGGGTAGCCGACTCCCTCGACGGGCACGACCGGGGCGAGCTCGGGACGCACCCGGCTGGCCGCCCTGTTGATGCTGTAGGCCGCCGCGGTGGTGTCCAGGTCGGCCGGCGAGCGGCCGACCTGGACATCTCCGATCAGGCGATGTCGTACCGGTCCAGCATCATCACCTTGTCCCACGCGGCCACGAAGTCGCGCACGAACTTCTCCCGCGCGTCGTCGCTTGCATAGACCTCCGCGACGGCACGCAGCTCGGAGTTCGAGCCGAAGACGAGGTCGGCGCGGCTGCCGGTCCATTTGACCTCGCCCGTGGCGGAGTCGCGGCCTTCGAAGGTCTCCGCGGTCGCGCCGTCTTCGGTCGCCTTCCATGTCGTGCCCATGTCGAGCAGGTTCACGAAGAACTCGTTGGTCAGCGACCCCGGCGTCGAGGTGAGGACGCCCTGTGCGGACTGCCCGGAGTTCGCGCCCAGGACGCGCAGGCCACCCACCAGGACGGTCATTTCGGGCGCGCTGAGGTTCAGCAGGTTCGCGCGGTCGATCAGCAGGTACTCCGAGGGCAGCCGGTTGCCCTTGCCTCGGTAGTTGCGGAACCCGTCCGCGGCCGGCTCGAGCGCGGCGAAAGACTCCGCGTCGGTCTGCTCCTGCGAGGCGTCCGTGCGTCCCGGGGTGAAGGGCACCTGCACCTCGTGGCCGGCGTTCTTGGCGGCCTGCTCGACGGCAGCGGATCCGCCGAGCACGATGAGGTCGGCCAGCGAGACCTGCTTGCCCCCGGTCTGGGAGCTGTTGAAGGACTGCTGGATTCCTTCCAGGGTGCGCAGCACCTGCGCCAGCGTGTCGGGGTCGTTGGCCTCCCAGCCCCGCTGCGGGTCGAGGCGGATGCGCGCCCCGTTCGCCCCACCGCGCTTGTCGCTGCCGCGGAACGTCGAGGCCGACGCCCATGCGGTGGAGACGAGCTGGGCGACCGACAGCCCCGAGGCGAGGATCTGGCTCTTGAGCGCGGCGATGTCCTCCGAGCCGACGAGCTCGTGGTCCACCGCCGGGACCGGGTCCTGCCAGATCAGCGTCTCGGCCGGGACCAGCGGACCGAGGTAGCGCTGGATCGGGCCCATGTCACGGTGCGTCAGCTTGAACCAGGCCCGGGCGAACGCATCCGCGAGCTGGTCTGGGTTTTCCAGGAAACGCCGCGAGATCGGCTCGTAGATCGGGTCCAACCGCAGCGCGAGGTCGGTGGTCAGCACCGTCGGGGGCCGCGACAGCGATCCGTCCTCGGGGTCCGGAACCGTGTTGGCGCCGGCGCCGTCCTTCGGCTGCCACTGGTTGGCCCCGGCGGGGCTCTTGGTCAGCTCCCACTCGTAGCCGAACAGGTTCTCCAGGAAGCTGTTGCTCCACCTCGTCGGGGTTGCCGTCCAGGTGACCTCGAGGCCGCTGGTGATCGCGTGCCGGCCCTTGCCGCTGCCGAAGGCGTTCTTCCAGCCCAGGCCCTGCTCTTCGAGGGAGGCCCCCTCGGGCTCGGGGCCGACGTACTCGTCCGGGTCGGCCGCACCGTGGGTCTTGCCGAACGTGTGCCCGCCGGCGATCAGCGCGACGGTCTCCTCGTCGTTCATCGCCATCCGCCCGAAGGTCTCGCGGATGTCCCGGGCCGCGGCGAGTGGGTCGGGGACGCCGTTGGGGCCCTCCGGGTTGACGTAGATGAGGCCCATCTGGACGGCGGCCAGCGGGTTCTCCAGGTCCCGCTCGCCGGTGTAGCGCTCGTCGCCGAGCCAGGTGCGCTCGGGGCCCCAGTACACGTCCTCATCGGGCTCCCAGACGTCCGGCCGGCCGCCGGCGAAGCCGAAGGTCGTGAAGCCCATCGTCTCCAGCGCGCGGTTCCCCGTGAAGATCATCAGGTCGGCCCACGAGACCTTGCGGCCGTACTTCTTCTTCACCGGCCAGAGCAGCCGGCGCGCCTTGTCGAGGTTGCCGTTGTCCGGCCAGCTGTTCAGCGGCGCGAAGCGCTGCATGCCGGCGCCGGCGCCGCCTCGGCCGTCGTGGATGCGGTACGTGCCGGCGCTGTGCCACGCCATCCGGATCATGAACGGCCCGTAGTGGCCGAAGTCGGCCGGCCACCACTCCTGCGAGGTCGTCAGCACCTCGTCGACGTCCCTGGCCAGGGCGTCGAGGTCGACAGTGTTGAACTCCGCGGCGTAGTCGAAGTCCTCGCCCATCGGGTTGGCCGCGGCGGGGTGCTTCCGGAGGATCGTCAGGTTGAGCTGGTTCGGCCACCAGTCACGGTTGCTCCCGCCCTCGGTCGGGTGCTTGAAGCGACCGGCCGAGACGGGGCACCCGCCTGCGCTCTCCTCATTCATCTCTCCAACAACGGCGTTCGGGCTGTCAGACACGGGAATCCTTCCGGGATCAGCGGTGAGTTCAGGAACTGCGAGTGGTGGAGCAGTCGGGGCACAGGCCCCAATAGATGACTTCGGCCTCGTCGATAGCGAAGCCGTGGTCGTCGGACGCGGTCAAGCAGGGCGTCGTGCCGACAGCGCAGTCGACATCGGCGATCGCACCGCACGACCGGCACACGAGGTGGTGGTGGTTGTCCCCGACCCGCGACTCATAGCGGGCCACGGACCCGGTCGGTTCGATGCGCCGCACCAGACCTGAGGCTGTCAGCGCGTGCAGCACGTCGTACACGGCCTGGCGGGACACCTCACCGAGGTCGTCACGCACAGTACGGATGATCGAATCTGTGTCGGCGTGCGGATGGTCGTGCACCGCGGACAGCACCGCTACCCGAGGACGCGTCACACGCAGGGCAACCCCGCGCAACATGTGCTCGAAGTCCGAAGTCGTTGGCACGCGCCGAAGTATGGCCGGTTTTCTGGACTCAATCAAGAATGCGCGGGCGCGTCGTGCGTGTCAGATCCGACGGGAGCGCCCCGTCCCGCCCCGTACCGGCCCGGGGACGGGCACTGCGGTCGGATGACCTGATTGCCGGCTGCGCCCGGGGACATCGGCGCGACACCGCACGGCTATGCGATTCCTAGTTGTCGAGGGCCGGCGTCTCGGTATGCGCGGCGACCACGCGGGCGAGCTCGACGCGGGAGTTGACACCGAGCTTGGTGAAGGCGTGGCGGAGGTGGCTGTTGACGGTGTGCGGAGAGACGAACAGCCGGACGGCCGTCTCCCGATTCGTCAGCCCTGCGGCGATGAGGCGTACGACGGTTAGCTCGGAGTCGGTGAGCGCGGCCCACCCGGCGTTAGGACGCGTGCTGGTCACCAGCCGGCGGCGGACACCGTTGGCCCGCAAGCGCCGTCGCACCCGTCCCGCGTCCCAGGTCGCGCCCGCCTCGGTGTACTGGACGAGCGCGCGGCCGAGCGTGTCCACGCCTGTTGCAGGTGCGCCCATCCGTAGCTGCGCGACCCCCAGGTCCTCCAGCGCCGAGGCGAGGGCAAGGGGGCGCGGGCCTCCCCCGAAGTGCAGGCAGGCCTCGGCGAGCGATGCGGCGTCGGTGTCGAGCAGGCCGCGGGCGTGAGCGGCCGACGCCCGCACCGAGCCGATCCCGGGATTGCGCCGCGCCCGCTCCTCCGCCGCGGCGACCGCGTCGGTGGCGAGTTGCGAATCGCCCGCGGCGAGTGCGATCCGGACTAGTTGTGGGTCGTCAGTGACGTCGATCGGGTAGAGCGGGGTGAGGTGGCCGACGGGAGTGAATCCGGCGGCGTCGAGCATCGCGCGGGCATCCGCCGGTTGGCCGTCTGCCATCGCCAGGAGTGCGAGCAGCCAGCCTCCGTGTGCACGGTTGGCCGGGGTGCCATCCGCCAACATCGCGCGCGCCAGTGCCGCCGTCTCGCGTTTGTGTCGCTCGTCGCCGGTGTGGATCGCGACCCGGCCGAGCGAGACGATGCCCGCCGCATACAGTGCGCCGGCCATCGGTGTGCCGCCCGCCGCGTCGAAGCGGCCTTCGAGTGCGGCGGCAGCGTCGGGTAGGTGACCGGTCTGGAACAGCTGTCGCCCCCGCCAGGTCTCGAAGAAGTCGAGTGCGAACGCCTGCCGCTCCCGGTTTGCCGAGGCGATGCCGCTCGAGATCAGCTCGAGCGACTCGTCGAAGCGGTCGAGCACGGCGAGCAGCTCGCTGCGCCACTGCCGTGCGACCCACTCGCGGGTTTCCTCACCGGGGCCGAACCCGTCGCGCATCGCCTGCTCGTGCACCGCGAGCGCATCAGAGAAGTGGCCGTCGACGTACCGGAGTGCCCCCTCGGCCAGCCCGAGGATGGAGCGCGTCGCCAGATCTCCCGCGTCCTCGATCGTCGCGCGAGCCTGCTTCAGCAGGAGTGTTGCCTCGTCCGGTCGTCCGGCCTGGACCAGGTTGTAGGCCAGCCGCGCCTGGTGCTGGGAGCGGTCCTCATCGGACAGATCGCGCAGCGCGAGGGCTCGCCGCCCGGCTTCCGCGCGCACGTCGGGCGACAGGGCGAACATGGTGGCCAGGCTGAGGCACACCGCTGCCTCTTCAGCCGCCGGAACGACATTCCGCAGATGCTCCCGCGCGAACTCTTGGGCGTCGTTCACCCGGCCCGCGGCGTGCAGCAGGATCGTGGTGGTCGCGACCAGTGGACCGGCGGCATGATGGCCAGCGGGAATCAGATCAAGGGCCTGGCAGCTCAGTTCGGCGGCCGCCGCGGGATCGCGCGGGCCGAGCGTGTCGGCGGCGTCCTTGAGCAGGCCGACGGCTACCTCGTCACCTGGCTCCGCGCTGGTGGCCAGCTGCGCGGCGACCTCGACCGGGATCGCCCCGGCCGCCAGTAGGACGTCCACGGCTTGGCGGTCAAGCGCCCGGCGCGCTGACGCCGTGGTGCTGCCGCGGACGGCCTCGCGGATGATGTCGTGCCGGAAGGCGAGCCGGTCGGCACGCTCAGCGAACACGCCGGCCTCGATCAGCTGCTCGACCGGGGTCAGCAGCGACGTTGCCGGAGCCCGCAGCATCGACGCCAGCTCGCCGACGGTGAAGCCGCGGCCGAGCGAGGCGGCCGCGACGGCGAGCTGGCGGGCAGACTCCGACAGGCGCGCCAGCCGGTGGCGCATGCTGGCCGCGACGCGCGCGGGAAGCCGCGCTTCCACCAGCTTCGCCGCACCGTCCTCGATCCGCACGAGCTTCTCCTCGCGCAGCCCCCGCAGCAGCTCGACGAGGAAAAACGGGTTGCCGGCGGCGTCCTCGGCCAGCTCGAGCAGCGCCGGGTCGGGGCTCGCCTGCATCACCTCCGAGGCAAGCTCGGCGACCGCGTTCGGCGTCAG
>Ga0137413_10000516_pt1 | contig 13135 bp, 19 predicted proteins | sample CZODoug2_1_16fun_FD_108280 | JGI IMG/M metagenome (GOLD analysis project Ga0137413, IMG submission 108280) | Vadose zone soil fungal communities from Angelo Coast Range Reserve, California, USA - CZODoug2_1_16fungal (Illumina Assembly) | ecosystem: Environmental > Terrestrial > Soil > Vadose... | reverse complement strand
TCGGAAGCCCCGAGGTTCTCGAGCGGCTCCACAAGGTCGGAGCCATCAGCTGCGACATCGAGACTGACGGCATCAAGCCGCTCGAGTGCAACATCCTCAGCATTGGATTTGCTGATGAGAAGGGCGCCGTGGTGGAGATTTGGCCCTGGGATGATGATTATTCCGGATTCGTTGGGCGTTGGCTAGGAACCTGCGGTTCGGTGGTATTCCACAACGGGCAGAATTTCGATTTGCTGGTGCTTGAGAGCCATGGGGTAGTGTGGTGAAGAAAACGCGAACGGTTGAACTCTAAATGTGATAAATGTGGCTATGAAGGTGTAATCGTTGAATTTGACAACTCTGGTGGCGAATATACCGAGATTTGTCTTTGCTGGGAGTGCATTGATAATTTGCGTCGAGACCTTGAATGAAGTTTGCAAATTGTCATGACACGCTTCTCGCCCACCACTCGTTCGCGTCCCATTTGCCGCAGCGGCTTGACCACGTCGCCAGCTGCTACACGGATGCGCGGCCATGGAAGCGTCTCTTCAAGGGCGGCTCCGAGGATGAGAAGGGAACAACACCGGACCAGTTGAGCGGGGAGGACCTCTGCAAATACAATGCCGCCGACGCCATTCTCACCATCAAGAGTTGGATGCGGATGCAAGGTGACCTCGAATCGGAGCGGCATGTCTATGAGCATGACCGGAAGTTGGCGGCGGTCTGTCGCGAGATGATTCGGTCTGGGGTTGGTGTGGACGTAGGCCGGAAGCAGGAACTCAGTGAGCTGTTGGCCACTCGCCGCCAAGAGCTTCAAGGTGAGCTCCGTGCCATCGTGAATGACCAATCTTTCATGCCAGGCAAGCTTGACTCCGTTCGCCACCATCTTTTCAGCCCTCAGAGTCTCGGCGCCCGCTATGTCATCGTCACACCGAAGGGACAAGCGTCCACGGCGAACGAGACACTCGAAGGGCTCCGGATGAGCGGCAACGAGAAGCATGCGGCGTTTGCGGCCGCTCTCCTGACTTGGCGTTTGGCCGGCAAAATCAAGTCCACTTATTTGGATGCCGTGGAATTGAACCCGACAACGCAGCGGGCACATTACAACTGGAAGCCGTTCGGGACCGTGAGCGGTCGCCTCTCTTGCCGCTTCCAGTCGGTGCCGCGATATGCCCCGGGGGCACCTGAGGGTCGGGTGCGGGAGATTTATGTGCCGCGGACTGGACATACATTCGTGTACTACGATGTGAGTCAGGCGGAGATGCGCTTGGCCGCCTATCTGTCAAATGATGCCAACTTCATCGCAGCGTGTACAGGAGATGTGCATGCCAACAATGCGAAGGCGGTCTTCCCCGAGGTCGCGGCCCGCGGATGGCTGGATGACAAGCTTGCCCTCAAAGACCCGGCGCGGGGCAAGAAGTTCCGCGACATCGCGAAAAATCTGGGATTTGCCATCTCCTACTGCGCTGAGATGGAGAAGGTCTACGTGACGCTTCGAAGCAAGGGATTCGATGTCTCGATGAGTGCGGTGAGCCTCATTCTTGACAAGTTGCATGCCGCTTACCGCACCTATTACCGGTGGGTGGATGCAAATCTCGCAGCCGTCAAGAGACTTGGGTGCATGCGGTCTCCGTTTCTCGGGCGTCTGCGGTGGCTCGGGTGGTACCCGAAAATTACGGATGTGGCCAACTACCCGATTCAATCGGGGCTGGCGGACGTCATGAATGAGCGGACTATTGAGCTCTCGACCACGGCAATCGGCCCACATCTTGTCGCACAAGTGCACGATGCTTGCATTTATGACGTGCCCGACAATATGGTGGATCAGGCCCACGATTTGATTGCAGAAATTTGGGCTCGACCTATTGACACTGCAGGTGGAAAGCTTATTTTACCTATAGATTTAAAATATAGTGACAGGTGGAGTAATTTATGACCGGCGAAATATTATTGTTGATTCCTGAAGACATTCAAATCGAAGAATCGCCTATGACTTCGCCGGAACCGCCGGCGAAAAAGAACCGCGACCCGGAGAAGTTGAAACAATATCGCGACACTCATCGCGCCAAGATGAAGGCATTGGCGCCCAAGAAAGCAGCGAAAACAGCAAAGCCGAAGAAGAAGGTTGTGAAGGCGAAGAAGAAGGCGGAGGAGCCGTACAAGAGCAATCGAGGCCCCAAAGGTTGGAAGCCAGAAGACCGCCGCCGCGATGGCAACAAGAAGTGGGGGCTGATGCTCCGCAAGAAGCGCTTGGAGCTCGGCTATACGCAAGCGCAATTTGCTGAGTTTTTCAACATCTTGCAACCGCACATGTGCAACCTCGAGAAGGGCACGTTCAATCCGGGCCCCAAATTGAGGGAAATCATCGAGAAGAAATTCTTCCGGCATGTTGGTCTCGGCAAGCCGAGGAAGGGCGCGCCGAAAGCATGAATGCGCTGATGTGTTTCAACTGCGGCCGGGAATGTGTCACCCATCAACAGCGGCTCACCGCTTGTTGTGAGCATCCACGAATCAAGGAAGTGGAGGACATCGTCCGCGATGAGAATGGGCGCCTCGTCGATGTACGGGAGATTGCGCGCTTGTCATAGCCGAGCTAAATTCAAGCACCATGCCCCGTCTTCTCGGCCCTACTGCCCTCAACGACATCGTCATCCGAAAACTCGTGGACGCCCTCAAGCGAGGGAACACGCGCATCAACGCATGTCGCATATCTCGCGTGAACTACTCCACCTTTAGAGGATGGCTCGAACGTGGATGTCGCGGCGATGAGGATTACATCGGGTTTGCTCTTCAGATGCGGGATGCAGAAGCGTTCGCGGAGGATGAGGCAATGGAGCGAATCCGAGAGGGCGCACTAGGGTGGCAAGGGATGGCTTGGTGGCTGCAGCGGCGCAACCGGGCAAGATGGGGGGACATCACTCCGGCCGCCGAGAAGGCGAAGCTGCTCCAAGCCGCGAATTCCAATTCCTCATTGGAGGAAGTACCACTCGCAGATTTGGAGGAGGCAATCATGTCGGCCGCCGAGCTGAAACGTGCCGAAGCCTCGGGCAAGAAGACAGGAACCAAGGAGTGAATCATGCCGTACAAGAGTGACAAGCAGCGCAAGTTTTTTCATGCCGCCGAGAAGCGCGGCGACATCTCCAAATCCACCGTCGACGAATTTGACAAGGCGTCTAAGGGCAAGGAGCTGCCCAAGAGTGCGGATGGCTCTCATGAGCAGAGCCACAAGCAGATGAAGGGCAGCCGCGGAGCCATCCATGAGGGTAGCCCGACCGAGAATGCCAAGTACAAGCACGGGAGCAAAGAGTGAGCCAAATAAAGTTGGACCGGGTTGAGTTCGTGAATGCCATTAACGCACCCGGCAAGCTTCTTGACCAATATCCGACTCGCGAGACAGTCTTGGTCAGCAGGGAGATGCCGAACAATCGGTTGTCTTCGAAGCAGCATTTCCGCCTCTGGCTCGACGAAGCTCGTGGGGTCATCATCGTTCAGCATCCGGAATGTTCGGGCCCGCCAGAGCATGTGCCGCTGAGCAATGTGTTGGCATGGCGTGAATCACCTGGTGAGCGAGTGGCGAAGAAATGATTCTCGCTGCTATCACCTTCTTCATCGGCGCAGCGCTTCCGCTCCTTGTGTTGAGCGTGCGCAAAGAAGTGGCGCGGGCGCGGCGGCACCATTGTGCTTGGTGCCCGCGCCAACTCGAGCGCGGTCGGACCGGCGGCGTGTGCAATGTATGCCTCGCCACTCTCGAACGTGAAGGGCATGCAGCGCCGGATGGGTGGCCAAAGGCATGAGCTTCCTCCGCCGGCTCACCCGCCGAAACTCACCAGCTGGAGGATTGATTCTCCCGCGAACTACAGCTCGCCAAGGGCTCCTCAACTGGCCAAAGTGTGCCATCTGTAAGCGCGCCGTGGATGCTTATGGCATAGAACGTGACAACGAGTTCGAGATTGAGATATGGGCTCGGTGCGGCGGCGTGCGGATTGACCCCAGTAGTGGAGAAGCTGTTCATGGGGCGAGTCGAGTTCATCCGGAGATGAAGAGCTCCCTGACAATCCGGAAGGGGGCCGGGTGGAGCACTAACCGGTTTACCGACATTGTGAGCCGGCTCGCATTTTTTGCGCCCGACACCTTATCCGAGGGGCGCGCCTTTCAGCAAGATACGAGCCCAACAGGTGTGGAATCCAAGTCGTGAGCTCGGCGGCGGCAATATCTGTATCGGCTGCGGCCGCAGAGCTGCGGCGCCGCTGGCTCATCGCGAATGGCGTGATGCCAGCTTCAACGGCACATATGTTGCCACACAAGCCGCACCCCAAGCAGCTCGAGTTCCTCCGGCTAACTGATAGGGAAGCTCTCTATGGAGGCGCGGCGGGGGGCGGCAAGAGTGATGCCCAACTGATGTGCGCGGCGCAGTATGTTCATGTGCCAAGGTACGCCGCTCTCATTATTCGTAAGACATATAAGGATTTGGCACTGCCTGGGGCCATCATGGATCGTGGTCTTCAATGGTGGCGTAATCGGCATGGCATAAAGTGGAATGATGAGGACAGACGTCTCACATTCCCCTCCAACGCCACTATCACATTTGGCTACCTTGAGTCCGAGAATGACAAAGACCGGTACCAGGGTGCGGAGATTCAATACCTCGGTGTCGATGAGGCCACACAATTTCCCGAGAGCCGGGTACGATATTTGACGAGTCGCCTCCGTCGACTGGCTGGCAGTGATGTGCCCATCCGCGCACGCTTCTCCGCCAACCCGGGTGGGATTGGGCACGATTGGGTGCGCCGCCAATTCGTCGAGGCTGGGGCGCCCGGAGCGTTCATTGCGGCGTTGGCAAAGGACAATCCGAGTCTCGACTTGGCCGAATATATGACCACGCTCGACCGCCTCGACCCTGTTACCCGTCAGCAATTGCGGGACGGGATTTGGGTGCGGGATGGCGGGGGCTTGGTGTATGGCCAATTCTCTGAAGACCGCAACTACATGGCGGCAAATAAGATGCCAACACTTGACCATTATTTGCTCGCTCTCGATTTCGGCGTCAAAGACCAGAATGCTCTCTCGGTTCTCGGATGGCGAGACCACGACCCATGTATCTATATTGTCAAGGCATATCGGCTCACTGGGCTCGTGGCCGATGTGGCACGCGAGGTGACCGCTCTCGACCGCGAGTTTCACTTCGTGAAGATTGTGGGCGATGTTGGTGGCATGGGGAAGCTCTTCCAAATGGAACTGAGGAAGCGATTCCGGTTGCCAATTGAGCCAGCAGAGAAGACCAATAAATGGGGGTATATCTCCTTGCTCAACTCCGACTTGGCCGCCGGGCGTGTGAAGATTTCGGCGGATGGCGCGTGCAAAGATTTGGTGGATGAGTGGCTCGAACTGCCTACCAATGCAGAAGGCACCAAGGAGGCTGAAGGATTCAATAACCATGCCGCCGATGCTACTCTCTATGGTTGGCGGGCCTGCAACGCCTACAATGAGCAGCCCAAAGAGGAGCGCCCGGTGAAAGGGTCACCAGAGGACATCGCGGCGATGGGCATGGAGCTCGAGCGGCTCGCGTGTCGCAACGAAGAAGAGGAGAGTTCCGAATGGATGTAGCAACCGAAGACGAATTGCGCGTGACTGTCGCCTTGATGCGTGAGCTCGGAGTGATTGCAGCTTTTGGCATCACGCTCGGCCCGGAGCCGAGGGCGCCGAGTCGAGTCGAAGCGCTCGAGAAGAAGGCTGCCGTCGAGGATACGCCCGAGGCGCGGCGTGACGCACACGTGGAAAATGCGCGGGAGGACATCCGGGCCAAACTTGGAATCTGGGATTTATCTGCTGAACAGTGCGACCGTATGCTCGACCCCAGCGTGTTTGAGCTAGAGTAGATTCATGCCCATCACTGAAACCGAAAAACTTTGGTGGGTTCGCCCCGACGATGCGCGCGATGAGGAAGACCCAAAGGCGCATGAGAAGCTTCACATTGTTATCGACCACATTGTACGCAATCAGGACCGAAAGCGGGACTTGCTCCTTTATGGGAGCATGTATGCAGGTGGTCTCCCTCCGGCAGGTGGGGGGCTCGCAGTTGACAACTATGTCAAAAGCACACCCGGGGTCGGCGGGGCCAAGCTCTCCCTGAACGTGTCGCGCAATGTGGTCGACGCGGTATGCGCGCGAGTTTTCTCCAAGAGCAAGCCGCGGGTCAGTGTTGCCACCATCGGTGGAGACTACGAGAAACAGGCAGCCGCCGAGCAACTCGAATATGGCATCGACGGTGTCATGCGGTGTACGGACTATTATGCCAAGAGTGTAGCCAAGGGGCGCGATGCCTGCGTCTTTGGCACGGGCTTTTCCCGCATCCGTCCAAACTATGATGAGATGGACGTCGATGTGCTCCGAATGATGCCCTACGAAGTTATCTTCGATGACGGCGAGGCGATGACGGATGGCGGCACGCTTTGGGATGGCCCCCGCTGCATTTATTTGAGCTACTATGTCGACCGATTCGTGTTGATGCATCGCGCCGAAGTGATGGTGAATGCCAGCTTGAATCAGCGGTGGTATGCGGATGGCGATGACGCATGCATCGCCTACAAGCTCGACATGCTGAAGAGATTGAAGGGACTTCGAGACAACGACGCCGAATTTGGGTTCACGCAGACCAGCAACCGGGTTCGAATCGAAGAAGCGTGGCATCGCCCCTCGGGCTGCGGCGCCGCTGACGGTCGCTATGTCGTTGGTGTAGAGAATTGCACTCTGATTGACCGACCCATTGACGAATATTGCACGGAGCTCAGTTGGTACCGATGGGGCGACCCGATTGTCGGCTTCTACGGCCAAGGTCTTGTCGAACTCGGGGCTGGGATTCAGGCAGAGATAAATAAACTCGTCAGAGATATTCAAAATGGCCACCATCTCATCAAGGGTCATTATTTAGTTGAGATGGGGTCGAAAGTCCAGCTCTCCCACATAAATAATGATTTGAGCACCTTGCTTCGTTATCAGGGGACACCGCCGCAATATCAGGCGCCGGCAATTATCTCGCCAGAAGTCTACTCGCATCTCTGGGCGCTTGTCGGGCAATATTACAAGCTCGCCGGCGTGAACGAGCAGGCCGCCTCGGCACAACGTCCGGTGGGTCTCGACTCCGGTGAAGCCCAGCGAGTTTATGCAGACCAACAGACGGAGACTCTCCTCGAGAAGGGCGCCCGATTTGAGCGAGCAGTTGAGGCGGATGGCATGTTGATTGCCGCGGCCGCCAAATCTCTCGCAAAGAAGGGCGTCTACGAAGTTCGTACCCAAGCTGATGACGGATTTGAGAGCATCGACTGGAAGAAGCTTGAGGACCCGGATGATTTCGTCATGTATGTCGAGACGACATCTGCACTTCCTGGCACATTGCCCGGCAAACTCTCGACGGCTCAAGACCTCCTGCAGCTCGGCGCCTTCAGCCCACAAGATGTGGTTGAAATGGTCGGCATGGCTGACCTCATGCAAATTCGCAAGCGGAAAGAGGCTAGCCGCAAGCTTGTCGAGAAGATGGTCGGCCGGATGCTGCGTGGCGAAGGTGGATATGCTCCGCACCCGTTCCTCAATCTCCCTGAAGCAGTCGAGATTGCGACCGAGATGCGCAATTTGGCTGAGCTCAAAGAAGTTGATGAGCAATATTTGAGCCAGGTGCAAGATTTCATCAATCAGGCCAATCGGCTTATGAAACCGCCCCCTCCCCCGATGCCGCCCCCCGGAGCCATGCCGCCAGGTGGGCCAATCCCCGGCGCGCCCCCAATGCCAACCGCTGGAGGTCCTGCGGCCCCCGGCGCACCTATGCCGCCCCCGGGCGCCAACGGAGTTATGCCCACATGAGTCTCGAGAATTCAGTTGACCTCCAACCCGCTGCGGCAGTGGCCCCGGCTGCGGCACAACTTCCCCCGGAACCGGCCACTCCGGAGATTCTGGCCGAGCCGCTTTCGCCGGGGGAGGCTGCCAAAGCTGCTCGCGTCCGCGCCGAGGAGCGTGCCCGCCTAGACCGTGTGAAGCGGAAGAGTGATGCATTGCATCAAGAGCGGCAGCAGTTCGAGCATGAACGGAAACAGCATGCCGAGTCGATGTCTGCTGCGGAGAAGACGCGTGCCACTGAGATGGCCGAGCTGCGGAGAGAGCTTGCAGAATACAAGCAGGGGAATCCCCTCCTCAAGCCCGGGGTCGATGTCAACGCTCATCTCCGCGAGCTTGTCGCGCAAGGGACTCCCGAAGCGCAAATCATTCAGATGCAGAAGGAGATGGCGGCGCAGAAAGCTGCGTTCGAAGCGCGACTCGAGGAAATCACCGGAGCCACCAAGGCTCGAGAAGAGGAAGAGACAAAGCGGCGTGCGGAGGTTCAAAAGACGCAAGAGGAAGGCACCATCCGCCAATTCACCTTGTGGGTAACCGGGCCCGAACAAGCCAAGCAATTCAAGTTTCTGAACGCCGAATTTACCCAAAGTGAAGTGTTCGCCCAAGCCAGGGCAGTAGCCAATTGGGCCAAAGAGAACGGGAAAACTTATACTGGACACGAAGTTGCTGCATACCTTGAAAAACGTGCAGAACAAGAGCACAATAGTAGAGCGGAACGCCGGAGCACATTGCTCGGTGCAACGCCCCCCGCGCAGTCGGCCGCAGTAACGCCGACGAAGGTTGCCCCGCCAGCAAGTGGGAAGAAACAGCCGGTGCAGGTGAGACAGAAGACACACGAGGAGCAAGTCGAAGCTGACTTGGCGATGTTGAGGAAAGCCTCTGAGTCTGACCGTATCGCTCGCACCAAAAAGTAGTTTTCTCATCCACATTAGAGGTTCCCCATGCCTGCTGGCGACGCAACTATCGCAGCGCTCACCAATATTTTGAAGACGCGCTACGACCAAAAAGTCTTTCATCAAATGTTCTATCGAAAGGCCCCCTTCATCGGGCAGATTCGGAAGGACGAAAAGTTTGGCGGCAATAACGCCCGCATCTCTCTTCGATATGGCGCTCCGCAAGGTGGCTCCTTCAATCTACAAGTCGCGATGGCGAATGCGACGAGCAGCAGTGATGTCGGCTTCCTGCTGACGCGCGCCAAGGATTATCAGGTCTCCGGCATCAGCGGAGAAGCTCTCGCGGCGGGCGATGGCGATGAGAATACCATCTACAACACGCTCCGCGGCGAAATGGAAGGGAGCATGCGCAACTTGAATCGCTCTCTCCAGATTTGCGCTTGGCGCAATGGCGGTGGACAGCGTGGACAGCTTGCAAACAGCACGGTGGCCACCACGGTCGGAACGCTCCTTCAGGCCGCAGACATCGTGGGCTTCGAAGTCGCGATGAAAGTCGATTTTTCGATTGACGATGGCTACAACAACGGTGGAGCACTCGGCGGCGTGCGTGTCAATGGCCCGTTGACAGTGGTCGCGGTCGACCGAACTGCTGGCACCATCACCTTCAACGCCAACATCAACACGGTTACCGGCGTCACGATAAATGACTTCCTCTTCCGAAACGGCGACTACAGCCTCGGCCCCGCGGGTGTCTTCCGCTGGATTCCGGCAGTGGCCCCGGTGGCTGGTGATTCTCATTTCGGCGTCGACCGCTCTGTCGATGTCGTGCGTCTCGCCGGCATCCGCTACAACGGCAACGGCGGCAACAAGGAAGAAACCATCATCGACGCTGCGGAATTGGCGTCGCGTGAAGGCGCTGAAGACCTCACGTGCTTCATCAACAACCTTGACCGCGCCGATTTGGTCAAGAGCCTCGGGTCGAAAGCGATTTATGAGCCGGTCGTCAGCACCGACGGTGACATCGGATTCCGCGCCTTGCAAATCGAAGGACCAGATTCCACCATCAAGGTGTTCTCTGATGTGAACATCCCCCGTGGACAGTTTGCTCTGCTCGAAATGGACACTTGGGTCCTCAAGTCTGCGAAGGGCGTTCCGCGCATCCTCGACGATGATGGCCTCAAGATGCTCCGTGAAGCAAACAACGACGGCTACCAGTGGCGCATGGGCGGTTACTTCAACTATGGCTGCGAGGCGCCCGGCTACAACCTCCACGGGACGTGGTAAATGTCCAGTCGTAATTATGACCGCGGTCATTATTTGCTTGTCAAGCGCGCGGTCCACATTTTTGGGAGTTTCGCCGCTCCAACCGGCGTTGGCGGAGCCGGCGCAAATGGCGCATTCGACCCCACTTCCGTCAAGGGTTTGGGCTTTGGATATGCGCCGAATCAGCAAGCCATCATGGCACTCAAGCCGAGCGCACAATCTGGCATCTCGTCAATCCCCGGAATCATTTGGGTGAGTGCGGGTGTCTACACCTTGACCCTCGAGGATTCTTATCTCGATGCCATCGACTGGGAGGCACATGTCATCCCGCCGTCAGCCGGCACGCTGACCAACACGGCCCGGCTTCTCACGTTGCCCACCAATCTGTCAACGGGTGGTAAGGCCCCGACGTTTACGTTCAACGCGTTCACGAGCGGCGGCACACTCACGGATTTCGGTCCGACCTATCGAATCGGCTTCCACCTTTGGTTGCGGGACTCCACCGTCAACAACGTGAAACCGTAGGTGTCAAATGGCAAAAAGTGACATCTCCAAAGATGACCCGCTCGGCGCAATCCTCGGTGGCGGCAAAGGAAAAGATGCCGTCATTATGGCGGATGATGAACCTGTAGATGATGATGGCACCGGTGCGGCACAAGCGCTCATCGACGCCATCCACGCCAAGGATGCAGCGGGTGTCCGCGACGCATTCTCCGCACTCAACCTCACCATGAAACCTCCCGGCGAAGACGATATGGAAATGGCCCCCGACTCCGAATCCGGCGCGATGTTGGGTGCGGAGAAATAGGCCATGGCTCGCCTCGTATCACTCACGACTCTGCAAAGCCGCGTGAAGCAGCGGGCAAATGTCGAAGTGGCGAGCAACTCTTCGCTCTACACTGCTGCGGAGCTCATCGACAACATCAATGAGGGACTGGCCAAATTGTACGATTTGATTATCGCGCAACAAGACCAACCTTATTATTTAAGCTCGGTGAACTTCAACACGGTGAATGCGAAAGACACGTACGTCATCGGGGCTGGAAAAGACATCAACGTCTCCAACTTCTACAAGGGGAAGGGACTTGATGTCTCATTCGGCCAACAAATCGTTATCGCTGCTAGACCATTCATGTGGAGCGAGCGGAATCGATTCAAATGGTATCCCGGTTGGATTTATTCCCAGCCGGTGTTCTATCAGTTCATCGGCAAGGTAGACGGGTCATCGGCGAACTCTGGAACGGATTCAATCAAATTGATTCCGATGCCAAATGGGCAATTCAATTGCACCCTCTGGTACTACCCAACACTCGCAAATCTTGTCTCCGGTGGCGACACATTTGATGGCATCAATGGCTTCGAGGAGCATGCTGTTCTCGACGCCGCCATCAAGCTTCTCACTAAACAAGAGCGATTCGACCACGCCAATTTGCTCATGGCTCGCCAACAACAAGAAGAGCAGCGCATCATGGCGATGCTGGTCACACACGACGCAGAGAATCCGATGCGCGTGCAGGATGTCTCTCTCAATGACGGTTGGATTGGCCGTCCTGGCTACTAATTTGGGCAAGTAGCCCAGAAAGATTTACCATGGCTCTCACGACTACGAACGCTCAAATCAGCATTCAAGACGGGCCGTTGCCCGCCGTCAACCTCACCTCTGGCACCAGTATTGGACTCTTCACGCCCGGCGCCACGGTCACTTTCGCCCTCCAGTCGACGACGGGAATTGCGCGCGCAGAATATACGCTCATCTGCCCTCGTTATCCTGGGCTGCATCAGAACACATTCATCTGGACCCCGGGACAGGTGAATGCGTGGCCGGTTGTGATGCCAGCGAACACTGAGGTCTCGAGTGCGACCACGCTTTCCGGCATCTTGGTGGCGGTCACCATCAGTGATGGCGTCTCTGCAATCGCAAGTAGCTACAACTACATCGAGAGCAAGGGCGGGTCGCTGCTCGACTTCCAGACGAGCGCTGACTACGTGATGGTTGCCGCGCTCCCGGCATACACGAACGTCTCGGGCACACTGACGGGCAATGCCAATGGCGCCATCACGAGCACCATGGCGGATGGCGTCACTCCGGCGGTCGGAGACACCTTCCTTCTCCCACCGGGGATTGCCGGGGCGGCAGTTGATGCTGGCCTCTATGTCATCACCGCAGTCGGAGCTGCAGGTGCGAAATTCATCGCGGTTCAAGCCTCGGCGTGGGCACAAGGAAACACCATCCCGAATAAATCTGAAATTCTTGTCGCCAAGGGGACGGTTTTCGCGCTCACCACTTGGGTTGTCACCAACACCGGCACGACGAACACCGTTGGAGTGACTTCATTCACAATTTATCCGCGGACCGTTATCCAGAGCACGACGCTGACAGCTTCGGGCAATAAGGTTTTGGCCAACGTGCCCATTCTCTCTGCTACCCAATCACTGGTGCTTGTCGACCGTACAGCTTCTGGTGGCACGGTGACGGCGACCATCATGTACAACACTGCGGCGGCGCCCACGCCCGGGGCGCTCGGAACGGCGACCACGACGGTGCAAGCCAGCGTTGCTGCGGGTACGGCAAACACTGCTGACCAGAGCGTGGTCACGGTCGGCATCTTCAATCAGGTCTGAGCGAGGACAGCGTGGCGACAACACCCAACAAGGTTGCGGCGCCACGCGCGTCTTCTATCCTCAGTCAGGAGCAAACTGCCAAGACTCAAGGGAACAAGGCGGTTCCCGCCGGCGCGCCACTCTCGATATCCACGAAGGCGTGGGTGACCCTTCGGCGCGTCTTCTTCACTGCCGCGGACGTTGCAGTGAGCAGCAAGCTGTATGACATCCTCAACAGGATGCAGGAGAGCACACTCCAAATTCTCGGGGTGGTCTCTACCAACCAACTTGTGCCTGGAAATATTCTTCGGTCCGTGACGTTCGCCTCCGGACAGACAATCGCGTTGGCGCATGGCTTGGGACGACCGTGGCAAGGTTATTTCTGCGTACGTGCCTCGTTCGGTAGCGGTGCCGGCGCGTTCATCGACGGCTCTTACCCGACCGGTGTTGGAGCGGATACCGTGGTCCCTCTGCTTTCCATAAGTGATGGCACATTCGATATTTACGTGTTCTGA
>Ga0137413_10000515_pt1 | contig 13153 bp, 9 predicted proteins | sample CZODoug2_1_16fun_FD_108280 | JGI IMG/M metagenome (GOLD analysis project Ga0137413, IMG submission 108280) | Vadose zone soil fungal communities from Angelo Coast Range Reserve, California, USA - CZODoug2_1_16fungal (Illumina Assembly) | ecosystem: Environmental > Terrestrial > Soil > Vadose... | reverse complement strand
TGGAGCGCGCCGGTCGCATCCACCTGCCCCGTCAGGCGGTGGCCGCCCTGGAGGCCTCGGCCAGGGCCGGGTTGCCGACCGGCTTCCAGACCTCGCCGGTGCCGGAGCCGGCGCGCCGCCCTTCGCCCGAGCCGGCCTAGGCCAACGCGCCGAGGTGGCCGGGGGTCGCTCGCTCCAGCCACACCCCCGGCCACCCCGGGCCGCCGGTCACCCGAAGGTCGGGCTCCCAGCGGTCTTGAGCACCACCGTGCCGGCGAATCGGTCGTGCAGGGTCTGCCGGTTGACCTGGTCGACCAGCAGGAAGATGCCGTCCAGCAGGGTGACCGCGGCGAGCAGCCAGGTGGCCATGCTGCCGGCGAACAGGCCCAGCCCGGCGACCAGGCCGACCAGCACGAACACCCCTGGGTACGCCGCCGCTCGCCTGATGATCACTGCCTGGGTGAGCGGCTGACCGTCGGCCCGGGCCAACTTGAGCTTGAACACCATCTTGCCGGCGGTCGCGCCGTACCTGCTGTGCATGATGACGTCATAGCCGGCGTACAGCAGGCCGGTGATCACACCGGTCAGCACCGCCGGGATCACCCACAGGTAGCTGCCGCCGTCGAACAAGAACGTCGGCATGAGCAGTGCGAAGAACAGCGCGGACAGGATCCACTGCACGATCATGAAGCCGACCCCGTCGATGATCCGGGCGACCAGCCGCTGCCACCACTCCGCGATGTCGGTCCGCTGGGCCGGGCCGGGCGTCCCACCCTGGGCGCCCTGCCAGCCCGCTGGACCCGGCGGGTAGCCGGGCGGAGGCTGCTGGTGCTGGTAGTACCCGGGCGGTGGGGCCTGGTAGCCGGGCCGTGGGGCCTGGTAGCCGGGCGGCGGGCCCTGGTGACCCGGCGGCGGACCCTGGTACCCGGGAGGCCCGGCCTGGTAGGCCGGCTGGCCCTGCGGACCGGGCGGTGCCGGGTATCCGGGTTGGGGTGCGCGGTACTCGGGCGGCGGCGCCTGGCTCGGCGCCGGCGGCGGGTAGCCGCCCGGGCCCGGCTGCCCCTCGGACGCCGAAGCGGCACCCTCGGTCCATCCCGAAGACTGATCGGAGTTCATCCCCATCGGCTGGTAGCTCGACTGGCTGGAGGACTGGCCGGACGAGGGCCGAGGCGGCAACGGGGCGCCGGGAAGCGCCGGACCCGGCCGGCGCCACGATTGCCCAGACGCGGTCATCGGGATGCCCCTTCGCCGCGTAGGTCGACCCCACCCGTCCGGTCTGCACCGGTCCAGAAGCTGCTGTCCGCCATTTTCCCCTCGTTCACGCTCGTTAATGCAGCGGTCCCCCGACCGCCTATCACCATGGCAAATGCTGCTTGCAATGGGCTTGTGGTGAACTTGCAACGGGACGGGAGGGGCGCCCAGGGGGTGAACGGCCGCGCGGCGGAGCTTGCCGCGTGCCACGCGCACGGGGCGTGATCAGGGGGCGGTCACCAAGCGATGAACATTCCGAGGTTTGGCGTGCTGGGTCCGGTCCAGGTCCGGGACTCGACCGGTCGTCAGGTGTCCGTGGGCGGCCCCCGGCCCAGGGCTCTGACCTGCGCGCTTATCGCCGAGGCGGGCCGGGTGGTCTCGGTGGACCGGCTGATCGACCGGGTGTGGGGCGGGGAGCCGCCGCCGGCCGCGGTAGGCACCCTCTACGCGTACGTCTCCCAGCTGCGCAAGCTGCTCGACCCGCAGCGCAGGGGCAACGCGGCCAGCGGGGTGATCTCCACGACCGGATCCGGCTACCTGTTGCACGCCGCCCCGGCGGAGGTGGACGCATCCCTGTTCGAGCTCCTCGTGGAGAAGGCCGAGTCGGCGCCGCCAGGTGAGGCGCTGGACAAGGTGGACGAGGCGCTCACCCTCTGGCGCGGCGAGCCCTACCTGGACCTCGGCGACTCACCCGACCTGGCCGGGCTGACCCAGCCGCTGGTGGAGTTGCGGCTGCGGGCCTTCGAGCTGCGCATCGGCGCGCTGCTGGAGCTCGGTCGGACCGGCCCGGCGGCCAGCGCGGCCCGCTCCCTGGTCCGCGAGCAGCCGCTGCGCGAGCCCTACTGGCGACACCTGATGCTGGCCACCTACCGCGACGGGCACCAGGCGGACGCGCTGGCCGCCTACCTGGAGTGCCGGCGGTTCCTCGACCGCGAGCTGGGCATGACCCCCGACGCGGAAACCGAGGCGATGCACACCGCGATCCTGCGGCGGGATCCGGGCCTGCGCCCCGGCGTCGCCGAGGCCACCCCGGTCCGATTACAGCCCAGGCCGGGGCCGCCGACGCCCCCGGTCGGCCTGGAGCCGCTGATCGGCCGCGACCCGCAACTCGCCCGGATCAACGACGCGTTGAACTCGATGAACTCCGGCTCCGGCTGGCTGCTGGTGCTCGAGGGCGAGGCAGGGATCGGCAAGACCCGGCTGGCCGAGGCCGCCCGCGACCTGGCCGAGGCGCGGGGCGTGCGGACCGTCTGGTCGAGCACCATGCGCGACATGGCCGCCCCGCCGCTGTGGCCGTGGGAGCAGGTGCTGCGCGCGCTCGGGCTGCCCGCGCCGATCGCCGAGAGCCCCGGGGACGACCCGGCGACCGCCAGGTTCCGGCTCTGCCAGCGCATCGCCGACGCCATCCTGGACGCCAGCCGGGAGCAGCCACTGCTGATCGTGCTGGACGACGTGCACTGGGCGGACGCGCCCTCGCTGCACGTGCTGCGGCTGCTCGCCGCGCAGCTGAACCGGCACCGGTGCGTGCTGGTGACCACCCGGCGCACCGGCGACGGCACGGTCGACCCGGCGGTGGACGCCACCGTCGCGGCGCTGGACCGCGAGCACACCGTGCGCCGGGTGCCGATTCCCCCGCTCACCGTCGACCAGGTCGGCGCCATGCTGGACCGGTACGCCGCGCACGCCGCCGTCGATCCGGCCGCCGTGCACCGCCGCACCGGTGGCAACCTGTTCTACCTGGTGGAACTGGTCCGGTTGTACGAGAGCGGGAACGCGGCGGACGGCTCGGTAGACAGAGAGGTGCCGTCCTCGGTGCAGGCCGTCGTGGAGCAACGCCACGACCAGCTGCCCGCCGACACCCGCGCGATCCTGCGGCTGGCCGCGCTCGGTGGTGAGGAGCTGGACCTGCGGGTGCTGGCGCGAGCCAGGGACACCGACCCCGCCACGCTGGTCGCCATGCTGGAGCCGGCCCAGAGCTCCGGGCTGCTGCGCCGCGAGGAGGAGACGCTGCGCTGGCAGTTCGCCCACGACATCGCCCGGCAGGCGCTGGCCTCCCGGATCGGCCCCAGCGAGCGGGCCCGGCTGCACGGCGTGCTGGCCGACGCGATCGCCGGGGTGTACGGCGCGGACTCCGCGGCGCACCTGGACGATCTGGCCCAGCACCTGTTCCACACCGCGCACGGCACCACCTCGGAGGCGGCGTTCCTGGCCTGCACCGCGGCGGCTGACCAGGCCAGGGCATGGTTGGCGCCGGATCGGGCGGCCCGCCACCGGGAGCGCGCACTGGCCGTGCTGCCCGCCGCCGACCAGTCCGAGCGGCGCTACCGGACGCTGCTCGCGCTGAGCGAGGAACGCGGTATGGCCGGGGACAACGGGGGCGCCACCACGGCGATCGCGGACGGGCTCGCGGTGGCCCGCGCCGCCTACGGCGACCAGCACGAAAGCGTGCTGGAGGCGGCGTCGATGTTCGGCTCGGTGACCCTGTGGACCTGGGAGCTGCCGGCCCCGGTGGAAGCCATGGTGATCACCACGCTGCGCGCGCTGCTGCGCACCGAGCTGGCCCCGGCGCAGCGGGCCACCGTGCTGGGGGCGCTGGCCCAGCGGCTCAACCTGGCCGGCGCGGAACGCGGTGAGGTGGAGCGGACCGCCCGCGAGGGGGTGGACCTGGCGCGCCGCGTCGGTGACACCGCGCTGCTCGGCCGGGCGCTGAACAACTATGTGCGGGCCGCCTGGTACGCCGACCGCGAGCTGGATCGGCTGGCCGCCATCGAGGAGGCGCTGAGCCTGGTCGGGCGCGGGCTGCCGGCGGAGACCGAGATCTTCGCCAGGATGCACCGGATGCCGATCCTGGTGCACCACGGGCGGATCGCCGAGTGTGAGCGCGAGCTCGCGGTCAGCGGCGAGCTGGCCCGCTCGGTGGGTATCCCCGAGGCGGAGGCACACGCCGCCTACCAGCAGATCACCCACGCGTTGATCTACGGCGAGTGGGCCACCGCCGCGCGGATGATCGACTCCGCGCACCGGCAGTTCGAGCGGGCCGGGTTCGGCCACGTGGACTGGTGCCGAGCGATCCAGGGCGCCGGCCTGGCCCGCGCCGCCGGGCGGCTCGGGGACACCGCGACGGAACTGCTCAGCCTCGGTGAGTCGAACGTGTACGGGGTGGCACTGCGGCCCACCGCGGTGCTCGCCCTGCTGGACGCCGGCGACCCGGACCAGGCCCAGCGGATGATCGACCGGTGGGGCCTTGAGCGGGTGCCGGAGGCGCCGGTCTGGGCCACCGACTACATGCTCGCCGAGCTCGGCGAGGTGTCCGCCCGGCTGGGCACCCCGGACCCGGCCTACCTGTACAACCTGCTGCTCGCCCAGCGCGGGATGCTGGCCGTGCTGGGCACCATGATGCTGTGCACCGGGCCGGTCGATCTGACCCTGGCCCGGCTGGCCCACCGGTTGGGCCGGTCCCGCCCGGCCCGCCAGCATCTGGCCGACGCGGCCCGCCGGTACGGCTACCTGCCTGGGTTCGGGAACTACCTGGAATCGGTGGACGCCCTGCTCACCAACGGTTCCCCCGAGGAAGTCTGCTGATCAGGCCTTCTCCAGGTACTCGGCGCGGTCCTCGTCGACGATCTCGGCGACCATCGCGGCCAGCCCCGGATTGGCGGCCAGCGACGGGTCCTCGGCGACCAGCCGCCAGGCCTGGTCCCTGGCCTCGGTGATGGTCCGCTCGTCGCGCAGCAGGGACAGCAGCCGCAGCCCGGAGCGGCGGCCGGACTGGGAGGCGCCCAGCACGTCGCCCTCCCGGCGCAGCTCCAGGTCGTGGCGGGCCAGCTCGAAGCCGTCGGTGGTGGACGCCACCGCGTCCAGCCGGGCCCTTGCGGTGGTGCCCGGCGGAGAGTCGGTGACCAGCAGGCAGACGCCGGGCGCCGAGCCCCGTCCGACCCGCCCGCGCAGCTGGTGTAGCTGGGACAGCCCGAACCGGTCCGCGTCCATGATCACCATGGCGGTGGCGTTCGGCACGTCCACGCCGACCTCGATCACCGTGGTGGCCACCAGCACATCCAGCTCGCCGGCCGAGAACGCCCGCATCACCGCTTCCTTCTCGTCCGAGGGCAGCCTGCCGTGCAGCACCCCGAGACGAAGCCCGGCCAGCGGCCCCTCGGCGAGCATCGGCGCGACGTCGGCCACCGCGAGCGGCGGGCGGCGCTTCTCCCCGTCCTCCTCCTCGTCCGGCGGCTCCAGCTCGGTGTCCTCCTCGACGGCCCGCGCTCCGGCCGCGACGGCACCGTTCTGGTCGTCGCCGATGCGTGGGCACACGATGAACGCCTGGTGCCCGCCGGCGACCTCCTCGCGCAGCCGGTGCCAGGCCCGCTCCAGCCAGGCCGGCTTCTCCCCCACCGGGATCACCGTGGTGGCGATCGGCGAACGGCCCTTGGGTAGCTCGCGCAGTGCGGAGACCTCCAGGTCCCCGTAAACCGTCATGGCCACGGTGCGCGGGATCGGCGTCGCGGTCATCACCAGCAGGTGTGGGGTGCTCGCCTGGCTCTTGCCTTCCGCGCCGTCGCGGCTGCGCAGCGCGTCGCGCTGTTCCACCCCGAACCGGTGCTGCTCGTCGACCACCAGCAGCCCCAGGTCGGCGAACTCCACCCGGTCCTGGATCAGCGCGTGCGTGCCGACCACGATCCCGGCCGCGCCGGAGACGGTGTCCAACAGCGCCTGCTTGCGTGCCTTGGCCGCCAGTGAACCGGTGAGCAGGGTGATCCGGGTGGCCCGGTCGGCGCCATCCAGCTCCCCGGCGCGACCCAGCGGACCGAGCAGCTCCCGCAGCGTGCGGAGGTGCTGCGCGGCGAGTACCTCGGTGGGCGCCAGCATCGCGGCCTGCCGGCCTGAGTCGACCACCCGCAGCATCGCGCGCAGCGCCACGATCGTCTTGCCGGCGCCCACGTCACCCTGCACCAGCCGGTTCATCGGGTGCTCGAACGCCAGGTCGCGGGTGATCACCTCACCCACCTCGCGCTGGCCATCGGTCAGGGTGAACGGCAGTCGGGCGTCGAACTCGTCCAGCAGCCCGGCCGGCACCGGCGGGCAGGCCGGGGCCGGTCGGTTCAGCGCGGCGAGCCGGCGCTGGGCCAGTGCCAGCTGGACGGCCAGCGCCTCATCCCAGACCAGCCGCTCCCTGGCCCGGCGCCAGTCGGAGTCCTTGCCAGGGCGGTGAATCCCACGCAGCGCATCGCCGAGGCCGGGCAGCCCGCGTTCGGCCAGGATCTCGGTGGGGATCGGATCGGCTGGGTCATCCACCATGTCCAGCACCTGTCGGACACAGCGGGCGATCTTCCAGGAGGGCAGCTTGGTGGTGGCCGGGTAGATCGGCAGCAGGGCGCCGGCGAACTCGTCGGCATCCACCTCGTCGTCATCCTCGCCGTCCGCACCAAAAATCATCATGTCCGGCTGGTTGAGCTGCAGCTTGCCTCGGAACGCGCTGACCTTGCCGGCGAACAGGCCGGTCCGCCCGGCGACCAGGCTGCCCTGGAACCGGCGGTTGAAGAACGTGCAGCTGAGCGTGCGGCCGCCGGAGGCGATCACCACCTCCATGATGGTGCCCCGGCGCTGGCGCATCGGGCGGGAGGACACCGAGCGGATCTCCGCCATCACCGTGACGTGCTCGCCCAGCTCCAGATTCGCCAGGTCGGTGAGCTTGCCTCGCTCGGCATACCGGCGCGGGTAGTGCCGCAGCAGCTCGCCGGCGGTGTGCAGCTGCAGCTGCGCGGCCAGCGCGTTCGCCGCCGCCTGCCCCACCAACGGCTTGAGCGGACTGTCCAAGTCGGTCATTCGACCCCCAGCTGCACCGGCCGCCCGACTGGGCCGCCCCGATACCGCACCACTTCGACCTCCGGGTGGGTATGTCGCAAGTGGTCGGCGAGCAGCCTGCCGAGCTCGTCGGTGCCACCTTGGCGATTCTCCCCGAGCAGCACGGTGACCAGCTCCCCACCCGCGGTCAGCATTCGATCGGCCAGCTGGCAGGCGGCGGCGGTCAGGTCGTGCTCGATGAGCACCACCTCCCCGTCGACCAGCCCGAGCACGTCACCGGCGTAGCAGCGGCCGGCCCAGGTGAGCGCCTCGCCGGTGGCGATCTGCACCACCCCGGTGCGGGTCGCGGCGGCCGCCTCAGCCATCGCCACCACGTCGTCGCCGGGCCGCCGCTCGACGTCGTGCACGGCCAGCGCGGCCAGCCCCTGCAGCACCGAGGAAGTGGGCACCACCACGACCTCCGCCCCGGCCGCCCTGGCCAGGTCGGCGGCCTCCTCGGCGACCGGGTTGAGCTCGATGTCGTTGGGCAGCACCACCACGTGCCGGGCGCGGATGCCGGCCACCGCCGCCGCGATCTCCCCGGCGCCGGGTGGCTGCTCCGGCGCGGCCACCAACGCGACCACCGCGTCGGCCCGGACCAACTCGGCCACCGGCTCGCCACTGACCACCGTCACCACCGCCCTGGCCAACCGGAACCGGCCGGCTTCAGCCCCGTCCATGGCGACCGGTGAGGCCCGCTGGTCGGCGAAGCGCACCACGGTGATCCGGTGCGGTCGGCCCGCTTCCACGCCGGCCTCGATGGCCGCGCCGACATCGGTGCAGTGCACGTGCACGTTCCACTGGCCGGTGCCGCCGGGGCCCCCGTCGCCGACCACCGCGACCGAGTCGCCCAGTTCGTCCAGCCGGGCGCGCAGGCCTTCGATCCGCTCGGCGGAGCTGCCTTCCAGCAGGTACATCACCTCGTAATCGTGCTCGCTGCCGCCGGACTCCCGGTCGGCGATCAGCGCTCCCCGATCCCGCGCGCGGCCGGCATGATCGGCGGGATGGTCGACGGTGGAGCCGGTGGTAACCGCGGTGGTGGGGCGGCCGGTGACCACGCCGGCAAGCGCGTCCAGCAGCAGCACCAGGCCCCGTCCACCGGCATCCACCACGCCCGCCCTGGCCAGCATCGGCAGCTGCCGGGGGGTGTCGGCCAGCGCGACGGCGGAGCCCTCGGCGGCGGCGGTGACCACGTCTCCCAGGTCGCCCCCCTGGTCGGCGGCCTCGGTCGAGGCGAGCGCGGCGGCCCGCAGCACGGACAGCACGGTGCCCTCCACCGGCCGGCTGACCGCCGCCCTGGCCAGCTCGTCCGCCCGGCGCAGCGCGGCGGCCAGCGCGGGGCCGTCCACCCCGTCCACCCCGCCGTCCGCCCCGTCTTCGGTGCCGGGCCAGTCCTCGGCGTCGGCGAGCACCTCGGCCAGCCCCCTGGGCAGCTGCGACACGATCACCCCGGAGTTGCCCCTGGCGCCGCGTAGCGCGCCTCGAGCCAGCGCGGCGGCCACCTCGGCGGCGGTGTCCGCGGGTCCGACCGGAACGGGACGGCGAGCCAGTTCCTCGGCCGCCGCGCGCAGGGTGAGCACCAGGTTCGTCCCGGTATCCCCGTCCGCCACCGGGAACACGTTGATCCGGTCCAGCTCGGCACGGTGGGCTTCCAGCAGGTCCACCGAAGCGTCCGCCCAGCGCCGGATGGCACCCGCGTCCAGGACCCGCAACACCCGTGCACACTCCTTCCGCTACCGCCTGGTACACCGTGGACCGAGCGTAGCGAGCCTGGTTTTGGTCGCCCCGGTTTGGTCACCGCCCGGCGGATGGTTACCCTGGACAGAAGCACGTCCGGTGTCCCGGCCGGGCCGCGCGCCCACTGAGGGCGCAATCCGATCTACCTGAGGAGTTATCGACGTGGCTGCCGTCTGCGACGTCTGTGGCAAGGGTCCCGGCTTCGGCATGTCCGTGTCGCACTCGCACCGCCGTACTCACCGCCGCTGGAACCCGAACATCCAGACCGTGCGGGCCATCGTGAACGGAAGTTCGCGGCGGCGGCTGAACGTGTGCACGTCCTGCCTCAAGGCCGGCAAGGTAGCCCGCGCCTGACCGCAAGGCTCTCACGACCCGCCAGGCCGATCCGGCATGGCGGGTCGTTTGTGTGCACGCACGTCTCGAGCTGCTAGGGCAGTTTCCAGTCGATCGGGTCAGCGCCTCGGCCTTCGAGCAGTTCGTTGACCCGGCTGAACGGGCGGGAGCCGAAGAACCCCCGGTCCGCCGACATCGGGCTGGGGTGCGCCGACTCGACGCACGGCACGCTCTCGCCCAGCAGCGGCCGTAGCGTGCGCGCGTCCCGGCCCCACAGGATCGCCACCAGTGGGCTGGGACGGGCGGCCAGCGCCCGGATGGCCTGGTCGGTGACGTCCTCCCAGCCCTTTCCCCGGTGCGACGCAGGTTGCCCAGGTTGCACGGTGAGCACCCTGTTGAGCAGCAGCACGCCGCGCTCGGTCCACGGCGTCAGGTCCCCGGAGGAGGGCAGTGGGTGGCCGAGGTCCTCGCCGTACTCGCGGTAGATGTTGACCAGGCTGCGGGGCAGCGGCCGGGTCTCCGGGGACACCGAGAAGGACAGCCCCACCGGGTGCCCCGGGGTGGGGTACGGGTCCTGGCCCACGATGAGCACCCGGACGGCGTCGAACGGCTGTTGGAACGCGCGGAGCACGTCCGCCCCGGCGGGCAGGTAGCGCCGCCCGGCGGCCATCTCCGCCCGCAGGAACGCGCCCATCGCGGCGATCTGGTCGGCTACCGGAGCCAGCGCGCGCGCCCACCCGGCCTCGACCACCTCATCCAGCGGCTTGCCGCTCATGACCGGCCCCGCCGGCCCGCTTCCGGATGGCCACCGGGGTTCGGCAAGTTGTGCGATTCGAGCGTGGAGGGAAGCACCCGTCGGAGCCTAGCCAGTCCCGGTTGGGCCCGGTCGTTCAGCCCAGCGGCTTGCCGAAGTACCTGCTCCCGGGCGCGCAGCGGTAGACCCCGAACCCGGGGATCGGGTGGTAGCCGGCCGACCGGTAGAGCCCGATGGCCTCCGGTTGGCGGGTCCCGGTCTCCAGCACCATGCGCCGCGCGCCGGCGCCCGCCGCGGTGCGCTCCAGCTCGGCCAGCAGCCGCCGCGCGAACCCTCGCCCGCGCGCCCGGTCGACCACGTACATGCGCTTGAGCTCGGCGTCGCCGTCGCCGTTGGCGTAGGCGGAGGCCGACTGCGCGGCGGTGTGCTGAGACGGCCGACTCAGTGTGCTGTGAGCACCGACTCGCCGCCCGTTTGACGCTGGCTCCTCGGGCGCTGGCTCCTCGGGCGCTGGCTCCTCGGGCGCTGGCTCCTCGGGCGCTGGTTCCTCGGGTGCTGGCTGCTCGGGTTGGCGGGTGCGCCAGCCGCCGCAGCAGACTGGTCGCCCGTTCGCGTAGCCGACTAGGAACAGGCCGGTGGGTGGGGCGAACTCGGCGGGGTCGACCGGAGTCGCGTCGACCCCGCCGTAGCGCTCGATGTACACCAGCTGTACGGCCTCGACCAGGGCGACGGCGTCCGGGTGGTCGTAGCCGACCACGCTGAGTTCCAGCGGCACGCCGCCGTCGGTCACCGCTCGCTCACCCGTCGAGGCGGCGCAACTCGGCCCGGAACAGCTGGCCGCGCCGCACGTAGGAATCGACGGCGTACTGGAACGCCCCCTCCGGGACCTGGTAGCCCTCCCGGATCCGGGCCGGCACGCCCAGCGCCATGCACCTGGCCGGGACGTGCGCGTTCGGCGAGACCACCGCGCCGGCGGCCACCACCGCGCCCTGGTCCACCCTCGAACCGTTGAGCACCACCGAGCCGGAGGAGATCAGGCAGTGGTCGGCGATGGTGGCCGCCTCGATGTGCACGTTGTGCCCGACCGTGCAGTCGCTGCCGATCAGCGTGGGCTGCCGCCGGGTGGTGTGGATGATCGAGCCGTCCTGCACGCTGGTTCGCTCCCCGATCGCGATGCTGCCATGGTCGCCGCGCAGCACGGCGCAGGGCCACACCGTGGAAAACGCCCCGATCGACACGTTCCCGATGATCACCGCGTCCGGGTGGACGTAGGCGTCGGGATGGATGTTCGGTTCGAGCTCACCGAGCGCATAGATGGGCACCAGCAGACCCTACGCACTTCGCCGATCACCGCGCGGCGGCGGCTCAGGCGTAGCAGGTCAGCGGCTTTCCTCCGTTGTAGGCGACCATGTCGACGAGCGCGGCGAGGACGTCGATCTGACCGCCGGGCGGGGTGCCGTCCAGCTCGGCGTAGGCCCGGTGCAGGTTGCCCACGATCCGCTCGGCGTCCAGCAGCTCGGCGAAGCCACCCAGGTCGACCTCCCTGGCCGCCTGCAGCGGGCTCAGCCCGGCCGCCTTGCCGGCCCGCGCGGTGTCCTGCACGAAGCGCAGGTAGCCGAGCACGTCGTCGATCAGCGCGGGGCCGCTGATCCCGCCGTGGCCGGGCACGATGGTCTGCGCTCCGAGCGGCTTGACCACCGTCTCCAGCACGTCGATCGCCCCGGACACCGACCCCATCAGCAGGAACGGAGTACCGCCCCGGAACAGCAGATCACCGGCGAACAACACGGAGCGCTCCGGCAGCCAAATGATCGAGTCATTCGTGGTGTGCGCCGCGGTGCCCACATGACGCACCTCACAGCGCAGCTCGTCCGACCACACCGTCACGCCCTCGGCGTAGGTCAGGAACGGCAGCTCCAGGCTCAGCTCGCCCCAGTCGACCGGGGTCCAGAACGGCAACTGTTGCGGCGGGCCGAACGCCGTCATCTCCGCGCGGGTCGCCTCGTGGGCCACGATGGTCGCGCCCTCGAACAGGCAGTTGCCGAAGGTGTGGTCACCGTGGTGGTGGGTGTTGATCAGCGTGCGCACCGGGCGGTCGGCGACCGATTTGATCGCACCCAGGTAGGCCCTGGTCCGCGCCTCGGTGGAGCACGCGTCGATGCTGATCACGCCTTGGGCCCCGGCCAGGAACCCGGTGTTGTTGATCCACCAGCTGCCGTCCGGCTGGATGTACGCATAGACCCCGTCGCTGACCTCCACGACGCTGGGCTCGCCGAGGTGCGCCGGCGCCTCGACCGGTGAGGAACTCATTCCGCCAGCTTAGGACTCGTGAGTGGCGATGGTCGCTATAGCGACCATCGCCACTCACGACCCTCAGTCGATCAGCTCGTAGGCGGGCAGGGTGAGGAAGTCGACAAAATCGTCGGCCAGCGCGACCTGCTCGAACACCGAGCGGGCCTGGTCCCAGCGCCCCTCGGCGTAGCCCTGCTCGCCCACCGCGGCGCGGATCTTCGCCAGCTCCTCCTCGATCACCGTGCGGACCAGTTGTTCGGTGACCGTGGTGCCCTCGGCCAGCTGCACCGACCCGTGCACCCACTGCCAGATCTGCGAGCGGGAGATCTCGGCGGTGGCCGCGTCCTCCATCAGGTTGTTGATCCCGGCGGCCCCATTGCCGCGCAGCCAGGACTCGATGTACTGCAGCCCCACACTGACGTCGTTGCGCAGCCCGGCCTCGGTGGGCTCCGCCGGGGTGGACGCGACGTTCAGCAGCTCGGCGGCGGTCACCTTCACCTCGTCGCGGGTCCGGTCCAGCTGGTTGGGCCGGTCACCGAGCACCGCGTCGAACACCTCCCGACAGATCGGCACCAGGTCCGGGTGGGCCACCCAGGAGCCGTCGTAGCCGGCGTCGGCCTCGCGCTGCTTGTCCTCCCGGACCTTGGCCATGGCCTTCTCGTTCACCTCGGGGTCGCGCCGGCTGGGGATGAACGCCGCCATCCCGCCGACCGCGAACGCGCCGCGCCGGTGGCAGGTGGACACCAGCAGCTCGGTGTACGCGCGCATGAAGGGTGCGGTCATGGTCACCGAGTTGCGGTCCGGCAGCACAAACGCCGGCCCGGCGTCCCGGAAGTACTTGATCAGCGAGAACAGGTAGTCCCACCGGCCGGCGTTCAGCCCGGAGATGTGCTCGCGCAGCTCGTAGAGGATCTCTTCCATCTCGAACGCGGCGGTGATCGTCTCGATCAGCACGGTGGCCCGGAC
>Ga0137413_10000512_pt1 | contig 13176 bp, 9 predicted proteins | sample CZODoug2_1_16fun_FD_108280 | JGI IMG/M metagenome (GOLD analysis project Ga0137413, IMG submission 108280) | Vadose zone soil fungal communities from Angelo Coast Range Reserve, California, USA - CZODoug2_1_16fungal (Illumina Assembly) | ecosystem: Environmental > Terrestrial > Soil > Vadose... | reverse complement strand
TTCACGCGCGATCGACTCGGCCAAAATACGCTGCGCCGCCTTAGTCGGAGCGAAGCCGGCGAAATTGGCCTTGCCTCTGATCGAAGACGTGTTTCCGGTCACCAGGATTGCGCCCTTGCCTCGATCGATCATGTCAGCAGCCACCTCGCGCGCCAGGTACAGTAAGCCCATCACGTTGACCTCGAAATTGCCCTTCAGCATCTTCGGGTCGATCTCGCGAAAGCTCCCCCAGCCCCCTCCTACCGCGTTGTGGACGAGAATTTCGGCCGCGCCAAAACGGCGCTTTACGTCGGTGACCACGGTCCGCACCTGGCTCTCGTCCGAAACGTCGCAGGTCACCGCGTGGACGTCGGGAAGCTCTTGCGCAAGGCGGTTGATAAGCTCCGCTGAACGGGCAAGCGCTATGATACGGAACCCGCCGGCAGAGAAGCGCTTGACGATGGTAGCTCCAGTGCCCGGCCCTACCCCGGTCACGATCGCGATTGGTTTCTCGGTCATTTACTGTCCCTCCGAGCTATTGTGCGGCCGCTTTCATGTGAATTCGCTCGGACTGCGATTGATGGGAGGCAGCCTCGTGTGCGGATATCAGGGCCAGACGAACCGCGACGTTCTTGTGGTAGGGCGTGCCCGCAATAGGATCGCGGTTGCCGCTCTCGGTGAGTAGATTGATGCGCGGCCCGTTGATCAGGCGCTCTCCGTCCGACGTGGGGTATGCCTGACCGTAGCCGTGCGGCAGGGCCAACTGGCCATTCCGCATGGCGTCATCGACCTTGCAGCGAACGACGAGCCGCCCGACCACCGACTCGACGGCGACCCAGTCACCATCCTTCGCGCCCAACTCGCTCAGATCGCTCGAATTGATCAACATGGCGCCGTCCGGATCGTCGCGACGCCACGCCGGATCGCGAAAGATCTGGTTGGCATTGAACATGCGCCGGCCACCGGCCGCCAGCATGAACGGAAACTCCTTTGGCGCGCCCGCTGCTTGCGGATCGAGACGCGCGAGCCATTCCAGCATCTGCGGGACCACCAGTCGAACCCTGCGATCCGAATGGCTGATCAACGACCAGACCTCGTCATAGTCGTGCCGGGTAACCGCGGTGCCCTGCCGGGTGGCCACGATGGTGTCGAACAGGAGATCGCCGAGCTGATGATCCGCCACCTCGTCCGATGCGCCGATCGCTCGCCGCACCGCTTGCGGCGATCGCTTCGCGCAAGCCAGCGCCGCGCTCCACAAGGGCGCCGCGGCCGCCGTGCCATCCGGCAGTGTTTGCCCCAGCGTATGGTAGAGCACCAGGGCAGGAACTGCGCCGATCGAAGGGTTCTCCGCGATGAAAGCACGAAAGGCGACGGCGAACTCGGCTCGGGAGCGCCGCGCCGCCTCCCGCAGGGGCGCGAGCACATTGTCGCCCGGTAGAAGCCCCAGGGCGATGGCAAGCCGCGTGTAGATCTCGGGCTCCGGCAAGGTGCCGGCGAGCGGCGGCAATACACCCGCACGAACGTGAAAATAGTTCGTCGGGAATTCGAAGTTGAACAGAGTAAATTCGGTTTTCTCGAATTGCGAAGACGCCGGGAGAACATAATGTGCGAGCTGCGCGGTTTCGGTCATCGCAACGTCAACCACGACGCATAGTTCCAGCGAGCGCAGCGCGCGTTCCACCGCCTCGGTGTTTGCGGCCGTATTGGCGGGATTGGAGCTGTCGATCCAGGCGCAGCGCAACCGGTCAGGGTGATCCTTGAGCACCGCTTCGGGGAAAATGTTGGGCGGCAACAGGCCCCCAATAATAGTGTCGCCGGTCGGTGCGAATGTCTGGTTCGGTGAATTGCCCCATAGCGGCTGAAGCCAGCTATGCAACTGGTTGGTACCCTTGCGGCCGAAATTGCCGGAAAGCATGATCAGGAGTTTTTCGAGATAGGAGTTGAGCGTCGAGTTGATGCCCTGCTGGATACCGAGCTCGACCCGAACCACCATGGCCTTCGCCGCTACGATCATCGCGGCGCAACGCTCCAGGTCCGCGATCGAGATATCGGCGGCGGCCGCCCACTCTTCAACGGGTATGTTCAGCAGTGCCTGGCTCACTTCCGCGAAGCCGATCGTGTGCTCTTGAATGAAGGCATGGTCGAACCGGTTGGAACGGACAAGCGTGGCCAGCAGCGCGCCAAGGAGGAACGCGTCCGTGCCGGGACGAACCGCGAGATGCAGATCGGCCATTTCGGCGGTTTCCGTTCGCCTGGGATCAATAACGATCAGCTTGCGTGCGGGATCTTTGCGGATTTGATTGAGATGATCCCGCGCATTGGGGAAGCCGTGCGCGATCCAGGGATTTGCACCTATGACAAGCAAGAGATCGCAATGATGTACGTCCTCTGCGGTGTGGCACGTCTGGCTGCCGAACATATGGCCATTGACCCAGAAGTCGCCGGTTTTCTCCTGCGAAAGGGCGTTGAAGACGCTACGCGAACCCAGCGCGCGCAACAATCCACTGGCGTAGGCACCGCCGGCGTGGTTGCCCTGCCCGCCGCCGCCATAAAGGGCAATACTCTTGCCGCCATACCTGTCGACGATGTCTCGTAGCCGCTCCGCGATTTCTGAGATCGCCACGTCCCACTCGATTTCATCAAAGCCGCCGTCGGCGCGACGACGCAGCGGCGTCGTGAGCCGATCCCTGTGATGCGCATAATATGGAATCCGGGTCGCCTTGTTGCACAGATAGCCCTGTGATTTCGGGCTCGAACGGTCGCCCCGTACTTTCTCGAGGCGCCCGTCATTCACCAAGACTTCGATACCGCAATTGATGTAACACAGGTTACAAGCTGTCTTGAGCCACTCGCCGGCCGTCATGGTGACCTCCTTGACGTTATGGATTTGTCGCAGCGCGTCGCCATCCCTCGGAGCCATTCTGGACCGCACCCTTGAAGGCGTCGGCAACATCTCATTGAAACGCCGGTCATCTTATATGATTATCGTCATATAACAACAGCGATCAACGGGAGAGTTCGCCATGACCGCCGCCACGCCTGCAGGCCCGCGGTCTCGATTGGCGTAAATTCCGCGCGGGTCGCTTGTCAGTCACTCGTTAAGTTTGTGAAGTCAGGCTTTCGTCGCTCGGCAAACGCCGCGAACGCTTCACGCGCTTCGGCGGTCTGCAGCCGCTCGGCAAATAGAACGCTTTCCCGGTTCGTTTGCGCAGCGATCTTGTCCATTTCACGCATCAGCGCCTTGGTGTGACCAAGAGAGCCCGCGGGCCGCTTGGTGAGGGCTTCGGCGGCCAGCCTGGCCCTGGCGCGCAAATCTGCGGCCGGCACCACGGCGTTGGCGAGGCCGCAGGCCAATGCGGTCGCCGCGTCAAGCGGCTCGCCCAACGCAAACATGGCATAAGCGCGGACATGCCCGATGCGGGCAGGCAGCAGCCAACTCGAAGCCGCCTCGGGAACCAGCGCCAGATTTACGAACGGTGTCATCAGCCTTGCCGTGTCGGCAAGAAATACCAGGTCGCAATGCAGCAACATCGTAGTGCCGACGCCTACCGCGTTGCCCTGCACAGCGGCGACGAGCGGACGGGTGGCCTTGCCGAGATTGCGGATGAACCGGAACGCCTGGCTTTCTGCTGTGTCGCTTCCATTGGCTTGGGCGCTGAAATCGGCAATATCGTTTCCGGACGTGAAACTGTCGCCGTCCCCCTGGAACAGAACGACCCGTACGGCCGGATCTTTCTCCGCGCGCTCAAGCCCATCCGACATGGCGCTATACATGGCGTTGCTGAGCGCGTTCTTCTTTTCAGCGCGGGCCAGCGTTATCGTCATGATGCCTGCGGCAACTTCGGTTTTCACATGCTCGGTCATCGATCGCTCCTCTCGTCAGGTACCGTGGAATTCCGGTTTGCTGCTGCCGGGCGGGCGCTTCATCTCGAACATGTTTTCGGTCTTGACCTCGAGATAATCACCGCCACGGCCCGCGCGCAGGATGGGACGCGCAAGTGCCGTGTTGTAGACACCGTCCTCGATCAGGGACTTGTCGATGTATACGGCGACGACCTCGCCGAGCACGAACCAGCCTTCGACCTTCTCGCCACGCGCATTGGCCAATTGAGAGACATCAACGACCTTGCATTCCATGGCCGCCCTGCTCTCGCCGACCCGCGGCACAGCGACGTGACGCCCCGGAACTGGCGTCAGCCCTGCGGCTTCGAACTCGCTCACGCCGTGACCGAGCGGCGCCGACGTCACGTTCATGCGCTCGCCCAGATCCATCGTGACCAGATTCCAGACGAATTCGCGGGTCTCGCTGACGTTCTTGACGGTGTCCTTCCACGAAATCGAGGAGAACCCGATGATCGGAGGGTCGTAGAGGAATGCGTTGAAGAAGCTGTATGGCGCGAGATTCAGTTGACCGGCCGCATTCCGCGACGAAATCCAGCCGATCGGACGCGGCGCGACAATCGCGTTGAACGGGTTGTGCCGGAGGCCGTGGCCCTTCGAGGGTTCGTAGTAGTGGAAGTCGGCCGGATTCATCAATTCCCCCTCCTCAAGGCTGTCGAAGGCCATCCATCGCTGACCCGTCTGGCCGCTTCAACGCTCACGCGATCGCCCGAGCGGCAGCCGGCCTCTGCTCGGCACCATCGAGGAAGCCAGTCAGGCGCTGACGGATGATCCGTTCGGCGTCCGCCATGATACGATCGATCAGTTCCTTGACCGTCGGAATATCGCGAATGAGGCCCGCGACCATGCCGCAACTCCAGGCGCCGGCGTCCATCTCGCCGTCAATCATCACCTTGGGATAGACGCCCGCCACCTGATCGTGGATGTCCTCGATCTTGAGTTGCCTGCCCTTCTCGCGTTCGATTTCGAGCAGGTGTTCGACACCCTTGTTGTTCAGAACGCGCTCGGTGTTGCGGAGCCCGCGCATCACCAGCCGCGTGTCGAGCTCCGAGGCCTTGACCAGCGCATCCTTGACGTTCTGGTGCACCGGCGCTTCCTTGGTGGCAATGAAGCGCGTGCCCATGTTCATTCCGGCGGCCCCCATCGCAAGGGAGGCGACCAGGCTGCGTGCATCCGCCATGCCGCCGGAGGCGACGAACGGGATCTTCAGTTCCTCGGCCGCGCGCGGCAACAGGATCATATTAGGCATATCATCCTCGCCGGGATGGCCGCCGCATTCGAAGCCATCGACACTGACGGCGTCACAACCGATCTGCTCGGCCTTCAGCGAGTGCCGAACGGACGTGCATTTGTGAATCACCTTGATGCCGCCCGCCTTCAAGGCCGGCATGTACTGCTCGGGGCTGCGACCCGCGGTTTCAACAACCTTGATGCCGCCTTCCCGGATGGCTGCGATGTATTCCGGATACGGAGGCGCGCTAAAGGTCGGCAGGAACGTCAGGTTCACGCCGAACGGCTTGTCCGTCATATCGTGGCAACGCGCGATCTCCTTGGCCAATAGCTCCGGGGTCCTTTGCGTCAGACCGGTGATAATCCCGAGGCCGCCGGCATTTGATACCGCGGCCGCGAGTTCGGCAAATCCCACATAGTGCATTCCGCCCTGGATGATGGGATGTTCGATGCCGAACATTTCGGTGATTGCTGTCTTCACGCGTGCCTCCGATGTGTTTGCCGATCCGGGTCTTCTTGAGATGCTAATCGTTAGTGGACAATTTCGAGAAGCCCGGCAGCGCCCATGCCACCGCCCACGCACATGGTGACGACGGCGTATTTGGCCTTGCGCCGGCGCCCCTCGATCAAGGCGTGGCCGGTCAGCCGCGCTCCGGTCATGCCGTAGGGATGGCCAACCGCGATCGAGCCGCCATTGACGTTGAGCTTTTCCGGATCGATCCCGAGCTTGTCGCGGCAATAGATTACTTGCACCGCGAATGCCTCGTTCAATTCCCAAAGATCGATATCGTCGATCTTGAGTCCGTGACGCTTGAGCAGCCGGGGCACGGCGTAGACCGGCCCCACGCCCATCTCGTCCGGCTCGCACCCTGCCGCGACAAAGCCGCGGAAAATGCCGAGCGGCTTCAGTCCCTTCTGCGCCGCCAATTTGTCGCTCATGATGACGGCGGCGCTTGCGCCGTCGGAGAGCTGGCTGGCATTGCCACCGGTAATCGTGAAGCCCGGCCCCTTGGCCGGTTTGACGCCTGCGAGACCCTCAGCGGTGGTTTCGGGACGCGGCCCCTCGTCGGTCGAGAGCGTCACTTGCTGGTATGACACGGCACCAGTCGCCTTGTCCGTCACGGCCATCGTGGTCTTGATCGGCGCGAGTTCGTCGTTGAAGCGGCCGGCCTGCTGCGCAGACCCCGTCCGGCGCTGGCTTTCAAGGCTGTATTCGTCCTGGCGCTCGCGCGAGATATTGTAGCGCTTGGCCACGATCTCGGCCGTATCCAGCATCGCCATGTAAGCGTCTCCCTTCATGGCGAGCAGTTCCGGATCGACGGCATGAAACGTGTTCATCTGGTTGTTTTGCACCAGGCTGATCGACTCACCACCGCCGCCGATAGCGACTTCCACACCGTCGAAAATCACGGACCGCGCAGCCAAGGCAATCGCCTGAAGGCCGGACGCGCATTGGCGATCGATCGTCGTTCCGGCCACGCTCACCGGAAGTCCTGCGCGCAGCAGCGCCTTGCGCGCAATATTGCTGCCCGTGGTGCCCTGTTGCATGGCGCAACCCATCACGACATCTTCTACCTCGGCGCCCTCGATCCTGGCGCGTGACAGCGCCGACGAGATCGCATGCCCCAGGAGGGTGGCGCCCTCGGTATGGTTGAGCGCGCCCTTGTATGCCTTGCCGATCGGGGTACGGGCGGTCGAGACGATCACAGCTTCAGTCATTGCTATACCTTTGGTTGGACACGATGGTCGGATTTCCGCCTCGGACGGAGATTCAGCTTTGCTGCGCGTATCGCATCAGATGATAGGCAGGATCGCCAAATTGGATGTTGATGGAGCTTATTCGCTTGAAGTAATGGCCGACGTTCAATTCGTCGCTCATACCCATGCCTCCGTGTACCTGCACGGCCTGCTCCGCGACGAAGCGCGCGGCGTTGCCGACTTTCGACTTCGCGCCAGACGCCAGTTTCGATCCAGTTGGCTCCCGGGCCGCAAGGCTGAGGCTCAAATGTTGTGTCAGCGAGATCGACTCTTCGAGCGCGATGAACATATCGACCATGCGGTGCTGCAACACCTGAAACGTCCCGAGGGCGACTCCAAATTGCTTGCGCGCTTTGCTGTATTCAAGCGTCGCGGAATTCAGTACTGACATCGCGCCGACTGCTTCCGCGCAAAGCGCCGCGATAGCACGGTCGCGGCATGCTTCCAGCGCCGCGACGCCTTCTCCCTCAGCACCAAGCAGCTGGTCCGCCGGCACTTGAACGTCCATCAGCGTGAGTTCGGCAGCACGCCGACCATCCATGGTCTTGAAGCTTTGCAAGTGGAGATTGGCCGAATGGCGATCGACGACGAACAGGCTTACGCCGTCGCGATCACGGGGTCCCCCGGACGTACGCGCCGAGACGATCAACTTGTCGGCCCATGGCGCACCAATCACCGCCGCCTTGGTTCCGCTTAGAACAAAAGTGTCCCCCTGGCGTCGCGCAGTCGTGGCGACGTTGCCGAAATCGTAGCGTGATCGCCCTTCTGCCCAAGCCAGCGTCCATATGGCGCTGCCGTCCATGATCTTTGGTAAGAACGCCCCGCGCTGCTCGGGCGAGCCGGCGTCCTCGATAAGGCCGCCTGCGAGAACAACGGTCTCGAAGTACGGTTCAACGACCAGGTTGCGGCCGAACTCCTGCATCACGATCATGGTCGCAAGCGATCCACCGCCGAGGCCGCCGGAACTCTCCTGGAACGGCGCCGCGCACAACCCGAGCTCGGCGAACGCGCTCCAATGCTTGCGGCTCCAACCTTCGTCCGTCGCAACAATCTTTCGCCGTTCGTCGAAATCGTACTGCTCGCGCAGGAACCGCTGAATGCTGGAACGGAGCAATTCCTGTTCTTCCGTCAACTGGATATCCATCCGATGCCTCGTGCGATATGGTCAGAGACCAAGAACTGCTTTCGCGATGATGTTGCGCTGGATTTCATTCGATCCCCCGTAAATGCTGAGCTTTCGGGAGTTCAGATATTTCTCCGTCGCCGTGTGCCCGTACTCGGGCCCCGGCATGAAGTGGTTGGCGCTCACCGGGTGTTCGCGAATCGCCAGTCCGTAGGTGCCGATCGCCCGATGCGTTAGATCCGTGATGCGTTGGAATATCTCAGTGCCCCTGATCTTGAACAGCGACGCAGCCGGTCCCGGATCGATGCCACGCGACATTTGTGCAACGATTCGCAACTCGGTTGCCTCCAACGCAAGCACATCCAACTCGACGCGCGCGACCTCCCTGATGAACTCCCCGAAAGTCGGGTCGTCCTCGCCGACTTCGGTTCTTACAATGCGCTTGAGACGCTCCAGATAACGCGTCGACCGGCCGATGCCGGCCATGCTGGTACGCTCGTTGCCCAGCAGGAATTTTGCGTAAGTCCAGCCCTTGTTCTCCTCGCCGATCAAATTCTCGGCAGGGACGCGCACGTCCTCGAGGAAAACGTCATTCACCTCATGCGAACCATCGATGGTGATGATGGGCCGCACGGTGACGCCGGGCGATTTCATGTCGATCAGCAGGAAGGAGATACCGGCCTGTGCCTTGGCCGACGGATCGGTCCGCACCAGGCAGAAGATCCAGTCCGCATGCTGGGCCAGCGTGGTCCAGGTCTTGTGGCCGTTGACAATGTAGTGATCGCCGTCGCGCACGGCTTTGGTGCGGACCGACGCGAGGTCGGAGCCGGATCCCGGCTCCGAATAACCCTGGCACCACCAGTCCTCACCGGAGAGGATTCGCGGCAGAAACTTCCGTTTCTGTGCATCGCTGCCGAATGTGTAGATCACCGGGCCGACCATGGTGACACTGAACGCGAGCGGCGGTAGCGTTCCGGCGCGTGATGTCTCCTGCTCAAAGATAAAGCGCTGCGTAATCGACCAGCCCGGCCCGCCATACTCCTTGGGCCAGAGCGGCGCGATCCATCCCTTCTGGTGGAGAATACGGTGCCAGAGCAGCATCTGCTCCTTGGAAAGGTCGGTTTCCGGATTGGGAACGCGCATTTCCGCGGGATAGTTGTCCGCGATGAAGGCACGGACCTCGTCACGAAACGCAGCATCCTCGCTGGATAGATTGAGCTCCATCGTGAGAGGCTCCCGCTACCACTTCTCGCCGAACGGACGGATTTCATGCTCAAAGGTCCAGGCATCGCGCGGCTGTTGATAGAGTTGCCAGTAAGCCTCCGCGACAGCGGCCGGACGCATCAGGCGATTGGGATCGAGGTTTTCGATCGCTTGCGCACCTTCGCGGCTCACGATCAACTGTCGCACCCATTCGGTATCAACGCTGGAATCGATCACGAGATGGGCGACATGGATGTTTTTGGGGCAAAGCTCGCGTGCGGCTGATTGTGCAACCGCCCGCAATCCGAACTTTGCGCTCGCAAACGCCGCGAAACCCGAACCCCCGCGCATGCTCGCCGTAGCGCCCGTGAAGAAGATGTTCCCCTTGCCTCGCGGAAGCATCAGGCGGGCCGCCTCTCGACCAGCAAGAAAGCCCGAATAGCAAGCCATTTCCCACACTTTGCGGAAAACCCTTTCGGTCGTATCGACGATCGGAAAATTCACGTTGGCGCCGATGTTGAACACACAGACCTCCAACGGCGCGTGCTTGTCGGCGTCGCCCAGGAAGGATACCATCTCGTCCTCCTTGCGCGCGTCGAGTGCCCGCCCATACACCGTTCCGCCCGCCGACTCTATTTCCTTGACCAGCGGGGCAAGCTTCTCTCCCTGGCGGCGTCCGACAAATACAGTGAAACCTTCGGACGCAAACTTCTTGGCGATCTCTCCGCCGATGAAGTCGCCGGCCCCGACAACTGCTACGGTCGCGTTTCTCTTCTTCAAAGTTCTTCTCCCGGTCGGGTTAGATATGCTGTCTGCGAAGTTCGGCCGTCTGCGTCGAAGGGGTTTCGTCACCCTCGCCACGCAAGGACTCCGCGAGCTTGTGCTTGAGTATCTTGCCAGTTGAGGTCGCCGGCAAAGCATCGAGGATGACGATTTCGGACCGCCGCTTGTATGAGGTGAGCTGAAATCGGATGAAACTCATCAGATCCTCCGGAGTCGCACGAGACCCCGGCAGCAGTTGCACAAAGGCGACAATTTCTTCATTGCCTTCTGCGGCACGGCCGACCACCGCGGATTGCACGACGTCCTTGTGTGAACTGAGGATCGCTTCGACCTCGGCGGGATAGACGTTGAAGCCCGAACGGATAATCATTTCTTTGGTGTGGCCGACAATGTAGAGGTAATCGCCGCCGAAGCGCGCAAGATCGCCGGTATTGAACCAGCCCTCGCTGTCGACCACCCTGGCGGTCAGCTCGGGGGCACGATAGTAGCCAAGCATCACGTTGCGCCCGCGGACATGCAGTTCCCCGACCTCACCTCTAGCCGTTGGAATACCGTCGAGTGTTCTGACCCGCGCCTCTACCCCCGGCAGCAGCGTGCCGACCGCCTGGTCGGAACACGGCGCGTCGAAACGTACGCCAGATATCCCCGGCGAACATTCGGTGATCCCGTAGCCGTTAAGCAGCGGAAGGCCGAACTCTTTTTCCACGCGCGACTTCAGATTCAAATCGAGGGGTGCGCCGGCGACGGCGATCAAGCGTAACGACCCTCGGGCGAGCTGCTTCACGCCCGATACGCTTTTGTATTCCAACAGCCGTTGATAGGTGGCGGGCACGCCATTGAGGATGGTAACGCCCTCCTCTGCGATCGCTTTGGCGGTCGCGGCGGGATCGTATTTGCTGACCATCCGCACCGTGCCGCCGACCATCAATGTCATGATCAGGAGCGAGATGCCTACGATATGGGAGATCGGCAAGACGAGATAAATCTTGTCGTTCTTATTCATCTTGCGGAAATACGCAATGGTCTTCGCGCTGATCAGCAGGTTGTCATGCGAGAGCATCACGCCCTTCGGGGTCCCCGTCGTTCCCGAGGTGTAGATCAGCACCGCGACTTGTTTGACGGGATCGGTCTCCACCGGCTCGATGGTTGCGCTTTCGTTGAGCGGACCAACACCAGTCGCCAGCAGTGGGCCAACTCGCCGATTCTCGGCGCCATAGCGCGACGCGTGAGCCGCGGCCTCCTTGGAATTTCCTGATGTGAAGAACATCCGGCGGGCGCCGCTATGGTCGCGGATCTGGTCCAGTTCGCGTGCGGACAGTCGCGGGTTGGCGACGATCGCCCAGGCGTCGAGGCGACTCGTCGCCAGCAGCAAGGCGGCGAGCGCGATACAATTTTCGCTGACAATGATCATCCGGTCGCCCGGCCTGATCCCTAGCGACGAGAGGACAGTGGCGATCTCGCTAACACGCTGATCCAGATCGCGGTAGCTCCAGGAAGCCCCGTCTTCGACCAACGCGATCCGATCAGGGGCTTTGGCAAGCATTATATCATGGATGCGGCTCGGCAAGCCGATAGCAATCTCGTCGAGATTGATCGCCTCTGAAAGCTTCACCACGACCGACCTCCCGACCAATGCATGCCTACTTTCGTAACGCAGCACATTCGGCACTTACATAACGTTCTTTTTTAGAACTCGTCAATCGCTAATTCATCGTCCCTGCTTCACGAGTCTGAATGGGCAACCTAGCTGCCCTATTATCATTAGCTCATTTTGGAAGACCATCGTTTACAATGTACCGGCTTGCCACTAATATTAAAGTATCAAATAAGAACTTTGTGGGAGAAACGGAATGGCGGAGAGCCGCGGCGTTGCGATACTGGTGGGTGCGGGCGACGCCATCGGAGCGGCCGTCGCCCGGCGTTTTGCGAAGGGCGGCTATACGGTTTGCATCTGCAGGCGTGATGCATCCAAGTCGCAGGGGCTTGTGGGCAAGCTAAGGGCTGCCGGACATAACATTCACGCGTTCAGCGTCGATACCCGTCAAGAAGCAGAGGTCCAGGACATATTCGCGCGGATCGAGAAAGAGTTCGGGCCCATCGAGGTCTGCCTCTTCAACGCGGGATCGAACGTCAACAAACCATTGCTGGAGACAACCGAGAAGCTGTTCTTCAAGGCCTGGGAACTGGCCTGCTATGGCGGCTTCCTGGTCGGACGTGAAGCTGCCCGTGTCATGCTTCCGCGCAGACGCGGCACCATCTTCTTTACGGGTGCGACGGCCAGTGTGCGCGGCGGCCAGGGGTTTGCGGCATTTTCATCAGCGAAGTTCGGACTTCGTGCCGTGGCGCAAGCGATGGCGCGTGAGCTCGGACCGAAGAACATTCACGTCGTGCATCTCTTGATCGACGCCGGCGTCGACAGCGAGGCGATTCATCAGCGCATGAAAGCAGCAAAGGGAATCGAGGCAAGCGACATTCCCGCCGACAGCCTGACCAAGACGTCCTCCATTGCCGATGCCTACTGGTTCACCCACCAGCAAAGCAGGGATGGGTGGACCCACGAGCTCGATCTCCGTCCGTCCATGGAGAAGTGGTAACATGGGCACTGCACCGGATCTGACCCTGTGGGGCGTCGGCACGAGCCGCACGATTCGTCCACATTGGGCGATGCGCGAACTGGCATTGCTTTACAAAACGAAGCCGATTGGGCCGCGGACCGGCGAGACTAAGACGGCTGAATATACCAAACTGAATCCCCGGCAGAAGGTCCCGCTGCTGCAGGACGGCGACTTTTGCATCGGTGAGAGTGCGGCGATCGTTGCCTACCTTTCGCGCATGTATTCAACGCCCGAACGCGCGCTGATACCCGACACGCCGCGCGACTGTGCCGCCTGGCTGGAGTGGTGCTTCTTCATCGTTGCCGAGCTGGATTCCACCAGCCTCTACGTGATGCGGCGGCACCGGGCCGACGCACTCGGGCCGATTTACGGTATTGCGCCCGAGGTGGTCGCCAAGGCCGGCGAGTATTTTCGCGAGCAGTTGCGGCATGTCGAGGTCGCGCTGGCAGATGGCCGGCAATTCCTGATGGGCGACAGGTTCACCAGTGCTGACATCCTGCTGACGACATGCCTGGATTGGGCGATCGCTTACGGTGTCGGCATTTGCGACAACGCGCAGCCCTATCTCGAACGCATGCAGGCGCG
>Ga0137413_10000509_pt1 | contig 13186 bp, 13 predicted proteins | sample CZODoug2_1_16fun_FD_108280 | JGI IMG/M metagenome (GOLD analysis project Ga0137413, IMG submission 108280) | Vadose zone soil fungal communities from Angelo Coast Range Reserve, California, USA - CZODoug2_1_16fungal (Illumina Assembly) | ecosystem: Environmental > Terrestrial > Soil > Vadose... | reverse complement strand
CTGCTTGTTCGCTTCGGCGCGCATGCGCTCGGAAATCTCGATACCCTCGGCCCGAAGCTTCGCCGCCTGCGCCTTGAACGTCGCACGCATGCGATCGAAAACCGAATCCCGGACCTGCTGGGGCAGATCGATTTTCGTGATGCGCACGTCGATGAGCTGCACGCCCATCTGGTCGGCGGCGGGTCGCGAGTTCTTCATCATGGCATCGGTGAACTCCGCGCGCTCGGCGGTAATCACTTGCTGCAGCGTACGCTGCGTCACCACGCTCTTGATGCTGTCCTTGATGGTTTCACCCAGCCGCGCATTGGCAACCTCTTCGGCGCCGCCGGTTGCCTCGTAGTAACGGCGCAAGTTGCTGATGCGCCACTTGACGTAAAAATCGACGTTGAGCTGCTCCTGTTCCCGTGTCAAAAACCGCTCGGCCGGATACAGCTGAGTGATGATGCGCCTGTCGAACAGCGCCACTTCCTGCACCAAGGGAATGCGAAAGTGCAGCCCCGGCGCAAAATTCGAATCCACGATCTGGCCGCCGACGGATTTGATGGCGAGTTTTCCTTCGGCCACGGTGAACACACTGGCACGGATCAGAAGAATGGCCGCGACCAGGCCCAACAGAGTATACAAAACCTTGTTTTGCATCATCGCACTCCGCGCGCGCGCGCCGGATCTTCGACCGGAGTCACCTGCACGTCGGGCAGGCGCGCCGGGGCCACCGTCATGGTGTCGTTGGGCATCGAAATGGATTGCGGCCCCGCCGCGATCAACTTATCCAGCGGCAGGTACATCATGCTGTTGCCGTTCTTGCTGTCGACGATGACCTTGCGGGAGTTCCTGTACACATTGCCCATGGTATCGAGATACATGCGCTCACGCGTCACGGCCGGAGAACGTTCGTACTGTTCCAGCACCTGGTCGAAGCGGGACGATTCGCCCTTCGCCACCGCGAGCACTTGCAGCTCATAGGCCTCGGCGTCCTGCAGCTGCTTGGCGGCTTCACCGCGCGCGCGCGGCAGCACATCGTTGCGATACAGTTCCGCTTCTTGTTGGTAGCGCTGCCGGTCCTTGTCCGCCTTGAGGGCATCGCGTTGCGCGTCCTGAACCGCCTCGGGGACGTACACGTCCTCGAGATTGACGCTCACGATATGAACTCCCATGTCGTACGAATCCAAGGTGTGCTGAAGCAACATCCGCGCGCGATCCGTGACGGAGGGGTCGCGCGCCAGTGCCTTATCGAGCGATGCCCGCCCGACTGCCTCGCGCATCGCGCTTTCGCTGACCTGGCTCAGGGTCTCCTCTACGTCGCGCACCTTGAACAACAGCTTGAGCGGATCGGGCTGGGTGTATTGGACCGCGGACTTCACTTCGACCAGGTTGGTGTCGGCGGTCAACATGGTGGCGTCATCCGTGACGCTGTAGAGGTGCGACACATTGACGATGATCTTGCGTTCGATGGGCCAGGGGAGATGCCAGTTGTATCCCGGGCCGGCGATTTGTTCATACTTGCCGAAACGCAGAATGACGGCACGTTCCTGCGCGTCGACGCGGTAAATACCGCTCCCTATCCATACGGCAGCGATCAGCACCAAAGCGCTGCCCAAGCCCCTATTGACGTTAGGCGAACGCGGGCCGCCGCCGACTCCCCCGCCGCCGCCGCCGCGCCCGAACAGCGCCGCCAGGCGACGCTGAAAATTGCGTAATACATCGTCCAAGTCGTTCTGCGACTGTTGCGGGCGATTCCACGGATTGCGCTTCTCGCCGCCAGGTTCGTTCCAAGCCATGCGTAATGCCTAATATGGGTTGCAGACTGATTATTTCATTTGTAAGCAGCCGGGCATTCTAACAGCCGACCCGGCGCTCACAAGTCGGCTATAGTCGGCTATGCTACGCGCTGTTCGCGGCTTGTATTGCAAGGTTCCACTAAGTTGACTCCCCGAGCGCCCAGCAATTTGGCAACCTCGGTCAAATCGAGTTCGACATCCAGCTCCCAACTGCCATCATCGCATTGGCGTTCCGCACGCACCGCATTGCGTCGATAGAGGTCCGAACGCACCGCAGCCGCGGGCAATTCCAGGTGCAAAGTGCGGCGTACCTGATTGGGCCGAACGGCGCGTGCCAGGATGCCGCGCAATTCATCGAGTCCGGCGCCGGTCGCCGCGGACACCCACGCCTGCGCCGCCACTCCATCGGCGTCCATGACGATTCGAGGCGCACAGGCGCCCTGCGTAGCGACGCCCGGTTCACCCCCCAGGAGATCGACCTTGTTGAATACCAACAACGACGGAATATCGCCCGCGCCGATGCTCTTCAAGACCTCTCGCACCTGATCGATGCGCTCGTTTCGCAGCGGATCACTCGCATCGACGACGTGCAAGAGGAGGTCCGCGTCCCGCGCCTCCTGCAGCGTCGAGCGAAACGCTGCCACCAACTCGTGGGGCAAAGCCCTCACGAACCCCACGGTATCGGCCAGCACCACCTCGCCGACATCCGCCAACTTGATCCGCCTCACCGTCGGATCCAGGGTCGCGAACAGTTGGTCGGCGACATAGGTCGCCGACCCGGTCAATGCATTGAACAAGGTCGATTTGCCGGCGTTCGTATAGCCCACCAGGGCTACGGTCGGAACCGGGACCTCGCGCCGCACGTGCCGACTCGTATCCCGCTGGCGCGCCAGTTTTTCAAGACGGCTTTTAAGGGTGCGGATGCGCTTGCCAACGAGGCGCCGATCGGTCTCGAGCTGTGTTTCGCCGGGGCCCCTCAAACCGATGCCGCCCTTTTGGCGTTCGAGATGGGTCCAGCCACGCACCAGCCGGCTCGCGAGATGGGACAGCTGCGCCAACTCGACCTGCAGCTTTCCCTCAAAACTGCGGGCGCGTTGCGCAAAAATGTCTAGAATCAAACCGTTACGGTCCAAAACCCGGCGATTCGTGAGTTTTTCGAGGTTGCGCTCCTGACTGGGGCTCAGCCCCTGATCGACGAGCACCACGTCGGCGTCGTGTTCATCCGCGCAGGCCTTGATTTCCTCCGCCTTGCCGGAACCGACGAAATACCGGGGATCCGGCCGCGGCCGCGCCGCCAGAACCACGCCAACGCTCAGCGTGCCCGCTGAAGCGGCCAGCGCCTTGAACTCAGCCATATCATGTGGATCTACGGGGTGTCCGATTCCGACGCCCACCAAAATGGCACGCTCGCCGCCCCGGGGGCGTTCAAACAATTGCAGAGCGCCGCCCAATTGACGTCATTCGACGATCGCCGGTTCCGTCACTTCGCCGTCTTCGCCGGTGGGTAATCGCACATTGCGCGCTGGCACCACCGTGGAAATGGCGTGCTTGTAGACCATCTGACTCACACTGTTTCTGAGCAAGACGACGAACTGGTCGAACGAATCGATCTGACCTTGTAGCTTGATGCCGTTCACAAGATAAATTGAGACAGGCACGCGTTCTTTACGCAGGGCGTTTAAAAAAGGGTCCTGAAGGGACTGGCCACGGGCCATGAGAGAGCTCCTTGTTTTTAGTGTCACTTGCATTGCGCGTCACTTCCTTGTGGCACAAGGCACATACCAATTGAATGCTAGCACAGCCGCCCAGGGCGGCGTTACACCTAATATCATTCTGAAAATATCATTCTGAAATACCGCCCTCGGACAGTGCACTCAACACTCGATCCGCCACATCAGGATGCGCGGAATCGAACCATTTCGACCGCTGGCGCGCGCGCAGCCAGGTAAGTTGGCGCTTCGCCAGTTGTCGCGTCGCCGCAATCGCCTGTTCACTTGCCTTATCGAGCGCACACTGACCCGCCAAATACCGCCATACCTGGCGATATCCGACCGCGCGCATGGACGGATGTTCCGCATCGAGATCGTTTCTTTCACGCAATCGACGCACCTCATCGAGAAATCCTGCCGCCAGCATCGCTTCGAACCGCGACTGGATGCGCGCGTGCAGGATATTTCTGTCCTGCGGCGCCAACGCAAATTCGAGCACGTCGACTCCGGTCAGCACCGACACACGCGACTGCTGCAGACGCGAGATGGGTTGTCCCGTCAATTCATACACTTCGAGCGCACGTTGAATGCGCTGAGGATCGTTCACATGAATGCGTGCGGCTGCTTCCGGATCCACCGCGGCGAGTTCCCGATGCATCCCCGCCCATCCCACCACCGCCGCGCGCGCATCGATATCCGCTCGAACCCCGATATTCCCCTCAGGCAATGCCGCAATTCCTTGAGACAACGCATGAAAATAGAGCATCGTGCCGCCGACGAACAAGGGTTGGCGGCCGCGTCGCCAAATATCTTCCATGGCGGCCGCCGCATCCAGCACGAATTCGCCCGCCGAATAAGTCATGGCCGGATCGCGAATGTCGATCAGGTGATGCCTCACGCTGCGCCGGGTCTCGAGATCGGGCTTCGCGGTGCCGATGTCCATTCCGCGGTAAACGAGCGCCGAATCGGTGCTCACGATTTCGAGCGGCAGCGCTCGCGCCAGGCGCACGGCAAGATCCGATTTGCCGGCGCCCGTCGGACCCATCAGCAGCACCGCAACTCGCCGCGGCATCAACGTCCGCGCATGAACAGCCGATCGAGATCGTTGAGCGACAGCCGCACCCAGGTTGGGCGGCCGTGATTGCACTGGTCGGCACGCTCGGTACGTTCCATTTCGCGCAGCAGCGCGTTCATTTCCGGCAGCGTCAAGCTGCGCTGCGCGCGAACCGCAGCATGGCAAGCCATGGTGCCGAGCAGATGATTGATCGACTCTTCCACGTGCCGCGAGTGGCCGGTTTCCACCAGATCCGACAGCACATCGCGCACCACGCTGGCCGGATCGCGGGCCGCCAACAGACTCGGTACCGCTCGCAACGCGAGCTGATCCGGCGCCAGCCGCGTCACCACGAATCCCAACGCGGCGAATTCCGCTGCATGCACTTCCGCGGCCTCGGCCTCCGCCCGTGTGACGGCCAATATTTCAGGGACCAACAACTGCTGCTGCGCCGTCTGGCCCTTCAATAGTTTTTTCATGCCTTCATACAGCACGCGTTCGTGCGCCGCGTGCATGTCCACCAGCACCATGCCGTCCGCGGATTGCGCCAAAATGTAGACGCCATGGAGCTGCGCAATCGCATAACCCAGCGCCGCAGCGTCCCCGGCGCCGGCCCGCGATTCATCGGCGACAGCGCCCTCTACGACAGAGGTTTCCAGGAAGCTGCGATAGGCATCGGCGCCTGGGCGAGGCGCTCTCGACTCCGGCAACACGAAATGCGCCTGAGTGGGTGCAACCTGCGTATAGGTGGCACTGGCGGTGAGCCAATCGAGCGGCGCGCTCCCCGCCGATTCCGTCGTCGGCCGCGTGTCGGCAAGCGCGCGCTCGACGGTGCGAAAGAGGAAATCATGGATGCGGCGCGACTCGCGAAAGCGCACTTCCAACTTCTGTGGGTGTGCATTGACGTCGACCATGGTCGGATCCAAGTCCAAGTAGAGCAGATAGGCAGGGAAGCGACCGTTGAACAGCACATCGTGGTACGCGAGCCGCGCGGCACCGGCCAGTAGTTTATCGCGCACGAATCGTCCATTCAGGAACGCGAACTGCAGATCGGACTGACTGCGCGAAAAAGTCGGCAGCGCCAGCCATCCGCTCAAGCGGAGATTTTCGGTATCGTGGCGCAATTCAATGACATGGGCGGCAAAGTCCTCGCCGCAGACCTTCGCCACCCGCACCAGCCTCTCGGCGGGTGAGCGCGCGGGCGGCAGCGTCCAAACGCCTTTGCCGTTGTGCGACAGCGTGAAGCCGACATCGAAGCGCGACAGCGCCAGGCGCTCCAGCATGCGCACCACATGCTGATACTCGGTGGCTTCGCTGCGCAGAAATTTGCGCCGTGCCGGGACGTTGAAAAACAGGTCGCGCACCTCGACGCTCGTGCCTGGCGGGTGCGAGGCGGGGGTCGGCGTGGTCACCTCACCATCGCGCGCCTCCACCGCCCACGCGTGCTCCCCCTCGGCGGAGCGCGAGGTCAGGGATAAGCGCGACACCGAGGCGATACTCGGCAGCGCCTCGCCTCTGAATCCCAAGGTCGCAATCCTTTCGAGGTCATCGAGGGAAGCGATTTTGCTGGTTGCGTGCCGCGCGAGCGCAATCCCGATCTCCTGCGGCCGGATTCCGACGCCGTCGTCGCGCACGCGTATCAAGCCGCAGCCGCCGCGCTCGAGTTCCAATTCGATGCGCCCCGCCGCCGCGTCCAGGGAATTTTCAACCAGTTCCTTGACCACTGACGCCGGCCGCTCGATGACTTCGCCGGCGGCGATCTGATTGATGAGTTCGTCGGATAAGACTTGAATCGACAACGGGGCACCTCGCTCGCGAATTTTGCATTTTCGCACAGCGTGCCCAGCAGGAGTGAACAACGGCGGGCCGCCCTCAGGAGCCTGTCTAGCCGCCCGCGCCGCCCTGGGCGGTGGCCAATACCGGACGGGGCGCCCCGGAACCCGCCAGTTCCGCGATACGCGTGCCCGCCGGTGGATCAGCATAGAAATAGGCACGCAGTCCCTGATGGATGGCGCCGGCGAGCTTTGCTTGCTGAGCCGCGCCGCGCAGACGCCGTTCTTCCCGCGGATTGGAAATGTAGGCGGTCTCCACCAGCATCGACGGAATATCCGGTGATTTGAGCACCATGAAGCGCGCTTGCTGTACTAGCGGCTTGCGGATCTCACCGACCTGATTCAGTTGACGCAGCACATGCTCGGCGGCAGCTTGACTCGCGCTCAAGGATGCCGACTGGGACAGATCCAGCAACACCGAGGCAAGCACATCGCCTTTGTCATCGAGCGAAACCCCACCAATCAAGTCCGAGGCGTTTTCGCGCTCGGCGAGCCATCGCGATGCTTCGTCGGTGGCCCCCCGTTGCGACAGGATGTACACACTCGATCCGTCGACGCTGCGGTCGCGTATCGAATCGGCGTGGATCGACACGAACAAATCGGCTTGCTGCGCACGGGCCCGCCGCATCCGGTCACGCAATGGCACGAAGTAGTCGCCATCGCGGGTCAACACCGCTCTCATCCCAGGCTCGCCGTTGACCCGCTGCGCGAGTGCGCGGGCGATGGCGAGTACCACATCCTTTTCCCGGGTCCCGTTCTTGCCGATGGCGCCAGGATCTTCGCCGCCATGGCCTGCGTCGATGGCGATTATCAGGTTTCGCGCATCCGGCCGCGCGTGTTCCACCTTGACGGGGGTGTCCGCCGCCGCTGCACCTCCCAGATCGATGACCAGTCGATAGCCATAATGATTATTGGGTGGGGTGAGAAAGCTCTTTGCCCGAATCGGGCGAGCAAGATCCAAGACGATGCGCAGTTCGCCGGACGGCCGCTTGGCCATTCGCACCTGCTTGACCGCTCCGGCGCCGCCGAGCGCCGCACGTGCGCCTGGGCCCAAGCGCGCACCGGCTACATCGAGTACCACCCGATCCGGATTTTTCAGCACCGCCAAACTGTGCTGCGCCCTGCCCGAAAGATCGAGGACAACCCGGGTGCTGTCAGGACCGGCCCACAGCCGCACGTCGCGCACCTCCACGGCCTGCACGCGCGTTGCGAGCACCGCCGCAAGCAGTAGCAGCGCGCCCAAGTATCGGAAGGAAGTGGCCATCAGGCAATAAGTTAACCCTTACCGCCAACATTTTTCAAGTTAAATTAGATACATAGAGGTTTAAGCTAGTGTCATGCCGTAACTTATCGAGCCAGCGGCGACCCTGCGCGGTAGACGCGGCCAGCCGCGCGCGCCGGGAATTTTCAAAATAGGTGAGAGTCAGTTCCATATCCGCAGGCGGCAGCGCCGAGCCGCCCTTCTCCGGCCACTCCACCAACAGCAGGTAGGCGGCGCCGAGATAGTCTCGCAACCCGAGTTCGTCCACTTCCGCCGCGCCTTGCAGGCGATACAAGTCCACGTGAACGCAAGTGATGTCCCCGGGCGTGTAGGTCTCGACCAGCGTGTAAGTCGGGCTTCGGATCAGTCCGACGACGCCAAGCGTGCGCAGTAGGCTGCGCACGCAGGTGGTCTTGCCGGCCCCTAACTCTCCATGCAAGTAGACCACCGCGCTTCCGTGGCCGCCGCCGGGGAGGTTTCGCGCAAGCGCCGCGCCGAGCGCCTCGGTCGCATGCGCATCGCCCAACACGAGTTCTAGGGAAGATTCGGACATGCCGCGTCATTCATGCACCGGTTTGCGGCGTTATCCAGCATTATAGCGGCCTTATGCACAATCACGATGCCGTCGAACGACTGGCCGGGGACATCAAACGCTGGGGCGCCGATTTCGGCTTTGCGAAAGTGGGAGTCGCCAACATCGATTTGTCGAGCGATGAAGCGCACTTTCGCGATTGGCTGCTCGCCGGATTCGACGGCGAGATGGAGTACATGTCCCGCCACGGCAGCAAGCGCTCACGCCCTGCCGAACTCTTGCCGGGAACCGTCAGTTGCATCAGCGTGCGGATGGACTATTGGCCGAACGATGCCGCCGCCGCGGACGAAATCCTGGCGGATGGCCGACTGGCCTACGTCTCCCGGTACGCCCTGGGCCGCGACTACCACAAACTCATGCGCACGCGGCTACAGAAACTCTGCGATCGCGTCGCCCAAGCCGTTGGGCCTTTCGGCCATCGTGTATTTACCGATAGCGCCCCCGTTCTTGAAAAGGCGCTGGCACGCAATGCCGGTTTGGGTTGGATCGGCAAGCACACCAATCTGATCGACAGCGATGCCGGCTCCTATTTTTTCCTCGGCGAGATTTATCTCGATCTCGAACTTCCCGCCGACGAAGCCAGCAGCGCACACTGCGGCAGCTGCAGCGCCTGCATGCCCGCCTGCCCCACCGGCGCCATCGTGGCGCCCTACCGGCTGGACGCGCGGCGCTGCATTTCCTATCTCACCATCGAACTCAAAGGCTCGATTCCGCTCGAGCTACGGCGCGCCATCGGCAACAGGATCTATGGCTGCGATGACTGCCAGCTCGTCTGCCCGTGGAACAAATTTGCGCGCCCCACTCGCGAGCGGGATTTCGCCGTGCGGCACGGCCTCGATCACGCCGAACTCGTTACTCTGTTCTCGTGGAGCGAAGCGGAATTCGCGCAGAAGACTCGCGGCAGCGCCATCAGCCGGATCGGCTACCCGCGTTGGCTGCGCAACGTGGCCGTCGCGCTCGGGAATGCACCGAGGTCCCCAGAGGTCCTGGCAGCCCTTAGAGCGCGGGCGGAGGATCCTTCGCCGCTGGTGCGTGAACATGTGCAATGGGCGCTGGCCGAACACGATCGCGCCGGTTAATTTGCCGACAGCAGCGTACTGCCGCTGGGATTGAAGAAATGGCGGCCACGCCGCGTCTTGGTGATCTGGGTGAACAGCAATTGGTAATCTATGTCGTTGCTCACCGGATCGATGGCGGCCGAGTTGACGATGAGCAAGGGCGAGGCATCGTAGCTGTGGAAAAACCGCGCGTAGGCCTGGGTGAGCTTCTCGAGATAGCTGCGTTCGATGTGTTGTTCGTAGCGGATGCCGCGCTTCGCGATGCGATCCACCAGCACATCCACCGGCGCCTGCAAGTACACGACGAGGTCGGGTTTCGGCGCGTCCACGACGACGCGCTCGTAGACACGCTCATACAAAGCGTATTCCGCATCATCGAGGGTTACGCGCGCGAACAAGCGATCCTTGTCGAGCAGATAATCCGCGATGCGAACCGCGCCGAACATGTCTTCCTGCCGCACTTCCTCCAATTGCCGCGCGCGCTGGAACAGGAAAAACAGCTGTGTTTGAAACGCCGCTGCGCGCGGATTCTTGTAGAAGCGCTCTAGAAAGGGGTTCTGGTCCGCCTGTTCCAGGACCAGCTGCGCGTTCAAGGATTGCGCCAGCCGCCGCGCCAGGCTGGTTTTGCCGACCCCGATCGGGCCTTCAACGACGATAAATTTCTGCGGAATTGCGCTCACCGTAACAACCCTTGTGCTATTCCAGGACAGAAATTCCGTCGCTTTCCACACGCGACTTGAGATCCACGACTCGCCCGTGTCCCGGAATCAACAAGGTCGGGGCAATATCATCGAGAGGATACAGGACGAAGTTGCGCTCAGACACTCCGGGATGCGGCAACGTCAGCCCCGGTTCATCGATGGTCCCGCCCGTCATCCAGAGGAGGTCCAAGTCGACGATTCGGGGACCCCAGCGCTCCTGCCGGTCGCGTCCCATCGCGCGCTCGATGTCGAGCAACGCGTCGAGCAGTTCGCGCGCGGAGAGTCGGGTCATCAGTCCGGCTACGGCGTTGACGAAGTCCGGCTGATCCTGAGGGCCCATGGGTCGGGTGAGATAAATTTGCGACCGAAGTTCGAGGCGCGTCTCGCGCAACGTTGCGAGCCGCTCGAAAGCCTCGGTGACCCGCTGTCGAGGCTGATCGAGATTGCTTCCGACCGCGACATAGGCGGGGCGCCACAGAGGTCGCATGCGGCTAACTGCGAGCAGCTCCGCCGCGTCGACGTCGACGCCGTCGCCGGCCCGGTGCTGCCGCTGAACCTTCCGTTGCCGCACCGGCGCCCGGCGCGTCGGCGGGACGCGCTTGGACCAGTGCGACGCGCTCCTCCTGAGGCAGCAACTGAACGTCGGTCCACCACTGCGCCAATTCGGGATCGGCCACTCCCACTTGCGCCCGCAGCAGCAGGAAATCGTAGGCCGCCCGAAAGCGAGGATGCTGCAACAGACTCAAGGATTTAACGCCGCTGCGACGGCTGAACCGCGGCTGCAACATCAGCAGCTCGCGCATGGGAACCGTGAAGCGCCGCGGAACCGCTACACGCGATTGCTGCGCTCTCAATACCGTGTCGCAGGCTTGCATGAGTTGCGCCAGATCCGGCGCCGGGCCGGCCGACTGCTCGTTGAGCTCGCGCAGCACCGCACCCCACAACAAGACGGCGAAGAGGAACGTGGGCGTAACCGGCTTGTCGGCGGCGATGCGCGCATCGGTGTTGGCCAGGCCCACCTCGAGCATCTCTTGCGCGTAGGCATAGGGCGGCAGCTTGACCGCGGCCGCCGTCATGGGAAACAGATGTTCAAACAGTCCATATTGCTGCAGCAGGCGGAAGGATTTCGCGCCGAATCCCGACAGGAACAACTTCAGGCACTCATCGAACAGCCGCGCGGGAGGTACGCCATCCAGTAGGTACGCCAGCCTGCGGATCGGTTGCTCGGTACTGGCTTCGATCGAAAAATCGAGCTTTGCCGCGAACCGCACCGCACGCAGCATGCGCACCGGATCTTCGCGAAAGCGTGTCTCCGGATCGCCGATCAGTTTCAGGCGGTGCGCCTTGACGTCGGCGACGCCGTCGACGAAGTCCCAAATCGAAAAATCCTCGATGTTGTAGTAGAGCCCGTTGGCCGCAAAATCGCGCCGCCACACGTCTTCTTCGATCGTTCCGTAGATGTTGTCTCGCAGAATTCGCCCGCTCGTATCGAACGCGCGGTTCGTGGAATTTTCGGGCGCCGTCACCGGGATTGCCGCTGCGGCATCCTCATCGCCGTCGTCCTCCGCATCTTCCCGCTCCGGCGCGGCCGCCGCGCGAAATGTGGCCACTTCGATGATTTCCTGACCGAAGTGCACATGGGCGAGACGAAAGCGACGTCCGATGAGGCGGCAATTGCGAAACAGACGACGTACCTCTTCCGGCAGTGCATTGGTGGCGATGTCGAAGTCTTTGGGTGTAATTCCCAACAACAGATCGCGCACCGCGCCGCCGACCAAGAACCCCTGATAGCCAGCTTCTTTCAGCCGGTACAGCACTTTCAAAGCGTTCGGCGAAATCGCCGTGCGCGAAATCGAATGCTCAGACCGAGGGATTACAAAACACGGGAATTGAGTCGAAGGTTGGTTCAAAAAAAGGGGTTCCGCTTGAGTCCAAAAAATTGGTCCGTATACTACCAGCCCGTTTGGGTACCGGCGGGCTAAGATCAACAGACCCCGCTCCCTTCGTCTAGAGGCCTAGGACACGGCCCTCTCAAGGCTGTAACACGAGTTCGAATCTCGTAGGGAGCGCCATATCAAACCAAAAAGGCCGGCATCGCTGGCCTTTTTGGTTTGACCTGACCCCTACGAGATGAGAACTCGAGCGGGCGCCAGCCCGCGTACGAGTTCGACAACTCGCCCATCCGGGCGAGTTGGACGCCGGAGCCCCCGGGCGACGGCGGTCCCGAGCCTTCAGGCGAGGGATGAGGCGCGTAGCGCCGAACAATCTCGTAGGGAGCGCCATTAAATCAATGGGTTACGCCAAGCTGCGTTTCTTGGCAAGTCCGTCAATTTAATCGTTTGACGCTCGCGGCGGGGATGGGGGATATGTATGACGGATCGGCCACTGCTTCCAGCCCGACGTTGCGGAAAAAGCAGCCTTCGCCCGGCCGTAGCGAGCTACCGGGATCGCCATCATCGCGGAGGTTCCCAGTAAAATCCCTTGAGTCGTTGGCCCGAGGGGGCCCATCTTGCCGGACAGCATGCCTTGCAGCGCGCCCGGCTTGTACAACCCGAAGTAGTCTCCGTAGATGTAACAGAACATCACGCTGACCCACAGAGCTGAGATCTTGATCTTCACGTGAACCTTGATGTCGTCCAGCGCCGTCATCGTCGTCTCCCTTCCATCACAATGTCTCCAGCCAGCGCAGCAAAGCTGCGCGGGCGCGAGGTCCGAGATTCATGAACTTATACCTAGCGTACGCCGCCTCACCCCCGTGCCACAGAATCGCCTCTCCGGTGGAGATTGCGCGGCCGTCATGCAGAAACGTGGGATAGTTTTCAGTCTTCAGGCGATAACCCAATCCCCAGAGCGGCGCCGTTCGCCAGCGGCTGGCGACCTTCACCCCCGACACAGTCTCGTCCGCCATGGGGGCGCCGAGGTCATGAAGCCTCAAATCGGTGTAGGGAGCGATGACGGACGAGGCGACCGTTCCATCGACGCGCAGAAGCTCCACCGGCAATTGGGGCCGGTGACACGCGCCACAGCCGATGTCCGCGAACAGCTTGGCTCCCAACGAATCACTCGCTGCACGCGTCGGCGATTCGGGTACCGCGAGCGTTCGCACGAAAGTGACCAGGGCGCTGAGCAACTCCTCAGAAACCTCCGGCGAAGCTCCGTCAATGTGGGTTCGGCAATTCATTTCGGCCGGCGTACAGTCAT
>Ga0137413_10000507_pt1 | contig 13190 bp, 15 predicted proteins | sample CZODoug2_1_16fun_FD_108280 | JGI IMG/M metagenome (GOLD analysis project Ga0137413, IMG submission 108280) | Vadose zone soil fungal communities from Angelo Coast Range Reserve, California, USA - CZODoug2_1_16fungal (Illumina Assembly) | ecosystem: Environmental > Terrestrial > Soil > Vadose... | reverse complement strand
AGTCCACCAGCCGGATGTCGGCGGGCTCGGTCCAGGCCAGCCCGCGCTCTCGGGGCCCTCGACAGCGCACCAGCAGTCGGTCCGGGCCGACCCGCCAGCTGATGTGCCCGAGGAAACCAGGTGGCAGCCCTCGCGCGGCCAGCACCCGGCAGGCCGCCGCCACCTCGGCCCGCCGCTCGTCCAGGTCGGTCATGCTTTGACTCCCATGCCGCCGTCGGAGTGGATGGCGCCGCCGGTGATGCCCCGGGATCGGTCCGAGGCGAGGAATACGTAGCTCCATGCGTGGTCCTGCCCGGACAGCGCCACCTCGAGCGGCACTCGGGCGGCCAGCTCCTGTTCCCGGTTGGGGGAATCGTCCAGCCGCTGGCCGGCCAGCCCGAGGCTGTCAGGTCCGCGCAGATCGGTGTGCATGGTGCCGCCCGGGGCTACCCCGTTGACCCGGATGTCCGGCGCCAGCTCGTGCGCCAGCGCGGTGACCAGCCCGCGCACCGCGAACTTGGCCGACACGTAGAGCACCCCGCCCCGGCCCGGGTAGTACGCGGAGGTGGACTCGGTGAGCACCACCGACCCGCGCGAAGCGCGCAGCGCCGGCAGGGCGGCCTTCACCGAATGCAGGTAGCTCTTCACGTTCACCGCGAACACCTCGTCGAACGCGCTGTCCAGCACGCCCGCGTCCAGCTCGCCGAGCCCTCGGTAGAAGTCGAACACCCCCACGCAGCTGACCAGCACGTCCAGCCCGCCGAACGCGTTCACGGCGGCCGCCACGGCGCGCTCGTTGTCCTCCTGGGTGGTGGCGTCCCCGGTCAGCACCAGGACCTCGGGCAGCTCATAGCGCAGCGCGTCGCACTTGCCGGCGTCGCGCTCCAGCACCGCGACCCGGGCGCCTTCGGCGCGGAACGCGTCCAGCACGGCACGACCGATCCCGGAGCCGGCGCCCACCACCAGCGCCCGCTTGCCGGCCAGCCAGTCACCCATCCCGGTCCACCTCGAGCGGCCCGTAGGGGTTGCCGATCATGGCGGAGAACACCTCCTCGGTCTGCCAGGTCAGCGCCTCCAGCTCCAGCGGGCAGAGGCTCACCTCGCGCCCGGAGCGGGGGGAGGAAATGAGCAGCCGGGCGCCGTTGCGGGTGCGCACCTTACGGATCCGAACCTCGGCGAACTCGTTGCCCAGCTCGATCACCGGCTCATCGGCGGCGGCCCCGGAGGCGGCCCCAGAGGCAGCCCCGGAAAGGCCCTCGGTGCTCATGGAAAGCTCACAGGAAGATCGCCAAGTTCTGCATGCGCAGCACCGACTCGTCCACTGCGACCGTGCGCCGGGCCAGCATCCAGTGCCCCGCCGACTCCGCCGCCCCGGTCGGGTCCCGGCGCAGCAGGTCCTCCCGGCCCGCCGAGACCAGCGCCGACTCCCGCACATCGCCCCGGCTGCGGAACAGCAACACAGCCGACTCCACCACCAGCTCATCCACGCGCACCGTGGCGAAGCAGCGGACGTTGGTGACGTAGTGCCGCAGCCGCGACGGCGGGTCCTCGGTCCAGGCGTGCTCGGTGGCGAACCGGGCCACCCGCAGGCCGAGCGAGTACTTGTCCTCGTCGAAGTGAGCCATGCCCGGCGCGGTGTCGAAGCCGGCGCCACGCGCGGTGGTCACCCGCACCGGCACCAGATACCGGATGTCTTCGGTGAGCAACGACAGCCACGTCGGGTAGTCCTGCCCGTCCAGCAGGTAAGCCTCGTCGACGAGGAACTGGTGCGCCTGCAGGTGCCTCTCGTCGGAGAACGGCAACGCGCTGCCCGCCCGGCGGGTGGACCCCAGCAGCCGGGCGGTCATGGCGCGCCCAGCTCGGTACGCGCCGCCGGGGCGAGCGGGCGTTCCAGGCAGTCCGCCCACAGCGCCAGCATCGCGCGCTGGTTGTACTCGCCGTAACCGACGTGGGCGGTGCCCGGCCCGGCAAAATGCGCCAGCGGCGGGGTGACCGGCTTGTTGTTGTGCAGCAGCCCCATCCGGTTGTTCAGCAGCAGCCGCCGCGCCATCACCCCGGCCGCCGTCGAAGTAATCGACACCCAGTTCTCCACGTCGTCCTGCTCGAACATGCCGGTACTGCCGAAGCACATCAGGTACGCCTTGTAGGACAGCTTCTTGAACTCCGCCGGGGCGGCGGCGTCCACCGCGAACCAGGACAGCACCTCGGTCTCGCCCGCGCTGATCGGCTGCCACTGGCGCAGCGAGATGAACGGCAGCACCGTGTCTGCCCCGGCGGAGTCGGAGCCGGCGGCAACCTTCGGCCAGTTGTGCACCAGGCTGAGGTTGGGGAACAGCGAGGCGGCGGAGATCATGAAGCCGTCCTCCGTGATCATCCGCCGCTGCGCCTCAGACCAGCTGGTCCGCATCCGCTCGATCATCACGTCCGGGTAGCCGACGTAGCGCAACCGCGACTCGAACGTGCCGGGCGGCAGCTTGTAGGTGGTGCCGCCGCCGCGCTGCGCCCAGTACAGCGCGCCCTCCTTGCGCTTGGACGCCGTGGGCTCGCGGAACAGCCCGATCTCCACCACGCTGGTGTGGGTCTGCGGAGTGTGATAGCTGTCCCCGGCGAAGTTCTCCGCACCGATCTTCCAGTTCGCCTTGATCCGCCACCGCTGTGGGCCGGCAAGCTCGATCCCCGCCGGGCTCTGCTTGGTGTAGAAGTCCAGGTAGAAGGCGAAGTCGCCGAGGTATTCGCGCAATGGTGGGGCGGTCGGGTTCAAGCTGACGAAGATCAGCCCGTTGTAGCTGTCCAATGCCGGCGCCGGCAGCAGGGTCTGCTCGCCGCGGCGGAATCCGTCCTCGCCGCCATAGGCCTCGCGGTGGAACGGCAGCCCGGTCAGTCGCCCGTCGTTGCGGTAGGACCAGCCGTGGTACGGGCAGCGGAAGTGTGAGGCGTTGCCCACCTCCGCCCGGCAAACCTGCATGCCCCGGTGCAGGCACATGTTGAACATCGCCCGCACCGTGCCGCCCTCGTCCCGGGCCACGATGAACGAGTCGTCCAGTACCCGGCGCACCACATAGTCACCCGGTTGCGGCACCTCCGACTCGTGCGCCAGGAAGATCCAGGAGCGACCGAACACCCGCTCGCGCTCCAGGCTGAACAGCTCGGCGTCGTTGTAGATGTGCGCGGGGATCATTCCGCGCCGGACATCGGCGAGCAGCTGACTGTGGGAGGTCGTCGAGGGCTGGACCGGCATCGTCGCCTCCTTCTCTGCTAGGCAGATAAGGCCTCTGCACGGTAGGTCGCGGTTCGTGGGGGGTCAAGGGAACTCAGGCGGATGGCAGCGGCCCTACCTCGGCGACCGCCGCGAGCAATGTCTTGGCGATGTTGCGCTCGACGGCGGCAGACATCCGGCTGGTCGGCAGCGAGGCGTTGACCGCGACCCGGGCCGGCCCTCGACGCACCGGGAAGGCGACCGCCACTGAGCAGACCCCGGTCTCGCTCTCCTCGTTGCTGGTGGCGTATCCGCGCGTGCGCACCGTGTGCAGGGCCTCTTCCAATTCGCACCGGCTACTGATGCTCTTGCCGGTCAGGCCGTCCAGCTGCTCGTCCGGGAAGAGCCGGTGCAGCGCCGCGACGGGGAGCTGGGCGAGCAGCGCTTTGCCGGTGGAGGTGCAATGAGCCGGCATTGATCGACCGAGCCGGGAGGCGACCCGAACCGCTCTGGGGCTTTCGATGGCGTCCACGAAGCGCACCGTGGCACCGTCCAGCACTCCGAGGTGGACGGTCTCGCCGAGCTCGGCGTTGAGCGCCTCGAGCTGCGGCCGCAGCGCCCCCCGCACGTCATAGCGCTCCAGGATTGCGAAGGCCACCCCGGTCAGCGAATTGCCGGAGCGGTAGGTCCTGGTGCGCTCGTCCTGTCGCACAAAACCTCGGTACTGCAGCATGGCGAGCAGTCGGTGCGCGGTGGAGGTGGCCACGCCGAGGTACTCGCTCACCTCGGTGAGTCGCAGCTCATCGCGTTCCCCCAGGAGCAGGAGCACCTTGAGCGCGTTGTCGACCGACTCGATCGGATACTGGGGGACGCGTCCGGCCGCGACTGGCTGCTCTGCCGCGGCGGCTGTGTCCACGGCTGGAACACTAACCCGCTGGGTCAGTGGGCGTGGCAGACGCAGAACAGCTTGGGCCGCATGCAGCTGTAGCAGATGTCGGTGAGCGCGGCCAACCAGTGGATCATGACATCTCCGAACCGGGACGGGTGGATCTAGTCCGGGTACCCGCAATGTCGGAAAGCTATGCACCCGATCTGATCTCTTGACAAAGAGTAAGACGACCGGTCATATTAGAACCATGACCAGATGGGAGCGCTGATGTCGACCTATCGTGCCGTCCAGGTGACTGGGACCAGGGAGTTCGCGCTGGTCGACAGGGAATTGGTGCCGCCGGCTCCAGGGCAAGCCCGGATCAAGGTGGAAGCTTGCGGGGTCTGTCACTCCGACGTCCTCGCCGTGGAGGGCCTGCGCGCCGACCCGACCGTCCCGGTCATCCCCGGCCACGAACTTGTCGGCGTGATCGACGCGGTCGGCGCCGGCGTCACCGCCTGGCAGGTGGGCGATCGGGTGGGCGTCGGCTACCTGGGAGGGCACTGTGGCGAGTGCGAGTTCTGCCGCCGAGGTGACTTCGTCAACTGCGCCGACCAGCCGAGCACCGGAACCACGGTGGACGGGGGTTACGCCGAGTACGCGTTCGCCAGGGCCAGTGGGCTGGTGCGGGTTCCCCGGGACATGAGCGCGGTTGAGGCCGCGCCGCTGTTGTGCGCGGGTCTCACCACCTACAACGCGCTCACCCAGATCGACGCCCGGCCCGGAGCTGTGGTGGCGGTCCAGGGCATCGGCGGCCTCGGCCACCTCGGCGTGCAGTACGCGAGCAAGCTCGGCTACCGCGTGGTGGCCATCGCCAGGGGCGCGGCCAAGGCGGAGCTGGCCAAGCAGCTGGGCGCGCACGACTACATCGACAGCGCCAGTGAGGACCCGGCGGTCGCCCTACAGCGGCTCGGGGGTGCCGCCGCCATCATCGCCACCGCCGCCAGCGGTGCATCGATGTCACCGTTGGTTGCCGGTCTCGCGCCCCGAGGTCGACTGGTGGTGGTCGGCGCCGCGCTCGATCCGATCTCCGTGCAGACCGCTGACCTGATCTTCGGTACGCGTTCCCTGGTCGGCAGCCTGACCGGTAGCTCCATCGAGAACGAGGACAATCTCGCGTTCTGCCTCGCCCGTGGAATCCGCCCGATGACCGAGGTGCTGCCGCTGGCCGAGGCGCCGAAGGCCTACGAACGGATGATGTCCGGGGATGCCCGGTTCCGGGTCGTCCTGGAGACCGAGGCGGCCTGATGAGTGACCTGCTGGACAAGGTGCTGGAGGCGCACGGCGGCCTGCACCGCTGGAAGCAACTGACCACCGTCCGGGCCTCCGTCGTCGGCGGCGGCGAGCTGTGGGCCATGAAGGGTCTGGTGCCGGACCGCGAGCCGCGGCACGTAGTGGTCTCACTGCACCACCAACGGATCTCGGTACATCCCTACGGCGCTCCCGACCAGCGGGCTCAGTTCTCCCCGGGCCGGCTCGCCATCGAGAAGTTGGACGGTCAGCTGGTGGCGGAGCGCCTGGAACCGCGCGCCTCCTTCGCCGGGCATCAACTGCGCACGCCGTGGGATCCGCTGCACCGCGGCTACTTCAGTAGTTACGCGCTGTGGACCTATCTCACGACACCGTTCCACCTGGCGATGCCCGGCTTCTCGGTCACCGAGATCGAGCCGGTGGCGGAGAACGGCGAGCTGTGGCGAGGGCTGCGGGCCGGCTATCCGGCGGGAATCGAGAGCCACAGCACGGTGCAGGACTTCTACTTCGGCGAGGATTACCTGTTGCGCCGCCACGACTACCACGTGGACGTGGCCGGTGGGTTCCCCGGCGTCCACTACGTCTCGGACCACGTCGAGGCGGATGGCGTCCGGGTGCCGACCACGCGGCGGGCGTATCGCCGGGAAAATGACGACGGCCCGATTCTCGATCAGCTGATGGTCTCGATCGACGTCAGCAACATCAGGTTCAGCTGACCGTGCTGACCGTGCTGGCCGGGCCGGGTGAGTAGCCGGTCAACGGGTCGAACACCCCGGGGAAGAACTCGTCGACCGTTCGCATGTCCCCGGTGACCTTGGCGTGCAGCAGCGTTCCCTCCCAGGCGTGGACCAGGCTGCTGGCGAGCAGTTCGAGGTCCCGCTCGGGGCTCAGCTCGCCCCGCTGCACGGCCTCGCGCAGGACCTCGGTCACCTTGTTGATCCACCCGGTGAGCGCGGCGGCCACCGCCTCCCGCAGCGCCGGGCTCTGCGTGGCAACCTCCGAGGCGAAGTTCCCGATCATGCAGCCGCGGATGACGCCGAGACGCACCACGTCCTGCCCGAGAAAGACGAAATGCGCGCGCAGCCGGGCCAGGGGCGGCAGGGTCTGGTCCTTGAGCCGTTCGAACTCCCGCCCGATGCCGTAGCGGCGCAGCGTCTCCAGCGCCATCTCCTCCTTGCTGGAGAAGTAGTTGTAGAACGAGCCCTTCGGCAGCCCGGCCGCGTCGGTGACGTCCTTGACCCCGCTGCCGTTGTACCCACGCAGGTGGAACTGATCCAGCGCGGCGGCCACCACCTCCTCGCGCAGGCTCGGCCTCGGCATGGTCGCTCTCCTCGTTCTCCGGTGGCACACGGGCTAATATGACCGCCCGTCTAAATACGCTACCGCAAACTGCGCTGAAATAGCAGGGTGTCCAGGCGGCGCCCGTGCTTGAAGCCGACGCCGGTGAGGCGCCCAGCCAGGACAAAGTTGTGCCGGCGGTGCAGCTCGGCCGACGCGGGGTCTCCGGTGTCGACGATGACCGCGATGACTTCCCGAACCCGCGCGGCTGAACACGTGCTCAACAGGGCACCCAGCAGGGCCGTGCCGAGGCCCCGCCGGGATGCCCACGGTGCGACATAGATGCTGTCCTCCACGGTGCCCCGGTAGGCCGGGCGAGGCTTCCAGGGGGTGCAGTAGGCGTACCCGCCGACCTCGCCCTCCAGCTCGGCCACCAGGAAGGGCAGGCCCTGCTCGGCGGCCGCACGGAAGCGGTGTGACCAGGCCTGTTGGTCCGGGGGATCGAGTTCGAAAGTGACCGCGGTCCCGGTTACGTAGTGCGCATAGATGGCCCCGACGGCGGGGAGGTCCGAGTGCCGGGCGGGCCGGATTGTCGGCGCGTCCGCCACCTTCTCGCTCCTTCGCTATAGCGGAATGAATCGCTACTATAGGGTACGTGGATGTAGTAGTACTTGGCGAGCGGATTCGCCGGATTCGCCTGGAGCGGGGCCTGACGCTGCAGCGGCTGGCCGACCACGCCGGGGTGAGTGTCAGCATGCTGTCCTCGGTGGAGCGGGGTGCCAAGGCGCCGACCGTGGTGGTATTGGACAAGATCGCCACCGGGTTGCGCGCGCGACTGGTCGACCTGCTCGCCGGGCAAACCGACCGGCGGGTCATCGTGCGCCGGGCGGGGGAGCAGGACGTGGTGGACGAACCCGGCGGATGGCGCCGAACGATCCTCACGCCGGTTGTCCCCGGGCTCAACTTCGAGCTGATCCGCTCGACGTTGCCGCCGGGATGTGCACCCGCCGGGTACCCCGCATATGCCACCGGCTCGCACGAGTTCATTGCCGTCGAGGCCGGGACGCTGCGGCTGACCATCGACGACAGCACCGTCGAGCTGGCTGGCGGGGACTCGGTCTACTTCGCCGCCGACGCCGCGCACCGCTACGCCAACCCCGCAAGCACGCCGTGCACCTACTACGTGGCCGCCCTGATCATGCGCCCGCGCGGCCAGTCCACCCGGTCAGGCTGACTCGTGCGGCCCGCGCGTGCGCGGTCAGGCCCGGAACGACCGCTGCGCCTCGGCCACTGCCGTCCTGGTCGAGTCCGCCCCGAGTACCCGGTCCAGCAGCTCCCGATCCCGGTCGGAGAAGCCCCGGCCAGTGGCATCCGCGTCGGCGTCGAACTCGGCCACCGTGCGCACCCCGACCGCCAGCGCGGCGACCTCGGAGTGGTCGAGCACCCACAGCTGGGCCGCCGCGGCGACCTCGGCCACGTCCACCCCGGCCGCGCGCGCGGCGGTGAACAACCTGCCCTTGCCGAACGCCTCCCTGGCCACCACGCCGAGCCCGGCCTCCCTGGCCAGTGGCAGCACCACCTGGCGCGGCGCGGGGGACAACGGCCCGAAGGACAGCCACACCAGGTCGAAACAGCCGCTGCGGATCAGCTCGACGTACTGGCGCTCGCCGGAGAACAAGGTGTCGCACGCGACCAGCCGCACCAACTCGTCCGCCCTGAGCTCGGCGAGCACGTCTGCCAGCACGGCGAGGTAGTCGGGGTGGCCGGTGGCCGGGTCCAACGCCTCCCGCTCGATGCCCAGATTGAGTACGTCGACGGCGTCGCGGCCGAGTAGATCGCGCAGCCGGCGCACCTCAGCGCGCAGCCGCCCCGGCCGCAGTAACCCCGGGTTACCCGGGTCGTAGCGGTAGCACAGCCCCTGCGGTCGTACCTGCACCAGCACCTCGCCGGCCGCGTTGTCCGCTGTGCTCCCGTCTGCGTGCTCGCGCAGTGCCCGGCCCAGCGCCTCGACCTCCGGGTCGATCGTGACGTCGAAGTAGCTCACCCCCCGCCGCAGCGCGCGGGCGACGATCTCCTGTCGGTCAGGGCCGCCGAAATCGGGCCGCCGATAGCCGGGCTGGACGGCGTTGTCGAAGTCGTCGGCAAAGCCCTTGAGCCCGCCGTCGGGGAGGTACTCGTGCCCACCCAGGGCGAGGCAGGACACCGAGATCCCGGTGTGGCCGAGGCGGCGCCGAGGAAGCTCGCCACCGATCATGCGGTGATCTTCACGGGCTGGCCGGGCTGGGGCTGCAGCGGGCGGTTCGGCAGCACCAGCATGGCCAGCACCCCGGCCAGCAGCACCGCGCCGGTGACCAGGAAGACCGGCCCGAAGCCGCTGGCCTGGACCACGAACCCGGTGACGATGGGGGCGAGCAGGCCGATCACCTGCCCACCGAACGAGACCAGTCCGAACGTGCGTCCGCTGGATGTGTTGTCGATGATCAGGTCGTTGGTCAGGGCGAAGGTCAGGGTGATCGAGGTGGTGACCGCCATCAGCGTGATCGCGATGGTGATCACCAGCATGACCAGTCCGTCGATCCAGGTGGTCAGCACCAGCGGCAGCAGCCCGGCGAGCATCAGTACCGCGATGACGAACCGGCGCCGCCCGCGCAGTGCCTGCTCCTTGCGCAGGGACAAGAACCGGTCGGAGAGCCAGCCGAGCAGCACGGCGCCGACAATCGCGATGCCGTACATGCTCGAGGTGATCAGGCCGCTCCTGGGCAGTTGGAGTTGCTTGGCCGCGACCAGATAGGTCGGCAGCCAGGTGAGCAGGAAGTACATGACGTAGGTCTGTGCGCCGTTGGCGGCCAGGATGCCCAGCATGGATCGCTGCCGGATGAGGGAGGGCACGGACATCTGGCTGACCGGCGCTTCGGCGTGCTGTGCGGGCGTGGTGTGGTCGCGCTCGGCGAGGATGTAGGCGCGCTCGCGTTCGGTGAGCCAACGGGCCCGTTCGGGTGGGCGGTACAGCAGCACCCAGGCCACCAGCCAGACCAGCCCGGTGGCGGAGAGGAATACGAACGCCCAGCGCCAGCCGACCGTGCTGGCCAGAAAGGCGGCCGGCGCGGTGGCCAGCGCGGGGCCGACCAGCGAGCCGATCTGCATCAGCGAGGTGAACAGGCCGCGCTCGGTGAGCGGAGCCCACTCCCTGATAACCAGGTTCCCGGACGGATACGCCGGGGATTCGGTCGCGCCGAGCAACACCCGGAATCCGAGCAGCACGGCCAGGCTCTGGGCCACCGAGGACAAGGCGGCCACCAGGCTCCAGGCCAGCACGGCCAGCGGCAGCACCAGGTGCTTGCCGACCCGGTCGAGCAGCCACCCGCCGGGCACCATCAACGCGGCGTACCCCCAGAAGAACGCCGAGTAGAGGATGCCCAGCTGGGCGTCGGACAGCCCGAGGTCCTGCTTGACCAGTGGCCCCGCCGCCGACACGTTGATGCGGTCGATGTATCCGATGGTGATCATCAACAGCAGGAGCACGCCGATCACCAGTCGGCGCCGCTCCTTCGGCTTGGAGTCGACTCCGGCCTGCTGCTGCCGCGCTGCATCAGTCATGGCACCACCTTGGTATACCAATACACCAAACCGCGCGACCGTCTTCTTGTCAACGGCGCGCGGCGAGCGAGCGCTGCGCGCAGCGGGGATCGCCTGCCGCCGGCTCAGTCCAGGAAGCGGAGCACCTCGTCGAAGAACAGTTGCGGCGCGGTGTCCATCGCGGTGTGCGCCTGGCCGGGTAGCTCCACGATGTCGCTGAACGGCACCGCGGCCTGGGCCGTGGCGGTGGCGGCCCGCAGGAACGGAGCGGACTCGGTACCTACCAGGAAGCGCACCGGGACGGTGATCGCGGCGAACCGGCTGGGATCGAGGACGTAGTCGTTGACCTCTCGTACCTCGCGGACGATCGTCGGAACGGCGTCCACCCGGGCCGCCCAGGCCGGTGCACGCCGCATGATCTCCAACGTCGGCTGGTCGACGCCGGCCCCGTCGACGAGCATCGTCTCCAGCGCCGCCTCGCGGTCACCCTCCGACAGTTGCTCCTCGATCCGCTCGATCACCGCGATCTCCAGCGCGGGTAGCCCAGGTGTGGAGAACGGCGGTTCGTAAAGCAGCGCGCGTTCGATCCGATCGGTGCGCAGCAGCGCGCCCAGGGAGCACAGGGCGCCGTAGGAGTGGCCCAGCAGCGTGACCGGCGCGCCAGCCGCGTCGATCACCGCGACGATGTCCTCCACCTCCAGCGCGAGCTGGTACTTCTCGGTGGGCCCGTCCCCGCTGGCCCCTCGGCCACGCCGATCCACCAGCAGCAGGGTCCGGTGCTCGGCCAGCTTCGGTGCGACCGGCGCCCAGCGTGAGCGGTCCGCGGTGCCGCCGTGCACGAGCACCAGCGGCGGCCCCGAGCCGAGGCGTTCGAACCCGATCCGGGTGCCGTCCGCCGACAGCACGTACTCGAGGGTGGGCTGAGGTGGCGACATGGCCCGTACCCTTCCGTCGACCGGCCGGGGACGACAACGTTTTTGCTGGTCTTAGCGGCGGGTTCGGCGCCCGGCTACCCGGTGCGGCGGGTGACGTAGATGATGTTCCGGGTCAAACCGGGAGCCGGGTGGGTGACGATCTCGCCGAAGCCGGCCACCCGCAGCATCCGTCGCGCGGTCTGCTCGCCCCACGCCGCGCCCAGCCCGGCGCCGTTGTTGGCCAGCGACACGGTCAGGCAGTGCAGGGTGCTGACCGAGTAGATCCACGGCGCGGACGGGTTGCCCAGGTTGTCCTCCAGGTTGCTCGACGCCGCCATGTCGACCATGACAAAGGTGCCACCGGGGGCCAGCGCCCCGTGCACCCGCCGCAGTACCTCGGCGGGGTCGACCTGGTCGTGCACCGCGTCGATGGCGAACACCGCGTCGAACGGGTCCGCGACATCCAGCGCGGCCACGTCGGCGACCTCGAACGTCAGGTTGGTCAGGCCAGCCTGGGCCGCCTCGGTTCGGCCCAGCTGGAGGGCGTCCTCGGCGAGGTCGAATCCGACGAATGTGGACCGGGGGAACGCGGCCGCCAGCACCACCAGCGCGTGTCCGCTGCCGCAACCCACGTCGGCCACCCGCGCGCCGGCATCGAGTCGCTCGGCCAGCCCGGGCACCAGCGGCAGCCAGGCATTGACCAGCAGTTCGTCCAGCGCCCGCCGGTTGAGCTGGTCCATCGCGCCGGTGAACTCCGGGCGGAACGCCGAGTACGGCACGCCGCCGCCCTCGCGGAATGCCTGCTCGAGCTCAGCCTGGTGTTTGCCCAGGTGGGTCACCATCGCCGACATGGGCGCCATGTTCGTGTAGCCGGTGCCGGCCAGGCACGCGGCGTGCTCGGCGGGCAGCGTGTAGGTCTGGGTCGCCGGCTGGTAGGTCATGATCCCGCCGGACACCATTGCCCCCAGCCACTCGCGCACGTACCGCTCCCGCAGGCCGGCGCGCTCGGCAAGCGCCGGCGCGGTCGCTGGGCCCCGCTCGGCGGCGGTGAACAGCCCGGTCCGGTTGCCCAGGTCGATCAGGTAGGTGAGCAGGCCACCGGTGTAGAGGCCAAAGATATGCCGGGCGAAGTCGGCGACCCGTTCGCGGTCGACGGCCTCGGTGCTGGAGGTCATGGCCCGATCTTCACACGCCTCGGTGGCGCCCGCGCGCGAGTGCGCGGAACCCCTCAGTGCCGGCCCGGTCAGCGCGGCGGCGAGCCCTTCCAGGTGAGGGTGCGGTCCAGGATGCCGAGGGTAGCCCGCAGCGCACCCTCGGACAGGATCGGGAAGATGTCCCGCTCCCGCCAGACCGGGTCGATGGCCGACCAGTCGTAGTACGAGGTGACCAGGGTGCCCGTCTCGCGGGGTTCCAGCAGATAGCCGTAGACATGCCCAATTGGCGGGCGGATCTGGCCCAGGATCGTCCAGGCGATCTCCCGCTCGGGCTCGAACGCGGTGATCTTGACCGTGACGTCGTAGCGGCCCATCGGGAAGTCGTTCAGCGCCTCGCGGTCCATGTGCACCACAAAGGTGTCGCCGACGGCGGCTACCGGGTCGCCGGTGGCGTCCATCAGCATGCCGGAGCTATCGATCGCCACGTGGCCGTGCGGATCGCAGAGCAGCCGGAAGATCGTTGCCGGGTCCGCCGCGACAGTGCGGTGGACCTCGAACCGTTCGTTCGCCATCCGGACATACTGCCGCCTGATCTGATGATCAGCGAGGGCCGATCTGCACGCTAGTCCGACCCGCCCGACCTGAGCAGGCTCGGTCGCTGGCCGCGGGAGACCGACCGCGGCACGCTCGGGTAGAAAACCCAGCGCGTTCGGTGCCCTCGGAGTTATCGTGTGCGACACGATCGGGCTACTGATGGTCGACCGCGCGGGGAGCTGGCCAGAGCGGACCGGGCGTGGGGGGCTGATGTTCTACGCCGAGATGCTGGATGCCGAACTGCGCGAACGCTCGGCGGAGGAGGCGCGGATCGCCACCTCCCTGGTCGAGCTGGAGCAGCACCCCGGCCACCGCCTGCT
>Ga0137413_10000506_pt1 | contig 13190 bp, 11 predicted proteins | sample CZODoug2_1_16fun_FD_108280 | JGI IMG/M metagenome (GOLD analysis project Ga0137413, IMG submission 108280) | Vadose zone soil fungal communities from Angelo Coast Range Reserve, California, USA - CZODoug2_1_16fungal (Illumina Assembly) | ecosystem: Environmental > Terrestrial > Soil > Vadose... | reverse complement strand
GTCCGCCGCGCACAACGCCCGATGAACTGTGGATCGGTCTGGTCTCGATCTCCGATCGCGCCTCCGGCGGGCAGTACGCGGACCAGGGTGTACCGGCACTGCGCGGCTGGCTCGCCTCGGCCCTGAAGTCGCCGTGGCAGGGGCACGAACGGCTGATTCCGGACGAGCGCGCGCTCATCGAGGCCACGCTGGTGGAGCTGGTTGACCAGGTCGGGTGCGACCTGGTTCTGACCACCGGCGGAACCGGCCCCGCGCGACGCGACGTCACCCCGGAGGCCACGCTGGCCGTGGCCACGCGCCAGATGCCCGGCTTGGCCGAGCAGATGCGGCGCATCTCGCTCGAATTCGTACCCACCGCGGTGCTCTCGCGCCAGGTCGCGGTGCTGCGCGAGACCGCGACCCACAGCGCGCTGATCCTGAATCTGCCGGGCCAGCCCAAGGCGATCGCCGAAACCCTTGGAGGCCTGCGCAGCTCGCCTTCGGGCCACGCGCTGCACGGCATCTTCGCCTCGGTGCCGTACTGCATTCAGCTGATCGGCGGGCCGTACGTGCAAACCCACGACCAGGTGGTGCAGGCGTTCCGTCCCAAGTCGGCCATGCGCCCCGCCTGATGACCCGCGACCGGAGAAACCGTTGAGCCAGGGCCAGCGCGGCGCGTCATCATCGCCGGCGGCCGCGCCGCTCGAGTGCGTGGAGCTGCAGACGCATCCGCAGCCCGATGCGTCGATCCTGTGGTTGCACGGCCTGGGCGCTGACGGCTTCGATTTCGTTCCGCTGGTGCGCGAACTGCAAGCCCTCGGGGCGCCTGCCGCCCGTTACGTATTTCCGCACGCACCGATGCGGCCCGTGACCATCAACGGGGGCTACGTGATGCGCGCCTGGTACGACATCCTGGGGGTCGAGATCGACCGGCGCGAGGACCCGGACGGCATCCGCCAGTCGCAGGCTCAGGTCGAGGCGCTGATCGAGCGCGAGCTGGCGCGCGCGATACCCCGCTCGCGCATCGTGCTGGCCGGCTTTTCCCAGGGAGGCGCGATGACGCTGCAAGTGGGCCTGCGCCAGCCCGAACCGCTGGCCGGCCTGATCGTTCTATCGGCCTACCTGCCGCTGGCCGCGGCAGCCGGGTCCGAGTCCACCGCGGCCGGTCGGGCGATCCCGATTTTCATGGCGCATGGACGCGACGACACGGTCATTCCGATCGGCCGGGCCCACGCTTCGCGCGATGCGCTCGCCGCGCTCGGCTGTCGGGTGCAATGGCACGAATACGCGATCCCGCATTCGCTGAGCGAGGACGAGGTTCGGGACCTCGCACAGTTCCTGACCGAAGCGCTCAAATAGACCGCAGTTGGGACCCAATTGTCGAAACGGCCATCGAGCCGGTCAAAGACCCGCGCGGTTGTAGGAATTGCTCTGACAGAGAAGCGGCGGCTTTGCCCTTAACCGTGTTCATTTCAAGTACTCGTCCGTCCGGTCGATCCCCATAATGTGCTTAGCGAACGGCTTAGCCCTACCGCGTTCGCGGGGGAACGAAAATCTTGTAAGGGAGCCGGCCATGAATGAGACCTCCACTCCGACGGCAAACGACGCTCGCGTCTACGCCCAACTGCCCAGGTATTTTCGCTGGTTCACCGAGCACTGCGTGCTGCGCCAGCTCGACGGCGAGGACGTGCAGCGCATCTGGCGCGCGGTGATCCAGCCTGCGTTCGCCCAGTGCTGGGCCGGCCAGGCACCGGCCAACGAGGGCCAAGTCAAGGATCTGGTGCGCGAGGCGCTGGCCGCCTGGCTGCGGGGCTGCGGGTATTCGATGGCGGTGGTCAAGCGCCAGTCGCACGAATTCGTCGGCCATGTCGGCATGCACTCGGTCGGGCTATCGCGCAGCGTTTGGACCATCGACTGGTTCATCCATCCGAACTTCCTGGGCTCGCCGCTCGCGGTCGAAGCCATCATGGCCACCGGCGACCTGACCTTTGCCGCGCTCGGCGCGCAGAAGCTGTACGCCGGCTGCCCGGCAGGGCACGAAGTGTTCGAGCAGCTGCTGTACGACGCGGGCTTCATCGAAGTCATTCCGGCCGGCAGCCTGGACCACAGCACGCACCAGCCGCGCCGATCCAGCCTGTTCGAGATGCGGCGCGAGGACTGGAAGGCGATCCGCCGCGAATACACGGATCACACCGGAGCCCCGTCGCTGGCCTCGCTCGGCACCGCCCAGTCGAACCGTCCCGCCCTCGAGCTGCTCTAGAGGCTCAGGACGCGCGGCGTTCCGCCGGCTCCAGGAAGTCGCCGGCGCCGGTGGCGCTGCGCGAGAACACCACGCGGTCGCCCCCCTTGACCTTGGCGTCGTACATGGCGCGATCGGCCAGGCGCATCAGCCACTCGGGATCGCGTCCATGCTCGGGTGCCAGCACCACGCCCAGGCTGGCGGTCAGCGTGGCGCCGCCCAGATCGGCGGCGCTCAGCGGCTGGGCTACCTCGCCCAGGATGCGCTGCGCGATGCGCTCGACGTCCGGGGTCGAGCCGCAATCGGGCATCAGCAGCGCGAACTCGTCACCGCCGATGCGCGCCACCGTGTCCTGCGGCCGCACGATGTTCAGCAGCCGGCGCGCGATCTCGCGCAGCACCACATCGCCCGCCGGGTGACCGAAGCGGTCGTTGATCGGCTTGAACCCGTCCAGGTCGAACACCAGGATCGCGCATCCGGAATTCCGCAGCGCGCTGGTGGCCAGCGCGGCCCGCACGCGCTCGGACAGCAGGCGCCGGTTCGGCAATCCGGTGAGCTCGTCGTGACGGGCATCGTGCTGCGCGTGCGCTTCGCGGCGCCGGATCTGGTCGATGTCGGCCAGCGCGATCACGTACTCGCCCTCGCCGATCGATCGCAGCGTGATCTGGCACCACAGGAATTGCTCGGGCGAGCCGGCCGGGCCGGTCCGGCGCACCCGGATCTCGCGCGTGACGGCGCCGTCGGACGAGGACGCGCGCTCGGCGGCGGTGGCCACCTCGCTCCAGTGACTGCGCTCGGCGAACAGGTCCGCCACCGGCACCGCGGCCAGTTCGTCCGGTCGCATCTGAAGCAGCTGCAAAAAGGCGTCGTTGCAGCGCGCCACCTCACCAGCCTTGACCACCGCGAGGGCTTGACCGGTTGAATCGAGCACGCTGCGCTCCACGCGCAAGGCTTCGGCCAGGCGCGCCTCGCGCTGCTTGAGCGCCGTCATGTCGACATTGATACCGATGGCGCCGGCAAAATTGCCGTCCGGCGAACGCAGCGAGACCGCACTGACCGCCACCGTGATCTGGCGGCGGTCCTTGGTGATGTGCGACATCTCCACGTCGCGCATGGCCCTGTTGTTGCGCAGGCCCACCAGGGCCTGGCGCCCAAGGGTCTGATCGACATTCGGATCGAGCAGCGTGCCCATCGTGGTGCCCAGCAGTTCCTCGACCGAGTGACCGTAGACGTCGCGGCAGGCGCGCCGGCTGACGAACGTGAAGCGGAACACCGAATCGCAGGCCCAGATCAGGTTCGGCGAGGCCTCCACCAGGTCCTTGTACTGCGCCTTGCTCAGCCTCAAACGCTCGGTCTCGAGCAACTCGCGCACCGAGGCGATCGTGTCCATCACCAGCACGGCCCGCCGCGTCTTGCCGTCGACCGCCGGCGGCTGGAACGGGACCAGGTGCGAGCGCAGCGCCAGCCGGCCGCCCGAGGGACCGGTCCGGTAGTTCAGAAGATCGAAAGTCGGCTTGCCCTCGAGCGCCTGCCGCACCGCGCGCGCGAAGGCCTCTTGCGAGGGCTGTTGCAGAGCAAGCGCGCTGCCCCAGGTTGGCCGCACGCGCGGCTCCACGCGCAGTCCCCATTTTTTCACGTCGGTCGCATGCGCGTGCACCACGCGCCCGGATGCATCGATCAGCCAGATCAGTACCGGCAGCTCGGACAGCAGGTCCGAGCGCGCGACCGGCGCCTTTTCGCGCGCGGCGCTGTCGCACACGATTCCGATGACCGCACCCGCATGCCCCCCAAAGCCCGGCCGGCTCAAGCACACCACCCGTACCGAGCGGGTCACGCCAGCGGCATCGGTCAGGTCCAGGCGCTCATCGAATGTCTGCCCGGCCGCCAGCACTTCACGGTACAGCGTGTTGACGTACGGACGCTCCGCGGCCGGCACCAGCGGGGTCAGCGGAAATGCGTCGGGCTGCGCGCTGGACTCGAGCGCACGCTCCGAGTCGAATCGGTTTGGCAGGAACAAGTGTCCGGTCCGGTCCCGGTACCAGACCTGCGAATCCTCGGCACCGAGCCAGCTGGCAAGCCAGCGCGCCTCGGTGCCCAGTTCGCGCTCGCCTGCGTCGAGCGCGTGCGGAGCCAGGGCGACCACGGCAATCACCGCCTGATCGCTCGAGCGTGTGATCCGGATGCGCGCATGCATCGGAGGTGCCTGCGCCCCACCCGCCGCCGCCTCGACACGGATCAAGGCCTGCCGTTCAGCGCCGCCCGGATAGGAAGCATCCAGCGCCGATGCAGGATCCAGTTTCAGCAGCTGAGCGGCGGGGCGGCCCAGGCAGTGCGAGGCGGGCCGGCCCAGCATCGCCTCGGCGCTCTTGTTCAGATCAAAGATGCGCCCGTCATAGACTCCGATCATCGGAGCACCCGATGCGTGGATCGCCAGCGCAACGCCGCGCCGGGTGGAGCCGCCCAGCAGGGCCGGCACTTGGGTGATCGAGCGCCCGACCGGCGCGGTTTGGCGCGGCGCCGGGATCGGCGTCAGGCCGGCCCACGCGATGGCCGGCAACCACAGGACGATCAGGATCGAGGCCGCAGGCATCAGCCCCCACAATCCGACCGCCGTGATCACGACGGCGATGCCCCATCCGGCCAGCGCGGCCAGCCAGGCGCTGCGCCAGCCGCGCAGGCTGACCGCCGAAAGCAGCATGCCCGCGGCCAGCGAGGTGGCCGTGCGCACCACCGAGTGCGTTGCGGACCCGAGCGAGCCTTCCAGCAGCGGCACCCACATCGCCGCCTGCACCATGTGCAGGGCAACGAACAGCATGCCCGGCACATCGCTGGTCCGGCCCGGCGGCTGCGGCGCAAGCGCGCGCACAGCAATGACGACCCGTATCAGCGCGATCGTCGCGGCACAGCCGATCCAGCCCCAGCCCCCGGCCCCGCCACGCGCGGCGCCGACACCGGCGTAGAGGAAAATGAGCAGCCAGGCCGGAAACGCCAGCGGCTCACGCAGCAACACCAACGTTTGTTCGAGCGCAATCGACGCAAGGACCGGGGCGACCCGGCTTCGGGGCGCTCCTGAGGAGGCAACCGGCTCTCGGTTAGGGCTATCGCTACGCATACCAGAGGGTCAGAGCACCACGATCCAGGGCGCGACCAGGGCAAAACGGACTCTTCGCAGTAGGGCGATGAACGAAGATACCATTCACATGGTACTAATAGACACAAAATATCCTTGACATGGGGGAGTGTACCCATGCCCCACCCGACGAATGGTGATCGGCCCGTCGAATTCTGCGACTCAGCTCCGTGGCCGTACACGGGAAAAGTACCAGCCCTCCCGGATTTGAGGCATGGTTTCTGAGTAAAGCCAGTATGACAGAAGGGTGACTATGAGTGCCAGCGGCTACTGTGGGCGCTTCGCCCCATCGCCGACGGGGCCACTGCACCACGGGTCCCTGGTTGCCGCGCTGGCCAGCTGGCTGGACGCGCGCGCTCATGATGGCCGATGGCTGGTCCGGATCGAGAACCTGGACCCGCCGCGCGAAGAGGCGGGCGCTGCGAGCGCGCAGCTGGGGGCGCTCTCGGCTTTGGGCCTGACGCCCGATGAGCCGCCCATTTTCCAGAGCGAGCGCACCGGCCTGTACGAACAGGCGCTGGCCCGGCTGCAGGCATCGGGCCAGCTCTATCCGTGCACCTGTTCGCGCAGCGCGCTCGAGCAGGCGGCCCGGCGCCTGGGACTGGCGCCCGCCGTGTACCCGGGCACCTGCCGTGGTCGAACCGCATCCGCAGTGCCTGCCGGCTTGCGGGTGCGGGTGCCGGCCCACATCGTCAATTTCGTGGATCGCGCCTGCGGCCCATTTTCCCAGCAGCTTGCCGCGCAGGTGGGCGACTTCGTGGTGCGGCGAGCCGACGGCCTGTGGGCCTACCAGCTGGCGGTCGTGGTCGACGATGCCTGCCAGCAGGTCACGGATGTGGTTCGGGGGGCCGACCTGCTGGATAACACGCCGCGCCAGATTTACCTGCAGCGCCTGCTGCACCTGCCGACTCCGCGCTACCTGCATGTTCCGATTGCGCTGGCCGCGGGCGGCGAGAAGCTGTCCAAGCAAACCGGAGCCCCGCCGCTTGAGCTGTCCGATCCGCTGCGGGAGCTGGAGCGGGCCTGGCAGCACCTGGGATTCGCCGCCACCGGTGCAAGCTCGGTGCCCGATCTGCTATCGCACGCGGTGCAGGCGTGGCGCGCCCGCTGGCGCTTGACCTGATCCCGCGCCGATACAATTGATGCGATGAGCGACTCCACCGATGTGGCCAGCTTGCGGCGCCTGCTGCAGACCTGCCGGCGCATCGCCGTGGTGGGCGTCTCGAACGACTGGAACCGACCCAGCCACTTCGTCGCCAAGTACCTGATCGAACATGGCTACACGATGATTCCCGTCAATCCGAAGTACCCGCAGGTGCTGGGTCGGCCGTGCTACCCGGATCTGGCGTCGGCCAGCAGCGCGGCCGGTCCAATCGATCTGGTCGACTGCTTCCGGCGCGCCTCGGACCTGGAGCCGATCGCCAGGGACGCAGTGACCATCGCGGCCCGCTGCCTGTGGATGCAGCTGGGACTGGTCAACGAGACTGCCGCCGCGCTGGCCCGGGCGGGGGGACTGGAGGTGGTGATGGACCGCTGCGTGAAGATCGAACACGCCCGCCTGTTCGGCGGTCTTGGCTGGGCCGGGGTCAACACCGGCATCGTGTCCTCCAGGCGCCCGCGCCAGCTGCCTTACTGAGCGCATCGAAATGCCAGACCGCAGCTTCGGCGTCGAAACCCTGTGCCTGCACGCCGGACAGCTGCCGGACCCGGTCACCGGCAGCCGCGCAGTACCGATCTACCAGACCACCTCCTACGTGTTCGACTCGCCCGATCACGCAGCGAGCCTGTTCAATCTGGAGACGTTCGGCAACGTTTACTCGCGCATCAGCAATCCGACGGTGGCGGTGCTGGAGGAGCGCGTGGCCGCGCTGGAGGGCGGTCGCGCATCGCTCGCCACTGCCAGCGGCATGGCCGCGCAGCTCACCGCGATCCTGACGCTGCTCGGTCCAGGCGACCACATCGTCGCCAGCAGCCTGCTGTACGGCGGCACCTACGCGCAGCTGGACGTCACGCTGCGCAAGATGGGCATCCAGACCACGTTCGTGGACCCCGACCAGGTCGAAAACTTCGCCCGCGCCATTGAGCCGCGCACCCGGCTGCTGTACGCGGAAACGCTGGGCAACCCGAAGATCAACGTGCTGGACATCGCGGGCGTGGCCGCGGTGGCGCACGCGCACGGCGTGCCGCTGATGGTGGACAACACGATGGCCTCGCCGTTCCTGTGCCGCCCGATCGAGTTCGGGGCCGACATCGTGGTGCACTCGCTCACCAAGTACCTGGGAGGCCATGGCACGACGCTGGGCGGAGCGCTGGTCGAAAGCGGCCGCTTCGACTACGCCAACGGAAAATTCCCGGACATGGTGGCGCCCTCGCGCGGCTACCACGGGGTGACGTTCTGGGAGACGTTCGGCGATTTCGCCTACACGATGAAAGCGCGCATGGAGGTTCTGCGGGTGCATGGGGCGACGCTGGCGCCGCTGTCGGCGTTTCTGCTGCTGCAGGGCATCGAGACGCTGGCTCTGCGGATGGAGCGGCATTGCCGCAACGCGCGCCAGGTCGCGCTGTTCCTGGAGCAGCACCCGCGCGTGTCGTGGGTCAACTGGCCCGGGCTGCGATCCAGTCCCTACTACGAGCTGGCGCGGCGCACCTTTCGTACCATCGATGGCGAGCCGGGCGCCTCGGGCGTGCTGACCTTCGGCATCCGCGGCGGCCAACCGGCCGGCGTGCGCTTCATCGAGCATCTGAGCCTGCTGTCGCACCTGGCCAATATCGGGGACGCCAAGTCGCTGGTGATCCATCCGGCATCGACCACGCACCGGCAGCTTTCGGAGGACGAGCAGCGGCGCGCCGGGGTCACGCCCGACATGGTGCGGATCTCGGTGGGACTGGAGTCGATCGAAGACATCCTGTGGGACCTGGAGCAGGCGCTGCAGGCGAGCGCATCGGGCCAGGTATGACGATCGCCCTGATGACCGACATTCACGCCAACCGCGAGGCGTTCGAAGCCTGCCTGGCGCATGCGGCCGACCATGGGGCCGATCAATTCGCGTTCCTGGGCGATTTCGTCGGCTATGGCGCCGATCCGGAGTGGGTGCTCGATACGCTGATGGAGCACGTTGCGCGCGGTGCCATCGCGCTGATGGGCAACCACGACGCCGCAGCGATCGGCGCGCTGGAAGGCCGCTTGAACGCCAATGCGCAGCAGTGCATCGAATGGACGCGCGAGCGCCTGAGCCCGGACCATGTGGAGTTCCTGTCGAGCCTGCCCCTGACCGCCGAGGATGGGCCATGCCTATACGCGCATGCCAACGGCTGGGATCCAGGCTTTTTCGAGTATGTGTTCGGCCCGAGCGAGGCCGGCCGAAGCATGCGGGTGGCCCGCGCCCGCATCACGTTTTGCGGCCACATGCACGAGCCCATGCTGTATCACATGGGACTGACGCAGCGGGTCGAGACGTTCGCTCCGATTCCCGGCTCTGCGGTTCCGCTGAGCGCCGCGCGGCGCTGGCTGGCGTTGCCCGGTTCGGTTGGCCAGCCGCGTGACGGCAACCCGGCCGCCTGCTACGCAACGTTCGACGAGCTCACCAGCCTGCTCACGTTCTGGCGCGTGCCGTACGACCGCGAGCTGGCCGCGCGCAAGGTGCTCGAGGCCGGATTGCCCGAGCGCATGGCGATGCTGCTGCTCACCGGGGGCAACCTGTGAGTGCGCCGCTGGTGCTGGAGGCGGGCCAGCAGGTCGATGGTTTTGTGCTGCAAGAGCGGCTGCACCGCGGCGGCATGGCCAGCCTGTGGCGCGTATCGCGATCGGACCTGGCGGGCGCCGCCCTGATGAAGGTGCCCGCGATTTCCGACGACCCGACCGCGATCGTCGCCTTCGAGGTCGAGCAGATGATCATGCCGCTGCTCAGCGGTCCGCACGTGCCGCGCTTCATCGCGGCGGGCGGCTTCGAGGCGCAGCCGTTCATCGTGATGGAAAGCGTCGAGGGGCCGTCGCTGCGGCCCAAGCTGGATCAGTCGCCGCTGCCGGCCGAAGAGGTCGCCGCGATCGGGGTGGCCATCGCGGAGGCATTGCACGACCTGCACCAGCAGGGCGTGATCCATCTGGACGTCAAGCCCGGCAACATCCTGTTTCGCGCCAGCGGGCAGGCGGTGCTGGTGGACTACGGACTGGCGCGCCACGAACGGCTGCCCGACCTGCTGGCCGAGGAATTCCGCCTGCCGATGGGGACCGCGCCGTACATTTCGCCCGAACAGGTGCGGCACGTGCGGGACGATCCGCGCAGCGACCTGTTCGCGCTCGGCGCGGTGCTCTACCACCTGGCGACCGGCCAGCGCGCATTCGGGGCGCCGATCTCCATCGGCGGTCTCAGGAAGCGTCTGTACCAGGCTCCCATTGCACCACGCACGCACAACCCGCAGTGCCCTGGCTGGCTGCAGGAAATCATCCTGCACTGCCTGGAAGTCGACGCCGAGCAGCGCTATGGCTCGGCCGCCCAGGTCGCGTTCGACCTGGCCCAGCCGCGCACGCTGGTGCTGACCGCGCGCGCCGACCTGCGCGGCCACGATCCGCTGGCCCAGCGCGTGCGCCGCTGGGTGCGCTCGGTCGGGTCCGAGCCGGTACGCCGTAACGTCACGCAGCAATTGCTGCGGGCGCCGATCGTGCTGGCCGCGGTCGACCTGTCGCAGGACTGGGAGGCGCTGGCCGAAGCGCTGCGGGCGGCGGCGCGACGCGTGCTGCAGAGCGAGCCCAATGCACGCCTGGCCTGCGTATCGGTGCTCAAGACCCACCGCATCGGGCTGGACACCCCAACCGACGAGGCCGGGCGCAATCTGCACGTCAAGGGTCTGGTGCAATTGCAGCACTGGGCCCGATCGCTGGCGCTGCCGGCCGATCGGGTGACCTATCACGTGCTGGAGGCGCCCGATCCGGCGCTGGCCATCATCGACTATGCGCGCACCAACCGCGTCGATCACATCGTGATCGGCTCGCGCGGAGTCTCCGGCCTGCGGCGCTACCTGGGCAGCGTATCGGCCCAGGTCGTTGCCGAAGCGCCCTGCACGGTGACCGTGGTCAAGGTGACGCGCGACCAGGCCGTGGGCGCCCGGGCCGCCTGATTTTGAGAGATTTGTCCGATACTATTGACAAATAGTATACTGTTGTCGATAATATCGGCCATAATGTCTCGCACGTTCCAACAAGCCTTTCCTTCGGTCGCAAAGCAAATGCGCGCGTTGGGCGAGCGGATACGTCTCGCCCGATTGCGGCGACGCATGACGACCCTTCTTTTTGCTGAGCGGATGGGTGTTTCCAGGGACACCTTGAATCGCCTGGAAAAGGGTGACCCCACAGTCGCGCTCGGTACGTACGTGCGTGCCTTGCGAGTGCTCGGACTGGACCAGGACTTGGACCTCGTCGCTAGGGACGATGATCTTGGCCGAAAGCTGCAGGACCTGCGCCTGTCCCATCGACGCACCTCCGAACGCACGAGTCCAGATATGCGCAACGAGAAGGCCGCCGATGCCTAAGGCCGCAAAAAGGGACGCCTTCGAAGTGCTGCTTGACGCCACCGAGCTTGGCGCTCAGCAAAAGGTTGGCGCGCTTTTTCGTCAGGCCGCGCGCACGGATGTGCCCACATCTTTCGAGTACGACCGCTCGTGGCTGCAAAGCGGCCACGCTTTCATGCTCGACCCGAGGCTTGAATTGTGGAACGGCGAGCAACATCCCCCGGGCAAGGCGCCGGCGTTTGGCGTTTTCATGGACTCCGCGCCAGACCGGTGGGGGCGCCTTCTAATGGAGCGCCGCGAAGCCGCGGCGGCACGGCGAGAAGGTCGCGCACTGCGCGCTTTGCAAGAAGTAGACTTTCTGCTCGGTGTTCATGACTTAACCCGTATCGGTGCCTTGCGCTTTCGCGCCTCAGAACAGGGGCCATTCCTCGACAACAGTGCCGATGCAGCGCCCCCTGTCACAAGCTTGGAGCAATTGGCCCACATCAGTCGGCGCATTGAAGAGCCTGGTGTGGAGAATCTGCCTGAGTACGAAAAGTGGCTCGCAATGCTCGTCGCACCGGGTTCGTCCTTGGGTGGTGCCCGACCAAAGGCAAACTTTACCGACCCGGACGGCCGCCTGTGGATTGCAAAATTTCCTGCGCATGACGACCGCTACGACGTCGGCGGATGGGAGCTGGTAGCCCACCGATTGGCGGCCCGGGCGGGCGTACGAGTGCCACAGTCTCGTCTGGAGCGAATCACCGACCGGTACGGCACTTTTTGCGTTGCGCGCTTTGACCGTGTTCCCGGAAATCGCCGCATGTATGCCTCCGCGATGACATTACTGGAGCGCCAGGACGGCGAGGCTGGCGCCAGTTACCTGGACATGGCGGAATTCATTTCAGACCACGGTGCGCAAGGCCGCATCGAGGATGACCTGGAGCAGCTGTTCCGACGCGTCGTGTTCAATGTGCTTATAGGGAACCGGGACGACCATCTTCGCAATCACGGATTTATTCGAGAGCCAAGCGGCTGGCGGCTGTCCGACGCGTTCGACATGAATCCGAATACGGCAAAGGCGGAACATGCCCTGACACTGGACGGTGTAAGCGCGGAACCGAACATTGCGACGGCGCTGGATACAGCTGCCCTGTACAGGCTTGACGGGGTACGCGCAACAGGCGTTGTCAACGAAGTACACGCTGCGGTGGCAACATGGAAGGATCAAGCCGCCCGCCAGGGCTTGCCGGCGTCGGAGTTGCAACGGATGGAAGCGGCCATTGATGCCTAGCCAAACTCACGCGCAGTTCTACCGCGATCGGGCCCAGGCCGGGGCAGACGAACAGAGGTTCGGGCTGAGGTCCAGCCCAGGCGGGGACTATCGCTTGGTTCCGCCCAGCAGGGCGGCGAGCCGGTTCGGCTTGGACGCCGGCTTGATCGGATCAGCAGGCAATGGTTCCTGCGCCGCCACCGGCGTGGACGGCTCGTAAGGCTTCAGGAAAAAATCGTCGATCGGGGCGCGCGTTGGCGCACGGGATCGCGCGGGCGGCCGGGCCCCGCGCGGGCGAGCTTCGTCCTTGCGAGAGCCCTCCTCCTTGCGGGCGCGTCGCGGCGCCGCCTGCGGCTCGACGCGGGATTTCTCGATGGTGCGCTTGATCAGCTTTTCGATGGCGGCCACCGCCTTGTCGTCGGCGCCGCTCGCGATGGTGATGGCGCGCCCCTCGACTCCGGCGCGCCCGGTGCGTCCGATCCGGTGAATGTAGTCCTCGGGAGCAAACGGCACGTCATAGTTGATCACGGCGGGCAACTCGGTGATGTCCAGTCCGCGCGCCGCCACGTCGGTGGCCACCAGCACGCGCACCGTGCCGGCCTTGAAAGCGTCCAGCGCCTTCATCCGTTCGTCCTGCGTCTTGTCGCCGTGGATCGCGTCGGCGTTGACACCTTCGCGCTGCAGCTGCAGCGCCAGCCGGCGCGCCCCGATCTTGGTGTTGACGAACACCAGCGCCTGCGGCAGCGTCGGATCGGCCAGCAGCGTGAGCAGCGCCCCGTATTTCTCCGATTCGTGCACGTGCACCAGTTCCTGACGCACCAGATCTGCGGTGGAATTGCGGCGCGCCACCTCGACCAGCACCGGATCGCGCAGGAAGTTGGCGGCCAGCTTCTTGATCTCCTCGGAAAACGTGGCCGAAAACATCAAGCTCTGCCGCTCGCGCGGCAGCAGGCTCAGGATGCGCGAGATATCCGGCAAAAACCCCATGTCGAGCATCCGGTCGGCCTCATCCAGCACCAGATATTGCAATTGGGAGAAATCTGCGCAACGGCGCTGCATCAGATCCATCAACCGCCCGGGACAGG
>Ga0137413_10000503_pt1 | contig 13221 bp, 13 predicted proteins | sample CZODoug2_1_16fun_FD_108280 | JGI IMG/M metagenome (GOLD analysis project Ga0137413, IMG submission 108280) | Vadose zone soil fungal communities from Angelo Coast Range Reserve, California, USA - CZODoug2_1_16fungal (Illumina Assembly) | ecosystem: Environmental > Terrestrial > Soil > Vadose... | reverse complement strand
TGCAATGCCACAGCAGCATCTGCTCCTTGCTCAGGTCGGTCTCAGGATTGGCAACGCGCATCTCCGCTGGATAGTTGTCCGCGATGAAGGCACGGACCTCGTCGCGGAACGCGGCATCTTCAGGCGAAAGCGCGAGCTCCATCGCAGATGCTCCCTACCACTTTTCGCCGAACGGGCGGATTTCCAGCTCGAACGTCCAAGCGCTCTTCGGCTGCTGGTAGAGCTGCCAGTAGGATGTTGCGACCGACGATGGCGGCATCAGCAGGTCCGGATCGTCGAGCGCATTGGGGCCGAGCGCCTCGATCCGGCGCTGCCGCACCCATTCAGTATCGACACCGGAATCAATGATGAGATGCGCGACATGGATGTTCTTCGGCCCCAGTTCGCGCGCCATCGCCTGGGCAACGGCGCGCAGGCCGAACTTGGCGCTGGCAAACGCGGCATAGCCGCTCCCGCCACGCAAGGACGCGGTGGCGCCGGTGAAGAAGATGTTGCCGCCCCCGCGCGGCAGCATCAGCCGCGCCGCCTCGCGGCCCGCCAGGAAGCCTGAATAGCAGGCCATCTCCCAGACCTTCCGGAACACGCGCTCGGTGGTGTCGAGGATTGGGAAGTTGACGTTGGCACCGATGTTGAAGATGCAGACCTCCATCGGCGCGTGCTTGTCGGCATCGTTGAGGAAGGAGACGATCTCCTCTTCCTTGCGCGCGTCGAGCGAACGGGCGTGGATCTCGCCGCCGGCGGTCTCGATCTCCTTGACCAGCGGCGCGAGCTTCTCGCCGTTACGGCGGCCAGCGAAGATGGTGAAGCCTTCGGCGGCGAACTTTTTGGCAATCTCGCCGCCGATGAAATCGCCGGCGCCGATCACCGCAACCGTTCTGTTTCTCTTTTGCAAGGGTTTTCTCCGGCTTTGTAGGGGTGAAGCGATCTCGCCCGCTTCATTTGCGCAGCGACTCCGCCAATTTGTGTTTCAGCAGCTTACCCGTCGAGGTGGCGGGCAGCGCGTCCATCAGGATGATCTCGGACGGTCGCTTGTAGGAGGTGAGCTGCGGCGCGACATGCGCGATCAGGTCCTGCGCGGTAGCCGTGGCGCCCTTCAGCACCTGGACGAAGGCCACGATCTCTTCGTTGCCCTCGACCGGCCGCCCGACCACGGCGCATTGAACCACGTCGGAATGGGTGCTCAGCACCGCCTCGATCTCGGCCGGATAGACATTGAAGCCGGAACGGATGATCATCTCCTTGGTGCGGCCGACGATGAACAGCGCATCGCCCTCGAAGCGCGCGAGGTCGCCGGTGTTGAACCAGCTGTCCGGATCGATCGCTTTCGCCGTGAGATCGGGCGCGCGGTAATAGCCGCGCATCACGTTGGGCCCGCGGACATGCAATTCGCCGATCTCGCCGTTCGCCGCCGCGGCGCCGTCGTGCCCGACGATTCTGGCCTCGATGCCCGAAATCAGGGTACCGACCGAATTGTCGCTGCGCGGCGCCTCCGGCCGAACGCCGGAAATCCCAGGCGAGCATTCCGTGATGCCAAATGCGTTGAGAAGGGGAAGTCCGAGTTCCTTCTCCACTCGCGCCTTGAGTTCGAGGTCGAGCGGCGCCCCGGCGACGCCCATCAGCCGCAGCGCGCCACGCTCCAGTTTCGGCAAGCCCGCCGTCTGTTTGTATTCCAGCAGTCGCTGATAGGTGGCGGGCACACCGTTGAGGATCGTGATGCCTTCCTCGGCCAGCGCCTTGGCGAGCCCGGTCGGGCTGTACTTGCTGACCAGCCGGGTCACCGCGCCGACCATCAGCGTCATCGTCAGCAGCGAGATGCCGACAATATGCGAGATCGGCAGCACGCAATACTGCACGTCCTCCGCCGTCATGCTGCGTAAGGTCGCGGTACTCCTGGCCGAGAACAGCAGGTTCCGATGCGTGAGCATGACGCCCTTGGGTGTTCCGGTCGTGCCGGAGGTGTAGATGAGGACCGCGACCTGGCGCGCGCCGTCGGCCTCGACCGGCTCGGGCTTCGTCGCCTGGTTCAGCGCAGAAACGCCGATGCCGTGGAGCGCCCCGACATCCTGCACTGGCGCGTCGCAGCGCGCCGCATGCGCGACTGCTTCCGCCGAGACGTCAGCGGTGAAGAGCATGCGCCTGGCGCCGCTGTGATCCCTGATCTGGTCGAGCTCGCGTGGCGACAGCCGCGGATTGGCAACAATCGCCCAGGCATCGAGGCGGCTTGCGGCGAACAGGAGACAGGCGAGAGGAATCGAGTTCTCGCTGACGAGCATCACGCGATCGCCGGCCTGGATGCCGAGCGCCCTCAGCGCATCCACCGTGTCTCCCACCGCCCGATCAAATTCGCGATAAGTTAGGCTGGCCTTATCGTCGATCAGCGCCGTCCGGTCGGGCGAGGTGGCAACATGCGGGTCCATCACCTCGTGGAGGCGGTGCGGCAACATATCCACGATCTCGGCTCCAGCCTGCTGCCAACTCACCAATCACAACTCCCGTTGCACGTCCCTTGCGGGCTCGACTTGTCTGGATGCTTGGGTATTTTCAGGCGGTCTTGCGCTGCCCGGCGGCCAGCTGTGCGACGATTTCGTCCTCTACGTCGCGCAGGCTGTCCTTGCCGAAATAGATCTCATTCCCGACGAAGAATGTCGGCGAGCCGAACGTGCCGCGCGCCACTGCGCCATTGGTGTTCTCGATCAGTTTCTTCTTGACGTCGTCCTGCTGGGCACGAGCGATGAGACGGTCAATGTCGAGGCCGGAGGCCAGAAATGCATCACGGAAGACTTGCGGATCGTCCATCTTCTTGGGCTCGACCCACATGTGGTGATAGGCGGCGCGGAAATAGGACTCGAACAGCCCCTCGAGATCGGCTGCGACGACGCCGCGCATCAACATCAAAGTGTTCACCGGAAAGAACGGATTCAGCTTGAACTTCGTGATGTTGTGGCGGCGCAGAAAGCGCTGCGTCTCGAGCGCGTTGTAGTCGGGCTTGTTCTTGATCCCGCGCAGCGAGTCGGCGGGCGACATGTTGCCGGTCGCCTTGTAGACGCCGCCGAGCAGGACCGGGACGTAGTCGAACTTAACGCCCGTTCGCTGCTCGATTCCCGGTAGCGCGAGTTCGGCAAGATAGGCGTTCGGACTGCCGAAATCGAAGTGAAACTCGACCTTGAGCGGAGCAGCCATGGAACGCCCTTTCGTCCGATGCGCGGCGGTCGTTTTCCGCCTGATTGATTGTGCGGCAATCGATAGAGTTCTATTTTAGAACTGTCAATATGATCTTTATCATACAATGCGGTTGGTTTTTGCATCCTATTGAAATGTCATGAGTTCTGATTTAGAATTTATTTGTATTGTCATCGCAGAGCGCTGGAGACGTTGATGAAATGGGATGCCCTGGAAGAGGAGCCGTGCTCGCTGGCCCGCACCGTGGCGGTTATCGGTGACCGCTGGAGCCTGCTCATCCTGCGCGAATGCTTTCTTCGGATCCGCAGGTTCGACGAATTCCAGTCGTCGCTTGGGATTACCCGGCACCTGCTGGCCGACCGGCTGAAGAAACTCGTACGCTTCGGCGTGCTGCGCAAGATTCCCTATCAGGAAGCGCCCAAGCGCTACGAGTATATCCTGACACAGAAGGGTCTCGACCTCTATCCGATCATCATGTCGATCGTGCACTGGGGCAACATCCATATGGTCGACTCGCGCGGTCGGCCGCTGCTGCACGAACACAAGGGCTGCAAGAAGATGTTTGATCCCGTAATGGTCTGCTCGGAATGCGGTGAACCGCTGACCGCCAAAGCCGTTCATGTGCATCCGGGTCCCGGAATACGACGATCCTCCCCGGAGCAAGCCAAGGCCCAAGGCCGCAACAAGACGACGGCTTGAGCGTGGGTTCCGACTAACGTCGCGCTTTCGCAGACTGTCCACGTTCGGGCCGCCCGGGTTCGCGATACGATCGGGCGTTTGAACTCGGACGGACAATCCAGATTTCCATTGAGCATGACTGATAGCTGGAGCGGTTAACCAGGAGTTGGCGATGCAAGCAGCCAAAGGCGACCATTCCTAATGCCACGGCAGCGAAATTCCATGTCACGTCGACCCGTAGCCAGACCACCGTAAGCCCACCAAGCACCGCAATGGCGTGGTCCGAGGTGCCGACCTTGCGAAGGTGAGACTACGAGCGGATCTTGTGGGGACGCTGAAAGCCTACGAACGTAACATGGAAACTCGAGCCGCGGCTCCGGCACGCGTGGTTTTCCCGACTGCCCCTAACGCAGATCGTGGTCAGCCGCAGCGCAAACAACCGCTTTGCGCTAGAAGCGGCCCCTCAGATGGGCTCCTCCTAGGGGATCGACGAGGGTTTCCTAGACTCGCTTCGCTGGCAGGCGGAGTACGAGTTGGCTCGGGCGCCGCGAAATGGACATTAATCAGCGCAATTCGCTTCGCGCGACGTGCCGATTCAAGTCGGCGCCTTCTTCGCGCCGTATCGCCGAGCGCGCTCGTTATCTTATTGCTTGAACTATATAGCCACCGCGGGATTCTTCGGAGTGTTGGCGGCCGAGGCCCGCTGGTAGGCCGGCCTCGCCTTGGTGCGCTCGAGATACGGTAGCGCGCTGTCGCATATCCCAACGCCGTAATCGATGGCCCAGGTAAGACACGTGGTCAGAATAATGTCGGCTGTCGTAAACTGATCTCCCATCAGGTATGTTCGACCATCCGCGAGCGCTATGTCGACGTGCCGCAACTGGTGACGAAAATATTCCGCCGCCTGACTCACCACGGCCGGCGCTTCGCCGTAGATGTGCGCGAGCCCATTATTGGTGCCGTGCCGGCGCATCACGTAGAGGCTGGTCGAATCCAGTTCAGCGACGACGAAGAAACACCATTCCAACCACTTGGCCTGCAGCGCTTTCTGCTCGGGTATTAGCACGTGGTCCGGCGTCGAGTAGTTCTGGGAAAGGTAGGCCACGATCGCCGCACTCTCGCCGATGCGGAAATCGCCATCCTCCAGCAGCGGAATCTTCTGCCGGGCATTGAGCGCGGTATATTCCGGCGTCTTGGTCTCGCCCGACCTCGGAAGGATCGGCCGCGACTCGTACGGCAAATCGAGTTCGTGCAGCGCCCAGTGGGCGCGAATAGTGCGCGAGGTACCGACGCCCCAGAGAACCAGCTTCTCGTTCATCACCATGTCTCCACTGATGGACGCAGGTCGAGTTCGTGGGTCCAGCCATCCCGGCTCTGGGCGTGCGAGAACCAATAGGCCTCGGCGATCGAGGATGTCTTTGTCAGGCTGTCCGGCGGGATCTCGGCCGCAGAAATACCTGTGGCTGCTTTCATCCGCTGATGGATCGCCTCGCTGTCAACGCCTGCATCGATCAGCAGGTGAACGACATGGATATTCTTCGGGCCGAGCTCACGCGCCATCGACTGCGCGACCGCGCGCAAGCCGAACTTGGCCGAGGAAAACGCCGCAAATCCGGTGCGGCCCTTTACGCTGGCGGTGGCTCCGGTGAAAAGCATCGTCCCGCGCCCGCGCGACACCATGTAGCTCGCGGCCTCGCGACCGACCAGAAATCCGGCGTAACAAGCCAATTCCCATGCCTTGAAGAAAAGCTTCTCCGTCGTTTCCAGCAACGGCTTGCTCACATTCGAGCCGGCGTTAAACAGGCACACCTCGATCGGTCCAATGCCCATTTCGACCTCGGCGAAAAGCGTCTTCACGCTCTCCTCCTGGCGGGCATCGACCGAAACGGCCCGCGCCTTGCCGCCCACGGCGTTGATCTCGTCGACGACCGCCTGAGACTTGGCGGGTTCGCGCCGCGCGATGCACACGGCGTATCCGCCTCGGGCGAATCGTCTTGCGACCGCGGCGCCGATGGCGTCTCCGGCACCGACCAGCAGTGCGACCTTGGTGGCTTCTGTCATGGATTTGCTCCTCGCCTTTGCTCTTGGTTCTAGCTCGCGACGCGAACGCTTCGATTGCCGATCATGGCCGTGATGTCGCCGTCGCTGTAGCCGAGCTCTCGCAAAACATCCTTTGAATGCTGTCCTACGCGCGGCGCCGGGCCCCCGATGACGGCTTCGTTCACCTCGAAACGGGCGGCGGGCTTCGGTTGCCGGACGCGGCCGACCGTCGGCTGTTCGAACTCGGCGATGATGCCGCGGGCGACGACCTGTTCGTTGCCGATGATCTCGCTTCGACGCAGGATCGGCGCGCAGGGAACATCCGCCGCATCCAGCCGCTCGAGCCATTCGGCCGTGCTGTGCTGCACGATATATTGCGCCATCTTGTGGATGCGCGCGGCCGCATTCACCGAACGCGAGGCGGGTGTCGCGAAGCGGGTGTCCTTGGCAAGTTCGGGATCGCCGGACGCCCGGCAGAAGCCCTGCCATTCGGAATCCGAGATAGTGCCCGCGGTGATGTAGCCGTCGCTGGTCTTGAACACAAGATCCGGCCGGTCATTCGGATCAGCCGCCGACGCTTCGGCGCCGACGACCGTGTATTGCATCATGCCCTCTGGCCAGAGGTACGAAACCATGACGTCGAGCATCGCGACCTGGATGTGGTCGCCCCGTCCGGTCTTCTCGCGGGCATAGAGGGCGGCCGTTACCGCCTGTGCGGTATAAACCGACGTGGTCTTGTCGCAGACGATAGTGCGGATCATCTGGGGCCGGTTGGTGACCGGCTGCGACTGGATGTCGGCAAATCCGGACAGCGCCTGGATGATGGGATCGTAGACGCGCTTCTTGACGTAAGGTCCGGTGTCGCCAACGCCGCTGATCGACACATAGATCAGGCGGGGGTGACGTTTTCGCAGTTCCTCGGCTCCGAGACCAAGCCGCTCCATCGTGCCCGGACGAAAATTCTGCACCAGCACGTCGGCTTGTGCGACGAGTCTGGCCACCACCTCGCGGCCGGCCTCGCTCTTGACGTCGACCGCCAGCGATCGTTTGCCGCGATTCGACGAGATGAACATGGCGGAGAATTCTCCGGCCTTGTCGATCGCGGCGCGGCTGCGGCGGGCGCTGTCGCCCGATATCGGCTCGATCTTGATGACGTCGGCGCCTTGATCCGCCAGGAACATGGTCGCGAATGGACCGGATACGACGGCAGTCAGATCGACTACACGGACGCCTTGGAGTGGACCTGACATGTAATCTTCCCTTCCTTGAATGCTGGTGGTTCTTCGTGGTTACGATCCCAGCTAAACGCTCAGGTACGTGCGGCGGACAGTGTCGTCGGCGATCAGCGATTTGGTCTCGCCCGCGAATTTCACGGCGCCCTGGCTCAGTACATAAACGTAGTCGGCCAGCCGGGTTGCGAGATGGTAGTTCTGTTCGACGATCAGAATGGGCATGCCGAGCGCCTTGACGGCCAGCAGGACTTCCTGGAGCTTGGTGATGATCACCGGCGCAAGGCCTTCGCTCGGTTCATCAAGGATCAGAAGCTCGGGTCCGGCGATCAGCGCGCGGCCGATGGCGAGCATTTGCTGCTCGCCGCCCGATAGTTGTCCGCCGAGGCTGTGCCGACGCTCCGCCAGGCGCGGAAAAACCTCGAACACATAGCCAATATCCTTGCGACGTGTTCGCTTGGCGCAGGCGTTCCGCGCCATCGCCAGGTGCTCCTCGACGCTAACGCTGGCGAAGATGCCGCGATCCTCTGGCACGTAGGACAGGCCGAGCCTGATGATGCGGTGGGTCGCCAACCGCGTGATGTCGATCCCGTTGAAGATTACACGGCCGCGCCGCGCGGGCGTCAACCCCAGCACCGAGCGCAGCGTAGTGGTCTTGCCTGCACCGTTTCGCCCGAGAATCGCGACGCATTGCGCGGGCGCGACGGACAGATCAATGCCCTGCAGCACATGGCTTTCGCCGTAATAGGTATGAAGCTGCTCGACCTCAAGCATGGTGCTGCCCCAGATAGGCTTCGATCACCTGAGGATTGGATTGTATCTCGGCCCTTGTTCCGGTCGCGAGCACTTTTCCGTAACTCAACACCGTAATGACGTCACAGATTGCAAACACGACATCCATGTCGTGCTCGACCAGAAGGATGGTCAGCTCGGACGACAGCCCGTTGATCAGTTTGATGAGATTTGCACGTTCGTCCGGCGAGGTCCCGGCGGCCGGCTCGTCCATCAGCAGGATCTTCGGCTCCGCGCAAAGCGCGATCGCCACTTCGAGCTGACGCTTCTGTCCGTAAGACAACGCGTTCACATTGCGGTGCAGGACATTATCCAGGTGCATCTGCTCGGCCGCATCGTGTGCCTTGCGCACGACATCGGAAAACGACCGGCATGGCCGGAACACGGAATGTCGCGACGCATGAAACGCCTGGCAGGCCACGCGCAGGTTCTCCAGCACGGTGACGCTTTCGAGCAGCATGTTCTTCTGGAACGAACGCGACAGCCCGCCCCGGGTAACAAGATCCGGCCGCCCCTGCTGCACCGGAATGCCCTGAATAAGGATTTCACCGCTGGTTGGCCGCTGCCATCCGGTGATGATGTTGAACAGCGTGGTTTTGCCGGCTCCGTTCGGTCCGATCACGGCATGGCGTGCGCCTGACGGCACCCTTAGATCCAGATCGCTGATGACCTGCAATCCGCCGAAAGCCTTGCGCAGATTCCGGATTTCGAGCGCGCTCATCGGCGTCTTCCGATCAGCGTGCTGAGGGCGCCGAGAACGCCGCCGCGGAAGAACGCGACCACGAGCATGAAGAAAATGCCGAAGAAGAGGTTGTATTCGTCGGTGATCAGGCTCAATGCCTGCTTGACGACAACGAAGACCGCGGCGCCGACAAAGGGGCCGAAAATGACGCTGGCGCCACCGATGATCACCATCAGGACGCCCTCGCCGCTCGTCTGCCAGCTCATCGTATCGGGACTGACGAAGTAGGTGTATTGCGCCTGCAATATCCCTGCGACCGCGCAAACCATCGCAGCCAGGGTGAACGATCCGATCTTGTAGTTCGCCACCGCGTAGCCCATCGACATCATGCGGCGTTCGTTTTCGCGAATTCCGACCAGAATGCTGCCGAAGGGCGAGTTAACGATCCGCCACAGCAGCAGCAATGCGAGAACGGAAACGGCAAGGACGTAGTAGTAGAAGGTAGCCGGACTGTCCGCACTGACGCCGAGCAGCGACAGGTCCGGACGCGGGATGCCTGTCATGCCGTCGGAGCCGTTGGTCCAGCGCAGTTTGACCACGGCACCATAGAACATTTGCGAAAACGCCAGAGTGATCAGCAGAAACTCGACGCCGCGGGTGCGGGTGCAGATCGCGCCGATTGCCGCCGCGATCGCCGCCACCACCACCAGCGTGACCGGAGCGGACACCCACAGCGGCCATCCCAGCAACGCGGTCCCGATGGCGATGCCATAACCGCCAAGCCCGAGAAACATTGCCTGCCCAAGCGATACTAGCCCGGTATAGCCGGTCAGAAGATTGATGCCGGAGGTAAAGATTCCCGCGATCATGATCTCGACCGCCAATGTCATGGTGTAGCCGGATACAACGGCCGGCAGTGCGCACAGGCCGACAGCGAGCGCCACGAACAGGAGGGCATGGAAGCGGCGCGAAACCGGAATGGCCGAAAGCTTCGGCACGGCGCGCGGCTCACAGGAAGTAACCTCCGTGCTCATGCGACCCTGCCTACTGCCCCGAACAGGCCCTGTGGACGAAAGATCATCACGACAATCAGCAGCGCATAGACCGCAAACAGTTCCGCCTCCGGAAGGAATGCCTGGGCAAACGTGTCGGTCATGCCGACGATCAGCGAGGCATAGAACGATCCCTTGAGATTTCCGAGGCCACCGACCACCACGACCACAAAGGTCGTGACCACTATGCCCATGCCCATATTTGAGTAGATGCTCATGACCGGCGCCGAGATCACGCCCGCGAAACCGGCCAGCGCCGAGCCCAGTCCAAAGACCAGCGCAAACAGACCATTGATGTTGATGCCGAGCGCCGTAACCATCTCCCGGTTGTCGACGCCGGCCCGCAACGTGGCGCCGACCAATGTCCGATCGATCACCAATACCAGCGCAAGCGCAGTGGCGATGCCAACCGCGATGATGAACAGGCGATAGAGCGGATACTCTATTCCCAACAAGGCAATTCGGCCCTTGAGAATTTCAGGCATTGCAATGCTGTGGAACGCCGATCCGAAGATATATTCGACCGCGCCGGCCGTTGCGAACAGAAGGCCGAACGTCAGCAGGGCAAGGTCAAGATGGGTGGAGCGGCCGCGTTGAGCGAGTGGTTGCAGTATGAAGAATTGCAGCACGAATCCAGCCACGAACGGCAACAAGGGGCCGATCAGCAGCGCGAACCAGAATGAGCCGGTCTTGTTGGCGACGACCAAACCGAAATAGGCGCCCGCCGTGAAGAAGGCGCCATGGGCCAGATTGAGAATGTTCATCAGCCCGAAGATCAGCGTGAGGCCGACCGCGAGCAGGAACACCAGCATGCTCAGTTGCACGCCATTGAGGACCTGAATCAGAAAATATTGCATGTTTCACGCCACCGGAATGTTGTCCTCACGAGGGGCGAGGCCCCCCTTGACTCAGAACGATTTCGTGCAACCCGGCAGATCGCCGGCGCCCGGAAATTGATCCAGCGACTTGCGCTGCATCTTGCCGTCGGGCCCCTTGACGATCTCGATCACGTAGACCTTCTCGAGCAACGCACTATTGTGTGCCGTGAAGGTGATCTTGCCACGTGGCGCATCGAACGTCAGGTCCCGCATCGTGGCGATGAATTTGGCGCGATCCTCGGGCATTGCACCGCCGAGTTTCTCCAGAGTCAGCATGATCGCCTTGCCGTTGTCGTAACCAAGCTCGGCGCTCACATCGGGATCCTGCTGGTACTTCGCGTTATAGGCCTTAACGAACTTCTGGTTCGCCTCGGTCTGGATGCCGGGGTAATGGGTGGCAACGTGCTGCGCGTTGAGCGCCAGATCGCCCAGTGCAGGCCACAGCGCTTCGTCATAGACCCAGTGGTCGCCGATCAGGGGAATTTTGCTCCGCAATCCGAAGTTGGCATGCTGTTTGACGACTTGGATCGCTTCGGCGCCGGCATAGAAAGCGTAGATGATCTCTGCGCCGGAGTCCGCGGCCTGCGTCAATGCGGCGCTGTAGTCCTTGGTCTTCTGGAACGGCGTCCAGATTTCCTCAATCACCTTTCCGCCGTTGTCCTCAAAGCCGCGCTTGAACCCGCCGATGAATGCGCGGCCTGCCGAGTAGTCGGGCCCCATCGTAACGGCGGTCTTCATCCCCTTGCTGGCCCAATACTTTCCAGAGGCGTATTCAAAGCCGTTGGCGCTGAAAGATGTGCGGGCGATATACGGACTGCAGAATTTTCCGGTTATTTCGTCGGCGAATGCATTGGCAAACACCATCGGCATCTTGTTTTTGTCGGCCAACTCCGAAATGGCGATAGCGACATTGGAGCCGATGACGCCGGCGACCAGGTCCACCTTGTCCGATTGAACAAACTTGTTGAACTTCTGCACACCCACGTTTGGCGTCAGTTCATCGTCGGCGCGAATGATCTCGATTGGCCGGCCGGATGCCTTGTTGCCGTATTCTTCGAGCGCGATCTGGAAGCCGCGGTCGATATTTTCGGCAAGTGGTGCATAGACGCCCTTGTACGGAAGCATCAGGCCGATCTTGATCGGCGCCTTTTCCTGCGCGTAGACCGGCAGACTGGCCGAAGCGGCGAGGCCTATCGCAACGGCGAACCCGATGCACCTATGTTCCTTGAAAGAAATTTCCATCCCGCTCTCCCAGATGCCGGGCGGTCTTTCCGCCTCGAAGCGTCCACTTCAGCCGCCGCCAAGCGGCTGCGATCTGCGTGGACTTTTATGGGATGGTAATAGATCGGCAGACTGGTCCTGACTTGCAGGATAGCGCCAAGCTTTGCGGAAAAGCGCCATTTAGTCGCGGGCAAACCCGCGACGCCTTTCGGAAAGCGGTTATATTTACGAAAGGCTACGCTGACGGAATGCAGATGGGGTCAAGCCGGTCGCCTTCTTGAAGCTCGTCGAGAAGTGCTGGGCGTGACTGAAGCCGGTCGCAAGCGCCACATCGACGATGCTGTCCGCCGTTTCCGACAGTCGCCGCTTCGCTTCATCGATCCGGAGCGAAAGCACATAGTTATAAGGTGTCGCGCCAACGCTGTCCTGAAATGCGCGCAGGAAATGCCGTTTGCTCAACCCGGCGATCCCGGAAAGTTCTGCAAGAGAGATCGGCTGGGTGAGGTTCTCGCGCACATACTCTTCAAGACGCCGGAGGCTTCGGCCAGCCAAGCCACCGCGCAGTTTGTCGGATGGCTGCTTCCTGCCTTCGCTGATGCGGGAAATGTGAGCCAGAGCCTGAATCGACCAGCCCTCCGCCATCAGGTTGAAAACGTTGTCGGGCGAAGCCGCTTCGCGGCAAAGCTCGGCGAGGCCTCGCGTCAATCCATCGTGCTCAAAAGCAATTGTCGAGTTCGTGATCGCATGCTGGAGGCGTTCGCCCACGAAAGATGGATTGAGAAACACCACGGTGTAGTCGAGAGTTGGTCCTACGTTCCACTCACCTTCGATCTCGATGGCAGCGGGAAAGATCGCGAGCTTTGACGCTCCCCGAAACTGGCGCTCGACCGGGCGCCCGTCAATGGTGGCTCTCAAACGTTCGGCCCCCTTGCCGAACCAGAACAACGACAATTCCGGTTGGCGAAAATGCCAATGCATGCGCCCGACCGTCTCCCTGCGAAGAACTTCGATCCGCATGGTCGGCGTATCGGTAATGATGGACGACACGAGATCGCCACCGACCAACCGAACGTATTGGGCACCGACGCTTCCCATCCCCAAAACTCCGTTCAAACGTAAGTTCCAAGATAGAATGCACCAAATGCGACAAAGAATCGAGGCGCTTTATGGATGCGCTGCGGCATAGTCCCGCTTCGGGCCATTTTCGAGCGACTAATGAACTTTTCTGCTTTTATTGTCAGTGACTGAGGGGGTTTGACCCTCTTGCGCGCCGCATGCCCGGCCCTATAGGGCCGGGTCAAGACGGCTCAAACTTGTGCAAAGCCGCCATCGACAAACAACTCCGTTCCTGTGATGTAGCTGCTGTCGTCGGATGCGAGAAACACCACCGCCTTCGCGATCTCGTCGGGCGTGCCGAATCTCCCCAGAGGAACATTGCTGGCAATGACCTCCATGCTTTCCTCGGCCGC
>Ga0137413_10000495_pt1 | contig 13271 bp, 9 predicted proteins | sample CZODoug2_1_16fun_FD_108280 | JGI IMG/M metagenome (GOLD analysis project Ga0137413, IMG submission 108280) | Vadose zone soil fungal communities from Angelo Coast Range Reserve, California, USA - CZODoug2_1_16fungal (Illumina Assembly) | ecosystem: Environmental > Terrestrial > Soil > Vadose... | reverse complement strand
GCTGCGCAGCGCTTGCGGCGTCCATGACCGACTCGGTCATCCGGTCATGCAAATGCGCCTGCAACCCGCCTGCCTCGCGCCGGGTCGTGTCCGGGTGCGCCCCGTCGAAGCGCAGCAGGTAGAGCAGAGCGCGCTCGATGCGCTCGATCCAGTCGAATCCGCAATTGCGAGCAATGTCGGTGGCCTTGCTCGACCAGGATGAGGTCGTGCCCGGACGAGGCACCACCAGAATCTCGTTCGATCCGCGCCAGAGCTGCTCATCGAACGGCTCGCCGTAGCTGAGCAGGTCTTCCAGCCGCCCTGCCTCGGTCGCGTCGGGACGCCGGCGCGCCTGCACATAGTGTCGGTAGCGGGCACCGACGGCGGTCAGGCAGGGCTCGATCGATCGCAGCTTCGAAACCAGCCGCTCGCTGCGGGAACTTGGAAGCGCGGCCGGACCGTCAAGGAAGAAGCAAAACGATTCGCTGGACTCCAGAGCGCGCACGATGTTGCGATTATATCGCGCGCGCTCCGATCGACGTCCGGGCCTGCCGGACGCAGCCGTTCAAATCTCGGCGTCGAGCAACTCGGCCGATGTCATCGACTTCAGCAGCGCTTCGTTGCAAGCACCGATCGGCAACGCCAGCGTATCGGCCTGGTTGCGGATCCCGATCGGGTCGCTGCGTTCGATGGCTTCGATCAGCGTCAGGTAGGGCGCGTACGGCCCGGTGCGGCGAACGATTGCGTCCACGATCGTTTCCGAGAGCGAAATCAGTTCGAACAGGTGCGTGAACGGCGCCCCGGTGATCCGATCCAGCAGCGAGAAGGCTCCCGTGATGAACAGTTCGTCGCGCAGTTCGGTCTGATGCTCATCAGCCCCGATGGTTTCCAGAAACATGCCGCGCCGGATCGACGCGTGCATCAGCGGGAAGGTGTTGGTGTCCTTGGAGGCGGTCGCCAGCAGCAGCGAGAGCCAGCGCATCAGTTTCTTGTACCCCAGCATCATGACCGCGTGCTGGAACGATGTGATCTGCACCGGCAAGCCGAACGCGGCGGAATTGACCAGTCGAAGCAGTTTGAACGCAAGTGCCGGATCGCGCTTCAGGGTCGAGTCGATCTTCCCGATGTCCGCATCGTCGCGCACCAGGCGCAGCAGCTCGAGCACGACAGCCTGCCCGGGCTGCAGCGGCCGCGCCGACTTCTGCGTGACATCGTCCAGCGGCCAGCCTACGCTGGCCGCGGCTCCGCGTTCGTAAGCGGCGTCCACGTCCGCCACCGTCTGAACGCCGGTGATGATGAACGGGATGCGGCGCGCGACTCCGGGCGGCGGCGCGTTATCCACGCCATGGCGACGATCGTCGCTTATATGGACCAGCGAGTACTCGAAGCACGACAGCAAGGCCGGCGGCAGCGCTACTTCGGGACGGTTTCTCAGGGCCAGGCGTTTGCCATCCCGAAACAGCGATTGCACGACGGTCTGCGTCTTCGGGTCGCGCAGCGCCGTGGTGGGGATTTCCAGGATGGCGTTGCTCGGCGGATCCCAGTCCAGCGAGGATTCGTCGAAAATCGCATCCAGCGGAGCGACCAGCACCGGGGCGCCCGATTCTGGCCAGACGGTGTTCAAGGCCTCCAGAACCTGCCCGATCGGCGGACGATCTTGCGGATTGGTGGCCAGCATCGTCAAGCGGGTGCCGATCGCCTTGCGCTTCTTGTCGATCAAGGGCGCATAGCAGATCGACAGGGTGCCGAGCACGCCGAGCGAGGTGTTCGCAATTCGTTCTGGGGCGTTCATGTTTGTCCGGACCGGTGGCGAGGAGCAGATTAGCGGTCAACCCGGGTCGGTCGGTCGGCCGATATGGCGGCAAGCCGGCACCGAATTCCGTGCTTTGTCAGGCATCCGGTATTGTTACCGAAGGGTGGCGGGTGGTGTCCTTACAGGCTGAGCCGTGACCATTGGCCGGGGGGAGCGCGAGGGGGCCGGCACGGCCCCTTCGCAGCCGATCCTCCAGGTATTCCGTCAACGGCTCGGATCGCATCGAAGCTACGGCCCCAAGCATTGAGATACTCGGATATATGGAGCATGTGGACTGCATCGTCGCCGGCGCCGGAGTCATCGGCCTGGCATGTGCCCGAGCCTTGGCGATGTCGGGTCTTCAGACCGTTGTGCTGGAGGCGCAGGCGCGCATCGGCTCCGGTGTCAGCTCGCGCAGCAGCGAGGTCATTCACGCCGGCCTGTACTACCCGACCGGCTCGCTGAAGGCGCAGCTATGCGTGCAGGGTCGTGACCTGATGTACGGCTACCTCGGCCAGCGAGCGGTGCCGCACCGCAAACTGGGCAAGCTGATCGTGGCAACCGGCGATTCACAGCTGGCGCCGCTCGCTGAGCTGCGGCGCCGCGGCCAGGCCAACGGGGTCGAGCACCTGGATTGGCTCGAAGCCGAACAGGCGATTGCGCTGGAGCCACGGCTGCGTTGCCGCGCTGCCATTCACTCGCCGGACACCGGGATCGTCGACTCGCATGCGTTGATGCTGGCGCTGTCGGGCGATCTGGAGTCGCATGGCGGCAGCATCGCGCTGCGCTCGCCGATGCGCAGCGCCAAACGCCATGACGGCCTCTGGCAGGTCTCGACAGGAGCCGACGAGCCGTACGAAATCTGCTGCGACGTGCTGGTCAACGCGACCGGGTTGTCAGCCCAGCGGGTCGCATCGAGCATCGAGGGCTTGCCGCCGGCTCGTATTCCACCGCTGCGGATGGCGCGGGGTTGTTACTTTTCGCTGGTCGGCAGAGCACCTTTCGAGCGTCTGATCTACCCGATGCCGACCGAGGCGGGCCTGGGAGTACACCTGACGCTGGATCTGGGTGGGATGGCCCGTTTCGGGCCGGACGTGGAGTGGATCGATGAACTCGATTTCAGCGTCGATCCGGCCCGCGCCCGACAGTTTTATCCGAGCATACGCACCTACTGGCCACAGCTGCCTGACGGTGCGCTTGCGCCAGGGTACGCGGGCATTCGCCCCAAGATCTCGGGGCCGGGAGAGCCGGCGCGCGATTTCGTCATCGATGGACCCGAGCAGCACGGGCTGCCCGGATTGATCCAGCTGTTCGGCTTCGAATCCCCGGGACTGACCAGTTCGCTCGCGGTGGGCCAGTGGGTCGCGCGGCTGGTCCGCAACGCATGAGTTTGCGTCGATGACCGACCTGTATCTGACCAAGCAACTGCGCCTGATCGAGCAGGTCAACGCCCAGCGGCTGGCCCCGGGCACGCTGATGCAAAGGGCTGGGCAGGCGGCCGCGAACTGGCTCGCCGGCCGCATGCCCGCACGGACCGCCTCTTTCCTGGTGCTATGCGGGCCGGGCAACAACGGGGGCGACGGCTACGTGTGTGCCCGAGCGCTGCGCGAACTTGGCCATGCCTGTGTCTGCTGGGCACCCGATGCAGCCGCCGCGAGCGACGCCCGCGAGGTGTCCGCGATCTGGTCGCAGGCCGGGGGCGAAACGAGCAAGGAGCTGCCCAGGCACGGCCGCTTCGACGTCGTGGTCGATGCCATGTTCGGCATCGGGCTCAGTCGCTCGCTGTCCGGACCATACCTGGAAGCCTCGCGCTGGGCCAACCAAAGCGGCGCCCAGGTTGTTTCGCTCGACGTCCCCAGCGGCCTGGATTCCGATTCGGGAGTCTGGGTTGGCGAGGTCGCAGGCGTGCGTGCGAGCGCGACCCTGACCTTTCTGGGGGACAAACCGGGCTTGCACATGAGCGATGGCTGCGACGGCGCGGGCACGGTATACGTCGAGCCCCTGGGCATCGAACCGGGCCCGTCCCCCGGCCACCTGAACGGTCCCGAGCACTTTGCGGCGATCCTGCGTCCGCGCGATCGCAATTCGCACAAGGGCCACTTCGGAAGCGTGGCAGTCATCGGAGGCGAGATCGGCATGATCGGGGCCACGCTGCTGGCCGGCCGAGCCGCGCTCAGGATGGGCGCGGGTCGGGTCTACGTGTGCTGCGTCGGTGATCCGGACATGCGGGTCGACCCGGTCTGTCCCGAGCTGATGTTTCGGCCGCTCGATCGATTGCCGCCCGTCCAGGCCGTGGTGATCGGATGCGGACTCGGAACCTCCGAGCCATCGCGGCGCGCGCTCTCGCATGCATTGTCGATCGACACGCCGCTCGTGCTGGACGCCGACGCCCTGAACCTGGTCGCCCTGGACCAGCGTCTGCGACAGGCACTGGCCCAGCGCGAAGCGGCCAGCGTGTTGACACCACACCCGCTGGAAGCGGCCCGTCTGCTGGCCGGAACGCCTGAACTGCACGTCAACTCCGACCGCATCTCGGCGGCCGCCGTTCTAGCCCAACAACTGCGATCGGCGGTCGCGCTCAAGGGCGCCGGTTCGGTGATCGTCGATCGGCCCGCAGGTGCCGATGAGTACTGGATCAACCCGACCGGGGGTCCTGCGCTGGCAACGGCCGGCACCGGAGACGTGCTGGCGGGAATGATCGGCGCACTGATCGCGCAGGGTTTCGAGATTCGTGACAGCGTTCTAGCCGCCACCTGGCTGCATGGCCGCGCAGCCCAGCTGCACGGGGCCGACGTCGGCCTGCTCGCCTCCGAGGTCGCGCTGCTGGCGGCGCGCGAGCTGGCGCGCATGAAAAACCCGGGTTGATGCCGTCAGCGCCCGAAGCCAGCGGCCTGCCACTTATGCGGCCCGCGCCGGCTCGCTGCCCTGCGCGACGATGCGTCCGGCGCGCAGCTCAACCCAGCGCCCGCACCTTGAGGCCACATCGGGGTCATGCGTGACGACGATCAGCGTCGATCCATACTCGCGGTTCAACGCGAACATCAAATCGATGATCGCGCCCCCGGTGGTCGAGTCCAGGCTGCCGGTCGGCTCATCGGCGAACAAGATGGCGGGCTGCGTGACGAAGGCGCGCGCCAGCGCGACGCGCTGCTGTTCCCCGCCCGACAGCGTGCGGGCAGTATGTTGCGTGCGGCCGGCCAGGCCGACCCGTTCGAGCAACGCGAGCGCCCGGGCGCGGGCCTGGGCGAAGAACGGTGTCGGGACGATCTCGAGCGGCAACATCACGTTTTCCAGCGCGGTCAGATGACTGAGCAACTGGAAGGACTGAAACACGAAACCCACATGCTGGGCGCGCAATCGGGCCCGGCCGTCCTCGTCGACCGCGGTCAGATCCTGTCCGAACAATCGGGCCCTGCCGGCGCTGGGCAAATCCAGCCCCGCCAGCAACCCGAGCAGTGTGGACTTGCCCGAGCCCGAGGCGCCTCGGATGGCCAGCGTCTGGCCGGGCGTGACGGCCAGGTTGATATGATCGAGTATCGTCAGGCTGCCCGTCGGGTCGGAGACGACCTTGGTCAGGTCCGATGCCTCCACGGCGAAGGCAGACGGAAACCGCGCTTGCTGGTCGTTGCCCGATCCTGGTTCCACCGATGTGTGTACGCGCTGTGCCTGCTTGCTGCGGGCGGCTCGGCGATGGCATCAGCCCCCGCAATCCTCGTGGTCGGCGACAGCCTATCGGCCGAATACGGGCTGCCTCGCAATACCGGCTGGGTCAGTCGCCTGTCCGAGCGGCTCGCAAAGGAGCGCATCCAGTATAGCGTCATCAACGCCAGCATCAGCGGCGACACCACTAGCGGAGGGCGAGCCAGGCTGCCGCAGTTGCTGCGCTCCATCCGACCTCAGATCGTGGTCATCGAGCTGGGCGCCAACGACGGGCTGCGGGGACTGGATCTGGACCAGATGCAGAACAATTTGCAGGCGATGATCGATGCCAGTCGCGCCGAACAGGCGCAGGTCGTGTTGATTGGAACCCGCATTCCTCCGAATTACGGACGCGCTTATGCGCAGTCCTACTTCGAGTCCTTCTCCGCGCTGGCGCGTCGCAACCGCATCGCCTACGTCCCGTTTCTGCTCGAAGGATTCGCCGACCGCCTGGACCTGTTTCAGGCCGATCAGATACATCCGAGCCAGCAGGCCCAACCGCGCATGCTCGAGAACGTCTGGCCGAGCCTGTTGCCCTTGCTCCGGCACCCGCGGACCTAGGGTCCTGATCGGAAGTCCGCCATACGCAGATGCCGACCGATACGAGCCGCGTGCATTTAAAGTCGATTTCCTGTGAGGCGCTGGTCGCGCAGCCCGGGCAGTTCGACACGATCATCGATGTTCGAAGCGAGAGCGAATTCGCGCTCGATCACCTCCCTGGAGCCATCCATTGCCCGGTGCTGACCGACGCCGAGCGGGCCCAGGTCGGAACTCTGTACAAATGCAGCTCGCCGTTCGATGCGCGCCGGCTTGGCGCGGCGCTGGTCGCCAGCAATATCGCGCTTGCCCTGCGCAGCCTGCTGGCCGAGCGGCCGCGCGCCTGGGTCCCGCTGGTGTACTGCTGGCGAGGCGGAGAGCGCAGCGCTTCAATGGCGCACGTGATGGCCCGTGTCGGCTGGCGGGTGCACCAGCTGGAAGGCGGCTACCGCGCTTTTCGGCGCACGGTGGCCGACGCACTGACCACGCTGCCGGCCCAGTTTCGCTACCGGGTCCTGTGCGGCGCCACCGGAAGCGGGAAAAGCCGCCTGCTGCGCCACCTGGATCGAGCCGGCGCCCAGGTGCTGGATCTCGAATCGCTGGCGGCTCACCGCGGCTCGGTACTCGGCGGCCTACCGGACCAGCCCCAGCCGAGCCAGAAGGCATTCGAGACGCGCTTGTGGTGGAACCTGCGACAGCTCGACCTGGCTCGACCCGTGTTCGTCGAATCGGAAAGTCGCAAGATCGGAGACCGCCAGGTTCCCGAGGCCCTGCTGGAGGCGATGCGCGGTTCCGAGTGTGTCAGCCTCGAGCTGCCGGGACCCGAACGGATACGGCTGCTGCGCGACGAGTACCGGCACCATGAGCGGGGTCTGGACCGGTTGTGCCAGCAGCTCAGCTGCCTGACGACCCTGCATGGTCGAGCGCGCGTCGAGCGCTGGCAGGCGCTTGCGCGGCTCGCCGATTGGGACGTGCTGGTGTCGTGTCTGCTGCAGGAACACTACGATCCGGTCTATCAACGCTCGATCCGGACCAACTATCGCCGCGTGAGCCAAGCGGTGCGTCTACCTATCAACAGCGCCGACTCGTCGGATTTCGAGCGGGCCGCTTGCCAGCTGGCACAGATGGACAGCTGACGGGCCGTCAATCTATTCGGATTTGTCCAGTTCGCTGCGCACGATCCGGCTTCCCAGGCGTTGACGCACGGCCCGCACGTAGCCGAGCTCGTCAGCCGAGGAGAACTGGCGCGCCCAATCCTGCGACGAGCCGGTGCCCGACTCGCCCGCAGGTGGATCGGCCGGTCGAACCGACAGCACCTGCACCACCAGGTAAGCGCCGTCGCGCGACTCCACGCCCACAAATGCGGGCAAGTTGGCGGCAGGCAGCCCCATGATGGAGGCCAGGGCCGATGCTGGCAGCTGCTGCGGATCATCGCGACCGACCCAGCGGGGCGCGTCGAAACCTTCATCGCCTGGCGTCTTTTGCAGCTCGGCCATGCGAGCCTGCCCGTCCTTGCGCGCCAGGTCCAATGCGACGGTGCGCTCCAGGCTCGTCTTGATGAGCTGCCTGACGACCTCCAGGGGAATCGGTGCAGCCGCGTGGTGCTCGAGCACGTGCACCGAAATGAGCGCATTACCGCCAAGCTCGATTGCCTTGGTATTTCTTCGCTTGTCGACCGAGTCGGATGCGAACACCGCCTCGATGACCGCCGGGGTGAACACGCTCGCGGCTTCCCCGGGCGGCGGGCTCGTGCGCGTGAGGCCGTCCACCACGTGCACTTCCAGCTTGAATTTATCGGCAGCCGGCTTCAGCGCGTCGGACTGTTCATAAACGAAATTGCTGAATTGCTCGGCCGTCTCGGCGTAACGCTTCTGTGCGGCCTGCTGGCGCAACTCGCCCTCGATCTGGCCCTTGACGTCGTCGAGCGACTTGGTGTGGCCGGGCTCGACTCCCGTTACGCGAATGATATGAAAGCCGAAATCCGACTCGACCAGGCCGCTGGTCTCGCCGTCCTTCATCGAGAACACCGCGTCCTCGAAGGGCTTGACCATCATCCCGCGTCCGAACCAGCCCAGGTCGCCCCCCTTCTGCGCGGATCCGGGATCCTTCGAGTACTCCTTGACCAGGCGATCGAAGTCTGCCGGCTTGGACCGGACCTTGGCCAGCACCGACTCGGCCAGCTTGCGGGCCTGGGCCTTGTCGGGCGCCGAGCCCGCGGGCCCGGCCGTGATCAAGATGTGGCTGGCGCGCCGGCGCTCGGCCTGCCCCCAGCGCTTCATGTTGTTCTCGTAGAACGCGCGCACCTGGTCCGGGGAGACGGTCACCTGCGCAGCGAGGTCCTCGACACGCAGGACCAGGTACTCGGCCTTCACGGCCTCCGGCGTCATGTAGCGGGATTTGTTTTTTTCGTAATCGGCCTTGATTGCATCCTCGCTGATCTGGGTCTTTCCCAGGTAGGCGTCCGGCCGGAACGCCAGTTCGCGGATCTGTCGCTTCTCATGCTGCAGTTGCCACAGGCGGTCGGCGACGGTTTTGGGCAAAACGGCCGAATCCGAGATCCCTTCGATCAGCATCTGTTTCCTGAGGTCATCGCGCACCTTGGCCTCGAACGAGTCCTCGCTCATTCCTTGCGAGGCGAGCAGCGTCTTGTAGGTCGCGTAGTCGAATTTGCCGCCCTGCTGAAATGCGGCCGTCGAGCTGATCGCGTCCTGCAGCTTGCGGTCGCTGACGATCAACCGCGATCGTTCGGCTTCCTGCTTCAGTGCGCGCTCCGACATCAGCGAGTCCAGTGTGGCGGCGCGTGCCTGCGGTGTATCGAACACCCTGGCGTCGAAATTGGCGCCCAGCATCTGGCTCATCTGGTTGAGCCTTTCCCGGAACGCCAGGTCAAGATCCTGCTGGCTGATGCGCTCGGAGCCGACCTTGGCGACCGAGGTGTCGGTCGACATGAACTGGTTGAAGCTGTAGACGCCGGTCGCAATGAAGGTCGGGATCACGAACAGCAGCATGACCACGATTGTGAAGAAGCGATGGCGGGATCGAATCGAATCAAACATGGGAGCGTTGACCCTGACCTGCGACGAGCGCGTTCGTCCTTGCGAAGAAAAAAGGCGAACATTGTTCGCCTTCGGACTGTGGTTGGCGGAGTGGACGGGACTCGAACCCGCGACCCCCGGCGTGACAGGCCGGTATTCTAACCAACTGAACTACCACTCCGCGCCATAACCGGAAACCGCGCAGACGGCTGCGCCACACCCGGGACCCGGCCCGCTTCCGGGCAGGCAACGAGCCAGAGGTGGTGGGTGCTGAGAGGCTCGAACTCCCGACCTACGCCTTGTAAGGGCGCCGCTCTACCAACTGAGCTAAGCACCCGCGCCGGCCGACCGCCGTGCCGATCCGCTTTGTGCGATAACTGCACTGAGGCCGAGGGCACCAAAGCGCTTCAGTTTACTGCATCCTTAAGAGCCTTGCCAGCCCGAAACTTCGGAACCTTGGCCGCTTTGATCTTGATCGGCTGATTGGTCCGCGGGTTGCGGCCGACCCGAGCCGCACGCTTGCCGACCATGAACGTGCCGAATCCAACCAGCGTGACGGAATTGCCTTTTTTCAACGACACGCGAATACCGCCGACGATCGCCTCGAGCGCACGTCCAGCCGCTGCCTTCGAGATATCGGCTTGGCGCGCGATATGCTCGATCAGTTCGGTCTTGTTCACTGCGAACCCCCTCCCTTTTTGTCTTCTCGACTTTATGGTTCGATTCTGATAGCCGCCGTACGCGAATGCCGCGATCGTCGGCGCAGGCCCTCGCAGCGCCCAACGCGGCTATTCAACCTCGGCGTTTACGCAGTGTCAAGCGGCCAGGAGCCTCGACGCACCGCGTGCGACCCCGCGCCCGCGCCATGCGCGCCTCGCCGAAGCCACGCAGATCCCCCGGATCAGTGCGTCAGAATTTCACCCGGCCGTGGCTCCGGCTTCACAGGTTCCGCAGGTGCGGGCTGTGTTCGCGCCTCGGCGACCGGCTCTTCGTCCGACAGCGGAATCGGCTGCCGTGTCAGCGCCACTTCGAGTACTTGATCGATCCACTTGACGGGAACGATTTCCATCCGATTCTTCACCAGATCTGGAATGTCGGCGAGATCCTTCACATTTTCTTCGGGAATCAATACCGTCTTGATTCCACCCCGCAATGCCGCAAGCAGCTTTTCCTTGAGCCCGCCGATCGCCAGAACCTCTCCGCGCAGCGTGATCTCGCCGGTCATCGCCACATCGGGGTGCACCGGAATGCCGCTCAACGTGGAGATGACGGCCGTGGTGATCGCGATCCCGGCGCTCGGACCATCCTTGGGGGTCGCACCCTCGGGCAAATGCACGTGGATATCGCTTTTCTCGAACACCTCGTCCTTGACGCCGAGCCGGCGAGCGCGGCTGCGAACGACGGTGCGCGCCGCTTCGACCGACTCTTTCATCACATCGCCCAGCGAACCCGTTCGGATGATATTTCCCTTGCCGGGCATCACCGCGGTCTCGATCGTCAGGAGCTCGCCGCCGACCTCGGTCCAGGCCAGTCCGGTGACCTGGCCTATCTGTGCTTCCTTTTCTGCCACGCCGAAGTTGAACCGCCGAACGCCCAGGAACTTGCCCAGGTTGCTCGGCGTGACGCGAGTCTTTGCCGCACCTTCCTTGACCAGCGCGTTCTTGACAACCTTGCGGCAGATCTTCGACAGCTCGCGCTCGAGCGAACGCACGCCGGCCTCGCGGCTGTAGTAGCGGATCACATCCCGCACCGCGGCCGCGGTCACTTCGAGTTCCTGCTTGAACACGCCGTTGTTCTTCATCTGCTTGGGCAGCAGATATCGCACCGCGATATTGACCTTTTCGTCCTCCGTATACCCGGATAGCCGAATCACCTCCATCCGATCCAGCAGCGGCGGAGGAATGTTCATGGTATTGGCCGTCGCGACGAACATCACGTCCGACAGGTCGTAGTCGACCTCGACGTAGTGATCGACGAACGTGTGGTTTTGCTCCGGGTCCAGAACCTCGAGCAGCGCCGACGACGGATCACCGCGAAAATCGGTTCCCATCTTGTCGACCTCGTCGAGCAGGAACAGTGGGTTGCGAACGCCGATCTTGGCCAGGTTTTGCAGAATCTTGCCCGGCATCGAGCCGATGTAGGTGCGCCGATGGCCGCGAATTTCGGCCTCGTCCCGCACGCCCCCCAGTGCCATCCGCACGAACTTGCGGTTGGTGGCGCGTGCAATCGACTGTCCGAGCGAGGTCTTGCCCACCCCCGGCGCGCCGACCAGACACAGGATCGGGGCCTTCAGGCGATCGACGCGCTGCTGCACCGCCAGATACTCCACGATGCGTTCCTTGACCTTTTCCAGTCCGTAATGATCCTCGTCGAGCACCCGCTGGGCATTGGTGAGGTTGTTGTTGATCTTGCTTCTTTTCTTCCAGGGCAGGTTGACCAGCGTGTCGATGTAGTTGCGCACGACGGTCGCCTCGGCCGACATCGGCGACATCAGCTTTAGCTTCTTCAGCTCCGACTCGGCCTTCTGCCTGGCTTGCTTCGGCATGCGAGCCGCCTTGATCTTCTTGTCGAGCTCGTCCAGATCCGCGCCTTCTTCGCCCTCGCCAAGCTCCTTCTGGATCGCCTTGACCTGCTCGTTCAGGTAGTACTCGCGCTGGCTCTTCTCCATCTGTCGCTTGACACGACCGCGGATCCGCTTTTCAACCTGAAGGATGTCGATTTCGGTTTCGAGCTGCCCCAGCAGATGCTCGAGCCGCTCGTTCAGGCCCAACATCTCCAGAATCCGCTGCTTCTGCTCGAGCTTCAAAGGCAGGTGCGCTGCGATCGTGTCGGCTAACCGGCCGACCTCGTCGATGCCGGCGATCGAGGTCAGGATCTCGGCCGGAATTTTCTTATTCAGTTTCACGTACTGGTCGAACTGGGCGACGATCGCGCGACGCAAGGCTTCCAGCTCGGCGTTGCCGCCGGTCTCCGGCGCCATCGGCGTCAAGTCGCACACGAAGTGGGTGTTCAGATCCTCGATGCGCTGGATGCTGGCGCGCTGCGCGCCTTCGACCAGCACCTTGACCGTGCCGTCGGGCAGCTTCAGCATCTGAAGAATGTTGGCAACACAGCCGATCGCGTAGATATCATCGGCCGAGGGTTCGTCCTTCGCAGCGTTTTTCTGCGCCACCAGCATGATGCTCTTGCCGGCCTCCATAGCCGCCTCGAGAGCTTTGATCGACTTCGGCCGTCCCACGAACAACGGGATGACCATGTGGGGAAAAACGACCACATCACGCAGCGGCAAAAGCGGCAGCACCGTGGGTTCAAGAGGCAACAAGGCTGTGGACATTTCGACGTTCCTGACGGCTCGATGCCGTGGAGGTGGGGACGAACCGGGCCAAATCAAGCTCGGGCGTCTCCCATAGGGCAATTCGACTCTAACACGGCGCCAGGGCGCCGGTCGGGGCGGCCACACCGCTTATCGGGGTGCGCCGGCAACCTTAGGCTGATCGGAGTAGATAAGAATCGGACGGCCGTCGCCGATCGAATTCTCGTCGATGACCACTTTGATTACGTTGGTCAGACTCGGCAGCTCGTACATGACATCGAGCAGCACTCCCTCGACGATCGAGCGCAGGCCGCGCGCTCCGGTGCGGCGCTTCAGGGCGCGCCGCGCAATCGCATCCAGCGCTTCGGGGCGCACCTCCAGTTCCACGCCTTCCATCGACAGCAGGCGCCGAAACTGCTTGATCAGCGCATTTTTCGGCTCCACCAGGATCTTCACCAGGGCCTCTTCGCTCAGCTCATCCAGAGTCGCGACCACCGGCAGCCGCCCGACCAGCTCCGGAATCAGCCCAAACTTGATCAGGTCTTCCGGTTGCACATCCTGCAGCAGGTCTCCCACCGAATGGTCGCCGGAGCCCGCAATCTCGGCACCGAAACCGATGCCGCTGCGATCGGAGCGGTTGCGAATGATCTTCTCCAGTCCATCGAACGCGCCCCCGCAGACGAACAGGATGTTGGTCGTATCGATCTGAACAAAGTCTTGATTCGGGTGTTTGCGCCCGCCTTGTGGGGGAACGCTGGCAATCGTGCCCTCGATCAGCTTCAACAGTGCCTGCTGAACGCCCTCGCCCGACACGTCGCGCGTGATCGATGGGTTGTCGCTCTTGCGCGAGATCTTGTCGATCTCGTCGATGTAGACGATCCCGCGCTGCGCCTTCTCAACTTCGTAGCTGCAGTTC
>Ga0137413_10000491_pt1 | contig 13339 bp, 8 predicted proteins | sample CZODoug2_1_16fun_FD_108280 | JGI IMG/M metagenome (GOLD analysis project Ga0137413, IMG submission 108280) | Vadose zone soil fungal communities from Angelo Coast Range Reserve, California, USA - CZODoug2_1_16fungal (Illumina Assembly) | ecosystem: Environmental > Terrestrial > Soil > Vadose... | reverse complement strand
GACCAACGACGATCTCGCAAGGCTCCACGGTCTCGGCCTGATTTCGATCGTGGGTCAGATTGACGAAGAAAAGTCAAAGTCAGCATCTCTGCCTGTTCGGTACGCCAGAACCCAGGACCCAGAGTGGTATGCGGAGCAGGCCGCAAGGCTGCGGGACGAGCTGGAACACAGGCAGGCTCAGCTTCGTGAATACTGGCAGGCGCTTGATGACGCGCGAAGTCTCAGGCAATCAACCGGCGGCATAGATCTAGTTGGCGATGATTTCGCCACCACTCCCGAAGCCGGTATTGAGATCCTTCAACATCGCGTGAACGAAACACAAACGGAACTCGACGAACTGGAAGACTTGGCACGCCGCAATGACATCCCGCCGGGCACGCTGCGCGGCCAGTGAGGTTCCTTAGCGCTGTTGACGAGGGTTTATGAAGTTTTTTCAGGTTTCGCACCAAGGGGATGATTCCAATTTTGTACTGGAGAATATTCTATGAAGTTGTCCAAGCAGGTCTTGATCCTACTTCTCTGTTGTTCGCTCGTGCGATTCACCGCTCAAGCCGAGTCTCTCGCTCCTGCAGGCCAATCCAACGAACAGCAGCCATCGGCACCCGCGAAACAGTCCCCTCAAGAGTTGCAGCAACTCGTCGCGCCGATCGCCTTGTACCCGGACGCGCTCGTTGCGCAGATTCTCGCTGCTTCCACCTATCCTACTGAGATCGTCGAGGCGGACCGCTGGATGCAAAGTCATTCCAATGTCAAGGGTGAAGAGCTGGCAAAAGAAGTCGACAAACAGCCCTGGGACCCGAGCGTCAAGGCCCTCACACAGTTTCCATCGGTCCTCGAAAACATGGACAAGAACATTTCGTGGACTTCATCGCTTGGCGACGCATACGCCAACCAGCAGCAGGATGTGACGGACGCCGTTCAGGCGATGCGTCAGCAGGCTCGTGGGGCCGGCCATCTGAATAGCAGTGAACAGGAGAAGGTAACAACGCAAGGCAACACAATCGTTATTGAGCCGGCCAATCCTGAGGTGGTCTATGTGCCTGCCTATGATCCCTGGCTCGTGTACGGTGAGCCGATCGTCGCGTATCCGGGTTGGTATCCGGTGCCAGGAATCTTCCTGGCCGGAGCGGGGATTGGATTCGGAATCGGCTTTGGCGTCGGCTTTTTTGGAGGATATGGGTGGGGCTGGCATCACTGGGGATACGACTGGCACGGCAGAACAGTGATCTACAACCACAACACCTACATTTCTCACAGCCGGACGATCATCAATCGCAACAACTTCAACCACGGCAACTTCAATCATGGGAACGCGTTCCACGGAAGCAGACCTGGCGGCGGAAGTCCGGGGTTCCATGGGTCTTCGGCTCCCCGCTTTCAGCCAGGAACACGCTCCGGGGCGTTCAGTGGGTTTGATCACGGCGGCAATGTCCGAGGCTTTTCCTCCCGCGGGCGGTCGAGCTTTGGAGGTGGCTCCCACGGAGGTGGTTTCCATGGTGGCGGTGGTGGACGACATAGGTGATTGCTTGCACGCGTGCGTGAAACTTGTCGAGAATTCAAAAACGGAAAGGAATACCATGCTTCAAAGGATTTCAGATTTTGTTCAACTTGAATCGCAAGGTTTTGTTCGATTTGCAGTGTCCCTTCTGTGCGCACTTTCCCTGGGTTGTTCGCCCGCACCAATGTTCGCCCAGGAGCCGGGACAGCGGACCTTTGCCTCCGCCGAAGATGCCAGTCGCGCACTCTTTGGTGCAATGCAAGCACAGGACGAACAAGCTCCCTTGACCATCCTCGGAGCAGCCGGAAAGGATGTCCTCTCATCCGGCGACTCCGAGGAAGATTTGGATGCTCGGGTCAGCTTCGTCGTCAAATACCAGGAGATGCATCGGTTCGTCACAGAGGCCAACGGAACAGTAACCCTGGTTGTTGGAGCAGAAAACTGGCCCTTTCCGATTCCCTTGGTGAAGAACAACCGTTCGTGGTATTTCGACACGGCCGCGGGCAAAGACGAGATCGTATTCCGGCGCATCGGCAGAAATGAACTTGCCGCCATGGAGGCGTGCCGCGAATTGGTCGAAGCGCAGAAACAATATTTTGCGCGCCCGCCAGGTGACCTGCCCAGCCAATTCGCCCAGAAACTGGTCAGCGATGAAGGTCGGCACGATGGTCTGTACTGGCACGGTGCTAGCGATGAGTTCGATAGCCCGATCAACCCTCTCATTGCTTACGCGCGCCAAAATCTCTCAACGGACCAAGTTGGCGAGCATGTTCCGTTCAATGGGTATATGTTCCGGATCCTTACTAGCCAAGGACGACATGCACCAGGCGGGGCTAAGAACTATATCGTCGATGGAAAGATGAGCGCAGGGTTCGCCTTCGTCGCATACCCTGTCGAGTACCGCTCCTCGGGTGTGATGACTTTCGTTGTCGGGGAATCCGGAACCATTTACGAAAAGGACCTTGGTCCCAACACGGCAAAGCTTGCAGAGGCGATGACTGCCTATGATCCGGATTCAACCTGGCACAAGACGGAATAGGCGAGGGCTTCGGAGTTGCCAATAGCACGCATTGCACCGGCTCTAGGAACCGCCATTCCCGCGCCTGCTCTTGTGGCGTTTGTTGTTTTCTGTTCGCTAGCAATGACGGAGAACCCCTCTGGCCTGCAATCGCGAAACAGCCTCGGCGGCCAAATGCCTCCCTCGTTTGCTCAAGATGTGGCGAGAGTCGTGGCCGAAGTTGATCGGATTGAGGCCGATACTCTGAGCCAGTTGGAACAAACCAGGCTCGATCGCCAGGGACAGATGCGCACCCTGGGGAAGTTACTGCTCTTCGATAAACATCTCTCGGTCAATCAGAACGAAGCTTGCAGTTTCTGCCATATGCCGGAGACGGGATTCACAGGGCCGATTCAGTCTTTGAATGAGACTAACGTGTCGTATCCAGGATCAGTCAGAACGCGGTTCAGCAACCGAAAGCCGCAGAGCTACATGTACGCACCTTTCTCACCGGTGCTCCACTACAATGCGCTCCAGGGCGACTTTGTCGGTGGCAATTTCTGGGATATGCGTGCGAGCGGCTACCGCCTGCAGAATCCGAGCGCCGAACAAGCGCAGGGACCGCCTACGAATCCCGTAGAAATGGGTTTGCCCGATTCGGCCTGTGTTGCCTACCGCCTTTCCAACGCTCCCTATCGCAAGCTCTTTGAGACCGTGTGGGGCGCAGACTCGTTCAACATTCGCTGGCCTACCGACGTCGAAAAGGTCTGTGCGACTCCAGGGCCGTCACCTGCAGATAATAAGTACCCGGTCCATCTTAGCGAGGCAGACCGAACGCGCGCCGACCACGTTTATGACGGCTTCGGGCTGGCCGTTTCCGCATACGAGTTCTCGCCCGAGGTGAGTCCTTTCACGTCAAAGTACGACTACGTACAAGCAGGAAAAGACCAATTCACGCCGCGGGAAAAATTGGGCTATGAGCTGTTTCGCGGCAAGGCGCGATGCAACGAGTGTCATCGCGATGGCGGGCCCGGCGAAGAGCCCCTGTTTACGGACTTTACCGCCAGTAATCTCGGCGTCCCCAGAAATCCGGGATTGCAGTATTACTACGAGGGCCAGCCCGACCAGCGCAACTACAGTCCCAACCTCGCCGGAGCGGCATACGTCGATATGGGAGTCGGGTCCTTTCTGCGCACGCTACAAAGCGATAGCGGTCAACTGAATCCTGATTCTGAGTGGATTAAACTCGCGCCGAAGTTCGAAGCGAAGTTCCAAGTGCCCACTTTGCGTAATGTCGACATGCGTCCCACACCAAGCTTTGTCAAAGCCTACATGCACAACGGCTACTTCAAAAGCCTGAAAGAGGTGGTGCACTTTTACAACACCCGAGACATCTTGCCCAAGTGTAAGGCAGGTGATCCTGGCGAAAAAGTGACTTGCTGGCCAGCTCCGGAGGACTCAACCAATCTCAACAAACGGCAACTCGGTAACCTTAGGCTCGCGGATGAGGAGGAAGATGCCCTTGTCGCTTTTCTTAGAACTCTTACGGACGGTTACAAGGTGCCAAACCCACAAACGGCGAAATAGGTTTGATTACTGATTGCTGAATTCGCCGGCGCATGCGCCAGTATTTGTGACCCCGATCCGAAATGACTACCACCACTCAACCTTTGACGCCGGCCAAGTTGCGCGATTTCCACGAAAGTGCTCTGTTGCGCTCCCTTTTGCGGAAGGATGTGGCTTTAAATGGGCCGGCGTGGCTGCCCCTTGCATTGGTCTTGGGGGCCCTTAGCGCGGTCGCATATGCCGACCGCCTCGTTGTTTCGATTTCGCTTGTGTACTTGTACATCCTCCCTCTAGCCGTCGGTGCTATTTTTCTGCGCAAGAAGGTCAGCTACAGCCTTATCGTCGTTTGTATCTTGTTCCATGACTATTACTCCCCGCGGAATATCAATCCGGAACTTCGGATCTTCCACAATCTCTCCGCGATGTTGTGCTTCGCCTTTCTTGTTTATGTCATCCAGCGGTATATGGAACAGAGGGAAGCGCTTGCCAAAACTGTGCAGCGGCAGCGTGATGACCTTCTCAAGGACGTGGAGCTGGCCGTGCAAGTTCAGCGCTTGTTTTTTCCCCTGGGCAAACCGGTCATTGCCGGACTCGAGATGGCCGGTATGATACAGCCAGCGCGGGGCGTAAGCGGCGATTACTACGACTATATCCCCATCGACGCGCACACCATTCAGATCATCATTGCCGACGTAGCCGGAAAAGGTGTTCCCGCCGCCCTCTTGATGTCCGCGACGGCGGCAGCCATGCGGTTTGAGGCGAACCATGATCGAAACATGCTGGCGCAAGTGAAGCGATTGAATACGGGAATCCTCTCTGTGTCGGACGACGAACGGTACGTGACGTTACTGCTTGCGGAAATCGATACACGCAAGCGGACAATCCAGTATGTGAATTGTGGCCACAATCCCGCGCTTTTGTTTCGAGCAAGTACGGGCACGCTCACCCGCATGAACTCTTCTTGTCCACCCATCGGACTATCCGCGGAAGAAAGTTGTGAACTGACTTCGGCTGACCTTATGGCCGGTGACGTGGCGGTTTTCTATACCGATGGCGTCACTGAGGCAGAGAACCGGCTTGGCGAAGAATTCGGGTTGGAGCGCCTTTCCGCGGTAGTGCGACGTGGTTCTTTACTCTCCGCGGAAGAGCTCAAGATCGAAATCTTTAAGAGCGCGGCAAATTTCTGCGGCGAGGTTGGTTTCCAAGATGACGTCACCATTCTCGTGGTCAAATGCCACCTCGACGGCTCCCCCGGTGTGAGTGCGTAACTCCATCCACGAGAGAAACGTTTAGGTGCTGCTGGGAGCTAGAGTGGTACTGAGAGGTCCCCTCGACATTCGTTATTCCTCTGTCGGGAAGTCGGTTTCCGTCTCGAAAGACACGCTGTCGGCGTGTTGGCAGCTGTCCAATACGCTGGACTCTTCGCCCCTCAGGCCCGGCCTCCAATTCTAGACTCTCTTTTCTTAGGGCCCTTATTTTCAACCACTTCCCGAAACTCTCGCTCACTCTTGGCAGTGGCATTCGGGCTGCATCGTTTAGGCTCTGAGGCAAGACAAAATACCGGAGGGAAATCACATGCGAAAGTTGTTGCCGTGTCTTAGCAGCTTGCTATTAGCTGTCCTTCCGCCTTTAGCTGAGGTGGCGAAGGCATCGGACCAAACCAAAGATGACGACCGATTGAGAAATTGTGGAACGGTCTTGAAGGAGATTCTCGACGTTCCTGATGACATTCCGCAGGACTTGCTCGACAAGGCAAATTGCGTCGTCGTCTTTCCCTCCGTGCTAAAGGCCGCTTTCATCGTTGGCGGAAGCTACGGGCGGGGCGCTATGTCGTGCCGCAAGGGCGAAGACTTCCGGGGACCGTGGGGCGCTCCCACGATGATGGCTCTTGAGGGCGGCAGCTTCGGCTTTCAGATTGGTGGACAAGCTACGGATTTTGTCTTGCTCGTTATGAATGAAAGTGGCGCGAGGGGCATCCTCGCCAGTAAGGTCAAGCTGGGAGGCGACGCTTCCGTGGCCGCTGGCCCGGTCGGCCGCGATGCATCAGCCGATACGGACGCAACCCTGCGTTCCGAAATCTTGAGCTACTCAAGGGCGCGTGGCTTGTTTGCTGGAGTCTCCCTCGAGGGCTCCACGATCCGCCCAGATAATGGCGACAACCGCCGGGTGTACGGCAGGAAGATTCCTGCGAGGGACATCGTTCTGTCCGGAACAGTTGCTGTGCCCCCAGCGGCCGAGCAATTGATCGCGGCCCTGAATGCAAAGACCCCGAAGCATAGGACGTAGAGTCAACTTGGTTATCGTAGTCCGGCCAAGCTGAACGGAAAGATTTGTGGGATTGAAAAATGTGGATTGTTCGACTCGCGTTGCGGCGGCCCTACACATTCGTGGTGATGTCCATACTCATCGTGATTATGGGGACGCTTGCGATTTTCCGCACGCCAACCGACATTTTTCCGAACATCGACATTCCTGTCGTCAGCATCATTTGGAACTATAACGGACTCGTGCCTGAGGACATGGCCGACCGCATCGTTAGCATCACGGAGCGAGCGCTTACCACCACCGTTGATAATATTGAGCACATCGAATCGCAATCGCTGTATGGAATTGCTGTTGTCAAAGTGTTCCTGCAGCCGACTGCGAACATTCAACAGGGTATCGCGCAGATTACGGCGGTTTCTCAGACCCAGCTCAAGCAGTTGCCCGCAGGATCGACCCCGCCTCTCATTCTTGCCTACAGTGCATCGAGTGTGCCCGTGCTCCAGTTGGCCCTCTCGGGGCAAAACCTGTCTGAGCAAGAACTCAACGACTATGGCCTAAATTTTATTCGGACGCAGCTCATCACCGTGCCCGGCGCATCGGTTCCCTATCCCTATGGCGGTAAACAACGCCAAGTGCAAGTGGATCTCAATACCACCGCGTTGCAGTCGAAAGGCTTGTCTGCGCTGGACGTAGTCAACGCGATCAGCGTTCAAAATCTAATCCTGCCCACAGGAACGTCCAAGATAGGCTCTAAGGAATACGATGTTTCCATTCCCAACGCAGCACCGCAGACGATTACCGACCTAAACCGAATCCCGATCAAGACGATTGGCGGTACTACGATCTACATCAAGGATGTAGCCTGGGTGCGCGATGGCTTTCCCCCCCAGACGAATATCGTGCGCGTCAACGGACAGCGCTCCGTATTGCTGACCATCCAAAAAGCCGGCAATGCGTCAACCCTGAACGTAATCGCCGGCATCAAGGCTCTTCTGCCTCAAATTAAGAGCACGGTTCCACCGCAGCTGGATATAGCACCGCTGGCGGATCAATCCATCTTTGTTCGTGGCGCGATCAGTGGTGTCGTCCGGGAGACGCTGATTGCCGCGTGCCTGACCGCTTTCATGATTCTCGCTTTTCTGGGTAGTTGGCGAAGCACCGTCATCATCGCGACCTCCATCCCTTTGGCAATCCTGACCTCCATCATTGTGCTTAGTGCTATCGGAGAAACGATCAATATTATGACGCTCGGTGGACTCGCTCTGTCGGTCGGCATCCTGGTGGACGACGCGACCGTTGAGGTCGAGAACATAAATCGCAACCGCGAAGCGGAACCCGAGAAGGGCATGGACGAAGTTGTCCTCGACAGCGCGTCGCAAATCGCGACACCCGCCTTCGTGTCCACACTGTCGATCTGCATCGTGTTTGCTCCGATGTTCTTGCTGTCCGGCGTCGCCCGATATCTCTTTGTGCCGCTCGCCGAAGCTGTGGTTTTCGCTATGTTGGCCTCTTATCTGCTTTCCCGGACCATCGTCCCGACCATGGCCAAGTACTTGTTGCGGGGAGACAAACATGAGGCAGGTGCCCCAAGCCGTAATCCGCTTGTTCGACTTCAGAAGCGTTTTGAAGAGTCCTTCGAGAGATTTCGTCACAGCTATCGCCACCTGCTGGAGATTTGCCTCCACCACCGGCGCGCTTTCCTGATTACGTTCTTCGCAAGCTGCCTCGGCTCTCTCGCGATTCTGATTCCTTGGCTAGGCCGCGACTTCTTTCCCAGCGTTGACAGCGGCTCTTTCAAGTTGCATCTGCGTGCGCCTACCGGGATGCGTATCGAGGAAACCGCCAACCTTTGCGATCTGGTCGAGCAGTCGATTCGACACCAGATTCCGCCAAGCGAGATCCAAAACGTCATTGACAACATAGGTTTACCCTTCAGCGGCATCAATCTCTCTTATAGCAATTCGGCTCCCGTCGGCTCATCGGATGCCGACATCCTTGTGACTCTTTCCGCCAAGCACCATCCCACGGATGACTACATTCACCAGCTTCGGCTTTCACTCCCAAAACAGTTCCCCGGCGTGACCTTCGCTTTTTTGCCCGCCGACATGGTCAGCCAAATCCTGAACTTCGGCTTGCCGGCTCCGATCGATGTCCAAGTTGTGGGAAACGACTTGGGGGGAAACCAACGCTACGCAAATGCGCTCCTCAGCAAATTGAAATACGTCACAGGAACGGCTGATTTGCGGATCCAGCAGCCCTTTGATGAGCCTTATCTCCGTATGAGGGTCGAACGTACGAAAGCAGAAGAGCTTGGATTTTCGGCTCACGATATTGCGCAGAATCTTCTGGTTTCACTGAGCGGCAGCTTCCAAACTTCGCCCACGTTTTGGGTGGACCCAAAGAATCGCGTCAGCTACCAAATCGCCACGCAGACTCCGCAATATCGCACGAACACACTGCAGGATATAGAGAACATTCCTGTCACAGGCACGGACCCAACTGCTCCTCCATCGCTCATGGCTAGCCTAGTATCAACGCAACGAGGCGCCGGAATGGCAGTGGTCTCTCATTACAACGTGGCGCCGGTGATTGACATCTTTGGTGCTGTCACTGGACGCGACCTGGGTGGTGTGGCCGGAGACATCAACAAAATCATTGACGCCACGCGCCAGCAATTGCCGCACGGTTCTCGCGTGGTTGTCCGTGGGCAGGTTCAGACGATGCAGGCATCCTACATCGGCCTTCTGAGCGGACTAGCATTCTCGATCGTGCTCGTATACTTGCTGATCGTGGTGAATTTTCAGTCTTGGCTGGATCCTTTCATCATGATTTCCGCGCTGCCCGCCGCGCTCGCAGGCATTGCCTGGTTTTTGTTTATAACGCACACGACTCTCAGCGTACCGGCGCTCATGGGAGCCATCATGTGCATGGGCGTCGCAACCTCAAACAGCATCTTGGTCGTGAGCTTTGCGACCGAAAAAATGATGGAAGGAAAAGACTCCATCAGCGCCGCTCTCGAGGCAGGCTTCACGCGTTTCCGCCCTGTGCTGATGACTGCTCTGGCCATGATCATCGGCATGGTGCCGATGGCCCTCGGCCTGGGAGATGGCGGAGAACAAAATGCTCCTCTTGGCCGGGCGGTCATAGGCGGCTTGATTTTCGCTACGGTCTCGACGCTGCTCTTTGTCCCGGCATTTTTCAGCGTTCTGCAGGGTTCACGCAGGCATCCAGCCCCAACGGGATACCAGCGCTAAGCGAAAATCTGTGTGGAGTCACTATGTCGCAAGAAACTGAAGAGAGAAAACAAATTGGCGGCCAAACGCTCCCATCGAACGATGTGGGAAGACGGCAGCGTCCGCGCCGACAATGGTTGAGCCTGGCGATTGTGTTGATCGCTGTTGCCGCCCTGTTGGTCTCGGGCATCTGGTCCCGTGTCAGGGCCCGCACAATGCTGAAGGCAGAAACGGAGCAAGTTGCCCTCACCGCAGTATCGGTTGTTTTGCCAAAACAAGCTGCGTCCGCACAGGAGATCATCCTTCCTGGAAATGTGCAACCATTCATCACCTCGCCGATTTATGCCCGCACCAATGGATATTTGAGGAAGTGGTACGTCGACATTGGAGGACGCGTCAAGAAAGGCAAGCTGCTTGCGGTTATCGAAACTCCGGAAGTCGATCAACAACTCCAGCAGGCCCGCAGCAATCTGCTAACCGCGCAGGCAAATCTCGAGCTCGCTGCCATCACCAAATCCCGATATCAGGGACTCTTGAAAAGCAACGCTGTCTCCCAGCAAGATGTCGATAATGCCGTCGGTACGTACAACGCGAACAAAGCAATTGTCGAAGCAGATCAGGCAGCCGTAGACCAGTACACGGCACTAGTATCCTTTGAAAAGATTTACGCTCCGTTCGACGGCATTGTCACGGCCCGAAACACGGATATCGGTGACCTGATTAACTCCGGCAGCGGTGGCGGAGTGACGACCGATCTCTTTCACATCGCGCAACCTGGAAAGCTGCGTGTGTACGTGAACGTCCCCGAGGAATACTCGCAAGGGGTCAAAATCGGAATGGCCGCGGATCTCAGTCTGGCTGAGTTTCCAGGCCGCAAATTTCGCGGAAGACTGGTCCGAACTGCCGATGCCATCACGGTGACAACCCGCACCCTGCTGGTTGAAATCGATGTGGACAATCCTGCAGGGACGCTGCTCACCGGCTCTTATGCAGAAGTCCACTTGGATGTCCCGTCGCAGAGCTCCACCTTGCTGCTTCCTGTCAACACTCTGCTATTCCGGTCGGAGGGTTTACGTGTAGGCGTTGTGAAGGATGGGAAAGTTACGCTGACTGCCGTGACTCCTGGGCACGATTTCGGCAATCAGATCGAGATTGTCTCCGGCCTAAAGCCGGACGATCAAGTCATTATCAACCCGCCCGACTCCCTCATTACTGGACAGCAAGTCCAAATTGTTCAGGCAGCATTGCCGGGGGACATTAAGTGAGACGCGCTCGAAAATTCCTCTGGTTCGCGCGCCCGCGCCAAACATCTTGGCTGATGGTTCCGCTTGCTGTAGCTGCGTGCCAGTTGACCGGATGCACGGTTGGGCCAAAATATCAGCGACCGGCAGCAGAAGTTCCCACAGCTTATAAAGAGGTTGGCAATTGGAAACCTGCCCAGCCGAATGACCAGAATCTCGGCGACAACTGGTGGGAAATCTTTCAGGACCCTCAGCTCAATGCCCTCGAAGCACAGGTCAACGTTTCGAACCAAAACTTGAAGGCAGCTGAAGCCCAATATACACAGGCTCGTGCCACGCTCCGCTACTATCGCGCCGATTATTTTCCAACTGTCGCCGTGGATCCCGCCGCCACCCGTGCCAAGCTGTCCGGCAACCGTCAGCCTCACAGCCCATCATTTAATGGCATTACCTATAACGACTACCAAATTCCTTTCGAATTGTCTTACCAAATCGACGTTTGGGGGCGCGTACGCCGCACCGTGGAATCGCATCGCGCTCAGGCACAAGCCAGCGCAGCCGACCTGGCAGCAGTGAACTTGTCGATGCATTCGCAGTTGGCTTTGTACTACTTTCAGGCCCGCCTCCTTGATGCTGAGGAGCAGCTTCTGAATTCCACCGTGACGCAGTATGAGCAAGCCTTGGAGTTAATCGAGAGTCGGTTTGCCGGAGGTATTGCTTCCGACGTGGAAGTGCAGCAAGCCGAGACTCAGCTTGAAACAACTCGCGCGCAGGAAATCGATGTTGCCGTTGCCCGCGCGCAGTACGAGCACGCAGTAGCGGTATTGATTGGCAAGCCTCCAGCCTCTTTCAGTCTCGCTCCTCTTCCTCTCACTATGCCACCCCCGCCGATCCCCGTTGGCCTGCCTTCAGAATTGCTCGAGCGGCGACCTGACATCGCTGCCTCCGAGCGCCTCATGGCCTCTGCTAACGCTCAGATTGGGGTCGCCAAGTCCGCCTATTATCCGCTCGTCAACTTGGCGGCCGCCGGAGGCTTTGAAAGTGGTTCTCCTACAACATTACTCTCCGGCCCCAGCACCTTGTGGTCGGCCGGGCCATCTGCCCTGTTTACTCTCTTCGACGTAGGAAGGCGCCGGGCTGCCTCAGACCAGGCCATCGCCGCTTACGATCAGACAGTCGCCAATTATCGCCAAACCGTACTGACCGGGTTTCAACAGGTTGAGGACAGCGTTGCGGCATTGCGGATTCTCGAGCACGAAGCTCAAGTTCAGGACAAAGCCGTCGTCGCAGCTCGGAAATATCTGGAACTCGCCATCACGCGTTACAGGGGCGGCGTCACGAGTTACCTCGAAGTGACAACCGCCCAAAGCGCAGCACTCGCTGATGAACTCACTGCAGTCAATATTCTTGGCCGCCGCATGGTGAACGCCGTGCTGCTTGTCCAGGGTTTAGGTGGCGGCTGGAATACCTCCAGCCTGCCTCAACGTCCCGAATGTTGCGGCAAGCTGATCAGCACTTCAAGGTAGCGGTGCCCGTTCTTCGCATCGCTGAGGCCGATTGAGTGTGTGCCAATTACGCCCTTCCCAATATCGCGTCCACCATTCTGACAGCGTGCCAAGCGACAGACGCGCCTCCGTGGTCCGCATTTTGCGAAAAATTGCGCAACAAACTTAAGTCATTGAAGACAGGGCCTTTCCCGGAGGTCGTCTTCCATGCAGTTTGGCATCAAGAATGCCTTTCTACACCTCGAACTAAATTCCGCGGCAACATGAATTTGAGGCGCGGATCTCTAAGAAAGGAGATTTAACCATGTACCGCAAAATGTTCAGTGGAATGATCTGCCTGATGCTGTTAGGGGGGACCTTCTTTGTCCCCAGGGGTCGGGCCGACGAATCAGATAAGAAAACGATTGTGACTGTCAACCAAGCCATTCAGGTTCCCGGGAAAGTGCTTCCCGCAGGCACCTACGTATTCAAACTGCTGGATTCCAACGATCGCACTCTCGTTGCAATATACGACGCTGACGAGATGCATTTGATCACCACGGTCCAAGGAATTCCGGACGTTCGGATCGAAACCCCGGATAAGGCAATTCTTCAGCTCGAAGAGCGCCCCTCCGGCCAACCGCAAGCCCTGAAGGCCTGGTTCTACCCGGGTGATAACTTCGGCATTGAGTTTGTTTATTCGACGAAGAAGTAATAAGTAACATTTAGTTCCACGCACCTGGCGCTGCCAGCGGCGCCAGGCGCTCCCCAAGCCCAGCGCGTCCGGTGGTTAAGTTGCTGGGCCGCTCGGCCATCTATCGTGCGGGCAGTCAAAGTGAAGCACCACGCGCTTTCAGCGACTGGAAGCAGCGCTGGGCATTGTCTACACTAAATCTATGGCCAGCATTCAACGCCAAATCATCCACGGCCGCCCCTACTAGTACCTCGTCCATTTCCGGCGCGTGAACGGCCGCCATCGCCCTGTCGTTTTGCAGTACCTAGGCTCCGCCGATTCCTTGCTCCAGCGCCTCCAGCACGAGCAGCTCACCCCCACT
>Ga0137413_10000483_pt1 | contig 13450 bp, 20 predicted proteins | sample CZODoug2_1_16fun_FD_108280 | JGI IMG/M metagenome (GOLD analysis project Ga0137413, IMG submission 108280) | Vadose zone soil fungal communities from Angelo Coast Range Reserve, California, USA - CZODoug2_1_16fungal (Illumina Assembly) | ecosystem: Environmental > Terrestrial > Soil > Vadose... | reverse complement strand
GAAGAGTCCGAGGACTCTGGGATTTGGCACTTCTCGCGCAATTACGTGCTGTCCTTTGCCGCGGTGTTGACGCTCGGTTTTCTACTGCTGGTCTCGCTGATAGTGAGCGCGGGACTGGCTGCGGCCGGCAAACACGCCGCGATCTATCTACCGGAAGCGGCACTGCATGTTGTCAGCACATCGATTTCATTCGTGGTGGTGGCGGCGCTGTTCGCCATAATGTTCAAGTGGCTGCCCGATGTTTCCGTGGGCTGGCGCGACGTCTGGCTGGGTGCGTTTCTCACCGCGCTGTTCTTTGAAATCGGCAAGGCGGCGATCGGCTTCTATATCGGCAAGCAGGGTCTGGAATCGACATATGGCGCCGCCGCTTCGATCGTCGTTGTTCTGATTTGGGTTTACTACACGTCGCAAATCATCCTGATGGGCGCGGAGGTGACCCACAGTTACGCAAAGCACAACGGCACTTTGCAGCACAATTCGTAAAAATGACGACTTCGCGATGCGCGAAGCCGTCGTTTTCGAGTGACCAACGGCACATCAGGCTGCGGTCGAAGCCTTTGCGTTGACGCCCTTGCGCAGCGCGACCGAGTTTAGCTTCGTGTTCGCCGTCTTCTCCTCGTTCAGGTTGGTCGTGAGGAAACGCACGATCTCGTCGTGACCGAGTTCTTCGGCCCACGCGATCAATGCCCCGTAGCGGCACATTTCGTAGTGTTCGACGGCCTGGGCGTTGGCGACGATCGCGGCGTCCAGCACGGCCTTGTCTTCGATTTCGTCGGCCGTCTCGTCGGCCTCCTTGATGATGCCGTCGATCGCCGGACACTGCGTCCCGCTGGGCTGCTTGCCGAGCTTCTCGAAAGCCTTCTCGAGCCGCTCGACCTGCTTGTTGGTTTCTTCAAGGTGGCCCTTCAGCCCCGCAATCAGATCGCGGTTGGTCGCTTTTTCGATCATCTTGGGAAGGGATTTGATGATCTGCTGTTCGGCGTAGTAGATGTCTTGAAGACCATGGATCAGCAGGTCTTCCATCGTTTTGACGTCCTTGGTAAAGAATCCCATCGAAGTCTCCCTTGAAGTAATAGAAGTGGAACGTTGATCGCCGTTTGCGGTTCCTCTTTGTCTAAGCAAATCGAGCGTGCTCAGCCGATGTGAAGCCGGGGGGCATCCTGCGGCGCGCTGTCGGATCAAGCGATCCGTTCAGGGAGCACGCTGAACTTCCGACGAATCTCTCCAAGGTCGAAATCGAGCGAAAACCACGTTCGAACGCGAAGAAACGTTGTGCCGGAACAACGGACGGCAAGACAACGCGCGAGGCAGCTCTCGCATTTGAAAAGGCGGAAAGGCGGGCGTGAACGACAGCGCCAGAAGGAAGAAGCCGCGCGTGTGAAAGAGCACGCGCGCCGCGGGCTGGCCGTCGCGAAGGCGCAAGCAGCCCTGGAAAAGGCCGAACGAGAGCATGAGCGCAGGGCGGCGATCGTCGACGCCGAGCGCGCGTCGCTCGAGGAACGATCGCACCGCGAGAACCAACGTTGGGAAACAGAAAGGAAGAAATTGGAGGGCGTGCTGCGCCGGGTGCGAGAACAGGGTTAGGCAGTGCCGGAGTTCCGCCGCCGATCAGGTCCCTGGGTCAGTTGGAACCTCTGATTGAGGGGCCTGTTGAGCCGATAACAACGTGTCCGAACAAATTAGTCCGAACGAACACGGGGCGGTTGGCCCTAAGTTAGAGGAACGTGGCGGCCTGCGGCAGATAAATTGGCCGCCACTCAAGGAGGGACGCGTAAAGTCATGGCACTCCCGCAGTCACTCGAGCCGATCTCAAATGCGGTTCATCTATCTGTCGACATGCAAAATATATTCGCGCGAGGCGGAATCTGGGAGACGCCCTGGATGGAACGGGTGCTCCCGGCGATTGTCGCGATCGCAGAGCTCAATCCACCGCGAGCGGTTTTCACCCGATTTGTGACGCCGCTCAACGCTGAAGACAGACCGGGTCGGTGGCAGCGATATTTCACGAGGTGGGACTGCGCAACCCGTTCCCGCTTGCCGTCCGCACAGCTTGAAATCGTAGCGCCTCTATGTCGACTAATTCCCCCGGCGACGGTCATCGACAAGCCGGCCTATTCCGCGTTCGCCGAATCCGGCCTTACCGCATTTCTTCGCGACAGGAATGTCGAGACGCTGATCATCACCGGTTCGGAAACGGACGTTTGCGTGCTGGCCACCGTGCTCGACGCCGTGGATCTGGGCTATCGCGTCATCGTGGTCGAGGATGCGCTATGCAGCTCCTTCGATCAGGGACACGACGCCCTCATGACGCTTTACCGCAATCGATTTTCAGAGCAGATCGAGTTGATGACACAGGCGCAGGTATCCGAGCTTTGGCGTGATCCTCTGTGAGGCAAAACGGTTCGTTGCCTCCAAGCTTGCTCTACAATTCGGGAAGCGCATGCCGGCTGGATAGGGGGAGATCAACAGTCACGGCGTCGGCAGGCGTAATTCGCCCGGTCGCAGTCACCACACCAAGCACGCCACATCTGAACCGCGGACGCTCATTTTTCCGGATCATCGTTTGCTTCAACCCCTTCTGAAAGCGGTCGATCAGCGCACACGGTGTTCTGAGCCCGGTGAGTTCGACGATCGCTGAACTGCCTATCTGCAGCCTCGTGCCAAGCGGAAAATGCGTAAGGTTCAATCCTTCGGTGATAACGTTTTCACCGAGCTGTCCGGGCGCTACGTGGAAACCGCACAGGGCCAATTCGGCAAATAGCTCGGAGGCTATCAAGTGCACTTGCCGGTCGTTGAGCCGCAGCGGCGTCTTTTTCGCCAGATATCTATGCTGGACAAAGCGGCCTGCGTGGGCGTCACCCGCGACCCCGTGGTCTGCAACGAGTGTTATTTCTTCCTTTATTGGTTTGCCAAATCCGTGCTTCGCATGTGATGCGACGGCGACGACGGTGCCTTTCAAGTCGGTGCTGGTGAGCGTAGATTGCATCATAAGCGAACGCGTGGTGCACGAGCGGTCACACCTTGATGCTCATCGGGCAGTTTGGAATCTGGACAGTATTCGCCATCGAACATTCATAGGCGATACGCGGATATGCTCCAGAGCACGCCACGCGCGCTCTGGAGCAACCGATCGTCCGCACTTCAGGCTTGCCACGATGTCCGCGGCGATTATTTCGTTTTGCCGAGATTCTGCGCCATTTCCAGATGGTGCCGGAGGGCAGGCAGGGTCTTGCCGGCCCAATCCTTCAGCTTGGGGTCCTCGCCGCCTTTGGCGTAGCGTTCGAACAGCGACACCGCGTCCTTGTGAGCGCTGACCTGCATCGAGTCGAAATCGGAGGAGAAGGCGTCCGGCTTCGCGTCTCTCAGCTTGTCGATCTTGCTTTGAGACGAACTGTCGAGCGCTGTCGGTATCGCAGCCTTGGCGTCTGCCGGTGCCATCGATTTCAGCTCTTGGTGTGGTCTGTGATCATCTGGGCCGCAAAGGTCTTCTCCTGCGCATTTCCGCGCTCCTGGCCCAGCTTGGCGCAGGCGATCTCGGTCATGTCGCTCGAGGCGGCTTCCTTGACGAAATCGGCCGTCGTCGGGCTGATGCCGAGCGTCGAGTTGACGCCCGTCTTTTCGCCGACCGATTGCGCGAAAGCAGATGTGGAAATCAGCAGTGTTGCCGCGGCGATCGTGAGTGCGGTCCTCTTCATGTGACATGTCCTTTTGCATGGTTGGATCCGCGAAACGCGTCGCGCGGTTGCCACAATGCAATCCGGCCAAGGCACATGGGTTCCTAAACACCGGAGGATTTGTGCCGCGGCCTGCCACCGCCGCGACGGGCGGATGAAGGGAGGCAAAACACCGCTCCAGCGTCGTGCGCCGGAGCGTTTGGGGCCAATTTACCCAAGGCGAGCCTGAAGAAGCTGTTTCAGGCGAGCCGGGTTGGCTTGGGCGGATGTGAGGTCCTCGGATGACGGTCATGCAAGAACTCTGCGAGCTAATTCGCGATGATCGCGTCATCCACGGCAGCGGCAAAAAGACGCTCCTGCGCTTCACGCGGAAGTGGGCAAGAATTCGGACCGTGGAAAGCCGGTCCCGACCATCAAGAGCGTGTCGCAGCCTTGCATAAGGTCCCAACTCGGCTCGGTGCCGAGCAGCCCGATGGCCCCGGTGACGAAAGGCAGATCATCCGGCAAGACATCCTTGCCAAGCAGCGCCTTCGCGACGCCGGCTCCGAGAAGGCTGGCCATCTCAATTTAATTGCGGGGCTGTTCCGCGGGCGCCCGCGCCGATCAGGATGGCGACCTTGTCGCCCGCATTGAGGATGTCCGCGGCCTTTGCGAGATCGGCATCTTCAGGCACAACCTTCGGCTTGCTGTAGCCGATGCCCGAGCGCGTGAAGCCATGCGCAACGGCCGGCTCTTCGTACCCGGCGTCCTGAATGTCCTTTGGGAGGATCAGGACGGAAGGGCCGTTCGCTGCCCTTGCGACTCGGACGCATCGGTCGATCAGGTGCCGCACCTGGGCCGGCGCTGAAGCTTCCTGCGCGAACACCGCCACGTCTGCGAACATGCGATCCAGATTCAGCTCCTGCTGATAACTGGCGCCGCGGACGGTTGCCTCGGCCTGACCGCAGATCGCGAGCACGGGCGCGTGATCCAGTTTGGCGTCGTACAGGCCGGTGATCAGATGGGTGGCGCCGGGACCGCCGGTCGACAGGCAGACGCCCAATTCGCCGGTGAACTTGGCGTGGGCTACCGCCATGAAGGCCGCCATTTCTTCGCGCGGACCTGAATGAAATCGATCTTGTCGGCGCGCTGAAGAGCTCCGATCACGCCGTTGATGCCATCACCCGGATATCCGTAGATGCGGCGAACGCCCCAATCGTGCAGACGTTCAACGACGAAATCGCCGACTTTCATGGAAAGGCTCCGGTTGTTGGCAGAACATCGTTACGGACAACAGGCCGTAGGCAGCCCTGTTCCCGTGGCAGCCAGGTATAGGATTGAATGCGGTCGCGCCGGGGCCGATCTGGACGCCGCTGATTCCCTCGACGATGCCGTCACGAATTTCGGCAAGCAGGTTCAGATGAAGCGTGCCGGCCAGCCGGCCGAACTGGCGACGGCCTATGTCATGCTCGCTGATCCACTATCCAGCTATACGTCGGATACGACGGTAGCTGTCACCGGCGGCAAGCCGGTTATTTGAGCCATGGCGGGTCAGAGCATTCCGTGACACCGGCCGGCAGATAGTTTGTCAGACAGGCCTTACGCGGGGGCGCGGCTTCATGAGCGCCGTACCCTGAACCGGCTTACTTGACGTCCCGGGCTCCGGTCGCCGCCTCGACCCCATCGCTTCCCGGTGCGGTAACGCTGACTTCGTGCCCTTGCCGCAAGGCGAGCGACGCGGCGACCACGGCGGCTTCGAACGCCGCTTCCTTGGTTTCGTAGGTGTTCGCTGCCTTGCCGTCATGATCAACATGCCATGCGCCCGGCACTCCAAAAATCCTGTAGCTCGCCAAACCCATGCGATGTTCCTCCCGGCACTGAAACGGCCTGGGCATCGCAAAGTTCCTGGACCGCCGGATAACGCGTTTCCCGCGGGGTTTGCAATAGGAACGCGTGGCTGCAGGGGCTGTTGATGAGTTCTCTGCAATCCGAGGAGATATCAGAACATGAAGAAGATCATTCTTGCATCCGCCTGCATTCTGGCGCTGACGGCCGGAACTGCCTTGGCTCAATCGCAGCCGACGTCCGGCGCCTCCAGCGAAGGAAATGTCGGCCCCGGCGCGGACAGCGGCATGACGTCCAAGCACACCAACATGAAGAAGGGCATGACCACCGGTTCGGGTAACGCCAAAGGCATGGCCGCCAATCCGTCCAGCTCGGGCAATGTCGGCCCTGGCACCAACAACAATTCCGGGCCGCAGCAAGGCGGTCGTTGAGCCGTCGGAGTAGCCACCAACAAAATGCCGCCAGGGATCGCTGGCGGCATTTTCCAACGGGCGCGGGTGATCAATCGTCTTTCGACATATCGCAGGGCTTTACCGGGAGATCCAGGGTGCCGCCGTCTCCGTGGACAAGATCGCGGTGCTTGCCGTCGTTCTCGGCGGCATCCTCGACGATCCCTTGCCGCGTGTCGCGTTCCTCATCCCCGCGGGGCATCGGTTCCGGCAGATCGCGCGAAGTCTTGGGTCCCATGGTCGTCCTCCCTGCGGGTCCTGAGAGAGCTGAAGAGTTCCGGCTTGATCAGAACCGAACGAGGCGCGTTCCACTTGCTGGATAGAGACCGGCTGGAGCAACTGGGACAGTTCGATCCCACCTACCTGCATGCGAGTCCGAGCGTGTGAGCGCATCGCTGAGTCTTTCGGAACAGATTCAACTTTTTGGATTTAGTGTTCTGGTGGGCTTTGGAATCGCTTCGAATGCGCCGTTTCTATTTCGATTTGCGCGACGAGAACGGCTTGTTGGTCGGCGAGGACGGGGTGATGTGCCGCGATTTGCAGGCTGTCCAAACCGAGGCCGCCCGCGCCATCGCCGACATGGCCCGAGATGCGGTTCATATGGCCGCTCCTCCTTCGCCCACCACCATGTCGATTGAAGTGCGCGATGACGACGGCCCCGTCATGCAGGTCGATTTCAGGTTCGAGGTTGTCGTGCGAGCGGGATCTTAGGGCCGGTTTTCCGATCAGAAACTATTGGGCATTAGATCTTTGTTTGAGCATAAAACCGGTTTCCACTTTTCCGGATCATGCTCTAGCAGCCTTCGTTCGGCCGGGCAGTGATTTCGAGCAGCCGGCAGGAACCGAAACGCGCCTCGAATCCAGCGTGTAAATTGATATTTGATGCCGCTATCAGGATATGTGTTGCTCATTGAAACAGCGGTAAAGCACTCCATCTATCTGATATGAAACAGTCAGATATCTTCCGGGAAAATGCCGAAAACTGTATGAGACTGGCGGAAGCTGCGCCTGACGATCCGGGATTCAAGCGCTACACCCGCATGGCAGAGGCCTGGCGCGCGCTCGCCGATGAGCAAGACTGGCTTGACGGCGAGCCGAAGCAGAACGCGGCCTGATCGGCTTGCGACGCCAAGTCGTTATAAGGCGATTATTCCGCACTCCTGCATCTTTTTAGGAACGCATGGCGGCAGGCGTGATTGAGGAAATATCCTTTAACGCAAGGGCCTCCCATGTATCATCATGTCAAGAAACTCATGTTCACCGTACGCGTCGACGAGCCCGACGTGCGCTTCGGCAATATGCTTCTGGAACAGTTCGGCGGTGCCAACGGCGAGCTTGCCGCCGCGATGCAGTATTCGATCCAGGGACTCAATTGTGAGGACCCCGATCGAAAGGATCTGCTGATGGACATCGGGACAGAAGAGCTCAGTCATCTCGAGGTCGTCGGATGTCTCGCCCGCATGCATCTGAAACCGTCGAAGTTCGATCGGCGGGCGGCGGAGGCGGATCCCTTGATCGCGATCTCCGGCGGCGGTGGGGTCAATCTGTTCAACTCGCAGGGCAACCCCTGGACCGCGGATTATCTCAAGATCACGGGCGAACTCGATGTCGATCTGCGCAGCAACATCGCCGCCGAAGCCAGGGCGAAGATCGTCTATGAGCGCTTGATCAACTTCTGCGACGATTCCGGCACCAAGGATGCCCTGCAATTCCTGATGACGCGGGAAATCACCCACATGAAGGCTTTCTCGGCCGCCCTGGCGAGCATGAAGAAGCCGGCGTTTTCGGTCGGAAAGATCGCGCCGACGCCTGGTCTGGTGAATCAATTCTTCAACGACTCCACCGGCACGGGCGACGAGGGCGAAATCGACACGAGAGGCCCCTGGAACGAGGGCGGCGACTGGGAGTTCGTGAGCTCGCCTGCTCTGCAGGACGCCCAAGCCGATACCTCCACTGCCATCAAGACGGAAAGTTCGCCGCCGATCGCGCCCGGCGGAATGGATGATCTGCTGGCCGATGAACTGCGCGACATTCTCCATGCCGAAAAGCAGTTGTTGAAAGCCCTGCCCAAGATGGCCAACGCCGCGCGTTTCGATCGCTTGCGCGAGCTCTTCGAAGTTCATCTCGCAGAGACCGAACAACAGGTCGAACGTCTCAACGAGGCCCTTTCGCTGCTCGGCATCACTGGCCGGCCAAAGCCCTGCAAGGGCATGATGGGTATCGTCGAGCAAGGCCAGGAAGTCATGGAGGAGGGTGAGCAGAAGGAAGATGCCGCCGCGGACCTGGCGCTGATCGGTGCTGCCCAACGCGTCGAGCATTACGAAATATCCGGCTACACCACCGCCAAAAATCTCGCTCAGCAACTGCGTCACACCGCGGTCGTCGCCTTGCTTTCGGAGTCCTTGGCGGAAGAAGAAAATGCCGATCAGTTGTTGAACCAGGTGGCCCGCTCGTTGATGTCGGTGGCGAAAATGCCCCAGGCGATCGAGCAATCTGTCGAAGAGTAGGCATTTCTCCACACAAGAAAAAGCCCGGCGCCACTGCGCCGGACTGCCGGTTGAGGCGGCTTGACCCCCGGCGTTTTGGAACTTCTCTCTCCGTGGCAACTTGGCATTGATCGAGATCGCTTTTGTTCGTGATGGAGGCGGATGATGAGCAAGGAAACGCCCAAAGACGATCCCCGACAAAAGAACGATCAGGGGCCTCACTCGCAGACCAACGAGCCTTGGAAAGGCAATCCAGAGAAGGAGCAGCGTTCCGGGACAAAAAAGTCCGATCCGGACAAATGGCAGGAAAGCAACGCACATACCGCCGCGAAGAAGTTCAAGGGCGTGCGGCGCGAAAAGGCGTGAGCGCTGATTTGATTGTTGGCGCTTCAAGCATGCGGGAGAGCAGAATGAAACGCGCTGGCGACGCGTGACGCGCCGCTTCGAGCGCTCGCTGCGGCATTCATTCCGGTGTTGGCGATGTGTATCTGAACGCGATGGCCATCGAACTCGATTTCGTGAAATCGATCCTGACGATGAGACCATCGCCTGGGGCCTCTGCGATCTTGGCACGGGCTTTCCGGAGTTCGGCACTGTCAGCCTCGAGGAGCTCGCGGCGTTTCGCGGACGGATGGGCCTCGATATCGAGCGTGACCTGCACTTCAAGGCACGCGCGCCGATCTCGGTCTATATCGAGGCTGCTCGCAAAGCCGATCGCATTGTCGAGAACGTGACAGTGAACGAGGGGGGCTCCATGAGCACCTCTTTCATCACTCCGGGTCATGTGCGTGCCTTTCAGGCCGTTACGACGCAGATGTATGGCGAAGTATCGCTTGCCAGTTACCTGATCAACAGTAAGCCAGGCGTCGCTTTGGTGCTGGTCGACTATGCGGGCGAAGGCAAGATCGCCGTCATGCCCTTCTTCGTCGCCATCACCGACGATATGGACATCGTGTTTGAGAATGTCACCGGTGAGGGCGGCGGTCCCAAGCGCGGGTCTTGTAGTCGTTAAGTCGGCGAAGATCAGCAGCCTTTACAGATGCTCTTGACCTTTGCGTCGAGCTTGCGGTTCTCGGCGTCGATCTGCGCGTCGCTGTTCGGTTGCTTGGTCGTCGTCGGCTGCCCGTTTCCCGACATCCGCGTGCCATTCTGCCGAAGATTGCCGCCACTTGCCGGAACGTCACTTGAGCCCGCAAGGGCTGGATCTCGCCCGCTCCCGGGCTTTGCGACATCACTTCCCGAAGAGTTCGTCTTCGAAGTTCTGTTGGAAGAGTTCCCCGTGCCGACAGTATTATTGACGGGTGCGTCTGGCGACTTGGCCGCATTTCCTACGCCGCTTGGATCATTTCCGGAATTGTTCAGGCCGCCGATATTGGCAGGTCCGTTCGGCACGCCACTTACGCCGGAAGTGCCGGCGCCCGCCGAACCTGCGTTAGGCGACCCAGCCGGGCTGGTAGCCCCGCTGGTTGGGCCGCTCGCTGCGCCGGCGGCTGACCCTCCGGCCGACGCTCCCCCGGCTGACGCGCCTCCCGAAGAGCTTCCCCCGCCGCCGCCACCTCCACCCTGAGCGAGGGCAGAAACTGAACTCAGCGACAGGATTAACGCAGTTGCGAGCGTCACAGACCTTCTCATGGCGGATTCCTTGTATGTTTAAAACCCAATCTAGCTTGGGTCGCTTAGTTCCAAACGGCGCGCCGTTACGGCCAACTTTAAGAATACGCGGCCGACCGGACCTTCAAATTTAAGGAGCGCCCGCACAGAAAAAGGCCATTTCACCTCGCGGTGTTCAATATGCCTCAGCGGAGTATCGCAAAGTGATCCAGTCCGCCGGCTTCCGGGCTTCGATGAGCCGCAAGGGCGACTGCTACGACAATGCCCTGATGGAGAGCTTCTTCCACACGCTCAAAACCGAGCTCGTCCACCACCGGCAATATGCAACACGGGCAGAAGCCAAACGTGATATCCTTGCTTACACGAAGGCTTCTACAATCGAAGTCGTCGCCACTCCGCGATCGGCTATATCAGCCCGATCGAGATGGAGCTAAAAGCAACTTAACCAAGTCCATTTTTTCGGGGGGGGGAGATCAACGAGCATTATGGAAAACATAATCGCAGGTCAGCTCAGGGGTGAGGTGCATTTTGATTGGCGCGACCAAGGGCTTACGTGCGAAATCGCCCTGCCGCTTGCGTAGTCTTGCTAATACGGGCGATAGCAAAGTTGCTGAGTTAACTGGTGGCAAGCGGATGAGCCCCCCACGCGGGAGTGACATGAGGCGCTGGCCGACGGCTCAAGCAAAGGCTCAAAAGATTGACGAGTAAAATTTCGTAGTCTTACCATCTAACGTGCGAGCCAATCTTTGGCCATGTGAAGCGTCACGATAACGCCCTCAGCGCTCCAATCGCAGGAAATTGAGCCGCCAAGCTGGAGGGTCATGGAACGGTTCAAAATCCGATTCATCCTCAACGCATCAGACGCTGGTCTAATGCGCCATCGCGACTTCACCCGACATTTGCTCGCGCCTTGCATCGATCCGCAGCATCACGACCACGATGGCGCCGACTAGCGCGCAGCCCGCCAGCAATAGAAGGCCCGCGGTAAAGCTGCCGGTCAAGTCCTTCAGGTAGCCCATCGCGTAAGGACCGGCGAAACCGGAAAGATTTCCAAGCGAGTTGATCGCGGCGATGCCGGCGGCGGCCGATGCTCCCGTGAGGAAACTTGCCGGCAGCGGCCAAAACATCGGCGGCACAGCCGAGACGCCGATCTGTGCGAAGCAAAGCAACGCCATGATGATGACGGGGTTGGAAACGACGCCGGCCAATCCGATCCCTATTGTGGCCATCAAAAGTGCGGCGGCGACATGACCTTTCCGTTCCATGGTCCGATCGGAATGACGGCCCAGCAGCACCATGCCGACGGCACCGAAAACAAACGGCAGTGCCGCGAGTAACCCGGTCTGGGTATCGCTGACGCCAAAGTTCTTGATAATGGTCGGCAGGAAAAACGCCACGCCGTAGCTCGCGGCATTCAGGCAGAAATACACCAGCGCGCACCATAAAATGCGGGGGTCGGTGAGCGCCTGTCCGAGCGACAGGTGCTCGACTTTTTCCTTGTTTCGCGTCTCGGTGGCCTGCACGTTCTCCAACCACGCGATCTCATCCTGTTGCAGCCAGCGGGCCTGGCGCGGGAAATCGGTGAGGTAGATCAGGACGCCGACGCCCATCAGAAGCGACGGCAACGCCTCGAGAATGAACAGCCACTGCCAGCCTTCCAACCCTAGGCCGGTCAGGCCGAGCAGCATGCCGGAGATCGGAGATCCGATGATCGATGAAATCGGGATTGCCAGCATGAACAGGCTGATGACCCGGGCGCGGTAGAGCGCCGGGAACCAGAGGGTCAGATAGAATATGATTCCCGGAAAGAAGCCTGCCTCGCAGGCGCCGAGCAGCAGGCGCAGAGAATAAAAAACACCCGTCGCCGGAATTCCGGTCGCTGCCGATATGGATGGGATGAATGCGAAGGCCGCCGAAACCACGCCCCAGGTGATCATGATGCGGGCGATCCAGACGCGGGCGCCCACTCTTTCCAGAAAGATGTTGGAGGGCACCTCGAACAGGAAGTACCCGATGAAGAACAATCCAGCGCCCAGTCCGAAGGCGGCTTCACTCAAACCAAGCGCCTGGTTCATGTGCAACTTGGCGAAGCCGACATTGACACGATCCAGATAGGCCACGAAATAGCACACGATCAGGAACGGAATAAGCCGCCACATTACCTTGCTGATGACACGTCTCTCGATGTCTTCCACGGCGCAACCTCCCGTCTTGCAACTAAGAACCCGTTCGGAACTCCGGGCTGCGTTTTCTAAAATAATGGGGATCGCCGGGCATGCGTGCAAATGACATTTTTGAAATGACAATGGTGCACTGCGGTCCGGTAGCTCTGGACCCGGCGCGCTATAGCGCCACTGCGTCATAACCAGCTTTACCCCTCATCCTGAGGAGCTTGCGCCAGCAAGCGTCTCGAAGGACGAGGCTCGCAAGCAGCACGGGGGGGCCTTCATAGTTCGCCTGGCGATGCGAAGGCATCGTCCAGAGACGGCGCTAACGCGCCTGCTCACCATGAGGAATTGCCGACACAGTAGAACTAAGCATCATGAGATTCGATCGAGTTTTCGCGGCAATGAAGGTGCGCCCGCTCGCCCCGCACGCGGGGAGAAGGAGAAAAGGGCCGCCCGATGGTTGATCCAATAGGCGGTCGATTCAATTAGAAGCCATCTTGCTCTAATTACCGAGCTTGATGCCGGCATCCTTGATGACTTTTGCCCATTCGGGCGTTTCTTTCTTGATGATCGCGGCAAATTCGGCCGGCGTGTTGCCGACCGGTTCGAGGCCGAGTTCGTCGAACTTCTTGCGCACCTCGGGTATCGTCAGTATCTTGACGGTCTGCCCGTACAATTTATCCACGACATCCTTCGGCGTGCCCGCCGGCGCGAGCAGGCCGAACCACGGCACAGCCTCGAAACCGGGGAATCCGGATTCCACCATGGTCGGCAGGTCGGGGGCCAGCGGCGAACGCTTGATGGAGGTGATGGCCAGCGCGCGCAATTTGCCTTCTCGCGCCAGCGGCACCACGTTCACGATATTGGCGAACGACATGGTGATGCGGTTGGCGAGCAGGTCCGGCATCAACGCCGTGGTGCCGCGATAGGGTACCGGTGCAATATCGACATGCGCCATGTATTTGAACAATTCGGCGCCGAGATGCTGCGACGTGCCGACGCCGGCATGGCCGTAGGAAAGCTTGCCGGGCTCCGCTTTGGCGAGCGCGACCAGTTCCGCCACGGTCTTGACCGGCACCTCGGGCGGAACGGCGAGCACGTTCGCCGCGATGAAGACCTGCGAGATCGGTGCGAAGTCCTTCTGCGGGTCGAAGGGCAGCGTTTCATACAGGCTCGGACTGATGACCAGCGACGGGTTGCCTCCCATCAGCAACGTGTAACCATCGGCGACAGCCTTG
>Ga0137413_10000481_pt1 | contig 13454 bp, 13 predicted proteins | sample CZODoug2_1_16fun_FD_108280 | JGI IMG/M metagenome (GOLD analysis project Ga0137413, IMG submission 108280) | Vadose zone soil fungal communities from Angelo Coast Range Reserve, California, USA - CZODoug2_1_16fungal (Illumina Assembly) | ecosystem: Environmental > Terrestrial > Soil > Vadose... | reverse complement strand
GCCCAGCCACCATGATCGGCAGAGGGAGGCGCTGCGCGCCGGGCTGCCCGACCTGGTCGTCGAGCAGCAGCCGGCGCAGCTCAATCATGGTGCGCGCCAGATGATCTATGCGCCGACCGCCGCTGGGGAAGGGTAACTCGGCGGCCTCGTACTCGTCCCGCGCCCAACCCGCACCGAGGCCCAGTTCCAACCGGCCCTCGACAAGTTGAGCGGTGCTGGACACATCTCTCGCTAGCAGTGCAGGCTTGTAGAACCCGGTGTTCAACACAAGCGTGCCCAGCCGCGGCCGGCTGGTAGCTTCCGCGGCGGCCACCAACGAGGGGAACGGAGCCGCCATACCGAGATGGTCAGGCACCAGGAGCACGTCATAGCCGAGGTCTTCGGCCCGCCTCGCCTTAGCCCGCCATTCGGCACGTGACCCAGTGGTGTGCAAGGCTACTCCGAACCGAAACTGGCGAATAGACACAGAATCCCCCGAGACTCCATCAGCCCAATGGTGAATGACTCACACAGCCAGCTGAAATAAGATCACCGTACGGATACGCCTGAGCGACCGCCCAGGCAGAGCGCCGTACTCATCGAGTTGATAAAGGGCCATCCGGGTCGCACGCTCCGGGTGCTCAGCGGGGCACCTCTCGGGCATGATCTACATCCTTCGCGACAAAGGAAGCGGCCTCAAGGCCCGGGACCGGTTCACACATCGCTGCTGAATGGTCCCAACGCTTTCAATACTGCTGACCAGATCATCGCCTGGCCGGAGAAACACCTTCGGCGTGCGCGCGTTTCCTATTCCACTAGGCGTACCTGTAAAGATAAGATCACCGGGCCAAAGCGGACAGACCCTGGATAGCCGGCTCAACGTTTCGGGGACTCCGAAGAGCATCTGCGATGTCCGCCCCCGCTGCATTACGTCGCCGTTTAGCACAGTCGACAGGGCGAGGTCGTCAGGAGTGTCGACTTCGTCCAGCGTAACAATGTAAGGACCGATCGGACCGAAGCCTGGGAACGACTTGCCGAGACAGAACTGCGGCGCGGCCCCCTCCACCTGCACATGCCGCTCCGTAATGTCTTGGCCGACCGACAATCCGGCTACATATGACCACGCTTTGGACTCGTCAACCTCCCACGCCTCTCTCCCGACAACCAACACCAGCTCAACTTCCCAGTCTACGAACTCGCTGGGCAATACCAGGTCAGCAAACGGCGCGGCGATGCAGGACGGAAACTTAGTAAAGACTGGCGCAGGCTTCGTCGATAGTGCACCCACCTCACGTGCATGATCGCCATAGTTCAATCCTAAGGCGAACACCTGGCGCGGGCGTGGTGCCGGAGCTCCCAAACTACTGGAGTCGAACGGTGCGACAGCACTCAGCGAGCTCCCTGACGCCCAAAGAGCCAGCTCCTCCCATCTCTCGAAGCAAGCTTGCGGATCCATTGAGAATCGCCCATTGCTCGCCTGCTCAACATCGACAACCCCGTCCTCCAGTACGACTGATAGCCTGCCGGCGACGTTAGCGAGCTTCACTCTCGCCTCCTTCCGCTCCCTATCGAGGCTGATCTCGATTCGACCCGATACGATCGCTGCGGCTCAGCGCGCCGCGCCGCGAGGCGGATCTTGTATGTCTTGCTCATATCCTCGGGAGTCCAGTCATACGAATCTCCGAGCTCTACCACGACGTTGTCATAACCGAAGACGGAGCCAAGCTTCTCGCTCGCTTCGTGCAAAAATGCCCCACCCATCATGCAGCCGAACTCGGTGATGCCGATAACGACGTGCACACGGGTCGTATTATCGGCCTCGGTCACATCGATCTGACGGACGAGTCCCATGTCATCGAGACCAGCGGGCGAGCCAGCTACACGACTACACGGATCAATTACCTCGTTCAGAATGACACGAACTTGAGTTTCGACGCTACTGGTCATGTTCGTTTCCGCCCCATGGCTCCTGTAGTTCCTTGATCATTCCGATATCATCCTGTTCGATGCGAGTACGCATCTCTTCTGGATCCCACCCGAGTAGGCGTGCGTGGTTTAGACCTAGAATCTTCTGCTTGATCTCCGCAGTGAGTTCCGGATAGCCATATTCGTCCCGCATTCGCTCCGGGATTTGGAAGTTCCAAAATGCTTGCAAGAACGGTTGTGGGTGCCGTGCAGTGGCACCAGAAGACCAGAAGATCCGGTCTTCGCCACCTCGCACGATCAACTCGCCGAGTAGACGGGCGAAGTGGGCTGGCTGCTTCACCATGATGAAGGCGCTGTTCTCGAGATTGACTGCGACGTTTGGAAAACGGTGGACCTGCGAGGCCGTCTCCTCGAGAAAGGCAAGCCCCCCATGAACAATTTCGATAGTTAGATCAGGGAAGGTCGATGCGGCGCCTGCCACATCCCACGGTGCGAACGGTTCGCTCGGCACCCGACCTTGCGGTATGGATTTATGCGTCGCGACAACCCTCACACCTAACGACCGTGCCCTCTCGAGGATCGGGAACGCAATCTCCGGATCGTCCAAGCGGTAGCTGACTAGGCGGCCTTCGACGATGTCCATCGGGTACATCTTGATCCCGACGACCTCGTCCTCTTTGACAAGACGCTCCACCTCATCGACCGCTCCGGGCTCCCATGGGCTAACGCCGCCGTAGAGCGCGACACGGCCCGGCCACATCTTCTGCATCCGTTTGCCCGCCCAAAGAGGAGAACCGCCATCCTTGAAGATTCCGTACATCGGGGTACCGTGATAAACGCACATATCCGTGTAGCTCTCGAGAAATAGAGCTCTGCCGAGGAGCTCTGGGTCAGCGCCGCCGAGAAACCGCTTCCGGTCCAACGCCCATTTCAGGTCTCCGTCTGGTGTGACCTGCTGGCCATTGTTCAGCATTTCCGCGAGCTGCTTTGGGACCCGATCTCGGTAGGGTCCTGGCACCCAGTTCTCCTCCGCCATGCTGTACGCATGGACTGTCGCATCGACGACCAATGTGTCTTGCAGCGTTAGATCGGCACGTGGGTGCCCGAGCTCACTTCCGGCGATTGGCTTAGCGGGCACCGAAGCTCCTCAGATGCTTGTGACAATCTCAGGCCGTAGCCGCTCAACGCGGCGAACTGCCATGGGTTGCTGCCTCAGAGCCGTTGCGCGCACGCAAAGACACCCGATGACTTCTGCATTACAGCCCTCAGCCTCTCGGCTGTCAAGCGCGAACTGTGGTCCCGGACTCCGCTGTTGAATCGTTCGACATAGCCGTTGCCCGAGGGCTCGCGGGGCGGGGCGAACGACAGTCTGCCTCTTGCCCAGTCCAGTCCGGCAACTCTGCTCGGGCGAGCTCCGGGGCGTTCTGGCAAGGCGGCACTGCCGGGTAGCCATGCTGCGCGGCGAGGCGGTCAAGTTCAGCGATGAGGTCTCGTCGGTGACGGAGCGTTCGACGAGAGTTCGGCGAGGCACTCGCGCGTTGGTCCAGCGATGATCGAGACGATCTCGATCGCGCGTCCGTCGGTGGCGGCGTCGAACCGCAGGCCACGACGAGCAGACTTCGACTCCCAGCAACTTCCCCGAAACTAGATATTGACATCACTGGAGGGCATCGGCATGCTTCACGGCAGAGAAAGTCATCTGAGGACAATGCTACTAGGAGCCTCCACGCGGTCGGTCACGCTCACAAAGGGGCCGCTGTCGGCGAAATGAAGATCTCAACCGGATGCCGCGAAGACAGTCTCGCCGTAGGAGGAGACGTGATCGCACACAACGGCGACCCGAGCCCACGTTCTGTCTGGCAGCGGTGGCCGCAGAAGTTGCGCATCGGTCGTACGGGCCGGTCCGCGGCGCACCACGGGACTCCCGACACTCCGGGCAATGCGATGAGACGCCTAGTGCCCAAGGACCAGGTAGATCCCGCGACGGACGACCCCACAGCGGTGCCTATCTTCGAAGCGGACGAGACTATGTCCGAAATACAATCCGGACCGGATGTATTGGCGCCGAATGCCGGTCCCGAGCGTCCGCTACTAAAGCTCCGCAATGTCGATCTCGGCTACACGACGGGCCAACTGGTGATCGACAGCCTCGATCTGGACGTCAATCCAGGCGAGATAGTATCCATCGTTGGACCGTCAGGCTGCGGCAAATCGAGCTTGCTCAGGCTCATCGCCAACCTACGTGCGCCGAACGCCGGAAAAATCGATGCGCACTACCACGACACGAGCCGACATGGCTGCAGCATGGTGTTCCAAGAAGACACGTTGCTGCCGTGGCTTCGTCTTCGGGACAACGTTCTATTGTACCACCGTTTCCGCGGGACCCGTCGTAGCGCGGAAGCCGCTCGGGACGCAACCCGGCTGTTACAGATGGTCGGCTTGGAGGGCAGCGCGCGGCTGTATCCCTCCCAGTTGTCCGGCGGAATGAGGCGCCGCGTCGCAGTGTTGACCGCCCTCTGCGCGATGCCCCAATTACTCCTGCTCGATGAGCCATTCTCTGCACTCGATGAGCCGACTCGGGTTGAGATCCACTGCGATCTATATGCCTTGGTGCATACATTGCGATCGACGGTCGTCCTCGTCACGCACGACCTCGCTGAAGCGATCTCGCTCTCCGATCGCGTCGTATTGATGTCGCGGGCACCGTCGCGGGTCATCGAAGACCATCAGATGCCGTTTGGTACTGACCGCGATATCCGCAATATCCGAACGGATAATCGTTTCCTCGAGATCTATGCGACCTTGTGGGAGTCGATGGAGCGCCAAGCCGCGAAAGGACGGCAAGCAGTATGAATCCCCCCGTCCGACCCACGAGCGCGCAACCCATCTCGTCGCATTCCACAGAGACCCAGAAGCCCGACACACGATTATCCGCGCCCGACGAACCTTCCCACCCGAGTCTAAATAGCGCACACGCGCTCGGCGCAATGCCAGTGGCGGGACACGCTAGTCGGGATGTCGATCCTAACAATAAGAAGTCTACGGGCAGATCTGCGACCAGGTCTTCTAGCGCGCTCGCGCGACGAGCCGCGGATTCTCAGCCCCCGCGCCGTTCATGGAAGCTATGGCGCGCGGTCTTACAGATCTCCCTCGCGGTAGCCTTCCTTGTCAGCTGGCAGTTTCTCCCCAAGATACACTTTCTCGCGGACCACTTCCGGGTGCTGGATCCCTTCTACGTCAGTTCACCAACACAGGTCTGGGTGAAGCTCAAGTACCTGATTTCCGGTGACCCTCAGACTGGGATGACGATGTGGCCGTATCTGCGGACGACAGTCTACTCGACAGTTGAAGGCACCGTAATCGGCCTTATACTCGGCGCATTCGCTGGCCTGGTCTTCAGCAACAACGAGCGATTGGGCGACATCGTCCGCCCGTTTATCATTTTGGCGAACTGCGTACCGCGTGTCGCTATCATCCCCATTTCGGTAGTGCTTTTGGGCCCGACCCCCAAGGCCTCGGTCTTCAATGTGATCACAGTTGTATTCTTTGTCGGCTTTTTCAACGCTTTCGAGGGCGGCCGTAGTATCAAGCCGGCGATCCTCGATAGTGCCGCTCTGCTTGGAGCTAGCTCATTCAACGTGATGCGCTCAATCAGATTGCCCATGGTTTTGACCTGGACCTTTGCCGCCGTGCCGAATGCAATCTCATTTGGATTGGTCGTCGCAGTCACGACAGAATTACTCGCTGGCATTCAGGGAATGGGGGTGTTACTTCAGACGTCGACCTCCAACGTCCAGGCCGCGACCACGTTTGCAATCATCGTGGCGCTCAGCATCGTGGGCCTACTGCTGTACTTCATGGCTGTCGGGCTGCGGCGCATATTGATCCGTTGGGAAGACTGAACTGGCAGCGTCTCGACAATTCTGCCGAACCAATCGTGCGGCGTTATTTCAGGCACCCGTACGCGCACCTCTGTCATCCATCCGAACGGGAGTTGGGCGATGCCAGCTTTGGACGTTCACCACGCGCGCACCGCGCGCGCACAAAGACGTTTTCGTCGCCGCTACCGTATCCCGATCATCTGTTTGGCTCTCAGCGGCGCTTTCGTACTCGCGTCGTGTAGCAGCTCAAAAGACAGCGGGTCCGGCGCCACTAGAGGCGCCTCAGACAGTGCCCCGAGCTCCAGCGCCACGAGTACCGCCAACGAACCTACACTGACGGTCGCAATCGGATCGAACGGGCTCAACTACGCCCCATTCTTCGTCGCCCTGGCGAAGAATCTGTTCGTGAAGAACGGCGTAAAGGTCGACGTCCAGTCAGCAAACGCCGTAGCAACAATACAAACTCTGCTTGTGTCGAATCAGATCGATCTTGGCTTGACGAGCCCCTCACAGATCCTCGTTTTGGCCGCCGCCGGCAAACCGATCAATATCGTGTCCAACGTCAACAATTACACTGGCCGGTCTGCCGCCTTCGTTACCAGCTCAAAGATCACGTCCTTTGACCAGCTCAAGGCAAAGGGCGGCAGTTGCACAATCACGACGACCGCCGCCGGCACCGTCCTGTACGCCTATGCCAAAAGGACTGTACAGGCGTACGGGTTGAAGTGCGCAATCGCAACGGTTGCGAGTAATCCACTCGTGCTCTCTGCAATCACCGCGGGACTTACGGATGCCGTCACGTTGACTGTGAACGACGCCCAGACGGCAACCGCAAAAGGCGCTCAAGCGCTACTGGATCCGACCATGATGACCGACGCGCAATCCAATTCCATCGTGCCCTCCCCGTTACCCGCAATCGTTGTCGCTGGCCTACCTGAGACGCTAAAGAGCAAGTCTGCTGCCGTGGTCAGTTTTCTTGCCGCTATGCGCGAAGCTACGAAGTTCATTGAGTCGAACCCACCAGCGGTGTCCGCCAACTTGATCGTGTCGCAGCCATACTTCAATGGTCTTACTGTCGATCAGTTGACTGCGAGCATCCAGGCCCTGCTCACGTCTTTCCCGACCGGGTCCGATCTTGGCCAAATTTCTCAAGGCACATGGGAGCAGACGCTGACCACCTTCGCATCGTATTTCGATCTTCCGGGCTTTGACCCAACGGCGACCGCGGTCCAGTACGCCGCGATGGTTGACATGACCTACTTGGAAAAGATCCCGAAGTGAAACGGCCTCTTGTGAATGGCAAGTGGTCACACGAGAGGAGGCTGCTCCGATGCCTGTGATCGATATGCATGCGCACTGGCTTCCGTACGAGTACCGGGATGCCATCGCACGTTGCGGCGAGTGGCACGGCATGGGCGCGGAATCGGCCGAGTACGACCTAGTCGGCATGCGACTCAGTGCTACGCAACGGATCGACGATATGGATACCTTGGGCGTGGATATGCAGATGCTGTCGCCGCAGGCTGGATTCTATCAGTATGACCGTTCGGCAGCTGTGGCAACGGTGATTGCCCGCGAGTGCAATGATTCGATCCTCGCGGTAGTCGAGAAGTTTCCCCAGCGCTTCTTGGGCGTTGGAACCGTACCGTTGCAGGACATCGAGGCGTCGATAAACGAAGTCAAGCGCATCCTGGCGCTTGGACTAAAGGGCATCATGATCGGCGACCACGTCTGTGGTTCGACGTATGAGGAGGAAAGGTACCTACCGCTCTGGGAGGCCGTCGAGGAGTTGGGGGCGTTAGTGTTCTTTCATCAGGGCTTTGACCAACGCTACCGCATCGGGAAGTTCCATTTCGATAATTCCATCGGTAATCTCACCGAGCACACACTTAATTATGGAGTATTAGCAGCTGGAGGCGTACTTGACAGGTTCCCCGGCCTGAAATTGATGTTCGCTCACAGCGGGGGCTATATTCCGTACGCAGTCGCTCGGATGGACAAGGTCGCACGAGGCTATTCGATGGATGATCCTGGAAGACAAACGCGGTATATCGCGCCGTACCAAACTGTGCCCGCTTATGCGTCCACCGCTAAGAAGCTGCCCAGCGAGTACCTCCGAAGTTTTTACTATGACTGCATTTCCTATTCAGGCACCAACCTGCGTTTTCTAATCGACGCGGTCGGCATCGATCGGGTGGTCTACGGGTCGGATCTACCCTGCCCGATGGTACTTACCGACGGCGTCAGGTGGATCGAGGGACTGGACGAACTCACGGATGAAGAGAAGCGCGCGATCCTGTCCGACAACGCGACGCGTTTGCTTGGTCTTGAAACATGACCCCTTGACTGGCCGAGGAGAGTATTTGGCTCGCAGGTTGGCTGCACGGTGACCGAGTCGAGCACTTTAGCCGACCAGAGCGGCGGCAGCAGCGACTTCTTAGTGGTTGGCGCCGGCTCCGCAGGATGCGTCGTCGCTAGCCGTCTAGCGGCGTCGGGCGCGTCGGTGCTACTTATCGAGGCCGGCAGTGATCTGCCCCCTGATGCGGTGCCAGCTGACATACAGGACATTTATGCTCGGTCGTACTACAACTCCGCATACAGGTGGCCAGGAGTCAAAGCTGCCGTTATGGAGAACTCGGTACCGAGCACCTATGCGCAGGCACAAGTCGTCGGTGGAGGCTCGAGCTTGATGGGCATGGTTGCGCTGCGCGGCCTACCGAGCGACTACGACGGCTGGGCCACCCAAGGGGCGGCCGGATGGTCATGGCAGGCGGCACTTCGTGGTTTCCGGCAACTCGAGACTGATCGAGACTTCAACGACGAGATGCACGGTCGTGATGGACCAGTCACCATCCGTCGACACATGCCCGAGGATTGGCCGCCTTTCTGCTCAGCTATTGGCGATGCAGCAGCGCGGATGGGCTGGCCAACGATCCTCGACTTGAATGCCGAGTTCGAAGATGGCTATGGCCCACTGCCTATGACGAGAACTCAATCCGGGCGCGTTTCAGCAGCATCGGCGTACCTCGACCCTGTTTCACGAGCGCGCGCCAACCTCACAATCATGTGCAATACTCGAGTAGACAAGCTGCTATTCTCGGGTGATCGTTGTGTGGGTGCAACCGCCACCCGCGGGAAACAATCGATAGATCTGCCGGCCGCTCACGTGGTGGTTTCGGCCGGCGCTATCTTATCACCGGCGTTGCTTTTACGTTCCGGAATCGGTGACGCCGCGGCGGTCGCCGCGTTAGGTGTGCGACCCATCGTCGATCTGCCCGGCGTGGGAGCCAATCTTCAGAACCACCCCATCGTCTATCTGGCAGCTCATGTGCCGCCTGCCGCTCGGCAATCTCCATCGCTGCGCCCGGGGTTCAACAGCTCGCTGCGTTTCAGCTCGGGGCTTGGTCAACCTGCAGACCTGTCACTGCTCGTCCTCAACAAGTCTTCTTGGCACGGTCTCGGCGAGTCGGTAGCCGGGCTGGGGCTCTGCCTTCAACAACCGCTCGCCCGTGGTCGGGTCAGCCTCCGCTCGTCAAACCCCTTAGCCCTGCCAGAGGTAGCGTTCCGGATGCTAAGCGAGCAGACGGACATTGACCGTATGAAGCATGGTTTTGCTATCGCATGCGAACTCATGCTTGACAGTTCGGTGCGGGCCGTCCGCAACGAGGTCTTCGCCGCTGGTTACTCGCGTGTGGTACGCAGCCTTAATCGGCCAGGAGCTCTGATGTCGTTGACCACTCGTCTCATCGCGTCGGTGCTCGACACTTCACCAAGGGTGCGTCGTAACCTTCTACGATGGGCCGTAGCGTCGGGCGACGTGCGGGAATCGCGACTTAACGACTCCCGATGGCATGCACACACAGTCAGTCAACGCTCTTTCGGCACGTACCACGCCGCTGGCTCCTGTCGGATGGGGTCGCCTGACGACCCCTCAACAACAGTGGTCGATCCAGACTGCAACGTTCTTGGCGTAGCAGGGCTCAGCGTCGTAGATGCGTCAATAATGCCGACGATTCCTAGAGGTAATATCAATCTGCCCGTGATGATGATCGCGCACCGATACGTGGATCGGGCGCTCCAGACGGATCTGCTGTAGATGGTTACTGAGCTAGACCAGTTCCGTTATTAGCTTCGTAGAGTGTCTCGAGCGCCAGCTGGTCCGACAGAGTAATTCCCGAGAGTAGTGGATCGTCGGCGAATCGCTCCTGCTGGTTACGTAGGTACGCCTCCCACTCCGAGATGACTGCATCTCGGTCCCGCCTTCGCAGCGCCTCCAGCAAGCGATGACGATGGGAGGTAAATTGCCCAATGTAGGCGGACCACCATTTGTTGCTCCGCTCGCCGTGGGCCATCAACTGGAATTGCATAAGAATTCGTATAAGAACGCTCTCCACAGCGGCAAGAAGCGGATTGTGACCAGCCTCCGATATCGCCACCTGGAAGTCGGTGATGCCCGCCATGATCTTCCGCGCATCGCCACCGGCCTCTGCGCGACCCAGGGCAGCTTCGATAGTCTCCAAGTCTTTCTCGGTGGCATGGTCACAAGCGAGCCCTGCGGAATAGAGTCCAAGCGCTCGACGGACAGCTACCACTTCGAGAATATGGGCCCGCTGCATTTGAAGCAACGCCTCGAGAGCATTCGAGACGAACTCGCTCGCGTTGGAGCTTACATACACGCCGCTGCCATGACGGCTCTGCAATAGTCCAACTGCTTCGAGCCCACGTATCGCTTCGCGCACAGTCGACTGGCTGACACCAAATAGCTTCGCCAGCTCCTTCTCAGTAGGTAACCGCCCACCTGAGGGAAGCAAGCCCGTGATGATGTCAGCCCGCAGTGAACGCATTACGGCTTCAGATGCCTTCATATGCGGCGACGGGGCCGCATCGAGGTGACTTGGCTTCTCGCTGGGTGGCCGACGTCCGCGGGCGATTGCTCCGCGAGGCCTGGGCGAGGCCGGGTCAGCTTGCATCCCAACTCCTTAGCTCGACGGAGGCGACGTAGTGATCTGGTAACTATTGCACCCTACCTGTCGCTGCTGGTCTTATGGGTGGGGTCCACCGAGGTGGTGTCTGATCTCGAGAAGTTGACACCGACCGTTCGCTGGGCGGTCGAACACGTCGAGGACCATGCGGCGCGCCGGCTACGCCCAGGCCCCGCTTGCGCAGCCCCACCACGAGGGCCGGTGACCAGCGTAGCGGGCGCGACCACACAGGTCTGCTCGCCGAAATGCACCGCCACCTAGTCCAGCTTGGTGAGGTCCGCGGCCAACAACTCGGCCCTGGGCGGTCTCGGTCGCCGCGACGAATCGGCACGACACCGCCGAGCGCGGGGCGGCGGTGTCGGTCCGCTCTGTCCGCTTCCTGACCGGCTCGACCCAACCGGGTAGTGGCGCGTCGAGAGCCCGGCGGGCATCCGCCCCACCGCACCAGGCTCAGTGAGCCACTTGGATCTCCTGGTTGATGGCCGCGACGCGAGCACTGTGCGGTACTCCCAAAGGTCGTGGACCCGCGCAGGGTCCAGCCCCGGCACGCTCGCGCCGCCGGTTGGGCTCGTGCTCGACCAACCGGGCCGACACGACCCTCCGCAGGGCGGAACGGGCGGTGTGGTGCCCGGCCCGGAACCGCTCGGCGAGCACCTCCCCCTCCAGCACGTGCCTAGCGCGAGCGCCCCGCTCAGGAGCTCAGTCACTCGGCCAGCACGGCGGCGGAGCGCGGTTCTCGCATCACCCGATTCTCGCAACCGTCGCTCCGCCCCGGGTGGGACAGGCCCAGCCAGGTCCACAACATTACGAACACAAAACGCTTAGTCACCTGGTCACTTTGGAGATACTGTATCTCGGCTCACGTCATCGACACACGAGCCCCTGCCCATGATCGGCCAGCAGAAGCCTGCACCCTGATCGCGCGGCCGGGCACACTCGGCGACTGCCGGCAACTCGTGGCGCAGGCCTGGGATCTAAACAGTGTCGCCGGGGAATACCGGCAGTTCATGAACGCCACAGTCCTGCGCGATTCGACACAGCAGGATCCCTTCGCCCGCCAAGTCCTCCTCCTGAACTCCTGGCGCCGACTGCCTCTCCGTGACCCAGGACTGCACTGGGCAGGCCTACCCTCCGACTGGCCCGGCCACAGCGCAGCACGTATGTTCCTGGAACGTTTCGAAGCACAGCAACCCGATGCTGAGGCCGCATGGCGCCGAATCCTGTCCGAGTCCGAGCCTGAAGACAGAAACAAGACCAGTACCGGTTAGCAAACTCAAGACAGTTCCCGAGCACCTGGAATTCCCGGGATACGTACATCGTAGGCCGCTAACAACCCGTTCTCGATCGAACGATCGGCATCGGTGTGGGCCTTCAAATCCGCTCCCACACGAGGACGACGGTCAGTTGTTCCTCGCCGAACAGTACGGGCGCGGTTGTGGTCAGCTCCAGGTGTCGCCCGACCAGCACAGCCTTACGTGACGCGGTCGCGTCGACCCAGTTCGGGAACAAGCTCACCTCGAGTTGGTGCACGACCACTGAGTCGTCCTCGACGTGGTACGGCCCGGAGTAGGCCACATAACCGCGGGCTGCCTCGGCAGACTCGGCGTCTGTGCCGTCGCCCAGCCCGTTGGCCTGGTGCAGGGGACGGTCGAGCCGCATGATCTGCGCCGACATAAAGCCGCTGGCGGTGTAGAGGATGTAGCCCTTGGCGTCCTTGCCTAGCGGGTACGCGGCGGGCCGGCCGTCGCCGTGGCGCGCCTCGTAGGACACCAGTCTCCACGATCCCACCAAGCGTTCCCGCAGCGATTGGGGGTCCGCAGTGGCGTGCATCGACATTGCCATCTACTCCTAACCACCTATTTCGCTGGTGTGCACCATGCTCCATGACACGGAATCGGATGCTCGCGTTCCATCTCGCTCCCGAGCTCGTCAGTCATGTAGAGAGTGATGGCATTCATCTGCCATTCTGGCTGTCTGCGGGTATGGGCGTCAGAGCTTGCCGGCCGTCACGACCGGGATCACCGGCGTACAGGTCACTGCTCGGTTCACGAACCGCGGCATTTGCGGCGAGATAGCTGAACGTGATGATCGGTCCGAAGGTCATCCCGCCGGAGATGTAGCCCTGTCCTGTCGGCGCAGCGCTGGAGTTTCCAACCGCGTACAGTCCGGGCACTGGCCGTTCGTCCGCGCCCAGTACCTGGCCCGCGGTGTTCACGCGAGGCCCGCCTTTGGTGTCGAGCGTTCCTGGCGCCAGGATTGTCGCGTAGTACGGCCCCTGATCCGCCAAGGGAAACATGAGCCCGCTGGGGCAGTGATTGTCTTCGGCAACAGGTCCGTGGAAGGTGACCTCGATCGGCGTTTCGCCGCGCCGGAAGTCGTTGTCAACTCCCTTTCGCGCGAATCCATTGAACCGCTCGATCGTCCCGCGCAGCGAGTCCGTGAACTCCTCGTGCAGCCGAATGTTCCGCGCACTGCCGGCAAGCTTGCCCAACCGTTCATCGAGAGACGCGGCGAGCTCGTCAAGAGTGTCGCCGCGCACCACGTGTGACGCATCCTCGCCGGGACCCGGAATGAACGCGCCGAGGAAGCCGCCCGGAAATCGTTCCGCGGCGCGCTGGTCCCAAATTGCGAACATCAGGAAGTTCGGGTACTCGGCGTCGTGCGGATCCCATGACAGCATCTGCAT
>Ga0137413_10000479_pt1 | contig 13474 bp, 7 predicted proteins | sample CZODoug2_1_16fun_FD_108280 | JGI IMG/M metagenome (GOLD analysis project Ga0137413, IMG submission 108280) | Vadose zone soil fungal communities from Angelo Coast Range Reserve, California, USA - CZODoug2_1_16fungal (Illumina Assembly) | ecosystem: Environmental > Terrestrial > Soil > Vadose... | reverse complement strand
TGTGACTGAGTGCCGCACCTTGTCGTGGACTGGGTGCAGCCCAGCCTTGGACAGCGCGTTCAACGCCGTCGCGGCATCCTCTGGCTCGGCCAGCACCACGCTCACCGTGCGCTGGCCGACGCCGGCCTTCAGCTCCGCGGCCGTGCCGGCCGCGACCACCTTTCCCCTGGACAGCACCGTGATTGAGTCCGCCAACCGGTCGGCCTCCTCCAGGTACTGCGTCGTCAGCAGCACCGTCGTCCCGTCGCCCACCAGGCCCTCGACGATCTCCCACAGGCCGATCCGACTCAGTGGGTCCAGCCCCGTCGTCGGCTCATCGAGGAAGATGACGTCCGGCCGGCCTACCAGGCTCGCCGCCAGGTCCAACCGACGCCGCATGCCGCCGGAGTACGTCTTCGCCGTGCGGTCCTTCGCCTCGGTCAGGTCGAACGTATCCAGCAACTCGTCCGCCCGCGCCGACGCCTGCTTCTTGCTTGCCCCCAACAACCTCGCGATCAGCACCAGGTTGTCGTGGCCCGATATGTTCTCGTCGACCGAGGCGAACTGCCCGGTCAGGCCGATTCGCCCGCGCACCTGGTCGCCCTGGTGCACCACGTCCATACCCGCTACCGAGGCCGATCCCGACGTCGGCTTGAGCAGCGTCGTCAGCACGTTCACCAGCGTCGTCTTGCCGGCTCCGTTGTGGCCCAACAGTGCGAGCACTGTCCCCTGCGGCACTGAGATGCTCACATCGTCCAGCGCCGTCACGCTGCCGAACACTTTGCTCACGTTTCTTGCTTCAATCATCACTTCGGTCATCGCGGGTCCTTCCCCCCTTGCTCTGCCCCGTTGGCGATGGCTCCGTTCATGAAGAGATCGACGATCTCCGACACGAACGAGTCCGGCTCCTTCTCTTCGGTCCGTGCCGTCCGGACCGCTTGCATCCTCGTCATGAAGATCAGGCCCATCAGATAGCCCGCCGCCCGATCGGCCGGCAGCCGCAGTTGCTCCTGGCCCGACGACAGCAGCGTGGCGATCGCCGTGGTCGTCTGCTCGAACTCGTCCATCATCGGAGGCTTTCCTTGCTCGCCCGACTCCGGATCCTTTGCATGGTTGGCTTCGTCCGGGCGGTAGCCGGTGGCGCCCAGGGTGTGCATCAGCGTTCCCAACCGTGTCGCCATCTCGTCGATCATCGTCATCGCTTCGATCAACCGCCCTGGCATCGGCTGGTTGACCGGAATCATGCTCATCCGTTCGACCAGCTCACGCGTCCGAAACGCCCGCAGGACACAGAAATCCAGCAACTCCTGCTTGTCTTTGAAGACACGGAAGATCGTGCCCTCCGCGATCCCCGCCGCCTTGGCGATCTGCCCCGTGGTGACGTGTGTGCCGTGCTCGGCCAGCAGTGGGATCGCCGCGATGGCGATGGCCTCCTGCCGGTCCTCCGTGCTCATCGCAGGAGCGCGCCGACGGCGTGGGGGTGACTCGGTGGACATGGGCACAGCTTATGAGTGTGGACTCACTCACGCAATGAGTTATCACTCATAACGATGCCGCAGCCGCTCCCACCTGCGGAATCTGGATCCAGGCGTCGGTGCCCCCACCGTCCCGGCGGTTCATCCAGGCCCGACCACCGTGCCCTTGTGCCACCTGCCTGACGATCGCCAGTCCGAGTCCCGACCCTGGCATCTGCCGGGCCTCCTTCGTGCGATGGAACCGCTCGAAGACCCGCTCCAGGTCGCCTTCGGCGATCCCCGGCCCGCGGTCCGAGACCTTCACCTCAGCGCTGGCGCCCCACTGTCGGACCAGTACCTCGACCGGCAGGCCGGGTGGTCCCCACTTCGCGGCGTTGTCCAACAAGTTCAACACCGCTCGCTCCAACGCGTTCGCCTGTCCCCGAACCATCGCAGGATTCTCCGTCAGCATGAAGTTCACCTGCGGTGTCCTGGCCCTGGCGCGCGTCATCGCCGACCGCACCACCTCGGCCAGGTCAAGATCCTCGACGTCCTCCCCAGAACGTGGATCGCGCGCCAGTTCAACGACCTCATCGATCAAATGGTCCAGTTCATGCATCTGGGCCTGGACGTCCTGCAGCAGCCGTTGTTTGTCGGCTGAGTCCAATCGCCGCTCAGGATGGTTCTCTGCCCGCAGAAGAAGATCGATATTTGTGCGCAAGCTCGTTAGCGGTGTTGCCAACTCGTGGCTGGCGTCCTCCACAAGCTGACGCTGCGCGTCGCGTGAGGCGCCGAGCGCGTTGAGCATCGAGTTCATGCTCTCCGCGACGCGTGTCACCTCGTCCGGATCTCGGTGATCGACTGAAACCGCGGCGCTGAGGTCCTGAGTGCTGGCGACGTGCTCGGCGGCGGCGACCACCCGATCCACCGGTCGAAGGCCCGCGCGCGTCAGCCAGTAGCTCAGCACGCCGGCGGCCGCGATACCGACACCACCGGTCAACGCAAGGATCAGACCGAAGTTCGCGAGCGTCCCATTCATCTCGCTCAGGTCGATGGCGATCTGAACCGCGTGTCCGTTCGGACCGGTCTGCTTGGTGCGGATCCAGCGAGTGAGGACCCGGTAGGACGTGCCGTTGATCTTGACGTCCTCGGTCGTGTCGTACAGTTCCCGGCGTGCTACTTGCCGATCCGTGGCTGACACCGGAATGGACGCCTGCCCTACCGGCGTCAACGAGGACCCATCTGGGAAGACCGTCTGGTAAAGCGGAGTGTCAGGCCCGCCGCTCTGAACTGTGGACCGCATTCCGGCCGAGTCGATCTTTACCGCGAAGACCACCTGCCGATCGAGACGCTCGTTCATCACGTCGCTGAGTTGGTCACGAAGCAGCAGCCAGGCGGCGACGGAGACGCCAATCACCGCGACCGCGACCGCGGCCGCCGACACGACGCCGAGGCGTCGGCGCAGCGACGGTCGTCGTCCCTTCACGCGTTCTCCGACTCCTTGAGCACGTAGCCGACCCCACGAACAGTGTGCACGAGGCGGGGCTCGCCGTGCGCTTCCAGCTTCCGGCGCAGGTAGCCGATGTACACGTCCAAGCTGTTGGAGCCCGTGCCGAAGTCGTACCCCCACACCTCAGTGAACAAGACCGACCGTGACAACACCCGCCGTGGATGCCGCAGCAGTAGCTCGAGGAGGTCGAATTCGGTGCGGGTGAGTTCGATCAGGCGGTCACCCCTGAGCACGGTGCGCGCGGTGACATTCAGTTCTAGGTCGCCGAAGGTGAGCTTCTCGCTCCCGCCGGTGTCAGTACGGCGGAGCAACGCGCGAAGCCTGGCCAGCAGCTCCTCGAGGGCAAACGGTTTGACGAGATAGTCATCCGCGCCCGCGTCGAGACCGGTCACGCGATCGCCGACGGCGCGGCGTGCGGTCAGCATCAGGACGGGTACCCGGTCGCCGGTCGCCCGGAGTCGGCGGCACGTCTCAAGTCCGTCGATCACCGGCATCATCACATCGAGCACGACGGCGTCCGCGGGCCTGGTCGCCTGGAACTTGAGAGCCGACTCGCCGTCCGCCGCGAGTTCGACCTCATAACCCTCGAACCGGAGGCTGCGACTGATGGACTCGCGAACCGCGGGTTCGTCGTCTACGACCAGGACACGCATGGGGCCATCCTCACCGACATCGACCGCCGTCGCGATTGTTCACAGCAACCTCTCAGTTGCTCAGGCCGCGTCGGTGACTAGAGCCGGGCCGATCGTCCTGATGGCGCTGCTATGTCCGACGCGGATGCGTTCGACCGGGCAACTTGTGAGCGCGGCAGCGTGTTCGTCGCAGACGAGGCCGTGACCGAGAATTGTGGACCTGCTGCCGTCGAGCCAGCGCACTGTGAACGCGATCTCTCGGGGCGACGCCTTGGTCGCACAGGCCGGATGTAGGCATCCGCTGATTGAAGTGGCGAACTTCTCGGCAGCGAACGAGTCGTTGTCACCCGATGGTGTCAATGTCGCCGCTACAGGTCGCCTGAGTGAGGGAGCCGTGTGCGGCTCTGCATCTGCGCCATGTTCGGTGTTCGTGGACCTAGAGAAGTCGTCGCGTTCCGGTGGTTGCTCGTCGGACGAGGTGTCCGGGTGGGGCTCCTGGCTCGGGTTTTCGGTGTCCCCAGTTCCAGGCTTCCATGAGTCGTTGCTTGCGCTTGTAGCTTCGGACGCGTTGGTCGAGGTGTCGGCGTGTGCATCCGACGTGGTTGAGGGTGCGTGTTGGTCCTTGTCGGTCTCGGGGTCGGGCGACGGCGGTGACGGATAGCCGACCTGTTCGACGTGACGGGTGTGCACGACGCGTTGCAGCACTTCTGGGCCAGTTCGGGTTGCTATGAGTTCAATCCAGTCGTGCTCGGCGTCGCGGACCGTGTCGATGCCCAGTCGGTCTATGGCGCGGACGAGTGTCGTCGCATGCGCCCAGTTGATCACGCCGGACTGCAGCGCGACGAACGTGCAGTGGAGCTGCTCGCGTAGTCGAACCGCCGACAACGCAAGCTCGTTGGCTTCGCGACCTGAGAGATGAAACTCGCTCCTGAGCAGGTCGGCGGCCGTGGCGTGGCCGGAACTTTCGTGGGCGCCTTGCGAGATCATGACGGCGACAGCGCGGCTCAGGGCTGCGCGCACGGCTGATTCCAGGCGAACGAGTTTCCTTGCTGCCTCGACAATCTCTTTGTCGGTTTGGCTGCCTTCAGTGAGAGTCAGTGCATCGGCCAGCAGTGTGGGGACGTTCCAAGGTTCTTGCATGGGCTGCTCCCAAGAGTCGTGGATGCCATTCACGCTAGGCGGTCGGCGCTGCTCTTGCAACTATGTCAATTTGCCGGTTTGGGCGCCGTTTCGCGAATCGGTGCGTATACCACATCTGGCTGTCGTCGCTGTCGGCTCAAGATCGATCTGTGGATAGTTGCCCGCGGGGTGCGAGTTGTCCACAGGTGCTGGCTGACCTGCTTTCATCGCTGGGTGCTCGCGCGCACAGTAGAGACGTTGGTGGTCGACGGCAGGTGTTGCGCAAGGCCGTGGGCCGGATGTCTAGCGCAAAGGATGGGATCAGTGATTGCAACAGCGGTAACTGTCGTGGGCAACGTTGCCACGGATGTGGTGCTTCGGCAGACCCAAGAGGGGGCCTCCTTCACCGGCTTCGGTGTGGTCTCCACGGAGAGTTATTTCGACAGGAAGAAGGAGGCTTGGTCCGATGGGCACAAGCTCTTCGTGTGGGTCACTGGATGGAAGCGACTAGCGAAGGGCGCTGCCGCTTCATTGAAGAAAGGTGACCCTGTGATCGTCAACGGCAAGCTTCGGGTGGAAGAGTACGAGAAGGACGGTGAGAAGCGAACGTTGGTCAAGGTCGAGGCGACCGCGATCGGGCCGAACCTGGCGTTCTGCACGGCAGATGCCCAACGCATCAGTGTTGAGGAGGACTTCGCTCCGTTCTTGCGGTCGGTCGACATCGACAAGGTTGGCGGGGAGCAGCTCTCGCCACCGCTGTCCGCGATCGCGGTGTGAGACGGGTGGGCACGTTGGCCGACTGAGGCCTTCGTGCCCACCTCTGTCGTCGGTCGCAGTTGCCCCGGCGTGACCAGGGGTCGGCAAGAGTGAGGTCCGCCACCCTCTCAAGGGTGGACACAGTCCGTCGCGGCCGTCGGTCGGGTCGTCACCGCAGGTGAGATGGACCGAACGGCGGTACGGGACATCCCACGGGTTCCACGTTCGCGTCAACTTGGGTGGCTCGTCCCGCCCGTTCGTGGCTACCGAGGTTCTGGTCCACTCCGCGTCGCTCTACGATCGCGCCCATGGCCGAGTACATCTACACCATGAAAAGGGCGCGCAAGACGCATGGGGACAAGGTCATCCTCGATGACGTCACCACCGCGTTCTACCCAGGCGCCAAGATCGGTGTCGTCGGCCCGAACGGCGCTGGCAAGTCGAGTGTCCTCAAGATCATGGCTGGCCTCGACCAGCCGAGCAACGGCGAGGCCTTCCTCAGCCCCGGCTACACCGTGGGCATCCTCATGCAGGAGCCTGCGCTGAATGAGGAGAAGACCGTCCTCGGCAACGTCGAGGAGGGTGTCGGCGACATCATGGTGAAGCTGCATCGCTTCAATGAGATCGCCGAGCTCATGGCCACGGACTACTCCGACGAGCTCATGGATGAGATGGGCAAGCTCCAGGAGGAGCTTGACCACGCCAACGCATGGGATCTCGACTCGCAGCTTGAGCAGGCCATGGATGCGCTGCGGTGCCCGCCGCCCGATGCGAACGTGACGCAGCTGTCCGGTGGTGAACGCCGCCGGGTCGCGCTGTGCAAGCTGCTGCTGAGCACGCCGGACTTGTTGCTCCTCGACGAGCCCACCAACCACCTGGACGCGGAGAGTGTGCTCTGGCTCGAGCAGCACCTCGCCCAGTACGCCGGTGCAGTCCTGGCGGTCACCCACGATCGCTACTTCCTGGACAACGTGGCCGAGTGGATCATGGAGGTGGACCGCGGCCGGGTGATCGGTTATGAGGGCAACTATTCAACATACCTTGAGAAGAAGGCCGAGCGGCTCGCCGTCCAGGGCAAGAAGGACGTCAAGCTACAGAAACGTCTGAAGGACGAGTTGGAGTGGGTCCGCTCTGGGGCTAAGGCCCGTCAGGCCAAGTCGAAGGCGCGTCTGGCGCGCTATGAGGAGATGGCCACCGAGGCGGAGCAGAACCGCAAGCTCGACTTCGAAGAGATCCAGATTCCGCCGGGCCCGCGCTTGGGCAGCGTGGTCGTCGAGGTCAACGACCTGCGCAAGGGCTTCGGCGACCGGGTCCTCATCGACGGCCTCTCGTTCGACCTGCCGCGCAACGGCATCGTCGGCGTGATCGGGCCGAACGGCGTCGGCAAGACCACGCTGTTCAAGACCATCGTTGGTCTGGAGCAGCCAGACTCGGGCTCGGTCAAGATCGGTGAGACGGTCAAGCTCTCCTACGTCGACCAGAACCGCGGTGGGATCGACCCGAAGAAGAACGTCTGGGAGGTCGTGTCCGACGGCCTGGACTACATCCAGGTCGGTCAGACGGAAATGCCCTCGCGCGCCTACGTCAGCGCCTTCGGCTTCAAGGGCGCCGACCAACAGAAGCCGGCCGGCGTGCTGTCGGGTGGCGAGCGCAACCGCCTCAACCTCGCGTTGACCCTCAAGCAGGGCGGCAACCTCATCCTGCTCGACGAGCCGACCAACGACCTTGATGTCGAGACTCTGGGCTCGCTGGAGAACGCGCTCGAGCAGTTCCCCGGGTGCGCCGTGGTCATCTCCCACGATCGGTGGTTCCTTGACCGCGTCGCAACGCACATTCTGGCGTGGGAGGGAACCGACGAGCAGCCGGCGAAGTGGTTCTGGTTCGAGGGCAACTTCGAGGGGTACGAGAAGAACAAGGTAGACCGGCTGGGCGCTGACGCGGCCCGCCCGCATCGGGTGACCCACCGGAAGCTGACACGGGACTGAGGGCGGCAATCGATCGTGGCCGGCAGTGACGAGGCGCAGGCGGATGCGGAGGTTGGCACGCTCAGCGTGCCGGCCTGGCAGCTGCGTTGGCGGGCTCCGGAACTGAGCCTCGTGCTCAGTGAGCGGGCGTCCGCACTCGCCACCGGTCGCCGAGACGAGCTGGAGCGGTTGAGGGCGGAAACGCTGACGGTGTTCGCCCTCAACCGGCTCGACAAGGGCGTTCAAGCTGTCGAGCGCGCGGTCATGGCACTCAAGACGGCCGAGGCAGGCAACCATGTCGAGCTTGCGTGGTGCCTTCGCGTGGAGCTGGCGGCTTGCGCACGTGCCGCCGGTGTTCCGCTCACCGGATTTGGCGTGCTCAAGCCGGTTCTGCGTGCCGAGGGCGTGCCGACGGAGGTACGTGCGTCCGCTCTCGTCGCGCTGACGGACTGTCTGGTGCTGATCGGCCGGAGCAAGGAGCTCACGGACGCGCTGGACCAGGCCGACCAGCTCTATGGCGAGGACGCCACCCTGGACGCCGACGCGAAGTTGTTGTCTCGAGCGTTGCTGCGTGCGTCTACTGCACGGCAGCACCGTCGGTGGGGGGACCTGAAGGCAGCGGTTGGAGCGGCACGTGGCGGTCTCACGTTGCTCGGGGAGCTGAGCGACGCGACAGCCGATTCGGGGTACGTCGCCAGTCGATTGGTGCTGGAGCTCGTCTGCGCGTTGATGGACTCCGAGCAGTTGGCGGATGCGGTGACAACCGCGCAGGAACTGCTTGAACAGCCCGTGCGTGCACCATCGGCGGCCTCGGTGGGCTGGCTGAAGTTGGCGTTGGCGACGCGGGTCCACCTGCCGGCGGGCCGGACCAGCATCGCGAACGACTTGCTTCTCGACGTGGCTGACAGCGCTAGGCGGCACCAGCTGGATCCGTTGCTGTCGGAGAGCATGCTGGCGTTGTCCCACGTGCACGAGATGGCAGGCCAACTCGCCGAGGCGCTGAGTTGCCTACGTAGCGCCCACACTGCGGAGCGGCGTCGGACCGCCGCGTTGTACACCGTTCGGGCGAAACTCGCCGAAGAGTTCGCAGCTGCGCACCGCGAGAGCACGGGGCTGAAGGAGCAGCTGTCCAGCCTGATCAAGCCGCCGGCAGCCAGCTCGCAACCGATGCCGGACACCGACGCAGTCACTGGGTTGCTGAACCGCAATGGGTTCTGTCGGCAGATCGACGCGGTTGTCAATGGCGGCTACATCGACCACGCGCTGAGTTTGGTGTTGCTGGATGTCGACGTCACGCGGGTGAATGGTTCTGCCGCGCCTGCGGCGGATGACCAGGTCATTCGCAAGATCGCCGATAGGGTGCGGGACACAGCTCCCGACAAGGCGGCGGTCGGTAGAACCGCCGGCGACGAGCTGGCAGTGCTCCTCCCACACACGACACGTGACCAGGCGCAGCGATGGGCCGAGGAACTCAGGTCAGAGGTGTCGCCGCGCTTGGACGTCACAATGACCACCGGCGTTGCTGAATACCGCCCTGGGAGTGGCGGGGAAGCGCTGCTGACCGACGCAGACCGGGCGCTGTCGCAGGCGAGGAGTACCAACGGCGCCAACGAGGCTGTCGACTTGGGTGCCCGCGGGACTGCGCCGACAACGGAGACCTCGGCCGAGCGGACTGATCCCGCGCTTCGGCCAACACCACCACCGTCCGACGAGCTGCCTCGCCGCCGTGTGAGGCGTGCGGACGACCAGGCGGCGGGGTTGTCGACGGCTTGGGCGCAAGCGGCTGATCGATGGCGTATGGGCAACGCCGGAACGCCTTCCAAGCCGGTGGATGTGACGAAGTCCGCAAGCATGTTTGCGGACGGAACCGAAGCTGCGATCCGTGAGCGCACACAGGCGCCTGGTGCTCTGGCGGCGTTCTTCCGGGCCGCGGCCGAGCCGGACTCGACCAAGGCTGAGCCGCCTCGAACGGAGTCCACCGGTGGACGACGTCGTGCTGAAGATCGTGAAGCCGGGGCGGAGGCAAAAGCCCAGTCACGGCACGCTAACGACGACTCGAACCGTCCCGGCCTTGCCTCGTTGGTCGAATTGCTGGCCGCAGCCGGCACTGGGGGGCGGCGGCGGGCGCCGGAGCCGTCTGAATCCGAGACGCCAACTGCGTCGGAGCCGGCCGCCAAGACGGAGTCTGAGCAGCCGACAACCGGTAGGCGTCGTCGCGCCGAGTCCTTTGAACGCAGCGAAATTGCCGACGAACTCCGCGCTGATTCGGGGCGGTGGCGGCTTGAGCCACCGTCGAGCCGTGTCGCCGCAGAGCCGCCTGCCGTTGAGCCTGCAGTGGCTCAGCAATCCTTGCCGCTGTCCGCGCCAGCCACTCGGACGGATGACCTAGCGGCCTTCCTTGGAATATCGGCGCAACCACCTCTTCTCGGGGCGCAGACGGCTGAGGTCGGCGGCGATGCAGATTCCGGGACGGTGCCGTTCACCACTCATGCCGGTCTGCCGCACGAGATCGTGGGACGGGACCGCGACGTCAAGCGTGAACCCGAGACAGCCGCCAAGCTGGAGGCTGCCGCGGCAGCCTCCGACACCGACGCAGGTTCGACAGCGGCCGACCGGCTGGCCGACGAGCATGTGAACGGGGCCGAAGGCCGACGGCCGCGTTCGGAGTTGGCGGACCTGCTGGCCGAGGCACTGGTGGCGTTCGAGTCGACTGAGCACGCCGTTCACGCGCACTTCGAAGATGAGCCGTCGGTGACGCGTCCTTCTCCGGAGCCGACACCGACGGTCGATCGATACGACTGGCAACCGGAACCGTCGGGGTCGCGGCACAGGCAGCCTGAGCCGGACGACCGGATCGCAGTGCCGAGCACTTCGTCCGAACCGCCGATGTTGTCCGATTGGGTGCTTTCGGGCAAGGAAGGTCGGCCTCAGCGGGCCGACACGCCGGGGCTTGGCGACTGGGAGCCGACGTCGTTCCGTGAGGATCGGCCAGTGGTCGATCGTGATCCGCGGCCGATCGAGCCGGAGCGGAACTGGTCGGACTGGACGTGGACGCCGCCGGAACGCTGACCAGGCGAAAGTCAACTCGTCAGTAACCTGCGAAAGCCCGTTGGTGGCTCCCGTCACAAGGTTCGATTCAGCTGCAACCCCTAGGCGTTTGCGGGGTGAAGGCCCATCTAGGGTGGACGATGGTCCCGGCGCACCGAGGCGCCGGATAGCGTGGAGCCGCCTGAAAATGACCTCGACTGGAGCCCCGTCCCGCCCTGCGACCGCCGACAGCGGCGTGAGCCGCGAAGACCGGCTGGACAGTCCCGAGCAGGTACGCGACGAACTGATCGGCGGCGCGGTCGCCGCCGCTCCGGAACTCGCAGAACTGATCCGTCTCTACTACCGCTACGTGCCCGCCGAGGAAGTCATCAACGACGACCCAGGTGATCTGGTCGGCGCGGTTCGGTCCACCTACCAGCTGGCGGGCAACCGCGTCCCTGGCCGGCCGGTGGTCCGCATCCTCAACCCAACCCGGTCCCAAGACGGGTGGACATGCCCGGTGACGGTCGTGCAGATCGTCACGGACGACATGCCCTACCTGGTCGACTCGATCTCGTCGGCGCTGATTCGCAGCGGGATCCAGGTGCACCGCGTCGTGCACCCGATCGTGGTGGTGCGCCGGGACGTGACGGGTGAGCTCCGCGAGGTGCTGCCGGAGGCGGACCCGGGGGATCCGCCGGCGGACACCCTCGCCGAGTCGTGGATGCACATCGAGGTCGACCTCATCACGGACGCGGAGCGGAGCCGCGAGCTGGAGAACCGGCTCATCACCGTGGTCAACGACGTACGCGAGGTGGTCGAGGACACCGACAAGATGGCGGGCACAGCCCGTCAGCTCGCGAATCAGCTGGAGCAGGCGCCCCCGCCTCTCGACGCCGAGCAGGTCGCCGACGGCACCAGTCTGCTGCGGTGGCTGGCGCAAGGGCACTTCACCTTCATCGGCTACCGCCAGTACGAGCTGGTCGAAGACCCGGCGGGTGGCGATGAGCCTGCGCTGCGCGCGGTTCTGGCCTCGGGCTTGGGCGTGCTGCGTCAGGACAGTCTGGCGGCGCGGAGTTTGACGGCTGGCCCGGATACGGCGGCGCAGGCGCTGGCGCCGGAGTTGTTGGTGCTCACGCAGGCGAGTGCGCCGTCCGCGGTGCACCGTTCGATGTACCCGTACTACGTGGGCGTGAAGACGTTCGACGCCGAAGGCAAGGTCAGCGGCGAACACCGATTCCTCGGCGTGTTCACGACCTCGGCGCTCCACGAGGACGTGCTGGACATCCCGGTGATCAGCCGCCGGGTTCGCAACGTCATCCACCGAGCGGGCTTCCCGCTGGAGTCGTACTCCGGCCAGAAGATGCTTGAGGTCATCCAGAACTACCCGCGAAGCGAGCTGTTCTCGACCGACGCGGACACGTTGTACGACATCGCCACGGGCGTGCTCGCCTTGGCGGAGCGCCGTCGGCTGAGGCTGTTCCTGCGCCGAGACCCGTACGGCCGGTTCTACTCGTGCCTGGTCTACCTGCCGCGTGACCGGTACACGACGACGTCGCGGTTGGCGATGCAGGAAGTCCTCTTGGCCGAGCTTCGGGGCAAGAACCTGGAGTACAGCGCGCTGATCGGCGAGAGCCCGCTGGCCCGCGTGCACTTCATGGTGCACACCGAGCCGAGCGGGGTGGCGGAGCCGAACGCGGCTCACATTCAGTCCCTGCTGGGTGAGGCGACCCGCAACTGGGACGACCGGATGGCCGACGCGATCCTGTCCGAGCACAACGAGGCCGAGCGGGCCTCGGAACAGGCCAACCAGTTGGGCGCGGAGTCGGCGACCGAGCAGGGACAGCGCTTCGCGATGGCTTTCCCGGAAAGCTACAAGGAAGACTTCACGGCCATCGAAGGCCTCACCGACCTGCGGCGGATCCAGCGGCTGTCCGAGGGCGACCTGGACATGTCGTTCTACCTGCCGGCGGACGCGGAGCCGGGGGAACGACGGTTCAAGCTGTACCTGGCTGGCGCTCGCGTAACGCTGTCCCAGGTGCTGCCGGTGTTGCAACGCATGGGCGTCGAGGTCGTCGACGAGCGCCCGTACGAGATCCAGCGCGAGGACGGCACCCAGTGCTGGATCTTTGATTTCGGTCTGCGCATGGAGCCGGCGGTGCTGGAGCGGCTTGCCACCCAGGACCTGGACGTGGTTCGTGTCCTGTTCCAGGACGCGTTCGCGGCGGCATGGCGTGACGAGGCGGAGGTCGACAGCTTCAACGCCCTCGTGCTGCGTGCCGGGCTTGGCTGGCGACAGGCTTCGGTGCTTCGGGCGTACGCGAAGTACGTGCGCCAGGTGGGCATTCCGTACAGCCAGGACTACATCGAGGACGCGGTCCTGCGCTATACGAACGTCGCCACTGCGCTGGTGCGGCTGTTCGAGTCGCGGTTCGACCCGGCGCTGTCCGAGGAGACCCGAGTCGGCGTGGTCGCGACGTTGACCGCCGAGATCACCGAGCTGATCGACGAGGTGACCAGCCTCGACGCGGACCGGATCCTGCGCCAGCTGCTGTCACTGATCAACGCGACGTTGCGCACCAACTACTTCGTGCGTGACGCCAACGGCGATGTGCGGCCGTACCTGGCGTTCAAGCTGAACTCGCGGTCGCTGCCGGAGTTGCCGGATCCGAAGCCGCGGTTCGAGATCTTCGTGTACTCGCCCCGATTCGAAGGTGTCCACCTGCGGTTCGGGCCGGTCGCCCGCGGCGGCCTGCGCTGGTCTGACCGGCGCGAGGACTTCCGCACCGAGATCTTGGGCCTGGTCAAGGCGCAGGCGGTGAAGAACGCCGTCATCGTGCCGGTCGGAGCCAAGGGCGGGTTTGTGCTGAAGCGGCCGCCGGCGCCGAAGGGCGACCCGAGCCTGGATCGCGAGGCGTTCCTGACCGAGGGCATCACCTGCTACCGCATGTTCATCTCGGGTCTGCTGGACCTGACCGACAACCTCGACGCGGGACGGGTCGTCCCCACCCCGCAGGTCGTCCGCTACGACGA
>Ga0137413_10000476_pt1 | contig 13497 bp, 11 predicted proteins | sample CZODoug2_1_16fun_FD_108280 | JGI IMG/M metagenome (GOLD analysis project Ga0137413, IMG submission 108280) | Vadose zone soil fungal communities from Angelo Coast Range Reserve, California, USA - CZODoug2_1_16fungal (Illumina Assembly) | ecosystem: Environmental > Terrestrial > Soil > Vadose... | reverse complement strand
GTCGTGGCCCACCTCGCCCACCACAAAGCCATAGTCCACCGCATCACGCAGGCCTGCAGCGAGTGCCGCCGTGTGCCACATGATCTTCTTCGGCACGCAGCCCACATTGACGCAGGTGCCCCCCAAGCGATGCGACTCGATCACGGCCGCTTTCGCGCCGTATTCGGCCGCACGCTGCGCGCAGGCGAGGCCGCCGCTGCCGCCGCCGATGCTGATGAGATCGAAAGCTTGAGTCGACACTGTGAACTCCATCCTGAAGGGCGCCAAAGCCGCAATGATATACTGGCGAAGTCGTGAACTCTCGAAACGAGGTGCTAAGGTGATCGGTATAGGTCTCACCCTTGCCTTGCTCGCCGCGTTGATCGTCTATTTCGTCGGCATCTACAACGGACTTGTGGGCCTGCGGGAAAACATCAAGGTTGCCTGGGCGAACATCGACGTCCTGCTCAAGCAGCGCCATGACGAGCTGCCCAAATTGATAGAAACCTGCAAGCGCTATATGCAGTTCGAGCAAGAGACGCTCGAAAAAGTGATGCGGGCACGGGCATCGGTCGATCAAGCGAGCGCGGCCGGCAACGTCGCCGCGGTCGGCGCGGCCGAACAACAGTTGCGTTCCGGCATGACGCGGCTGTTCGCCGTTGCCGAGAGCTATCCCGAGCTCAAATCCGATGCGACGTTCAAGCAGCTGCAGGGCCGAATTACAGCTCTCGAGGAATCGATCGCCGACCGGCGTGAACTGTACAACGATCAGGTCAATCTCAATAATATTCGCGTCAAGGTGTTTCCGGATGTCTTGATTGCGCAGCAGTTCGGCTTTCGTCCCGCACAGTTGCTGGAATTCACGGAAGAGGAAAAGCGCGATGTGGACGTGGCCGCCCTCTTCCGGGCTTGACGGTGCAGCGCGAGGATCGGCGCAGCCATGGACGGTCCTGATCGAGCAAAAGTCTGGTTTCTAATCGCCGGTCTCGCGGGCGCGACGGTCTATTCCTTCTACTACTGCTTTCTGACGTGGCGCAAGAATCGCGTCGTCGGCGACACGCCGACCTCGAGGGTAAGATCGGCGGCACAGGGCTATGTGGAATTTACCGGCCGCGGGGTAATACTGCCGAACAGCGAAAACAAAGCTCCGCTGTCCGGGATCCCGTGCACCTGGTGGCGCTATAAAATCGAAGAACGACGATCCACCGGCAGATCGCGCTCGTGGACCACCATCAAGAGCGGCACCAGCGCGGCGCCCTTCATCCTCGATGACGGCACCGGGCAATGCCTGGTCGATCCGCGCGGTGCCGACGTCTATCCCAGTGCAAACGATATTTGGTATGGCTCGTCCGAATGGCCGAGCGTATGCATACCGAACGGCAAAGGGGTGGTGGGGTGGCTTTCGGCCGCTTTCGCCAATGATGATTACCGCTACACGGAACATCGCCTGCAGCCGCATGAACAGGTCTACGCCATCGGTTCCTTTCGCAGTCTAGGCGGCGTCAGCGTGCAGAGTCCGGAGCGCGCGGTGACCGAGTTGCTGCGCGATTGGAAACAGGATCAGAATTCGTTGCTCGCGCGTTTTGACTCCAATCACGACGGAGTCCTGGACGTCGACGAGTGGGACCGAGCGCGCGCGGCGGCTCGCGAGCAGGTTACCGCCAACCTCCGCGCCCAACCACAGACACCCGGCATCAGCGTACTGTCGAAACCGTCGGATGGACGAGCCTTTTTATTGGCCGCCTCCGATGAACAAACCCTGGTGCGCCGGCTACGGCGCCGGGCGGCTGCGGGCGTCGTCGCATTCGTGGGAAGCAGCTCCGCCCTTACCTGGATGCTGGCGCACCTCTGATAGAATTGCGAGGTGAACAATCCACTGCTGCAAATTGAATCCCTGCCGGCCTTCGACAAAATCGAGCCGGCCCACGCCCGTCCCGCTCTCGACGTAGTGCTGTCGGACAACCGCGCACGGCTCGCCGAATTGACGGCTCAGCCGACCCCGACATTCGCCTCGCTGGTGGTGCCGGTGGAGGAATTGAGCTATCGCCTGAGTCGCGTGTGGAGCCCCATCGGTCATTTGAACGCGGTTGCGAATTCGGCAGCGATGCGCGAAGCGTACAACGAATGCATGCCGCTGTTGACCGCCTATTCGTCGGAACTCGGTCAGAACACGGCGCTGCATGCGGGCTACGCCTATGTCTTGCAGCACGAGCGTGACCAGCTCGACGCGGCGCAGGTCAAGTTGATGGAAAATGCGCTGCGCGATTTTCACTTGGCGGGCGTCGATCTGCCCGCGGAACGCAAGACCCGATACTGCGAAGTCATGCAGCGGCTGGCGCAACTGGGAACGAAGTTCACTGAGAACGTGCTGGATGCCGGCCGCGCCTATACTCGCAGCGTCACCGATGGGTCCGAGCTGGCCGGTTTACCGTCCAACGCCATCGACCGGGCCGCCGCCGATGCGCGAGAGGCCAACCAACCGGGATGGCTGTTCAAGCTCGACCAACCGACGTATATGACGGTCATGACCAGCGCCGAGAGCGCGCAGATGCGGCGCGACATTTATGAAGCGTGGGTCACGCGGGGCTCGGAACTCGGCCCTAGCGCGGGCCGTTTCGACAACGGCCCGATCATCGCCGAACTATTACCGCTGCGTCACGAACTTGCCCAGCTGCTTGGATTCAAGAACTACGCCGAGTATGCGTTGGCCACTCGCATGGCGAAGAGCACCAAACAGGTGCTCAGCTTCTTGGACGATTTGGCGAGGCGCTGCATGCCCGCGGCACGCCAGGAGTTCTCGGACCTGGAGGAATTTGCCGGCCGCAAGCTCAACGCGTGGGACCTGGCTTTCTACGGCGAAAAATTGCAAGAGAGCCGCTTCAAGGTTTCCCAGGAAGCGCTGCGGCAGTACTTTCCGCTGCCGAAAGTCTTGGCGGGACTGTTCACGCTGACCGAACGTCTTTACGGCATCACGGTGCGGGAGCGGGCGAACGTCAGCGTTTGGCATCCCAGCGTTCGGTATTACGATTTGTTGGATTCGCGCGGCGAACTCGTTGCCGGGTTCTATCTCGACCCCTACTCGCGCACCGAGAAACGCAGCGGCGCGTGGATGGACGAGTGCGTCGTCGCCAAATCCCTGCCGTTGGGGAAGGCGCTGCCCGTTGCACAGCTGGTGTGCAATTTCACCGCTCCCGTGGGGACGGCTCCGTCGCTCTTGACGCATGACGAGGTCACCACCCTGTTTCACGAGTTCGGCCATGGATTGCATCACATGCTCACCCGCGTGGCGTATCCCAGCATTGCGGGGATCAACGGCGTGGCCTGGGACGCGGTCGAGCTGCCGAGCCAGTTCATGGAAAATTTTGTTTGGCGGCGTGAGGTCCTGCCGCTCGTATCGGCGCACGTGCACACCGGCGAGGCCCTGCCGACCGACATGCTGCAGCGTCTGTTGGGGACGCGCACGTTCAACGCGGCGCTCGATACCCTGCGGCAAATCGAACTTGCCAGTTTCGATTTTGAACTGCATGCGAATTTCGACCCGGCCGTGGGCGCGAGAGTCGCCGAGACCTTGGCTGCCGTGCGCGGCCGCGTGGCCGTGGTACCGGCCGCACCCTTCAACCGGATGCCGTCGAGCTTCGCTCATATTTTTGCCGGCGGTTATGCGGCCGGCTATTACAGTTACAAATGGGCCGAAGTCCTCGCTGCCGATGCTTTCGAAGCCTTCGAGGAAGCCGGCGTGTTCGACGGCACGACGGCGGCTCGTTTTCTCGACTCGATTCTCGCTCGCGGCGGCAGCGTCGATGCCATGGACGCGTTCGTGCGCTTTCGCGGGCGCCAACCCGATGTCAGACCGTTGCTCAAGCAGACCGGAATTGCCGCGTGAAAGCGCTGGCCGCCGTGCTCTTGGCTCTCCTGGCAGCCAACGGACGAGCCGCTACCGCCTACGTCACCGACCAGTTGGTACTCGGGGTCTATGCCGAGCAGAACAGCCAAGGCCAGCGTCTGACCACGCTGCATTCCGGCGCGCGTGTGGAGACGCTTGCCGTGAGCGGCGAAACTACTCAGGTGCGTCTGGGGGATGGCACGACGGGCTGGGTCAAGACCGCGTACTTGACCAACAGCGAACCGGCATCGGTGCGTATCAAACAACTGCAAGACGAGCTGGATCGCAGCCGCGCGGCGCCCTCGGCACTTGCCGAAGCGGCGGAGCGCAGTGAAGTGGAACGTCTGACGCGCGAGCTAAGCATCAGACAATCGGAACCGCGTACGGCACCGGCGACGGCCGGCGTAGAGGCGGCCGCCTTGAGGACGGTGGGCGGCGGCACGGCGTCCGGCGTGGCGCCGCGTCTCTGGCTCTGGATAGCGGCGATCCTCATCGCGTTGGGCTGCGGCTTCTGGCTCGGCTATGCGTCGTTGGCGCGTCGCATCAAAGACAAGTTCGGCGGGATCAAAGTGTATTGATCCGAACGGTTGCCGCCGGGCGGGCGGCACCGAGGCGCAGGCCTTTGACATATTATTTGCGCCCGAAATGCGAGTGGCAGAAGGAGAACCAGGTACGTGGCGTCCGCCCCCACAAGAGCTTAGACTCCCGTGGATGCATGACCTTCGCCGTAACGATTTCGATGTTACGAACACTGTTCAAGTGAGTTCCACTGCTGCCGTGAACGCGGCGGTGGGCGATCTGTTCGCTCGTGCCTGGCCCGGAGAATCGTTCGATCGCGTCGCAATCGCATTCGAAGAATTCGACAGGTTGTTCACTGGCCGAATGCCCGGCTACCACGGCGTCGACACTGTTTACCACGATAGGCAGCATTCCCTGGACATGACTCTGGCCATGGCGCGCCTTATGGTGGGTTACGAGGGCAGCGTCGCGGCGCGTGAGCGCTTCGGCGCGGAGCGCGCAGTCATGGCGCTGGTCACTTCGCTATTCCATGACGCCGGCTACATTCGCGAGTTCGACGATCAGAAGCACCGCAACGGCGCCGAGTTCACTCTCTACCACGTGACTCGCGGCGCGCGCTTCTTGGCGCGCTTTCTGCCGACCATTGGTATGGAAAATTGGGTGCCTGTTTCAACGCGCATCGTACATTTCACCGGCTACGAGGTGGAACTCAGTCAAATTCAATTGCCGGACGCCCGTGACCGCAAGCTGGGTCATCTGCTCGGCACCGCGGACCTGATCGCCCAGATGGCCGATCGTTGCTATCTGGAAAAGTGCCGCGATCGCCTGTATCCCGAGTTCGTATTGGGCGGAATCGCCGCGGCGCCCGGCACCAACGGTGCGTTGCAGGTTCGTTACAGCTCGGGGTTGGACTTGTTGCGCCAGACACCGCGCTTCGTGCGCGAAACGCGCGTGCAACGCTTGGAGGGCGAATTCGAGCACGCCTTCCGATACATGGAACCGCTCTTTGACGGCAAGAACCCGTACATCGACGCGATCGACCGCAATCTCGAGTTTTTGGACCGGGTGTTGCGCACCGAGCGCTGGCCCATGTTGCGCCGCAATCCGCCCTTGTTCACCTCCGCGGACGACCAATTGGGCCAGGTGCGCGGCTTGATGTTGGACCGGTTGAAGGTGCTCTGGGCCTAGGCTACGGCCAATCGATGGCCGCGACATAGCGCGCGTGCAGTTCCTCCAGCCGCGACATGACCTGATCTTTACCCTGTAGGGGTGCGGCCGCGAGCGCCGCCCGCAGTACCGACGGACTTAGGGCACGGCGGGCAGTTTCGGCCACCGGCGCAAAGCTAAAATGCCAAGGTTCCGCCTGCACGCCGGACAGGACACCGCGAAAAGGACGAAAAAATCCGAATCGCGCGGCATGGGTCTCCAGCCATTCGGCGAGCGGAGCGAATGGCCCGGGCGGGGAAAACTCCTCAGGCACAAGCTGCACGCGGTAGCCCGGCGCCGCGGCGCTCGCATCGATGAGATCGACATCGGTACCCCAGTGATGGCGGCTGGCGCCGGGTAGCGCGGACCACCGAAGGATGGCGCCGATGCGCTCAGACGGCGACATCTGCGAGGCGTCGAGCGCACGGCCGGCTGCGTCATACAAGGGTCTAGCGCCGCTGAACTTCGCGTTCCAGATCGATAATTGGCGGTCGAAATCGCGAAAACCGCTCACCGGCTTGAGATCGAATCCCGCCGCCAGCGCCGCGCGGCGCAGATTCACCAAAGGCGCGATCACGTGCGCGTGCAGCTCGCTGTCTAGGTCCGGGGCTGCGACGACGTGCGTTCGAGCCTGGCCGGTCAATTCGAGGGCGTTCAAGGGGTCGCTTCGCGCGCCGCGGCGAACTCGGCGACCTGGTCGAGTATGCGCGCCAGATTGGACGGTTCCTGGGCGCCGGAAAGAGTGTACTGGCCATCGAAAATGTAGGTCGGAACGGCCGAAATGCCGAGGGCGGCGGCATGACGCTCCGCCGCAACGACGCCGTCCTGACCCTCCCGCAACACCAGCGCGGATCGCGTTTCACGCTCGGCAAGGCCGCCTTCGACGCCGAGGCGGACCAGTTCCTCCAGATCGCCGATGTCGACGCCCTCCTGGAAATAAGCCCGCATGACGCGGTCGTTGATCTTTCCCTGCAGACCGTACCTGGCGGCATGGGCGATCAAGAGATGCGAGCGACGGCTATTCGGCATGCGCTCGATCAGATCGAAGCGAAACTCAAGGCCGATCGCCTCGCCGTGGCGCACCAAAGCGTCCTCCATCTCTGAGATCCGGGCCCCATCGCCGATTTTGGCGGCCAGATACCCCGCACGCTCCACCCCCTCCCAGGGCAGGTCAGGATTCAACTCGAACGCCCGCCAGGTTACGCGCGGTTCATAATGGGGCCGCTCCGCCAAGGCGAGTTCGAAGCGCCTCTTGCCGAGAAAACACCACGGGCACACCGTATCGGAGTAGATATCGATTCGCATCTGCGCAGTCATCTACAGGATTGTACCCGGCCCCTTATGGGCTTTGGCGCGAACGAGTATTATCCCGGAATGAAGCGACTCGACTGGCCGGTCTAGCGGCAATGGCGCGCAGCCTAAAAACCAAGTATCTGTTGCTGGCCCTGGGGGTCGGTACCCTGCTGTCGCTGTTGCTGGTGGGCATATCCTATTACGAACATCGCGTCGACACGGCCGACATCAACCAGCTCACCCACACCGCGGTTGAGGAGAAACTCGAGGCGGATCTAGAGGCCCGTGCCGACAGTCTGAGCAAGATCACCGGTGCATTGCTTACCCCCGCACTGGGCTCGGGCAACAAGGCGGCCGTGGCCGCTATCGCTGAGCGGCTGCTCGAGGAACGCGACATCGAGCGGGTCGAGGTTCGAGACGCGCGAGGAGTTGTCCTGTTCACGGGCAGCAACGCGCTCGAGGATTCGTCGGGACGCGGGCCCTTCGTATTGAAGAGCAGTATCCGCGCCAAGGACGGCAAATCGCCGCAACCCGGGCAGCTCGGGGGCGGCACGCTTCAGCTCTGGCTGAATCGCGCCAAGATGCAAGACACGCTCGTCAGCATTCAATCGCAAATGGAGAACAGACAAGGGCATCAGGTCGAGCGAATGCGCGGCCTGCTGGCGGGAGTGGCCCTGCCGTTGATTCTATTGGGTCTGATCGGCGCCTGGTTCATCGCCCGTCAACTGTCGCGGCCCATCACGGCGCTGGTCAAGTCGGCGGACCGCATCGGCGAGGGCGATTACACTCGGCCTCTGCCGGTGGTGCGCCGCGACGAACTCGGCGAGCTGCAATACGCTCTCGAACGCATGAGGCAAAACCTTGCCGAGACCACCATCACCAAGAATTACTTGAACACCGTGCTCAACAGCTTGAGCGACGCGGTGCTGGTAACGTCGCCGGATGGCATCGTCAAGAGCTGCAACGAGGCGACGCAGCTGCTGCTGGGCTACGGTGAAGCTGACCTCGTGGGCAAACCCCTGACCAGCTTCATCGACGATGCGCATCGCAATGCGTTCGATCCCGCCAGTACCGTGACCGAAGCTCGCGAAACGGTGCTGCGCACGGCCAGCGGGCAAACCATACCGGTTTCCATGGCGAATTCGAAGATCACCTCGGAAGATCCCCAATTCCAGGGAAATATCTACGTGGCACGCAACATCACCGAGCGCAAGCGTGCGGAGCGGCGAATTCGCTATTTGGCGCGTTACGACACGCTCACGAAGATGCCGAATCGAATGCAGTTTCAACATTTGCTGCAGCAGGCGATCGCTCGATCGCGGCGTAACCAACGTTCGCTCGCGCTTCTTTATCTGGATTTGGATCGGTTCAAGGAAGTCAACGACACCTTCGGGCACGCGGCCGGCGATCGCACCCTGGAGATCTTGAGCGAGCGCCTCACGCGAAGCCTGACCAAGGACACGGTGATCGGCCGCCTCGCGGGCGACGAGTTCGCCATGTTCATCGACGACTTGCCCCTCGAGGTCGACAATCGTCCCGCCTTGGCGACGCTGGCACGCACGCTGCTGGATGAGATCAGCCGAACATTCTATGTGAACCAGCAAGAGGTCTACCTGACCGCGAGCGTCGGCATCGCCATCTGTCCATACGACGCCGAGAACGTCATCGACTTGATCCGCAATGCCGATGCGGCGATGTATCATTCGAAGCAGAACGGCGGCAACTCGAACGCTTTCTATGTCCCTGAGATGAATGCCGCGGCCGTCGAGCGCTTGATGTTGAAGAGTAAGCTGCGGCGCGCATTGGAGCGCGACGAGCTGGTGATCCTGTATCAGTCCAAGGTGGACTTGCGCGACGGGCGCGTCGTCGGCGCCGAGGCGCTGCTGCGCTGGCGGCTGCCGGGACATGGCGATATTTCGCCTTCGCAATTCATACCTTTGGCCGAAGAGACCAGCCTCATCCTGGACATTGGCGAATGGGTCATGAACCGCGTCTGTTCGGACTACCGCGAGTGGCAAAAGACCGTTCCGCAACCGGGTCGCATCGCCATCAACCTATCGCTGCGCCAACTCAAACAGGCGAGCTTCATTGCGCGATGCCGCAGCGTGTTCCGCAGACATGAGGTTTCGCCCACCTGCTTCGAGCTCGAGGTCACGGAGACGACGCTGATGACGGACCCGAAGCGAACCATCGGGTTGTTGAACGAGCTGTATGCGATGGGCCTCAATCTGGCCATCGACGACTTCGGCACCGGCTATTCGTCGCTTTCCGCCTTGCAACAGTTCCCCATTGGAACTTTGAAGATCGACCAATCCTTCGTCCGCGACGTCGCCGTCGACTCGGACGACGCGGCCATCGTCCGAACCATCATCGATATGGGCAAGAGCCTCAATCTCGAAGTCATCGCCGAGGGCGTCGAGGCCGGCGAACAGCTCGAGTTCCTGCGCAAACATGGCTGTTATTTCGCTCAGGGTCGCCTGTTCGGCGACGCCATGGAGGCCAAGAAGTTACTGGCCATTCTGGCGAACCAGGAGCACGGAGCGCCGCACCATGCAGCGCTGTGCGCGCCGGCGGTGCTAAGACCGGTGGCGGCTCGTCAGCTCGGAGCTTAGGAGGAGCCAGCAGGCTCCTGACCCTCCGAATGTTATCTGCTCGGGATCTCACCCTGCGGCGCGGTCCGGAGCCGCTGTTCGAGCGGGTCAATTTCACCATCTTTCGCGGCAACAAGGTCGGCCTCACCGGCGCCAACGGCTCTGGGAAATCCAGTCTATTTGCCGCCATTCGCGGCGAATTGGGACCCGACCACGGCGACATCGACCGCCCCGCCGCGCTGAAGATCGCTCACGTCGAGCAGGAAGTCGCCGCGAGCGAGCGAGCGGCCATTGAATTCGTCTTGGACGGCGATATCGAACTGCGCAGCGTAACGGCGGCGATCGAGGATGCCGAACGGCGTGATGCGGCAATGGAATTGGCGGAACTTTACGCTTCGCTGCAAGCCATCGACGGCTATCGCGCGCGGGCGCGGGCGGCCGCCCTCATGCATGGATTAGGTTTCAAGGCCACGGATCTCGAGCGCACGGTCGCGGAGTTCTCCGGCGGGTGGCGGGTACGCTTGGCGATGGCCCGCGCGCTGGGGTCGCGCGCCGATCTCTTGTTGTTGGACGAACCCACCAATCATTTGGATCTCGACGCCATCATCTGGCTGGAAGAATGGCTCACCGCATTCCCCGGCACGCTCCTGATGATCTCGCATGATCGCGAATTCCTGGATGCCATCATCGATCGGGTATTGCACATCGAGAATAAGGCGATCCGTGCCTACTCGGGCAACTACTCGCAGTTCGAACAAAAGCGCGTCGAGGAGCTTGCGCTGCAGCAAACCCTGCAAACGCGCCAAATGCGCCGTGTCGCGGAAATCACGTCCTTCGTCAATCGATTTCGCGCCAAGGCGACGAAGTCGCGCCAAGCCCAGAGCCGTTTGAAAATGCTGCAGCGAATGGAACGTATCGTACCGGCGCACGTCGACAGCCCGTTCGAATTCGAATTTGCCACCCCTTTGAAAACGCCTCGTCCTCTGCTGACCGTGGAAAACGGCGCCTGCGGTTATACGGGACGCAGCATCGTCACAGGCATCAACGTGTCGATCGGTCCGCAAGTCCGAATAGCGCTTCTTGGTCCAAACGGCGCGGGAAAATCGACCTTGACCAAAATGCTGGCGGGCGAGGAGGAGGCGGGCGGCGCGCCGCCGGCGCTCTGCGGTCAGCGCGTGCCTGCGGCCGATCTCGCCATCGGCTACTTCGCGCAGCAACAAATGGAACAGCTGAGGCCTGATTGCGATGCCTTTTGGCATGTACGCAATTTGGGCGGTCCGGATTTCGCGACCGGCGATGAGCAGCGGGTGCGCGATCATTTGGGGAAATTCGGCTTTCAGGGCGATCGAGCGTTCGAACCCGTCGCGCGGTTTTCAGGCGGCGAGAAGGCGCGCTTGACATTGGCGCTGCTGGTGGCAAGGCGGCCGAATCTCTTGCTGCTGGACGAACCCACCAACCACCTCGATATCGATATGCGCCATGCGCTCACCGTTGCGCTGCAAGGCTTCGAGGGCGGCCTGTTGGTGGTGTCCCATGATCGGCACCTGATCAAGACGGTCGCGGATACCCTGTGGCTGGTTGCCGACGGCAAGCTCAAGGAATTCGATGGCGATTTGGACGACTACCAGCAATGGTTGAAAAGCCGCGCGAAGGCTGGACAGGCCGCGGAATCGAAGCCGAAAACCGCGAAGAGACCGCCACGCGACTCGCTGACCCAGCTGCGCCGCGAATTGGAACAGATCGAGCGCCGAATCGCCGTGATCGCCGCCCAGCAAACATCGTTGGAGACGGAGGCTGCCGATCCAGCGATGAACGGCAGGGTCGCTGACAAGCGGGACCGGTTGACGCGGGATGCCGCTTCGCTCGAGGCTCGATGGATGGAAGTGGGAACTGCCATCGAAGCGGCAGAGGCGCAGGCCTCCGATGGCGGCTGAGGTTGCTTCGCCGCATCGCCATCCTCGGCTCGATGGCCGTGCTGACGTGGGTTGGGTGCGCGATCTGGAACTCGGTCAAACCGCTGCCGGCGGGGACCCATGTGGCCTCACTGCCGGCGCGGCTCGCGGAATCGCAGGTCGACTTCATCGACGATCATTCGCAGCACGGCGCAGCCCTCAAGCGCGAGATCGAAGCCATCGGCCGTGCGGAGCAGACGATCGTGCTGGATCAATGTCCGTTGGCGCGCGAACTGGCGGAACAGTTGCTGCTGCGCAAGCGGCAGCGCCCGAACCTCAAGATCATGCTCGTCACCGATCCCCGCAACGAGGTGTACGGGGGCACACCGGCGCAAACCCTGAGCACTTTGGAATCGGCCGGGATCATCGTCGCGCGCACGCGGCTCGAGCGCATGCGCGATTCGAATCCGCTGTATTCCAGCTTGTGGCGCCTGAGTATGGGTTGGTGGAGTGATCCGTTCGACGAGGTGCCGGGCGAGGTTACGCTGATCTCGTCGCTGCGCAGGCGCAACTTCAAAGCCAATCAACGTCAACTGCTCGTTGCCGATGACGGCGCCGGCGGATGGACGAGCATCGTCATGTCGGCCGCTGCGGGCAACGGCGGCGGCAGCGCCAACGCCGCCCTGGAAATACACGGGCACTTGGCGCGCGACATCGTCGCCAGCGAATTAGGCATCGCCGCCTGGTCCACGGATGACGATCGATTGCCCGCCGCGCCGCCGATGATGAGCCGCGGTGTGGGTACCATCGACGCGCGTTTTCTCACCGAAGGCGCCATTCATACGGCTCTGCGCGACGTGATCGCCGCGGCCGGCAACGGCGATTCGATCAGCGTCGTCGTACGGGCGTTCGACGATCGGCAACTGATCCATGCGATGCTGCGGGCCGCCGCGCACGGTGCGAAGCTGCAACTATTGCTCGATTCCGATGGTCCCGGCACCCAGGCGGCGGCCGGCGAACTCGTGCACAACGAAGCGGGCAATATCGAGGTGCGCTGGCAAACCGGCTTCGCTCACAGCGACGCGCGGTACGCGCTGATCCGGCACCGAGGCGATGTCTGGATCAATTTGGGATCCGCGAATTTTACCCGCCGCGGTCTCGATGACATGAATCTCGAGGCCGGCATCGAACTGCACATGCCGGCGCGCGCCGCTCCGGCACGCGCGGCCGCCGATCTCTTCGCGAGAGCATGGTCGAGCGCCGCGGTCTATGCCGACCATGCCGACGAATCCCAAGAAACCTATTGGCGGTATCGGCTCGCGGAAGCGACCGGCCTAACGATGTTCCAAGCCGAGTAGCGTACGCGAGGTACCCGTGACGATTTCGGCGAGCGCCGCGCCGGCCGCGCGCTCGTACGCATCGACGATGGCCGGCACGCGATTGTCGGTTGCGATCTCTCGGGCGCTGGCATCGACCGTCCCCAGAATGCGTCGATCGCCCGCAGCGCCGACCCGTGCCAACAGGTGCACATGAATCGTGGGTGCAGCGCTTTGGGACGTATATTCGGCCTGGAAATCGACGACGTCGATTTCCAGCCAATAGGCGCTGGTGAATGCCGATACGTCGGCGCTCACATTGCGCAGGTGTGCGCCGGTACCAAAGGCCTGCAATGCAAGGTCCTGCAACACTTCATCGAGCGGTCCGCTCCAGCGTGCGTCCGCAAAATAATCGAGCCGCCGATCGGGATAGAGCACGGCGATCCGGTCCGTCTCGAGACCGGCGCGTACCCGCGGTCTGAGTACCGCGAGATCGGCGGGGACGGCCTGGGCCGCCGTCCCAAGCTTGGCGGACAGCAGGTACATGGGTGCCGGAGGGGCCTTGCTTTGAAACAAGGATCCCGTGCAGCCCGCGAAAACGGCGCAAACGCCGAGCAGGAGAAGTGCCGCGGGGGTTCCGCCGATGGATCTCATTTCGGCACCTCGACGCCGCGATACTTCGATTCGTACAGCAACTGCGACGGGTTTTGCTTCAAGGTGCGCGACAGATCGCGGAAATCACGCGCGGCGGCTCGGCCTTCTCGAAGCAGCTGTTCGAATTCCGGCAGGCTCTGATTGGTGAAGCGCGATATGCCGGG
>Ga0137413_10000475_pt1 | contig 13499 bp, 10 predicted proteins | sample CZODoug2_1_16fun_FD_108280 | JGI IMG/M metagenome (GOLD analysis project Ga0137413, IMG submission 108280) | Vadose zone soil fungal communities from Angelo Coast Range Reserve, California, USA - CZODoug2_1_16fungal (Illumina Assembly) | ecosystem: Environmental > Terrestrial > Soil > Vadose... | reverse complement strand
GTACACCTGCGGGTCGCGTCACTGCTCGGCGCCGGCACGCTCATGGACGCGGTCGACGGCCAGATTGTCGCGGTTGCCCTCACGACGATCCTCAGCAGCCTCGGCGCCCCGATGTCGGCCGCCGGCCCGCTCATCGCCGCCGGTTTCGCGGGCCAGATGCTCGGAGCGATCGGCTTCGGCATGCTGAGCGAGCGACTGGGCCGCAAGACGGTCTACATCGCCTCATCGGCGATATTCGGATCCCTGTCACTCGCGGCCGCCTTCGCGTGGAACGTCGAAAGCCTCGCCGTGATCCGGTTCGTCCAAGGAATCGGGCTCGGCGCCGCCGTGCCGGTGGCCGCGGCGATGTTCAATGAATTCGTCAGCGGTCGGTCCCGGGGCAGGGTCGTGATTATCTACGAATCCCTGTTCAATTGGGGAATTCTACTGACGTCAGTGCTCGGGTTCCTATTTCTTACCGTGTTTCCGGCCGATGTTGCCTGGCGCTATTTGCTCATGATCGGGGCACTGCCGGTGGCCACCGCGGTGTGCGCGGCGTTCCGGCTGCCCGAGTCGCCCCGCTACCTTCTCGAGCACGGCCACCTGGACGCCGCGGCGGCGGTTGTCCGGGAGATGGAGGTGAGTGCCGGTCGGGCCAGCCCCACCGAGACGAGCCCGATCGCGGAGCAGGTGGTCGAACGCGCGGGCTCCCGCCGTCCGACGCGTCTCGGCGAGCTGTTCAGCCCCACATACCGAGGACGCACCGCGCATATCGCCTGCATCTGGTTGGCCAACTACTTCGCGCTCTGGGGCTTCACGTCCTTCATGCCGGCGCTCCTGGTCGGGGCCGGGTTCAGTAGGCCACTCGCCGCCCTGCTCAGCGGAGCGTTCAATGTCATCGGTCTGCTGATGCTCTACATCGTCGCGGCGACCCTCGATCGTTGGGGTCGGCGGTTCTGGTTCCTGGCGGGACACACGTTGTCCGTGTGTGGGGCGGCCCTAGGGGCCACGGCCTTCATCGTGCTCGGCTCGACCAAGTTGCCGGTCCTTCTGCTTGCCGGCGGGGCTGTCATGGTAGGCGCGAACATCAATGGCAACGTTGCATTTGTGTACACGGCCGAGCTCTTTCCTACGCGCATGCGTGCCTGGGCAACAATGGCGGGAAACTCGCTGCGCTGTCTCGCGGCTGTTATCGCTCCGATTGTCTTCGGCTTCCTCATCGCCCACGGAAGCATCGGCATCGGTATGGCGTTCGCGCTGTCCGGCCTACTCCTTCTTGCGGTCCTGGTTGTGATGGCCCGCTTCGGTATCGAGACCCGACGGCGAACTCTCGAAGAGCTCGCAAGTTAGCGTCCGTTGGTGCGAACATCGAGGAGGATGCTGTGCCACGTCAGCCATACCATGCCGTCCTGGATGAGCTACCGAAGTTCGAGGGCATGGACGGGTTCTTCAAGCAGTCGGCGATTACCGCCGACCACGCGCTCATGGAGGTGATCTGGTTGGAGCCAGGGCATCCGCCGATCCCGACCGATCAACATGCACATGACCAGACAATGTTCGTGTTCTCGGGCAGCGTGCAGCTCGTCCTCAACGGCACCGACCGCTACGTGGTCAACCAGGGGGAATGCCTCTACATTCCCGGAAACGTGCCGCACCAGGCAACGGTGCTGGGCGAAGAGCCGTTGCACGCGCTCAACATCTTCGCACCGGTGCAGCGGAAGTACCTGCCGATGGTCGAGCACCAGCTAGCGAACCCGTAGGTCCGCCCACGGGCGTGCCGTCGTGGCCGCTGCGGCCCCGAACGTCCCGGTCAGCTCGGTCTCGGCTCTCAGGTTTGTGTCTGTCGCCCCGTGGAGGGTTGACAGACACTAAAACCTAGTGTTATGTGGTTTTCGTACGGTTCGGTCAGACAGCTGGTGCGCGACGCATCGAAGTGCGCGGCGCGCCTCGGGCGGGACGGGTCCGACATGTGGCGATGCCGGCGCTCTCGACGTTGGTGACGGTGTCGATTTCTGGGCGGATAACGTTGTCCGAAGGAGCGCGACGATGCACTTCAGGGAATCTGTTGCTCTCGCGGTCCATGCTCTGAAGGTGGGTCGACTGCGCACTGCTCTCACCATGCTAGGTATTGTTGTCAGCGTATCGGTGGTCACGCTGGTGGCGGGTTTGTCAGGTGGACTGAATGATACGTATCGTGTGACCATTGATGTGCTGGCACGATCGGTCATGGTGACGCCGTCGGCCCCGTCGACGCTTGGTGGAAATGGCCCCAGGAGCCTCACCAATTCGGACGTTGAAGCGCTGCGACGTGACAGTAGCCCTTCGGTCGTTGCCGATATCGTGCCGCTCGTGACGATACCTACGATGATGCGGCGCGGCACCAGCACCTATCGCGCCACCATTGTGGGGGCCTCCTCCGGGTATCTTCAGCTCAATCACTCGATGATTGCCGGCACGATGTTCACCGATGAGCAGTACCGGGACAACAGCAGGGTCGTGTTGCTCGGCCCGGCGCTCGTCCAATCGCTGTTCGGTGGTGATGCCGCCGCGGCGCTGGGCGGAACGGTGCAGGCCGGGCGCTTCACCTTCCAGGTCATCGGCCTGCTGGGGCCCGACGGGGCGGGGGACGACACCGCTCTCATGCCCGTGACGACCGCGCGGGCGTTCCTGTTCGGCGGCATGCGCACGGTTCAGGCTGTCGGCGTGGTAGCGGCCAACGTTGATGCGGTCGGGCCGGCGATCGCGGAGATCAACCGAATTCTGGACAAGCAACATTTTGTGAAGAGCCCTGTTCAGCGCGATTACACTGTCACCTCGGCGGAGTCTGTCCTCTCTATCGCGCACCAGCTGTTGGCCGTGTTGTTCTGGTTCACCGTCGCCGTCACCGGAATAGCCCTGTTCGTTGGCGGGCTCGGGCTTGCCAATATCATGCTCATTACCGTCACCGAACGGACATGTGAGATCGGGGTCCGCAGGGCGGTCGGTGCTCGGCGCGGGGCCATCCTGCGGCAATTCCTCGTCGAGTCCGTGATCATTGCCGGCTTCGGTGGGCTGGTGGGGGTGGCTTTGGGAATCGGGCTGGCCCTGGCCGGCCAGCGAATTCTGCCGGCGCTGGTCCCGCTGTACGGCCCGCCACATCTGTCGATGGAAGCTGCCCTGCTCGCGTTCGGGCTGAGCTTGCTGATCGGCTTGGTGGCTGGCGGGTACCCGGCGCTGCGCGCGGCCAGGCTACAGCCGTGGGACGCACTCCGTTCCTGACCGACCGACAAGACGTGCATCACCCCAACGACGATGGAGGCCCCTGCCGCATGATCACGACCGAACTGCCCTCCACCCGGGTTCGCATCGAGGGTGCCGTGGAGCTGCGCGCCGAGCAGGCTGGAGTACGCCCGAGCCGCGTACCGAGCTGGGCGCGGGGGCAGCTGCCGAGTGAGGCGTTCGGACTGATCGCGGACGCCGCGACGGGCGTTCGACTCCGCACGCGCACCTCGGCCACGGTCCTCGAGCTACGCCTGTCGCTGCTTCGTCCCGAGCTGCCTGGCGTCGGGGTGCTGCCCGCCGTGTTCGACCTTCGGATCGACGGTCGGGCACACCGCCGGCAGCTGCTGGAATGTGGTGGCCGGGTGCGGTTCGACCCGTCGACGGGCACGCCCGAGGTCGTCCCGGGCCCTCCGGTCGTGATCCGGTTCGACGACCTTCCGGCGGGGGAGAAGACGATCGAGGTGTGGCTGCCGCACACCGCGATCTGCGATCTCGTCTCGCTCGGCGCCGATGCCGATGTGGAAGCACCCACGCCGTCCCTGTTGCCACGCTGGGTCCACTACGGGTCCTCGATCAGCCAGGCCGCGGAGGCCGCCGGACCGCTCGATACCTGGCCCGCGGTCGCCGCGACCAGTGCGGGGACCGAGCTGACCTGCTTGGGCTTCGCTGGCAACGCCATGCTCGACCCGTTCGTGGCCCGGACCATCCGTGATCTCCCGGCTGAACTGATCAGTCTGGAGATCGGCGTCAACATCGTCGAACAGGCCACCATGCGCACTCGCACGTTCCTGCCCGCGGTGCATGGCTTTCTCGACACCATCCGGGAAGGACATCCGCACACACCGGTCGTGGTGATCTCGCCCATTGCCCTGCCGGTGGCCGAGGACCGCGCCGGCATCATCGTGCCCGACCCGACCCGAGGCCCCCGTGCGCTCGGTACCCCGGCCGATGTCGACGCGGGGGCCCTGACCATGCGGATCGTGCGCGAGCACCTCGTCCGGATCGTGGCCCAACGCGCCGAGGCGGGCGAGTTACTCACCTATCTCAGCGGGCTGGAGCTGCTGGGGCTGGACGAGGCCGCCGACCTTTACGACGGCATCCATCCCAGTGCGACTGCCCACTTACGGATCGGTGACCGCTTCGCGAAAGTGCTCGGTTACCTGCGGCCCGGTCAGTCGGCCGAGCCGCCGAGCCTCTCGTAGAGGCGCTTGATGTCGGCCACCATGTCGATCGAGGGGTCGCGCAGCCACTGCGCCTGTAATCCCTCCGCCGCCGCGAGGAGCATGCGGCCCTTCCACGGGTCGTCGTCACCGAGCAGCTTGCCGGCCAGCTCGATGAAGTCGCTGGCTCGTCCCACCATGAACGCGTGCGCCGGATGCTCGGGCGACGTTGAAGCCGCGGTCATATCCAGCAGCAGCTTGACCAGACCAGGGGTGGCGGCGGCGTGCTCGAACAGCGCCCACACGCCGTCGACCGTGCTCACGTCGAAGGCGTCGAGGTCGGCCTTGTCCCGCGCGGCCAGGATCTCGACCAGCAATTCGTCCTTGCTGCCGAAATAATGCAGGACGCCCGCCTCGGTGAGGTTCACGCTGTCCGCGATGCTGCGCAGCGAGGGCCCCTGCGGCCCGGAGGTGACGTAGGCCTCCAGCGCCGCGGCGAGGATCTGGGCGCGGCGGGCAACCCCCTTCGCGTAGGGGCCACGTTTTGTGTTCGCGGGCATGGCAGGGATGTTATGTCCAACTCGTGCTGCGAGGGTGATCAATCTTCGCAAAAACCTAGTATTACTTGGGTTTGAGCCCTACGGTGGTTGAGAGCCGATCGGGCGACGTGGCGTGAGGCGAGGTCAGAATGGCTGGAGCGCACCGCGGTAGTGCGCGAGGGATGATCGCCGAGCACTCCCCGTCGAGTGACCTCGGCGGGCGGGTGAGTCGGTTGGGCCGGCTCGGGCCGCTGCTGACGTCGATCAACTTCGCCTGGGCGCTGTGCTCGGCGGCCGGTGGGACACTGCTGCAGGCCCTGCTCGCCGAGCAGCGTGGCCCGGGGAAGGTCACTGCCCTGGCGCTGATCACCAGCGTCGGCGCGGTGATCGCGGTCCTCAGCACGGTGGTCGCGGGTGCCTGGTCGGACCGGACGCGCAGTCGGTTCGGTCGCCGTCGGCCGTGGATTCTGGGTGGTGCGCTCACCTCGGCGGCCGGGTTGGCGTTGACCGGCGTGGTGGCTTGGCTGCCCATGCAGGTCCTCGCGTTCGCGGTCTTCCAGGGCGGCCTGAGCGTCATGCTCGCCGGGGTGGGAGCACTGCTGCCCGACCAGGTCGCGAAGGCCGCGCTCGGCAGGGCCTCGGCGTGCGCCGGGCTGGGCTACCTGGCCGGCACGGCCGCCGGCGGGATGATTGCGTCGGTCGCGATCAGTGTTCCGGCGCGGGGGCTGCTCGCCGTGCCGTGGGTGTTGGTGGCGGCGGCCGCGATCCTGGTGGCGTTGGTCCGGGACGCCTCGAGCCTGGACCAACCTCGGCAGGTCCTCGCCGGGCCGGTGTTGCTGCGTTTGTTGCTGCCCCCGAGGGACCGGGACTTCCTGCTCGCCTTCGTCGGACGCTTCTGCGTCATCCTCGGGCTCAGCGTGATCACGTTCTCCCAGCTCTACCTGTTCACCGACTTCCTGCGGGTCGACACGGTGACCGCGGCCGGACACATCGCGCTGGGCACCGCGCTGTTGGGCGTGGCCGCCGCGGTCGGGACGGCGGGCGGCGGGGTGCTGTCGGACCGGCTCGGCCGCCGGCGCCCGTTGGTCGTGCTCGCCTCCCTGCTGATCGCGGTGGGCGCCCTGCCGGTCGCGATGACACCCTCGGTGAGCAGCCTGATGAGCTTCTACGTCGTCGCCGGCTTCGGATTTGGCCTGTACCTGTCCGTCGACCAGGCGTTGATGGTGGAGGTGTTGCCGACCTCGGGCGACGAAGCCAAGGAGCTCGCCATGCTCAGCGTCGCGAACAGCTCGCCTTCGGTCGTTGCCCCACTGGTCGCCGCCGCGGTCGTGGGCCTGGTCGGTTTCCGGGCACTGTTCCTGGTGGCTTTTGTCGTCGCCGTGTCCGGCGGCGCCTGTGTTTGTGTCATTCGACGAGTCCGCTGAACGCGAAGAAAGGTTGTACCGGTGCAGGATCGAAGGCGGATCGCCCCGCTCACCCAGTTCGAGTTGGCCGCGACCGGTCGCGAAGTCGTCGACCCCGAGGGCCTGGCGCGGCTGGCCGACCTCGAATGGCTGCCGGCCCTCGTGCCCGGTGGCGTTCACGAGAGCCTGCTCGCGGCGGGCAGGATCGAGCACCCCTACTTCGGCGACAACGCGCACGGCGTGCGCTGGGTGGAAGAGCGCACCTGGTGGTACCGCACCCGGTTCGCGGCTCCCGCCGCCGAGGTGGGCGAGCGGGTCCTGCTGGACTTCCTCGGGTTGGACACCGTCGTGTCGATCTGGTTGAACGGTGCTCGCTTCGGTGACCACGCCTCGCAGTTCCGGCCGGCCAGTTTTGACGTCACCGGGCAGTTGCGGGAGCAGAACGAGCTGGTGCTGCGCTTCTCGCCACCACTGCAGGACCTGCGGGCACCGGAGTCGATCGCCACCTCGGCCGCGATCCTGAAGGACATCGTCGGCTCCGCGATGTCCCTCGGCGACGCCGACGACGAGGGAGCCGAGTCGCCGCCCGGGGTGCTGTCCGGGGACCTGGCACTGACGCTGCGGCGCAAGGGCACCTTCTCCTGGGGTTGGGACTTTGCGCCGAGGCTGCCGTCGATCGGTATCTGGCTCCCGGTCGAGCTGCGCGTGCAGTCGCGGGCCGCGCTGGACGGGCACCACGTCCGTGCCGTCTCGGTCGATGCCAAGTCCCGGACCGCCCAGCTCGAGGTGGCCGTCGACGTCGACGTCTTCGCCCAACCCGAGCCACTGACCGCGCGGCTGGTGCTGACCTCGCCGACCGGCCGGCGCACCACACACCAGCTCGAACTCGACGAGGGGGGCCGGTTCCGCTCGGGGACGGCGCGCTTCGAGGTGACCGACGCCCACCTGTGGTGGACTCATGACCTCGGCGAGCCGGACCGCTACGACGTGCATCTCGACCTGGTCGCAGGGGACGGGACCGTGCTCGACGAATGCGACGACCGGATCGGGCTGCGCACGGTGACCCTCGACCGATCGGCCGACCAGAGTGATGGCGGCCGGTTCTTCCGGTTCGTGCTCAACGGGGTGCCCACCTACTCGCGGGGCGCCAACTGGATACCCGCCGACATGATGGTCGGTGCGGTGACCGACGAGCGCTGTCGGGCACTGGTCGACCAGGCGCGGGCCGCCAACATGACGATGCTGCGGGTGTGGGGCGGGGGGACCTACGAGCGCGACGCGTTCTACGACGCCTGCGACGAGCTGGGCCTGCTGGTGTGGCAGGACTTCATGTTCGCCTGCATCGACTACCCGAGCGACGACCCCGGCCTGCGCGCCGAGGTCGCCGCGGAGGCAAGCCACCAGGTCCGGCGGCTGCGCAACCATCCCTGCCTGGCGCTGTGGTGCGGCAACAACGAGGTGCACGCCATCCACGGCATCCTCGACCCGAGCTTCGCACCCGGCGACTGGGGTTACGCGTTCTTCCACGAGGTCCTGCCTGACGCCGTGGCGCGGCACAGCCCTGGCACCGGCTACTGGCCCGGCAGCCCCTGGGGCGAGGGCGACCCGGCCGGGGTCAACGGCGTGCTCGACGGCGACCGGCACGCCTGGGAGGTCTGGCACGGCGTCGACGTCGGCGCCGGCGGCCCCACCGAGTTCGCCAGCCGGGGCGAGGCGGTGCACTTCCACCGCTATGCCCACGACAACGGCAAGTTCATCAGCGAGTTCGGCATCCACGCCACACCTGAGCTATCCACATTGGAACGTTGGACGGAGCCGGGCACGCTCGCACTGCACAGCGACGTGCTGAACAACCGGAACAAGGACGTGCCCAAGAACAAGGGCGACGAGATGATGTCCGTGGAGACCGGGCTGCCCCGCAACCTGCGCGAATACCTCGACTTCTCGATGGCCACCCAGGCCGAGGGACTCAAGTTCGGCATCGAGCACTACCGACGGCGCCAACCCCACAACAGCGGCACCCTGGTCTGGCAGCTCAACGACGCCTGGCCCGGGATGAGCTGGTCCATCATCGACTACGACCTGACCGCGAAGGCCGGCTACTACTTCGTCCAGCGCGCCTACCGACCCGTGCTCGCCAGCTTCACCCACACCGAGACCGAGGGGCCTCGGCTGTGGGTGACCAACAGCCTGCCTCGGCCGGTCACGCTGCGGCTGCGGGTCGAGTTGGCCACGTTCGCCGGTAAACAGCTGCACGACGAGCGCCTGGACGTGACGGTGCCCGGGCTGGCCTCGCTGCCGGTGTGGACCGCCGGCACCGACCTCGAGACCGGTCCCGACCGCTTCGCCTGGGTGTCGGAGGAGACCGGCCTCGTCGAGGCCAACCGGCTGTTCTTCGCTCCGCTGCGCGACCTCGAGTTCGGCGCCGGTCTGCTCCAGGCACACGTCCTGGACAGCGCGCAGAGCAGGGCGACCATCGAGCTGTGCTCGCACGGTTACCAATACCTGGCCCGCATCGCCAGCCCGGCGCCCGGAGTCAGCTTCAGCACCAACTACCTCGACCTGCGCGATGGCGACTCGGTCCGGATCGAGGTCACCGGGTTGCCCTCAGGTTTCGATCCCCGCCTGCTCACCGCGACCGGTTACGCCGGCCAACCCACTCCAGCCTCTCCCGGGAATTAAGGACGAAGTCGTCCTTGACGAAGCGATAGATGCGGGACTAGCGTCAACAGTCGGCGCTGCTGGCCGGTTTTCGCCGGCTCTAGATCTTCCCAGGCGCGCCGTATTCACCATGTCCTGCTCGCGAGGAGGCGGCACGATGACACCACCGAAGATTTCTCACCTAGTGGTGAACACCAGCAATTATGAAGCGATGAAAAATTGGTATCTCGACGTACTTGAGGCCGAGATCGGCGTCGAGACGTCGAACCACAGTGCGTGTTTCCTGCGTACCGACGAGAATAACCATCGGCTTGGTATGTTCAGCGTCGCCAAGACCGATGAGTCTGTTTCGATGGCGCCACCCGGATTTGACGGTCCCGCCGTGGCGCGCGTGAACCACTTCGCATTTGAGCACCCGACACTGGAGAAGCTCTTCGAAGCGTACGAGCGACTCGCCGAGTCTTCCATAACACCCGCGGGATGCTTCAACTACGGGCCCACCCTTTCCATCTACTACCAGGACCCCGACAAGAACATTGTCGAGCTGTTCTATGACAAGGGCCTTACCGAGGAACAGTTGCTGGAGTTCTATGCGGGCGGCGACCACTACATCCTGGGCGCCGCTCCCTTTGACCCCGACGAGTTGCTGCGGGGGCTTCGTGCCGGAAAGGCGGTAGCCGATCTGGTTGCCTGGACACCGCCGGGCGCGTGACGGGCACCCTTTTCTCGAAAGGATAGACGCCGATGAGACTCGTGAGTTTCGGTCCGTGCGGGAGTGAGCTTCCCGGGGTGCTGGTGAACGATTCTGTCCTGCCGTTGGGACGGATTTTGGCCGACCTCGGACTCGCCCGCGCCGGAGGCGTCCGCGGCGTGCTGCCGTTCCTTGGCCTTCTCGGTACGGGTATTGACTCGGCGCTGGCCAGGGGCGACGAGCTCATCCCGCTGGCCCAGACGCGTCTCGGTCCGCCGATCGTGGACCCGCCGAATCTCTTCGTCTGTGGGGCCAACTATTTCGCGCACCTGGCCGAGGAAGGTATGGACCCACGGCGGATGCCGACCATGCCGGTCATGTTCCTCAAGCCCCGGTCAGCGCTCTCGGGCCCCACCGACCCGATCGTGCGTCCGCTTGAGACCGCGCAGCTCGACTACGAGGCGGAACTTGCCGTCGTCATCGGCAAGGGCGGACGCAGGATCCCCGCCGACCGTGCCGACGAACACATCGCGGGATACCTGATCGCCAACGACGTGACAGCCCGCGATCTCGGCGAGGGCGAGAGCAAGAAGTTGAACATGGCGCCGCTGTTCCAGTTGACCCGGCTCAAGGGCTGGGACACGTTCCTGCCGACCGGGCCGTGGCTGGTCACCGCTGACGAAGTCGGAAGCTACGAGGACGTTCGAATCCAAACGTGGGTGAACGATGAACCGCGGCAGGATACGTATGCGAAAGAAATGGCTAAGAATCCCTACCAGCTCATCGAGTGGCTGAGCGCCACCACTACCCTTCAGCCGGGGGACATCATCACGACAGGCACCCCCTCCGGGGTCGCGGCCGGGATGGCGACGCCTAAATGGCTCACCGCCGGTGACACCGTCCGCATCGAAATGACCGGACTCGGCCGCATGCAGACGTCCGTGCTCAACGAAATCGCCGGTCAATAATCGGTGGCCGCGAATTGTCGACCTGCCGGAAAGAGTCGTCCCGTCGCACGCTCGGTCCGCACACGGCGGAGGACAGACGCGGTAGAGAAGGCCATCTCCGACGCAGTCCTTGCCGAGTTGGCCGCCGTTGGGTTCGGGCGGCTTACCTTCGAAGGCGTCGCGGACCGCGCCGGTACCGGCAAGAGCCCACTGTATCGACGCTGGCCGGACACGACGTATCTGGTGATCGACACTTTGGAACAGCTGGGTATGGACCCGGCCGGCTATACAAGGACTGGTATTCTCCGCGATGATCTGATCGGGCTCACCCGGTACATGAACAGTACCCAGAAGGGTGTCAAGGCCGACGCATTCCGCAGTTTGCTGGGAGAAGCGCATCGTTATCCGCAGCTGTTGGAGCGGTTCAAATCACAGGTTTTCGACCCGCTGTTCCAGGTATTGACCGATCTACTGCACGACGCCAGCCGGCGAGGTGAGATACCTCCGGCGCGCTTGACGCCAGTGGTTCTCGAAGTGCTCCATGCGCTGATCATCAAACGAATGCTGCTCGAAACTCGGAATCTAACCGAAAAAGATATTACCGAGATGATCGACGAAGTGCTTCTCCCGCTCGTCGTGGCAAAGCCTGACCAGGGGAGAGACCGGAAGGTGGCACGATGAGCAGCAACAACTGGTTCGACGTCGTGGTTGTCGGCGGCGGATCCGCTGGTGCCGTCCTGGCGGCGAGGCTTTCGGAGGACCTGAGCCGCACGGTACTGCTGCTCGAGGCCGGGCCGGCGTACGGACTTGGCGAGTACCCGGATGTCCTGATCGACGCGGAACGGGTCGGCGGTGACGAGGAACATGACTGGGGTTTCGTGGCCCACCTGGGACAGTTAGGAGCACTCGACCGTGAGATTCCCGCGCCCCGGGCCAAGGTTCTGGGCGGCAGCTCCGCGATCAACATGGGAGTGGCCTTGCGGGCGCGGCCCAGCGACTTCGCGGCCTGGATCGCACGTGGTGTATCGGGCTGGTCGTGGGGCGATGTGCTCGAGACGTTCCGAGGTCTGGAGAACACCGATAGTGGTGAGGACCGGTTCCACGGCCGATCCGGGCCGTTCCCGATCCGTCAGCGAACCTACGAGGAGCTCACCCCCTCCGTCCGGGCGTTCATAGATGCGGCGGAGCAGCAGGGTTACCGCAGGGGCGACGACCCGAACGGGCACCGGTGCGACGGTGTGTCGCCGGTCACGCTCAACGTCGTCGCCGGCGTGCGCCAGCACACGGCGCTCGCGTACCTGACCGAGCAGGTGCGCCGTCGCCCCAATCTGATGGTCCTCGGTCGGACCGAGGCCGACCGGGTCCTGTTCAGCGGACAGACCGCGACCGGCGTCCGGACCGTCGACGGGACCGTGTACGAGGCCGGGCAGATCATCCTGTCGGCGGGTTCCTACGGCAGCGCGGCCATCCTGCTCCGATCCGGCATCGGCCCCGCACGCGACCTGGCCGGCCTGGCCGTCGACGTGGTGGCCGACCTCCCTGTCGGGCAGCGCCTCCAGGAGCAGCCGATCTACACCAGCGTCTACACCTTGCGGCCCGAGGCGTGCGCCATGTCCCCGCGCGCCGGGGCGGTCCTGTCGGCGGCGTCCAGCCAGGCCCACGGCGGGGAGCTCGACCTGATGGTCGCGGCCGCGCACCCGCCGACCCTCAACCCGGTCGGCGCGGCGATCGCGCTCGCCGCCTCGCTGGTACGCCCGGAGTCGCGCGGCACGCTGAGGCTGCGCAGCGCGGACCCGAACGACAGACCAGTCATCGAGAACAACCTGCTGGCCACGGCGCGTGACCGGGACCGGCTACTGGAAGGCGTCAAGCTCAGCCGCGAGATCGGCCGGGCCAAGGCCTTCGCCTCGGTCACCGGCGGCGAGGTGGTGCCTGGCGACCAGTTCCGGGACGACGCGGAGCTGCTGCGCCTGATCGACGAGCAGGTCGGCTCGTTCCAGCACGCCACATCGACCGCCCCGATGGGCGGCGACAGCGACGAGTGGGCCGTTGTCGATGGTGCCGGCGCCGTCCTCGGTGTGGCCAACCTGCGGGTCATTGATGCCTCGATCATCCCCGAAGTGCCCTCCGTGCCGACGAATCTGACCACGATCATGGTGGCCGAGCACATCTACCGGAACACGCTCGCTCGCTGATCCCGCCTCGTTCGTTCGTCTCGTTGCAGAGCAGGCTTGACGAACTACTAACCTTCTAGCATGTTAGCTACTGCAAGCCTGGCCCTCGGGCAGAGGAGACGTCGAAGATGACATCAGCAACGGGGCGGACCGACCGGCCGGTCGCCATTGTGGCCGGCGGTTCAACAGGGATCGGGGCGTCGGTATCCCGGCGACTGGACGGGGAGGGCTACCGGGTCGTCGTCGTCAGCTCGAAGAGCATCGACGAGGGCAACGCGGTGGCGGCGGAGCTCAATGGTGGTTCCTTCGTCCAGGCTGACCTCGCCGAACCCGGCGCCGCGGCCGAGGTGGTCGCGCGGGTCGAGGCCGAGTACGGGCGGCTGGACGCGGTCGTTTACGCCGCTGGCAGGACGGCGCGGATCGCACACCCGGACATCCACGCCGTCACCGACGACGTCTGGGAGGGCATCCTGCGGCTCAACGTGCTCGGACCGTGGCATTTTGTGCAGGCCGCCGAGCCGCTGCTGCGCAAGAGCGGGAACGCGAACATCGTCGTGGTCGGCGCACTCGCCGGCGTCGACGTCGGCGGCAGCAGCATTCCCTACGCGGTCAGCAAGGCCGCGGTGCACCACATGTGCAAGCTGCTCGGTGGCGCGCTCGGGCCGGAGATCCGGGTCAACGCGG
>Ga0137413_10000472_pt1 | contig 13525 bp, 20 predicted proteins | sample CZODoug2_1_16fun_FD_108280 | JGI IMG/M metagenome (GOLD analysis project Ga0137413, IMG submission 108280) | Vadose zone soil fungal communities from Angelo Coast Range Reserve, California, USA - CZODoug2_1_16fungal (Illumina Assembly) | ecosystem: Environmental > Terrestrial > Soil > Vadose... | reverse complement strand
GTTGTTCCCGTATATCAGCTGGCGGGCGTTGGATATTTTCGCCCGATAACTTGGAGTATCAACCCTGCCAAGGGCCAGCCTCTGCTTTTGATCCTTTTTAGTACCAATCAAATGCATGCGATCCATGGGCGTGAGACATCTAGGGCATGGAAACCCACCCATGTTTCGAATGCTACACATAAGAATCCTGCATTTTTGATGGGTAAAACAATGCCGACGACCACTGAGCAATCAACTCACTTTTCTGGATAGTCTGCAGAATACGCAAAGATTCTGAGGTAAAACAATCGCTCCATGCCATCGCAGCACTTGATGGCAATGCCGTGTTCGTATGCCTCCAGGAAGGCGCTGTCTAGTAAAGTCCTCCATTGGGCATGAAGTAGCTCTCGCTGACAATGTGTTAAAAAGGCTTGATTTGGGCCCTTTCCCCCAGCATACTGTGCGGCAAAGTCTTTGAACTCGGGAGGAAGCTGGGATCAAGGGCTCAAAATCTGTAGCAAGAATGACCAAGACGTGCGGCGTACCTTCTGGAAATATGCCACATGATTGCAGAGCTTGTTGGATGGCTTAGATCTGCGGTATCTAGATTCGTTGCCAAAATATAGGTAGCATGGCCAGAGCGAGGAATTCCCAAATGAGGTGAGCTGAGTTCCATCGGAGCTGAACATCAGCCCAACAACAACCCGTTCAAGGGAACATCCAGACTCTCGAGGAAGAGCTTGAACCTCGTCATATGCCTCCAGGAATACGGGGGAGGTGTACAGCTCGCCATGGACTCTAACAGAGGGAGATTCAGGGTCGCCTCTCTGCCATCGCAGCTCAAATGGCTGAAGGTGAAAGTGGCGAAAGTCGTCAGGATTGGATAGTTTTTCTTTGAGGATACCTACAATGCTGCGATGGCGTAAAGGTAGGGTGTATTGTTTGACACCAGGGTCGTCGGTTTTGTGGTGGAAGGGTACCGAAATAGTGATAGGAGTCTCATTCCATCCTGCATCAGGCTCGTCAAGCCACTCCTCAGACTGGGAACAACCCCCAAGCTCATTGTTAATAGAATCCCAGCATACATCTCGAACATCATCCGGATCAAATTCAGGCCTGCAAATAATACCAATTAACTTCCTGAAACTCTCCTGCGATTTTTGGACACAGTCATCCCAAAACCATTCGCCAAGAAGGAAGGCATTCTCGTTGGGATAGGGAAGGTAGGCTGCTGCTGCTGAATCATGACCTCGGTGATCAGATAGGACGTCGGAAAGGTCGGTGGTTTCCACTTCGCCTTCAGGGTCTTGGCTTGGAAAGTTTTCCGCTTTGTATTGGCGAAATAACCCAAAAGCATTCTGTGGCGACGTCAATACCCTTGGTACGCTCGGGGAATTGGTGCCCATACTGGGAGGGGGGTGTAAATGCAATTCCACAGGTGGTTTCAAGCATATTGTAGGGGGTAAAGCTGCCTGAGGCTTGGGCACCTCATCTCGAAAACGGGCAGGTAGTCGGCGGTTTTGGCGGCGAGGTCGACGCTCGGCCAGAGAGAATCCATCATCTGTCACAACTTCATCGGCCACCGTTACATCACTGCGTTCCATTGTCGACGTTGTTGCTTCAGAGGCACCGGACCCCTAGATGATATTAAGTAACAGGAGTGAGCACGGCAGATAAAAGGCACATACCCACACGTTTGTTGCAGCCACACTGCTAGAACTAGCTTGGGAACCTGAAAGGGATACTGTCAGGGGGGCAATTCTAGGCCGATGCTCAGCCAGAAAAAGCCTCTCATCCGCGACGACCTCGTCAGCCACCATCATATCATTGCATTCCATTCCTGATGTTGCTCGTTCAGAGGTACCGGAGCCCTGAATTAAACTAAGTAACAATGGCGAAGCACCAAATAGAACATACATATGCACATTTGTTGCAGTCCTACTAACAGAACTAGCCTGAGAACCCGGAAGGCATGCTGTCAGGGGGTCCACGCCTATAAGCTCAGATCCCTGTAACAGACGCCGTCTTTTCTTGTCCCTGTATAACTCCTGAGCGGCAAGGAGGGCATTTGCCAGCCTTTTCTTTTTTGGCACACAACTAGCAGAATGATTGCCAAAGGCAGTGGAATGAGCGAAGGTGCGGCCACAACCCCTGCATGTTTGGTCAAAACTGTGGATCCCCAGTTCAGAATATTGGTTCATAACGCCTCTTTGTCGGGTCTGGGTGCAGCGGTAGGGTTGGACAAGGAACAGGGATAACGCATGTTCTACTAACTTCCAAACTGTTTGGTTGTATTATACCGCAATATTACCATCACGTGCAGGGAGATTGAAGACACAGCCGGGTTGGTGTTGACCAGCGGAATCTGAGCGGATGCGCAGGGAGACAAGATCGCGAGAGAAAGTAGTGAATTGAGCTAAAGAGATGACAAGTACAGTGGCTACGTAGGTACGAGGTGTGACTGTGTTACTGTGTTACTGAGGTTAGTCACCTACGGACTTAGTCCAACAGTCGGCATATCTAGGTCTGCTTAAAACAGACCGTATAAATCAAACGATAGTAGATTGAATGGAATGAGAATCGGAAGCTTGATCTGGAGTCTGGACTGAGGAAAGGAGCAGGTCAAAGAGCCATTGATATAGAGGTCACGTGTTGAAGCAGATAGTTGGACTTGGGGAAGTGATGGTCATGAAGAGATGTTCTGGCAGAAACGGTCCTCAAGGGCTTGAATCATGTCCAAGTCATGCTGTTTGGTTATCAACGCCCCCCCTGTTGCACCCGAAGGCCAAGTGATGCAAGAAGACATGAGGAGAGGATACCTCACAGCACCAACTTTCCCTGCCCAGTCAAAATCAACGAGCTTGATTGCATTTTGTGGCGTGACCATGATATTTGGGGCACGAAGATCCCCGAATACAAATTCCTGCCCATGCAGCATTTTAACGATACTGCGTAATGACTGGAACAGGTTGTGCACACAGAGACCGTGACCAACCCTGAGCTGGCTCAGTGTCTCGCCCACTACGTGTTCCATAACAACCATGGAGAGGCGGCCGTACGACGGGCTGGTTGGGCCTGGGCAAATTGAGCCAGAGTAGAGAAGTGCAGGGGCACAACCCCGCTCTGCCAAGAACATATGGACATCCTCTCCATACCGTTCGACAAATTTGACAACAATGTCTTTTCGGTCAGCGGTACGTGCAAGAAGTGTGACACAAGTAGACGAGTCTTCCAGGTATTTAACGTATTGAAAGGAAACTGGGGCCTGCTGCACTCTGTCATAGTAACTGGTAGCTGATGGAAAGAAGCCGCTTAAGAGGGCGGGCCGAGTGGCTGATAGGCTGCTATAATACTCCTGCAGTTTGATTAAACCCCTTGCAAGGGAGTATAGGACCCGTGCAGCGTTTCTGAGGCCGTCTTCATACAGCAATGCCTTATCAAAGCCGAGCCGAATCATGTCGGTCAGATTCTGACATATGAGCTTGTCGGTAAAAATGGACCCCATGACAACCAGCCATGGACCACCGAATGCCACAAGGAATGTGGGGCAGCATGTCTGCTCGCGAATGAACTTGTGCTGTACACAAAATATTAGGCGTGCGGTCACCGAGGAGGATGTAATTCAGCAGGTACGTACATTTGGTTGGCTCCACAATCTACCTGCAGACAGGGTCACCTGCAACGTAGGGTCACATCCACCCTCGCCCATCATTTTTTTGTCTTCTTTCACAAGGAGAGGTACAGATTCGTTTACAGGGGAACCAATGTTAAGTAACGCAACGGCATCCGGTGATGTAAGATCGAGGTTAACAATCTGGGAACAGCCAAAAGAAATGGCGTTGGAAAAGGCCTGATCTAGACCACACTGGCGGCTGCGTTCAGATGAATATAATCCAGTTGACTTCTTCATGAGTTCACGAGTGGCATCGAGGATGACCTGCGGCACATCAAGGTCTAAATTTGATACGTCATCCAAGAAGTGGCCAAAAACAGGGTGAAAGATTTCGATGGGGGGTCCAATGGTTTCGGTGGAGCTGTCGGGATTGTAATGCCCATTATAAACAGGCCGGTTGCGCTGGAAATCCCTGTACGAGTCAGACTTTGCGCCTACAGATGGTGTAGGTCCTTGAAGAAACTTCTTTACCGACTGGTTAAGTGCTAGCGGAAATAATTTTAGGGTATAAATAAAAAAATAAAAAAAAGTGGAGGTGCCTTGGATCAACACATTTGAGTTATCAGATTCATAGGATTCTCGATTGCGCTTCAATTTGCCTTCTGAGAGGGATATTCAGAGCGTGAATAGCCTGAGCTTAGAGGAAATAAACTCACGGGGTCGGATCAAACTCGGAGGCTGAATAACAAAGTGCAGGTGCTCTTTGGGTGGTAGTTGCGGGAAGATTGTCTCAAGAAGCATCAAGGGCAGTAGGGGTTTATTCAGAAAAAGGGGATGATTAGGCTCCTGGTAACCCCCTTCAGAGATATAATCCACAATTCGCTGGGATGGAATCTCGACCTTCCATACCAGGGCGGTACCAGACCCCCATTCACACACTGTTTTAACTGCCACTATCAGGTCACCAACAGTATCATTGGGTGAGGCATTAAAAGGCATAATATCGTATGCGCTACCGCCAATGCACCAATAATTGAGCTTCATTGTGGTTGTGGAATTGTGTTAAGTCACAGTCATGGATCGATTAGTAAGAATAAAAAGGATATATGTTAAGGGCAGGTGATTATACAGAGAATCTACTGAGCTATGCATCGTTCTCCTTCAAGCTAACCCTGACTCTTTTTTTGCTTCCCTGTTGTCGATAGATGGCCCTTCTAACGGCAGACAGGAATGACCCCACTGCACCTTCCGGGAAGCCAAGGTGAACAAAATATTCACGGTTGAAATCAAGAACGCCTTCAGCATAATAAATTCCTTTTTCTTCCAGGATGCCAGAGTATTGAAGGAAATTGAGCTTGGGAAATTTACGATGGAGGTCTTCAAGTATGTCTGAGAGAGGAAGGGGGTCAAAATCATCATCACCACTTGAGTCAGAGGGCGTCTGGGGCATCGGGTTCTGGCGCTTTAACCCTCTCCTTGGGGTGTCTGCAGTGTTAAGCCTGCCGGTGCTGGCAAGGGGTTGATTGTTGATATGAATATGGATTGAGGGGAGGTTAGCAACTGGCATGTTGGGTATCTCAACCTCCTTTGCCAACAAAATGCCATCAAGTCGAAGGCAATGCGGTGGCTTCACGCAGTCCGGAAGGGCCTCAAGACTGTGCTAATTTAAAGGTTAGCTTAGCAAGCCAGGGAGTCAAGGGACTATACGGACAATTTTTCGAGCCCATAGGCTCACTTCTTCCTTACCAAGAGCAACGTGCTCGTTAGGGTTCTCCAGCCTGACGTAACACCAACGGTTGGGCTCGGTATGCTGCATACACTTAAGTTTTTTCTGAACAATACGAAGTGCTGCACTGTAGGAAAGGCCCATGGCCTCATCGTTCTTTGCCTCTTGGACAATAGGGGCATTCTGTAGGCTAATTATTTCAGCTGCTACTGGAATGAAGCCTCTCAACGCACCAAATGAATGATTTCCATCACAACCTCCTTATAACGCCTGGGATTCAGCATCATGCGGCGCAGCTTTTGGAAAGCATCGACCATGTCGGCTTGGGTTGACAATTGATGAGCTGCTGAGCGTTTTGGATCGTCATTTGACCTCCAGCCCAGCTGGGCCGTGGTGGAATCGATGCCCATTGCTGCACAGACTCGATCTAAGAAGTCGGGATAAGAGATGGCAGCAGGAAACTTGATGTCCCTTGTAAGTTTTCGGTCAATAGGTACCCGGACAATGACCTGGGGATCTGGGGCAAGTCGTTAACTTTAGTAAAAGAAGCTGCATAACGAGATACCATGATTATCCTCCGGAAGCTGAAGGTTGACGTTTTCTTCTTGGACTTCAAGCAATTCAGGATGGTCCAAGGCATAGATTGCCCTTCCTACAGCAATTTCCTCTGGGCGGGGTGCGGGCATAGGTCCCATTCCCAAAAGATAAGCAGCCATCCCTCCACGGGGTCGTCGTTCAGGAGGTTGGGGAAGGTTTTGATTCATGGAGTTGATCAGGGAGTTTGAAACAAAGGAATTTCAACACGCCTTTTGGATTTTATGTATCAAGGAGCTTATAAAGAACATCATATATCAATATGGAAAACCGACTTATGGCGTTTACATTTACATAATTCCTAAAATGGCTTCGACAAAAACAGAGGTTACTAAAGAGGTAAGACGGGGTTTTCCTCTTTCAGATTACAAGATTGGTCTTGACTTGTGTGCGGTACTATGTAAAAGTGATACTCAAGTACCACATCCGGTGCTTTAGTCATCCTGCCCTAACATCTTACGAATGCTCTTAAGGGCACCCATTAGAGCGTTAAATTAACGACTGAGACCTCAGGGAGTCAGCGCTCGAAAGTGTTGCGCAAAATAACGGCCCAATGCCAAGAAATCCGAAAGGCTATACTATCACGGCCACAGGACATGGGATCCAGAGTGAGGAAAAGGGTATGTAACCTCAAATTCACTTTTTCTTACTGAAATATTCCACTGCAGAGAACTGCTTCACCATTTTTGGGAGGAAATCTCGGCCTTCGAAAAAAAAAAAGGTCACGAATAGAGGTGGAATAATTTTTTCTTTGTCAAGGCCAAATAACTTACGATACTCTTCCACTAGTGCCTCTAAATTACATCCAAGTTTTGGGTCTGCTTGGGGTAAGTTGCCCCGATTCTTGACGTTTGGGTCTGTTATTCATCACCTACTTAGACTCAAGCTCGAAAAGGAAAGCAGGATTGGCCCCGCAGATTGTTGCGGTTTGCTGCCTACTGCCGCATAGTTGCTCAGAGCAGCAAAAGGCAGCCGGGTATAACAAACGATGACGGATATATTGCTGATGACGAGGGGAATCTGTCTGACAGTGATGGCTCTGGCTCCAACGACCACCTGTGTCTCAAAGATGGGTCCCTTTTTACTGGGTCAAAGGGTATCAAGAATGGGGCTCGTTCATTTCCTGAGTTTGGCTTAAGCGCCTCACTCAACTCAGAAGCAACCCTGGGTGCCATAAAGAACAAAGCAAGGGATATATTTCGGGCCTACTATCGAGAAACTGTTTGTCCAGAGCACGAGTACGAAAATCAGGAGGGACTTTGGCGGTTGGTTGCAGAGAATGTAGAAAATGCTCTTGGAGGACAAAAATTTCTCTGGGAGAGCGAGGAACACAATGCACGTCGCTTCAGGCTCATTTCTTGTCTCTACTCTGACAATTCTACTACCCCCAGGGCTTACCTGACCATCCTGCAATCGAGGCGTTGGCAGTGGACTTTTTCTATGGCGGGGATTGCTGCCTTGCAGCCCTCTTTCCGGGGGACTTTTCACATACCGTTCCTAAAGGTGCCCTGGCACTGGTAATGACCTGCGTCTGTGTATTCCCTTTTCTCTGTGATCCAAGGCATTAAGAGCAATGTGTAGATTCAAAACTGCTTGGAAGAATATTCCACCGGCTTTCGCACAAGCATTCCTTTCACCTACCAAAGATACGGGAAAGTCCACACTCTTATGTTGAACATCGTCAACAAGATTGATCCTGAGACCTATGGTGAGAAATATACACGAGTGGCTTATTTGGGAATGTATGTGCTCACTCCTCAAAATTTGGCCATAATAACGGCATAATGACGCCATTCCACAATCAGGCAGGGGATAAAAAATATTTTACCGGCAGCAGGGAAGTTTGTGGAGTAGGGCTGTGGATGGCCCCCTGCTCCACCGCCGCAGTTTGCTTAGCACCGTGTCCCTGTAAAATATTGCTGGCAAGAATCTATGTTAGAAGTTCCTATACCTTGACCATTTGTGACTTGTCCCGTCCTTCCTCTGACTGACAACCAACATTGTCCCAATATCTTACGACATATGACACACTCGTTAACTCACTACTCTCTTTCATAATCTATACATAGGCTTACCATAGTTTCTGTTCGAAGCTATCTAATCTCTCATCTGCATCAGCTGGCTGTGACCTAGTGTGATAGAGCTACAACTTGAAAACCGGCTTTGATTGAAAGCAATTCAAGCTGACCCTCGACAATATGAAGTCGACAAGAACATCGCCCAGGCAAAAGTGAAGCGTCTCAGTTGCAAGTTTGGGTATATCACTAATAACGGCAATGAACAACAACAGCGACAATGATCACAGTTTCTTGAAAATGAATTTCGTCTATATTCTACTTGTCTTAAGGGGCCACCAATACGAGCTTCTACATTTTATAATTAATTCTAGTGCTCCGAGTCAACTGACGGTCAACACCCTTATTAAAAGGCCTGCTTCTGCTCTTTTAACGTTACCTACAGTGCACCGCAGTACCTGTGATTCGGCATCGCAAAATGGTACCGCTCAAACTGTGTAGGGTTTAGTAAGCGTTCTCCTGAGTGCCAGAGGGATGTTCGTTACCTATCAAAGCCTTGCTCGAAGATATCCATCTCGACACTTGCATCCTTAATGACATTCAGGTTAGTCGACTGTTGTAAAACACACAGGAAAAATTCCCACAATGTCTTTATCCTCATCAAAGCTGCGCTTCTCGTCAGCGTTCCTTTTACAGCACGAGGCAGCAGCTTGTCTTTGTGCGTGACTAAGATCATTTCTTTGAATATCGTGCTGAATGAAGGAGCCACTTTATTGACTCCATCAATGGTTGTCCTACAAAAGGACGTGTTCAATCGATAAAAGAAATGTTGAACTAAATTGACCAACCAAAGAAGATTTCTGAGCTTAATCAGTTGATCTTCATCTCCGATGTTGATAGCATACTCTGCCTTAGGCTCAATTAGTATACCAGCTTGATCATGCGCTTGACCGAGCACGATGGCTCCCAAGACGCTTATTGAGATCCGTTAGTCTCAACAAGAATGCTTCAGAGAAACAATGCACTGGATGCTGCTCATCACGACATCTTCGATTGGAGCAGGTACAGTCTTCCCTCCAGGCGAATGAATGACAACGTCGTCGGCTGACATGGCATGTCCTTATCAGCCGAAATATAAGAACCTCATTTCGACTGCCTTACCAGCATCATAGGCAAATGATGTCAAGTGTTCTCCGAATATGCTTTGAAACCCTTCTGCTTCCATATGGTCGAAATCATTGTATGCCAAAGTCTGACGGAGGACAGCATCTCTCGATTCCTGTTGTGGTCCGCCGGGATACTTCATGATTGCATAGAGATGTTGATGATGAAAATGGGTTTTTTCGCATCGCGGGTGTCAGATTCCCTCGTATGCCATCAATAGCTGACCAACTTGCGCTCGACATTGTACTCGGGAGAATAAAGATCCCAGAGTCTCCGCATCTTCAATTACCAACGCCGTGTTATGACTGCCTTCACGCTGGCCATAAGGTCACGTAAGTCATAGATGTCCAAAGAATGAATTTTTTTGAAAATTTACCACAAGAGGGCATGCAGCTTCGCCGACAAGCACAGTAGATAACTGATCACTGACGAGTTCCCCTGGCATAGTTCTTTTAAGGAAAGTCCGAGATGCCACGGTTTTCGAAAGCTCAAAAATTCTTCGTAATCTGTAACGCCAGCGTTAAAAAAATCTCTATTATGTTTTTTTAAAATTTGCCTTGGCTCGAGAGCAGTGAAATCTAGACCATATGATTGCAAAGTCTGTGCGTCACTCCATTCTTCGTCACTCTCTTGGACTTACCATGGTACTCGTATGACAATGTGCCAACCAAAAGTTCTCCTGCATCCGAAATATAATCTGTTGAAGCAAGCAGAGGACAACAATAAACCTACTTACTATGACATACGTGTGCGCGATAGTAATTTCTGCTATCCACGTCAACCACTAATGAGAAGTGAGGTTGTGATATATCTTAGGAATGCCAAATAGAAGCATACATGTGTTGGCTCCAACGCTACTTTGAAGCTTTCGTCATCTTTGAGAAGCCTTGTGGCCACAGTGAACGCAGCAAATAGCACCCTTGGAGTAGCTTGGAAATGCGATTCTTGGGGATATCCTGTCACAGCACTCTCGTAACAAGCTGGAACAGCCAACGGCTACGACAATGAGATCGCCCAATACTGTTTTGCCCGTTTCAAGTCTTACGCTAGCGCACAGGGGGGCTGCGTACACGACGTTCGCATTTTGTCGGATTTCTACTCCTTCCCACAAGGCCAGATCGTCGAGCAAGTTCAGAAGGTCGCCATGCTACTTGAAAGATTAAAGTTGATCACAACAAAAGGGAGGTAAACTATACCTGAATTAATATCATATCCGCCAAGAGACTTCAAAAAAATTTCATTTGGGACAATAGCCTCCAACAAGCCGCCGGAATTAGCTAGTATTATAATTGTGAAATCAGGGGCGTAGAGAGAGCTTAGGATAGGCTCACCATTTACGTAGACAAGTCTATCGCATTTAAATGCTTTCTCGCTCAAAATAGGACTGAGGCCCCATCTATAGAGCAACTATGTCATGTTAGCTGGGGCTCTATGAATACGCGTCAATAAAATACAAGACCGATCTCATTGATAATCACCGGATACCACCACCAACCCGGCCAAAACTCTGAAGAGTTGGTGTTATAAGCGGTATAAATTTTACAGAGAAAAAGACGAACCATGGTCTTGTCATACCTCTTTCCAAAACCACGACGCGATGGCCAGCGACTCGTGAAATGTCAACACTGACAACACTGACAATGTCAAATTTCAATCGGTGATTGAAGAACTGCATTGAAGGGCGGCCGAAAGAGATTTAGGCTTGCAATCGAAGTGGTGATCACTGGATGTCAACGTCAGCCCTTTATTTACTATCATATTAACCAAAAATGCCCAACTCACGGCAACGAAAAACCGAATAAGAAAGAAAAAAGCGCCTGAGCTACACCTAAAAATCAGTTCGGTCAGTTCAAAATGGGCAACGAATAAGGAAAAAGATATCCAATCCTCACCAAGCGAGGCAGACTCGGGTTGTGTATTATGCCGATCGAGTAAACGGCCTTGCGAGTAGACCGAGGGTTAGACCTGACTTGGTTTCTACTCTCTTCTCCATGGCTGCTGAATAGGCTACATTGAAGGGTCGAAAATCACTGTCTGGGATACCATGCCTGCGACGGGTTGCTCTAGAAAAGACGAGTGGAAGAGTTTAGAGACAGTTAACTAAAGTAGACCAAAATAGAGCTCACAATTTATAAGACTGTTCTTGCCATAAAAGAACACGCTTCCAAAGCCGCCTTGCAACGATGTAGACGACCAATATAACAACGCCAATAAAAATCAACTGACCCATTCAGAAAGATGAAGTCCCCAAATTCTTCCCATGTGCGACTGGAAGGCCAGTGTGTCCAAGAATGTCGTCGTGTTGAAGAGTAAAGGACGCAGCGGATGAGAGCTAATCTGAAAAAAGAGAGATGATGGTTGGAGAACTTGAGTGGGCATTGTGACGAAGTCACCTTGCTTGGCAAGGTCAACTCGATAGTAACAAAACACAGAGAATTCAGGACGTGAACATTTGGTCGTAGTGATAGTACAGTATACCAGTAACAAAAAGTGCAGAGAATAAATCCAACTTATCCGCCAATCCCTGTGCTATTGTGCCAAAACTCCCTGCTCAATATGTCTCAGGAAAGGAAGTAGGAGGTGACCCTCAGGCCATATCCTGAGCCAAGAGGCAATGGAAAAAGTTTCCTTCAACTCATCACCTGATAACCCACTTATCTGAGACGTTTCGTAAGCGACCTTCTTTTCAGGAAGGTGAAGCCGAAAGGACCGTATGTCGCTTAGGATCTAGTTATTTGTTAGAGGGATTTTGTGTGAGGGAGATTGCTATATAACTTACCAGCACCAGGGGAAGGGCCAGGACGGCAAGGGGAAGGGTACCCTTCCAAGGTGGTTCCTGTAGTATCTCTTCGGCCTGCTGGTAGAATTCGTCGAGGAATAAGCTGGAGGCCACAGCCCTCAGGCTATTGCCCTTCCAGTCGCGGGCAGCGTGAAAGAAAAAGGTTTCAGGAGATGATTTTTCTAAGGCAGCCGCCTGGGCTGCTGGGAATTGCATCGGGGAAAAGCTTCGATTTTCAAGATCTATGTTTTCATAAAAAGGGTCAGTTTCAACAGCTTTGCGGGTAGTTTGACGCAGCCGCTTTATGAAGGAGTTGAACTTCTCCGTGAGCTTGGGGGAGTTTAGGGGTTTAGCAGCCTCCAAGCAGCTTTAAAATTGACAAACTCACCTTTTGTAGAATCCTGGGAGGAAGGTTGAGCTCCTGTGAGCCCCCGTTCAGAACCAGCTGCTCCCATTTTCCCTGCACTTTGCTGGGCAAAACCAGCGGCGACCCCTGCTGAAATAACTGTCGAATTGATTCTTTGGTAAACCAAGGGAGAAGTTCCCCTTCTAAACGGGTCTCCCCCACCCTGCTTACCCCGGGGGTACTCCCCTCCACCACACTCTTTATTCTTGGCCTCTTACTTCGTCCCGCCTTCCTGAAAGTCACCCGGAGATTTTACTGAGGTCCAGTGATACGCAACCGAAGTACTGGATGATTGTGGGGCTTGAGGGGGGGAAGGCTGTGAGGGGGGGAGGGGATGGGATGATGCAGCCGGATAAGGGGGAGGGACTCCAGGAGGAGGCGGGTGCTGCTCGGTTGGTGGCCATGGGGCAGAGAAGTGGGGCGGCTGTGGGCCTGCCTGGAAATAAGCAATGAGGGGGTCCTGAGTTTCGGCATCCTGATTTGAAGGGCCTGCCTCATTCTGATACTAAGTAGCCAGTCAGTGAGACATAAAAACACAATACAGGTTGGACGCGACGCTACCTCCTGGTTCTCAAACTTTTTCATATAATCCAGCCATTCAAGAGTGGGATCTAGGGGCCAGAAAAGGGGACTGTCGTGGGTGGGTCCATTGCCCATGCCAGTGTGGTCGAATGACATCAAAAAAGAATAAAAAATACCCCAGGAAATCGAGTGAGGAGAGCCGAGTTCAAGTCCGAGTCTGAGCCCATTGAAATAATTTTCGAGTACTATGTCAACACCGACCCTGGATGATCGACAGGCCATACTTTGTACATCCAAATTTAGAAAAGTCCGGCCTCCTTATTCATTTTGCGGACCGGACCTCCATTCAGCAATTTCAATATAATATTTTTAAGTCTCAATAATATATTCAAGTCTCTCAATTAATATTTTTAAGTTTCTCAATTAATTTTTTCAAGTCTCTCCATATAATGTTCAAGTGGTTCAATATAATTTTTTTGAAAATCATCTATACAGGTGTTTCGAGACATAGAATAAAAGATAAAAAAAAACAAAAGAAACACGCGTACAAATTGCCTGTACGCGCGTTTTGGGAGAGGAGGGTAGGTGGTTTGAGTTGGTTAGAGGCGGTGATGGTCGTCGTCGTCGTCTGGAATCCGTTGGGGTGGTGGTGGTCGTCCGGGAGGTGTTGGTGGTGGTGGTGGTATGGGAGCCATTGGTGGTGGTCGTCGTCGCTTGGGATCCGTTG
>Ga0137413_10000471_pt1 | contig 13534 bp, 11 predicted proteins | sample CZODoug2_1_16fun_FD_108280 | JGI IMG/M metagenome (GOLD analysis project Ga0137413, IMG submission 108280) | Vadose zone soil fungal communities from Angelo Coast Range Reserve, California, USA - CZODoug2_1_16fungal (Illumina Assembly) | ecosystem: Environmental > Terrestrial > Soil > Vadose... | reverse complement strand
CCGCGGCGCCCCGGCGCCGGTGAACAACGTGCCCATGAACGAGTGGACGCCGCAGGAGATCTCGGACCACATCCAGTACATGCACGACTTCGCGGCCAAGCTCGAGAAGACCGGGGAGTTCGTGGACGGTCAAGCGCTGGCGCCCGAGGGCAGCTGGGTCCGCTACGACGGCGAGGGGCGCCCGCCGGTCACCGACGGCCCGTTCGCCGAGACCAAGGACCTGATCGCCGGCTGGATGATCATCGACGTGGACAGCCACGAGCGCGCGATCGAGCTGGCCGGGGAACTGTCGGCCGCCCCCGGCGCAGGTGGGAAGCCGATCCACGAGTGGCTCGAGGTGCGCCCGTTCCTGGCCGCGCCGCCCACCATCCCGGCGTGTCCGCACGGGTGAACGAGGGCCGGCTACGCAGCCTCACCCCGAGCGTGCTGGCGATCCTCGTCCGCCGCGGAGCCGACTTCGCGGCGGCCGAGGACGCCGTGCAGGACGCGTTGGTCGAGGCGATCCGGGTCTGGCCGAGCGACCCGCCGCGGGATCCGAAGGGCTGGCTGGTCACCGTGGCCTGGCGTCGGTTCCTGGACGCGACCCGGTCCGAGGTCGCCCGGCGCCGACGCGAGGAACTGATCGAGGACGAGCCCGCGCCCGGGCCCACCTCGGCGCTGGACGACACGCTCCAGCTGTACTTCCTGTGCGCTCATCCCTCGTTGACGCCTTCCTCCGCGGTCGCGCTCACCCTGCGCGCCGTCGGTGGTCTGACGACTCGTCAGATCGCCGCGGCCTACCTGGTGCCCGAAGCGACCATGGCGCAGCGCATCAGCCGGGCCAAGCGCACCGTGTCGGACGTGCGCTTCGATCAACCCGGTGACGTCGCCACCGTGCTACGGGTGCTGTACCTGGTCTTCAACGAGGGTTACTCCGGCGACGTCGACCTCGCCGTCGAGGCCATTCGACTCACCCGGCAGCTCGCGGCCGTGATCGACCACCCTGAGGTGGCGGGGCTGCTCGCGCTCATGCTGCTGCACCACGCCCGGAGGGCGGCCCGTACCGCGCCCGACGGCAGCCTGGTGCCGCTCGCCGAGCAGGACCGCGCCCGGTGGGACACCGCCGCGATCGCGGACGGCGTGCAGATCCTGCAGGCGGCCCTGGCCCGCGATCGGCTCGGCGAGTTCCAGGCCCAGGCCGCCATCGCGGCGCTGCACGCGGACGCCGCCGGCGCCGCGGAGACCGACTGGGTACAGATCGTCGAGTGGTACGACGAGCTCGTGCGGCTGACCGACTCCCCCGTGGTCCGGCTCAATCGGGCGGTGGCCGTCGGCGAGGCCGACGGACCGCGGGCCGGCCTGGCTGCGTTCGCGACGCTGGATCCCGCACTGCCCCGCTACGCCGCGGTCGCGGCCTACCTGCACGAACGCGACGGCGACCTGCCGAGAGCCGCGCGGCTCTACGCCGAGGCGGCCCACCGGGCACCCAACCTCGCTGAGCGCGATCATTTGACGCGTCAGGCTGCCCGACTCAACGCCCGCGGTGTCGCTGAGGTTCGCGAGTAGGGTCCCGTCCTGGAGTGGAGGAGCGATGGAACTCGCGCAGAACCTGATCCAACGGATCAACGTGGCGGACTCGTTGCGGCGCAGCGCGGCAGCCCGTCCTGCTCACCCCGCCCTCGTTGACGGCGAGCGGCGCTGGAGCTACGCGGAGCTCGACGCGTGGGTGGATCGGCTGGCCGCCGGACTCGCCGCCCGCGGCTACGGCCGCGGTGACGCGCTGGCCCTCGCCTCGGGCAACAGCGCGGAGTTCTTGGCGGTCTACTACGCCGCCGCGCGACTCGGGGTGGTCTGCGTGCCGATCAACCTCGGCTGGCGGCCGGGCGAGGTCGCCTACGTGCTCGGGCACTCCCGCGCCCGCGGCCTGGTGGTCGAATCCCAGCTGGTGGCGCCGATGGCCGAGGCGATCGCCACGTCCCCGGATCTTGCGGACCTGCAGGACCTGATCGTGGCGCCGGGCCTCGGGGCGCAGTGGGAGTTGGCCCCGGCAGACCGGTCCCGGGCCACGCTGGCCGAGGTTGAGCTCGCCGGTGACACCGGCCCCGTCGAGGTCGTGGTGGGCGATCGGGATCCGCTGAGTTACCTCTATACCTCTGGCACCACGGCCTTCCCCAAGGGCGTGGTCGGCACCCACCTCGGGGTGTACCTGGAGTCGATGTCGGCCGCCCTGGACAACGGCTGGAGAGCGGCGGATCGGTTCATCGCGATGATGCCGATGTTCCACACCGCGCAACTCAACGCCTTCTGCACCCCGGCCGTCCTGGCCGGCGCCACCATCCACGTGCACCGCGGCTTCGAACCGGAACGGTTCCTCGACACCATCGAACGCGAGCAGATCACCCAGGTCTTCGGGTTGCCGATGATGTACCGGGCCGCGCTGGAGCATCCGACGTTCCCGGCACGGGACCTGTCCTCGCTGCGCGGCGCCGTCTACGCGATGGCGCCGATGCCCGAAACCCAGATCAAGGCCTGTCTGGACGGGTTCGGCTGCGACTTCTCGCTGTTGTTCGGGCAGACCGAGATGTCGCCGATCACCACGCTGTTCCGGCCGGAACACCAGTTGACCCACGTCGGCGCCGTCGGCACGCCGCTGACCGGCGTGCAGGTGGCGATCATGGACGCCGACGGAAAGCTGCTCCCGCACGGTGAGCAGGGCGAGATCGTCTACCGCGGGCCCTCGACCATGCAGGGCTACCTGCGCAATCCGGAGGCGACCGCCGAGGCGTTTCGGCACGGCTGGTTCCGCTCCGGCGACGTCGGCCGGTTCGGCCCGGACGGCGTGCTGTGGTTTGTGGACCGGAACAAGGATGTGATCAAGACCGGCGGGGAGAACGTGGCCTCGTTGGAGGTGGAGCGAGCGATCTATGACGCCGATCCGAAAGTCGCCGAGGCCGTGGTCGTCGGGCTGCCGCACGCGCGGTGGAGCGAGGCGATCACCGCGGTGGTGGTGGCCAAGCCGGGCGAGACCATCGACCCGGAGGGCCTGCGGACCTCGCTGAAGAGCTGGCTGGACGGCTACAAGGTGCCCAAGTCGGTGATCGTGGTCGAGGAACTACCCAGGACATCCACCGGAAAGATCCAGAAAAACGTCCTCCGGGAGCAGTACGGGGCGCATTACGCGAGCGATTCGTGACGGACAGCGGCAAGCCGGCGGGTCTGCTGCGCCGAATGCGGTGATGTTCCCGTCGCTTGGCGGACACAGAGTAATGAGTTGCTCTATTCGTTGAGCCCGACCGCGTGCGAGAACAGAGTCCTGCACCACCGCCTCTCCGTCCCGGTCCGAAAGGCACTCCGATGAGCGACTCTGGCCACTCAACTGTCCTGACCGCACCGAAGCCGCGGACCGAGCGGTCATCGGCCCGCTGGGCGGCTGCTCCGGAGAACTCGGTGTCCGCGCGGCTCAGCGGCGTGCTGGACGGCCGTAACCGAGCCCGCGTCGACGCGACCGTGGCGGCCTGGTGCCAGGTCGCACCCCTGGTCCGGCACAGCAGCCTCGCCCACCTGGACCTCAGTGAGGTCACGGCGTTGGAGCCCGAGGGGCTCGATGTGCTCAACACGGCCTACACCCGACTGAACGCCGCCGGCTGGCGGTTCCGGGTGACCCCGCCCGTCGAACTCGAGCCGCGGTTGGCCTTCACCGGTGCGGCCATCCGCCGGGCGCTGGCCTGGGCGTGACGATGCGTTAGCCCCGGGCCTGGCCGCGGGCTGCCGCCATCCACTAGAACAGAACCCGTCCCGTACGGATGTTCTAGAGGAGGCCGCAAGCAATGAAGCTCGCTCTCTACCTACCGAACTTCCGCGAGCTGGTGACGGTTAAGGAACTTGCCGATCTCGCCAGGGTTGCCGAAGAGCTCGATTTCGACTCGGTCTGGACACTAGACCGGGTCGTTGTGCCGGAGGCCTCCGACCGTCAGGAGCTGCAGACCTCGTTCGGCCACATGGACGAGTTCCCCAAGCAGCTGCCGGTGTCCTCACGCGGCCGATGGTTGCAGGGCCTGCCGCTGATCCCCTGGCTGGCGGGCATCACCTCGAAGATCCGCATCGGTGTCAGCGTCATCGATACCCCGTTCCGCGCCCCGGCCGTGCTGGCCGCCGAGCTCGCCACCCAGGATCACCTGTGCAACGGGCGACTGAACGTCGGCGTGGGGTCGGGCTGGATGCCCGAGGAGTTCGCGGCCGCGAACGCCTCGCACATCTATCCGCGTCGGCACGGGCAGGTGCGCGAGGCGATCGAGGTCATGAAGGGCATCTGGACCAACGAGGTCTTCGAGTATCACGGTGACTTCGCCGACTTCGAGAGCTGCGGGTTCGGGTGGAAGCCGGTGCAGCAGCCGCACCCGCCCATTTACTTCAGCGGCCTGAAGGACCCCAAGCGCTCGGCGAACCGCATCGCGAAGTACGACCTCGCGGGCTGGATCGGGGTCCAGGACACGCCGGCCGCCATCAAGATGTGGCGCGACGCGATCGACCGCGAGCTGCAGGAACTCGGCCGCTCGGCCGACGACCTGGTGATGAGCAGCATGATCTGGTTCACCATTACCGACACCGAGACCGATCAGACCGACCTCGGTAAGGGCAGCAATCTGCTGGTGGGCACTGCCGCGCAGATCACCGACAACCTCAAGCGGTACCAGGAGGTCGGGCTGGACCTGCCGATGGTCTGGCCACCGTTCACCGGCGTGCCGGTCTCCAAGTCGATCGATGACCTCAAGCAACTGGTCGAGGAGATCATGCCGAAGGTTCTCGCCGGGTAGCCGCCCCCTACTCTGTGCGGGATGCAATCGCTCGCTTGGGACGAACCGGGGGTGTACCCGGTCGCTCCGGGCGTGCATCGGATCCCGCTGCCGATGCCCAACGACGGGCTGCGCGCGGTCAATGTGTACGCGATCGACGGCGGCGCCGAGGGCGGCTGCGTCCTGATCGACGGCGGCTGGGCGGTGGCCGAGGCGCAGCACGCCCTGGAGGCCGCGCTCGGCGAGATCGGCTATGGCTTCGAGGACATCCGACGCATCCTCGTCACCCACGCGCATCGCGACCACTACACGCTCGCCGTCACGTTGCAGCGCACCTTCGGCACCCGGGTGGCGATCGGCATCGGGGAACGGGACAACGTCGAACAGGCCATGCGCGAGGCCACCAGTTCGGCCGCCCGGGTCCTGCCCAACCTCGGTGCCGACCATCTGAGCAAGGTCTGGGACGAGCTCTACACCACGGAGGACCGGGCACGGTCGGCCGCCTCGTTCGGCCTGCCGGACGAGTGGGTGGCGGACGGGCAAGCGCTGGACGCGGGCACCCGCACGCTGACCGCGATCCAGACGCCCGGCCACACCCACGGTCACCTGGTCTACCTGGATCCGGTGGCTTCGGTGCTGTTCACCGGCGACCACGTACTGCCGCACATCACCCCGTCGATCGGCTTCGAGGCCGCGCGGGTGGACAACCCCCTGGGCGACTTCCTGCGCTCCTTGCAATTGCTGCTGAGCCATCCGGACGCGGTGATGATGCCCGCCCACGGCGTGCACGGGGGCAGCGTGCACAAGCGCGTGCACGAACTGATGACCCATCACGACGTGCGTCTGGCCGACACCCTCGCCGCAGCCCGGGCCGGGGCGGGCACCGCGTACGAAGCGGCCCGCCGGCTGGGCTGGACCCGCCGGCACACCCCCTTCGACCAGCTCGACATGTTCAACCAGATCCTGGCGATCGGCGAGACGAACGCCCACCTCGTGGTGCTGACCGAACGCGGTCAGCTCACCCGCTCGGTGGACGGCGCCGGCCTGATCACCTACGAGCCGGCCGAGCCCACACCGTGACCACCCGTCACTCGTAGCGCAGCGCGTCGATGGGCCGCAGCGCCGCGGCGCGGCTGGCCGGGTACAGGCCGAAGAACAGTCCGGTGAACAACGACACCGCCAGCGACAGGTAGACGGAGTACGGCGCGATCACCGGTTGCACGCCGACGATCTCGAAGTGTGCGGCGCCGAACCCGGCGGCGACGCCGAGCACCCCGCCGAGCAGGCTGAGGATCACCGCCTCGCCGAGGAACTGGCCGATGATGTCGCCGCGTCCGGCGCCGATGGCCTTGCGGATACCGATCTCCCGCGTTCGTTCGGTGACCGAGACCAACATGATGTTCATGACGCCGATGCCGCCGACGAGCAGCGAGATACCGGCGACCGCGGCCAGCAGGATGGTCAGCGTGTGGTTCGACGACGCCGACACGTCGAGCACCGCGGAGGAGTTGAACACGATGAAGTCGGCGCTGAGCAGGTTCACGTGGTGACGCGCGGCCATGATCGCGGTGACCTCGCCCTGCGCGGCCTTGGTGTCCGCACCAGAGGTAGCCTCCACCGCGATACCGCTGATCGGCCCGGCGGCCGGCGGGTTGTAGCCATACAGGGCGTCCTGCACCGCGGTGCCCGCGGCGATGACCACGTCATCCAGATCCTGCTGGCCGCTATAGCCCTTCGGGGCCAGGATGCCGGCGACGGTGAACGCCTGGCCGTTGAGCCGAATCTGCTGCCCGTTCAGTGCGCACACGTCGCCGTAGCTCAGGTCCTGGGCCACGGAGGGGCCCAACAGCGCGTAGTGCCGGTGCGCGGCGTAGTCGTCGTCGCTGAAGCCCGGGCCGCAGCTGACCGAAGCGTTCTGGATCTGGAGGAAGATCGGGGTGCTGCCGAGCAGGGTGTTCACCGTGTGCGAGGAGGTGCCGTGGGTGGCCTGCACCCCCTGCATGACCACCGCCGGGGCCACCGACTTCACGTGCGGGGCGTTCACCGGATCACGCAACGCGTCGGCGTCGGCGAAGGTCAGCCGCGCCGCGCGCACCTGGGTGCCGTTCACCGGCGGGGCCTTGATGCCCAGCAGGCGACGGATCTGCCCGGCGATGCCGCGGCCCTGCCCACCGCCGCCCTGCTGCAAGGGCAGCACGAACAAGGTGTTCGAACCCAGGCGACTGATCGAGGCCTGGACATCGCGTGACGAGCCGGTGCCCACCGCGACCAGGGTGATCACCGACGCGACGCCGATCAGGATGCCCAGCATGGTGAGCATGGAGCGCATCTTGTTCGCGATGATGCCGGTGATGGCGAAGCGGATGCTCTCCGCGAAGCGCATCAAACACCCACGGCGACGCGCGGCGGGTTCAGCACATCGGAGATGATCCGACCGTCGCGCATCCGAACCACCCGTTGCGCCCGCGCGCCGACCTCGGCCTCGTGGGTGATCACCATGATCGTGCGCCCGGCCGCCGCCAAGTTGTCGAACAGGTCGAGCACGTCCTCGGTGCTCTGCGAATCCAGCGCTCCGGTCGGTTCGTCGGCCAGCAGCAGCACCGGGTCGGTGACGATGGCCCGGGCCACCGCGACGCGTTGCTGCTGACCACCTGACAGTTCCGAGGGCAGGTGGTGAATGCGCGGGCCCAACCCGACTCGCTCCAGGGCCTCGATGGCCCGCTTGCGGCGATTGCGGCGGTCCACGCCCGCATAGACCAACGGCAGTTCCACGTTGCTCAACGCGGTGGTCCGCGGGATCAGGTTGAAGCTCTGGAAGATGAACCCGATCTTCCGGTTGCGCACCGTGGACAGTTGCGCGTCGTCCAGTCGGCGCACGTCCACCCCGTCGAGCAGATAACGACCCGCGCTCGGGCCGTCCAGGCAGCCGACGATGTTCATCAGCGTGGACTTGCCCGACCCCGAGGCGCCCATGATCGCCAGGTACTCCCCGACCTGCACGGTCAGGTCCACGTAGGCAACCGCGTGAACCGCGGTCTCACCCTCGCCATAGGTCTTACGGATTCGTTCGAGCGCGATGGCCGGTCGGCGGGCCGGAGAGGTCATCGTCAGCCCACGCTTGCCAGGTGTACGACTTCGTACTGCATAGGCCCACACTACCTGCCAGATCGGCCGGATCTGACAGTTTGCGGAGATATGGGACGGCAGCAGCGAGGGGCTGACTAAAAGCGGCCGCCGGCCGCCGACCGGACGTCGAACACGGACTCCCCGCTGCGCCAGAGCACCGCGAGCTCGGTCCGGGACCGCACATCAGACTTGATCAGCACCCGGGTGATGTGCTTCTTGACGGTGGCCTCGCCGATGTCCAGGTGGCGGGCGATCGCGCGATTGGACCAGCCGTCCGCGACCAGTCGCGCCACCTGTTGCTCGCGCAACGTGAGCGTGCCGGTGTCGGGCTGTGGGCTGCGCCGCAGGTGGGCGCGCAACAGGTACGTCAGGTGTGGGCGCAACACCTCGAACAGTTCCCGGCTGTGCTTGTCGAACTCCCGGTCACCGCACGCGAGGACCCCCAGGTAGCCGTGCACCGGCAGGCCGGTGTCGAGCCACACCATGACCTTGTCGGTGATGCCGCACGGGTCGAGGAACTCGGCGATGTAGTCCTCGTGCAACGCGGTGAGCCGTGAGTTGAGCACGTCGGGCAGGAACGCCATCCCGTCCACGCAGAACAGGCGTCGCCCGTGTTCGGCACCGTACGGGTCACGTGCGGCGTAGTCGTTGACGTAGCTGTCCACCACGTCCTGCGGCAACCCCAGGGAAACCGGGTCACGCAGAGCCAGCTCCTCGGCCGGGTGCATGCCGAGATAGAAGGTCAACCGCTCATAGCCGAGGTGGTCGCGGATGGACTGGAGCACCACCCCGCGAAAGTCCTCGCCCTCCTCGACCTCGGCGCAGGAGCGCACCACGTCCAGCACCCGCCGGTAGTCACCCGCACTCAGCATTTGCTGGCTCACCGGCTCCCTCAGCGTTGTGCGCCCACCACCCTGGACCGGGCACAGGCTCGCAATTGCTAGCCCCGTGGGCTTTCGGGGCGTAGGCATCCACCACCCTAGACCCGAGGCTGTGGTCCGCAACACATGTGACGCGTACCACTTTCGGACCATTGTCCGCTGCTCGACTACCTCGCCAGGGTGGGCGCTCAGCCGACGCCGCCACGCCGGTTCCGACCCATCCGGCGCGCGTTGGAGGCCCACGTGAAGCTGCCCTGGAACGAATCCTGGCCGGACATCCCGGAGGACGTCGCGATCGACGTCATGCCGACGTCCAATGGCGAATACGTCCCGAAGCCCCCGACGCACAAGCAACTCGCGATCATGGCGCTGCAGGACCAGGAGATCGAGCGGCAGCGGCGCCGGTTCAACATGGACCGCCGCTCGTTCGTGCGGACCGCCGCCGCGTACGGGATCGGGTTGTGGGCGATCAACGCCGTGACCGCCGGACGGTGGGGCAGCTATGCCTACGCCGCTGACGGCCGACCTGGCGACGCCCCCGGCGCCGAACTGGAGAACCCCGGTATCCAGCTGGCCAACCTGCCCGGCGAGTTCATCCTGGACACCCAGGGCCACCACCTCGACGCCAACGGACGCTGGCGACTGGAGAACCCCGGCTTCGAGGAGTTCTTGAAGCTGTGGACCTCCTCCGCGATGGGCTCGATGCCCGGCGTCGACAAGGGCGGCTTCAAGGGCTTCGGCCCCGGCGGCGAGATCGACCCGATGCAGAACCTCGGGCGCTACCACTACTTCAAGGAGATGTTCCTCGACTCCTCCACGACGGTCAGCCTGCTCACCGCGTTGCCCAACCTGCCGGACGAGACGAACATCCTCCCGGTCGCGTACGCGATCGAGACCGCCGGCCTGGCCAATCACCTCTCGCAGTCCCAGCGGTGCTTCATCCATGCGTTCGCCCAGCCCAACCGCGGCTACATCGGCCCGCATGCCACGCCGCTGCACCAGGCCGAGGACTTCCAGTGGATGGAGGACACGGCGAAGAACGTGGACATCCACGGCTGGAAGCTCTACTGCGGCTGGGGCGATTGCACCGGGGGTACCCCGCCGCCGCTGGGCAGCTCGCCGCCGATGAACGGCTGGTGGTTCGACGACGACATGGGCATGGCCATCGTCGAGCACATCGACCGGATCTGCGACAAGTACAACCGACCCAAGGTCATCTGCACGCACAAGGGCCTGGCCTTCAACGGAACCTTCGACTCGGACAAGTTCTCCCCGCGCGACATGGGCGTGGTCGGCCGTCAGTACCCACAGATCAAGTTCTACACGTACCACTGCGGCTACGACGGTGAGTACATGGCGGCCTACCCCGGCGACGAGGTGGTCAACTCGTCCAACCGCAGCGTGGACGCGTTCATCAAGAGCCTGCGCGAAAACGCCTGGGACGCGACCAAGTTCGTTCCGCACGGTCTTGAGCACGGCAACACGGTGAACATGTACGCCGAGCTCGGCAGCGTCTGGTGGAACTGCATGAACGACGTCGACCAGGCGGTGCACCTGCTCGGCAAGCTGATCACCTATGTCGGCGCGCAGCGGATCGTGCTCGGCACCGACTGCATCTGGTACGGCAACCCGCAGCCGCAGTTCGTCACCATGCGCGCACTGCAGTTCAGCAACGAGGCCAAGGAGCTGTACAACCTGCCCCACGGGTTGGACGGCGACCGGTGGGACCCGCGGCGCAACGCCCTGTCGGCCGGCAGCTACCACCACGCCCACCCGGACGTGAAGGGCTGGCCGACCGACGGCCGGGCGCACCCCGAGCGCAGCATCCGCAACGGCATCCTCGGGCGCAACGCGGCCAAGGCGTACGGCATCGATGCCGACGCGCACCGCGGCCTGATCAAGGCCGACCAGGTCGAGACGATGCGCCAGGCCTACATCCTCAACGCGGGCACGGCGCGCGAGCAGGCGTCCTTCCGCAGCAACCAGATGGTCGGCCCGCGCACACGTCGCGAGTTCTTCCGCATGGTCACCGCACCCGACTACCAGCCCTGAGGGGAGCGCTCTCATGAAGCGAATCGGTATCCCGCTCGTCGCGGTGGCGCTCGCCGCCGCAGTGGTGTCGGCCAACCCGGCACACGCAGCAGGTACGTCGTACTCCGCAGGCCCGTCCAACGGGGACGCCTCGACGTACCACCAGGTCGACACCGGCGACGGGACGATCACGATCTTCCAGCACAACACTCGCCAGGCCGGCACGGTGCACTGCGTGGGCGAGGGCCCACGGGCCACCCTGGCCAACACCCAGCCGGCGACGGCCGACACCAGCGCGGTCAAGGTCGCCTACACCGACGCGATCCTGACCGATGCTCCGGTGATCGATGTGCTGGTGACCGGGGACAACGGCCGTGTGCTCGGGCATCGGGCCGCGTTCGGGCCCATGTACTACGACAGCGGCAACGTCACCGTGCCGCTGTTCGCCAAGCCCAGAGCCGGCGAGGCTGTGCGCACTCTGATCGGCCTGCAAATGCACGCCGGTTGCCTGCCCATGCCGTTCGTCCTCGGGGTGCCCGGCAGCCGTTTCCTCGAGGGCGCGCGGGCGACCTTCCCGTCCGTGACCCTTTCCTAGCCAGGGCCCATCAGAGAGGAGTACGCAATGAAGCAGAGTTTCCGTTACCGCGCCCTGGCCGCCACCGTCGGCCTCGGCCTGGCGCTGGCTTGCCTACCGTCGAACGCGAGTGCGGCAGTTCCCGCGGACCCGTACACCGGTCAGGACCACCCCGGTGACGTCTTCGCCTTCGGCTGGCAGTTCTACCCGGACGTGGTGCACATCCATCACGGCGGCACCTTCAAGTTCGCCAACTACGACGTCATCCAGGGCATCCCGTCGCACAGCATCGACGAGCTCATCCCCGGCTGCACGGCACCGCCGTATCCCAAGGGTGCGGGCAGTCATTGCGCGCCGACCAGGTTCAGCAGTGGCCTGGTGGACTGGATGCAGGTCCACAAGATGCACGGCGTCGACAAACTCCCGCCGGGCACCTACAAGTTCGTCTGCCAGGTGCATCCGTTCATGCGGGGCACGCTGATCGTCGACTAGCGCCACCGCAGCACGGGATCCGGGTGCCCCCCTCGCCGGGGTGGAGGGCACCCGGATCCTGCACGCCCCGAGATGATCCGGCTCGAGGAGAAGACGTAGGTTCGAAGGCGTCTCGCCGACGGAGGAGAACCCATGGCCTCGACCCCTGTCTCGATCGCCGACCTGACGGTCGACGCGCAGCTGCACACGTTTCTGACCAGCGAGGTGCTGCCCGCGGTCGGCGTTTCCGCCGAACAGTTCTTCGCCGGGCTGTCCGAGGCGGTGCACGCCCTCGGGCCGCGCAACCGGGAGCTGCTGGCCGTCCGGGATCGCCTGCAGGCCGCGATCGACGAGTGGCATCGGCAGCGGAACGGGCTCGGCGATCCCGCGGAGTACCGCGCGTTCCTCGCCGAGCTCGGGTACCTGGTGCCGGCCGGGTCGGACTTCACGATCAGCACCGCGAACACCGATCCGGAGATCGCGACCATCAACGGCCCGCAACTGGTGGTGCCGGTGACCAACGCGCGGTACGCACTCAACGCGGTGAACGCGCGTTGGGGCTCGCTCTACGACGCGCTCTACGGCACCGACGCCCTCGGCGATTCCCCGCCGGCCGGGCCTTACGACCCGGACCGCGGCAAGCACGTGATTGCGTGGGCGCGGGCCTTCCTGGACGACGTGGTGCCCCTCGCGGAGGGTTCGCACTCGGCGGCGACGACGTACGCGGTGGCCGACGGGGCACTGGCGGTGAGTCTGGACGACGGGCGCACCGTCGGGCTGCGCGACGCGGCGGCGTTCGCCGGTCACCGCGGGGACGCCACGGCGCCGGCCGCCGTGCTGCTGCGCAACCACGGCCTGGGCATCGAGATCCGCCTCGATCGCACCCACCCCGTCGGCGCGACCGACCCGGCCGGGGTTGCTGACGTGGTGTTGGAGTCGGCGATCACCGCGATCATGGACTTCGAGGACTCGGTCGCGTGCGTGGACGCCGCGGACAAGGTCGCGGCCTACCGCAACTGGCTCGGGCTGATGCAGGGCACGTTGTCCGCGTCGGTGGCCAAGGGCGGCTCGGAGTTCGTGCGCACCATCTCCCCCGATCGCACCTACACCGCCGCCGACGGATCGCCGCTTCGGGTGCGGGCGCGGGCCCTGCTGCTGGCCCGCACCGTCGGGCACCTGATGAGCACCGGGGCGGTCCTGGATCGGGACGGCACCCCGATCGGCGAGGGCATTCTCGACGCGTTCGTGGTCGCGGCCTGTGCCCTGCACGACTTGACCCGGAATCAGGCCGACCGCAACTCGCCGGCCGGGTCGGTCTACCTGGTCAAGCCGAAAATGCACGGCCCGGACGAGGTTGCCCTGACCAGCGCTCTGTTCGGAGCCGTCGAGCAAACCCTCGGGCTGCCCGCGGACACGCTGAAGATGGGGATCATGGACGAGGAGCGGCGGACCACCGTCAACCTCGCCGAGTGCATCCGCGCGGCAGCGGCGCGGGTGGTCTTCATCAACACCGGGTTCCTGGACCGCACCGGCGACGAGATCCACACCTCCATGCAGGCCGGCCCGATGGTGCGCAAGAACGACATGAAGGCCACCACCTGGATCAAGGCCTACGAGGACTGGAACGTCGACACCGGACTGCGTTGCGGCCTGGCCGGGCGGGCGCAGATCGGCAAGGG